>VOFJ01000811.1_pt1 | contig 65451 bp, 105 predicted proteins | sample 5384081 | NCBI WGS metagenome assembly VOFJ01 (sample SAMN12384729, study PRJNA508395) | human gut metagenome | isolation source: healthy gut I | host: Homo sapiens | reverse complement strand
TGGTTCCCAATTACCAGGTTGATGGAAAAACAGGAACATGGCTCCCGTATGATAGTGAAGTTGTAGAGGGTGCCTGCTTCTTTATGATGCGGAATGAGCAGCGTAGAGATGCTGTCTCTCAATCGTGGTAGACGGTAAAGGTGTATTTGTGACAGAGGCACCGAACGGCTTTGAAAAATGTCCGGGCTACTATTACAGAGTATGTTCGCCGCGCTGAAAAAGAAACAGAAGGATATGACAGAACATGAAAAGTGTCTGACGAATGGAACGTATGAACGGGCGCGGGAGTCTGGCACAGAGCAGAATTACAATATGATTGATGGTTGTTGCAACAACAATCCGAAAAAAGCCGCGTGTCATAGGCAACAGAGTTTCAGTGCTGGATCGGCTGCATATCAAACTGGAGGAGCGAAAGCGGAAAGAACAGGGACAGCAGCAACAGCAGCAGGAGAGAAGCCGCAAAAACTAAAAATCCGTTATAACGCAGAGTGGTGGTTCCTATAACAAAAGGAGCCGCCACTCTTTTTGTGGAAAACGAAGATGTCTTGATATTTTTGAAAATCACGAGTATAATAATAACAGAACAGAAAATATAAAAACACTAAAATGTGAATGGAGGGCAGTATGGAAACATTATATGAGTATCTTTTTAGAAAACTACAAACCGAATGAGCCGATTTTCCTTGCTGAGCTTCAAATTGAAGGTATGAGTCGCGCCAACCTTCGACAACAGATAAAAAAAACTCACGGATGCTGGAAAGGTAAAGCGGTTTGATAATGGAGTTTACTTCTTGCCGAAAAAACGATTTTCAAATCAGGGTCACAGCTTCCACCAGAAAAAGTGTTGGAATGTAAATATCTAAGAGATAAGGATAAGCGATGCGGCTATGTGAGTGGTTTGATGTTCTTTAACCAGATGGGGCTGACTACGCAGGTTCCGATGTTATATGAAGTTGTATCAAATAAGGCTACGAATGAATACAGGGAAACATCTCTGGCAAAGTCGCGGGTGATCGTTCGTAAGCCGAAAGTGCCAGTGACAGAATCCAATTATAAGGTGCTGCAATTTCTTGATTTGCTGAAAGATGTAGATGTGTATTCCGAAGTTACGGGAAAGCCTTTGCAGGAACGTTTGTACCAATATATGAGCGATGCAAGTTTGAGCCTTTCGGAAATGGAACCGTATTTTTCTTATTACCCGGATAAGCTATACAAAAATCTGGTAGAAACGAGGGTGATTTATAATGGCATACTTGCAAAGTGATAGAGAACAATTCCGGGCTGCGATTGACTTGGCTTATGAGCAGACTGGTGTTATGGTACAGGCAATCGAAAAAAGATTATTATGTTACGATGTTGCTGCGGCTTTTGGCGCAGAGGATGCCGTATATCGTTTTTAAAGGGCGGCACATCACTGAGCAAGTGTCATAAAGTGATTCGCCGTTTTTCTGAAGATATTGATATTACGATTGATACGTTGCTATCACAAGGGCAAAAGAAAAAGATAGATCAAAGCAGGCAATCGTGGAGTCGGCAGAAGAACTTGGAATGACGATTGAGAATCTGGACGAAACCAGAAGCCGCCGTGATTATAATCGCTATGGACGACCAGAACAATTTGACTGAGGTTGTGGAAACCAAGAATATTGTAAAAACTGCAACTGGGGCAGAAACAGACGGCGTAGCTGTTGATGTTGACTCTTTGGTTTCCATTCAAAATCAGAAAATTTGGTGTCAGTGACGTTATCGCAATCACAGCGGCAGGAAAGACCGCATTTTACTATGTGGACAAAGAAGCACTGGTAAAGTTCAATGGCTTTCTGGCACCAAAAGCTGAGGGTAGCTGCCTGATTTTGAATGAGGGTGGCTATCAGATAGAAGGACAAACAGATACATGGAAAGTCATTGACGAAAAGAATGTTCAGGAGCAAAGATTTGTGCAGCTTGTCTGTGAACAGACAAAAAAAGCAAAAAACCGGATATTATTCTTCATGACAGCGGAGTTTTGGTGGCGCAGACGATTTACGGATTTGATAGTTCGGTTATGAAGAAAAATCGAAAAGTTTCTTCGAGAACAAAAGCCGGAACTGCTGCATTACCAGAAATTTTTGGCGAATGGCACCGCAGAACGTGCCAAAGGAATCCGGCACAGAGCAGAATTACAACATGATTGATGGCTGTGTCAACAATAATCCGAAGAAACCGCGTATCATCGGAAATCGGATTTCGGTCCTTGACCGCCTGCACATCAAGCTTGGAAGAGCGAAAACAGAAAAGTCAGCCCCAACAGCAACAGCAGCAGGAAAGAAGCCGGAAAAATTAAAAAATCCGATGCAGTGCAGAGTGGTGGTTCCATAAAAAAAGAGCCACCACTCTTATTTTGTAACTCGAAACGGAAATAAAATATTATGAAACTCAAAAATAGTTTCCAAATGATTGATATTCTTGGCGAGAGAGCGTATAATATAAGTACAAGAATAGGAGGCGATTATATGCTGGATGTAAATATGATAATTGCAAACAACATTCAGGATGAACTGAAAAAAGAAAACAAAAAGCAAGTTGATCTGGCAGAAGGAATTGGAGTCTCCAAGCAGACAATGAGCAAAATCATGAATGGTGCAAGAGCAATCAACGCGATTGAACTTCATAAAATTTCTGAATACCTGCATGTGTCGATGGATTCTCTGATGAAGATGCCAGAAAAGCCGATGGATACGAATGTAATCCATGCGTTTATGGGGCGTGTTAAAACTGAGGAAGCAAGAAAGGGAATCCGGCTTGCGGATGAACTGTCCGATATGATTCTGTTCCATACTAGGGTGTGCGAGAATGGCAAAAAAAGATGGAGCAGCCCTGGGAGGATAAGTGATGAACAATGTTCTGGAAGATAGCCTCTTTGTAAGCCAAAACAAGAAATTTGATGAAATCGAATCCATCGTTAGACAGTTCTCGGCAGAGTATGTTGGCAATTCCGTTATCAAGGACAATATCTTTGCTGTCATACAGAACTATGCCAGGAAGAAAGAAATCGCGCTGGAACTGCTTCGTTACCCGATCCATGATGATGAATTATGGGCGTTGACTTTTTGAAGCAGGATACGATTTTTGTGTGCGTAAATACAGCACTTCCGCTTTGTAAACAGTTTTTTGCTGCGGCGCATGAACTGTATCATATCTACTGCTATGTGGAAAATGCAGACCAGAGCTATATAAAAAAAATGGTTCTATGCTGGATTCGGCAACTGGGGATGAAACAGGAAGAACGCAGGAGGATTTGGAAGCGAATGCCTTTGCAGGGCTGCTTCTGATGCCGGATCAACTGCTCCATGAGCAGATTCTGCTGTATGGGCTTGATAAGGATTTGGTTACGGTAGATTCTGTCCTGATGCTTATGGATATGTTCGCTAATGCCCTATAAGGCAGTTGTACTGCGTTTGTTTGAAAGTGGAACATATCTCATCAGCAGGCTGAAAAGCTGCTGGAGATAAGTTCTGCGAATGTAATGGAAAAGGGCATCACTGATAGGTAAGAAGCAAAGCGCTGGCAGCTCGATGGCAGGAGGAACAGAATCTTTTGGCACACTCCTTGAGAAAGTTGAGTACAACAGACAGCATGAGTATCTGACGGAATCCAGAGAAAATGAAGATGTGGCCTATCTTGCTCAACTGAAAAAAAGAGTATGGTTTGGATTGAGGGGGTCAAAGCGAAGTGAAAAAGATATGCACTGCTAGATACTGACTTCATTTCCAAAACGCACTCTGTTCAAGATGATGGTGGCAATCATTTGATTGATCGGGTCATGGAATTGCCGGAGTATGAGTTCTTTTGTCATGCACAAATCGTAACGGAACTCAATCGGTATAATGCTGATACGCCAATCTGGTTGAGCGAGAAGATTGGAGCGCAAAAGATAAAAAGCTACACGGATCAGGAAATCCTTGAAAGCCTGTCACTTGTACGAGGGCCGCTGGCGTGTGCGACTTATACGCAGATGTTAAAAATTGGCCTGCGATGCCTTTTCTAAGGATTACTTTTCGGAACATTATCGGGTATTGGAAGAGGCTGATTACACGGTAATATCGAGAGAGGACTATTTGAAAGAGCTTGAACGACTCGATATAGAAGTTGGTAAGAAAAACTAATCTTGGAGAAATCAAGTCGTTTGTGTTATTGCAGGTCTTGTCTGTGATGCTTGGCGAGCAGATCTATGTGTTCTGCTCCGATGACAAAAATGCTCGGAATGGAGCCACAAATTTTGAAGATGTTCGGTGCATCAGTCTGGTATCAGTATTCTCACGCTTAAAAGAAGAATCAAACTGGACACTTGCCGATGCCGAGCCGTACATTGAATCACTCATTGCGTTTTATCAGGATCATCACCAAACCACTTTCCGAGTAATGGAAGCGTCTGAGGTTAGAAGATTGCAACGGATACCATGCAGACAGGTGTTGCAGGAAATCTTTAACGGAAAATTTATTGAATTGAAAAATGGTATGTTGCGGTACAAGCGGTAAGTGAAACGAATAACCAGCGTATTGTGTGGAATGAACCACATGATACGCTGGTCTTTTTTTGTTTCTAGGTGACTTTGAAAACTGGTTAGAGGGACGGTTCGTATTTTCGCGTGTGCTGCTGTTCGTGCTGCTGCACTTCTTGTTCTGCGCCGAGGATGCTGTCTACATTGGCACACACGGTCTGGATTTCTTTGTGATAATCCTTGAAATAATGGTAAGTATCGTATTGGGCGTCCTTCTGAATCGTAAGCTGCTCTTTTTCTGCCCGGAGGTCTTTCATAGTAGGAAACTTCCCATCAGGCGAGTGCTGCTTCAGAATTTGAAGTGCTTCTTCATATTGGGCAAGTTCGTCCGAGTGGGCTTGACGGAAAGTTTTCTTATTCGGAGCCTTTAGAAATTCTCCGTAAATGGATTTTGCGGAGAGATACTGACCAAGGTAATGAATCTGCTCGTTTGTTTTTCGCAGCTTGCTTTCAGTGAGCTTTGCATCGCCGCGCGCTTTTGCCATTTTGGTATAGATGGCATCCGCAGTTTCGGAAAGATTCTCACGAGAATCATATCCATGCTCCTGCACATAGGCAAGACCTGCTTGCTACCATTGTTTCTGTAAGGCTTGTTGATGTAAAGCCATTCGAGGTTGCTGAAAGCAGCATCGCAGGATAAGCAGAAACGGTGGTAGACCATGAGCAAAAAAGAAATTCTACGTACTTCAAAGCGACGCAGATACCCTTCCGCAGAGATGAAGGGAACTTATACGGGAGATGAGTTTCCTGAATACAAGGGTGCGGAAACAATCACCTTTAACAATAAGACTTACATCAACGGATTGGATTATCAAACCGTTACAGAGGAGTTAATCTATACACTCATCACGAAAAAAGGAGGCAACCGGTAATGAGTAAGGAGTCTTATATCGCCGAGTCTGAGGCGTTGAATAAGCTGTTCAACAATATGACACAGCGCAAAGTTGATGCCGCAGAAAAGGAAAAGCTCAAGAAGGAGGAGAATAAGGGAGAACAGGTGGAAGCAAAGAAACCTCTGCAGGCAGCGCCCGACATCTCGTCCGATTCACTCTGAGTATCTCGAAAAGAAAAAGAAAGAAGAAGAAGAAGAAAGCAAAGCGCATCGAGGGAGGCTCGCCGCGCAAAGATGCGCAAGCAAATTGAAAAGGAAGAAGCCGAAAAGGCAGAGCAGGAACGTAAGCTTGCGGAAGAACGCAAGAAGCAGGAAGCCGAAAGAAAGAAGAAAGAGGAAGAACGTCTCGCAAATCTTTTCGGTGTTACCGCTAAGAAAGAGCCGAAACCGCAATCAAATCCGTCGTCAAGCCTGCAACAAAGGATGAACCCGTAAAAGAAGAATCTCTTCCTGTAAAGGACGAATCCAAGAATGAGGCTACCGAGTCTAAAACGAAGGAAGCGCTCCATGTTTTTGAAACGGTTCTGAACAAAACGGAAGAAAGCGAACAAGGGCCGAAAGATGCCGAACCGGAACAGAAGAAGGTCGCTCCGGTGATTGCAAAGCCTTCTGTTTCCGAACAGATTTCGAACAGCCCAAGCCTCCTGTCATTCCGGTTAAGGATAAAAAAGCCCGTGACGGATAAGACGGTTTCTGCGCCGGAAATGAAGTCAGAGGCGAAACCCGTTCAGAAGCCTGTTTCACAGCCTGCACAGCGCACAGAATCTCCTCAGAAAGGGAATAGTGCAATCATGGCTCGTGGACAGTCCGGTATGCAGATGGAGAAGCCTAAGACAGACAAGCTTTCTATTACCGGCATTGTTCCTATGAAGAGCGACCGTGGTTCAAAATATTATTCTGCCATGAAGGCTTCGAATGCATTCCGTACGAATGTATTCCTCACTTGCGTTTACAACGACGAGACGCGTGAAGGCGCTTACGGTATCGTGGTAGATATGGGAGATAAGCGAATCATCCACGGTATGTGCGGACACACGAGTGATGAATGGGAGTTACGGCTTTGCCGGAGCTATCGAGGCTATGGCTGAGGCAATCCTTGCAGGAAACAACAACATGCTGGTCGATGAAAACGCCGTGAAGATTGCCAAGGAAACCGCAGACAATTATGCAACAGCATTGATTCGCACGATTTCGAAAAAATCAAGGACGATTTCAAAACATCCTATTTCATCTTTATGGGCGGTGGTTCTGCTATGATGCGCGAAAGCATCGAGCGAGCCATTGACACCAAGAACCTTTTCTTCTTGACGGATGTAACCGCGAATGCAAAAAGGATATGAAATTATGGCTCGTGCAAAGCTGACCATGAGCGGTGAAATTTAAGAGCACCGTTTTTGAAAGCGTGGTGAGCACTGAATGCCGCGTGGACGTCCCAAAAAAAGAATGAAGCAGAAAAAAGAAACCGTTGGCACGACGGTACGAACCACACTTGTTTTTTGATTTAAGCAAAGACAATCATGTACTTGTATATGATTATCTGAACAGTTTGCAACGCGGCGGAAAAAAACTGATGCGGTTGTAAATGCTATAATCGACAAGGCTACAAAACAACATGAGATGCAAGAAGCGCAGTCCGTCTTAAAAAGAGGAACTGCAAAACACAATAGCAGAAGAAATCAGAAGCTGTATTCCTCAGATTGTAGATGCAGTGACAAGCAGCATTCAGAAAAACGGGATTGCGGTAGCTGCGCCAGCTTCAAATGACTCCCCAAAACATTACAGACACACAAACCATCAACACAACTCCCAAAACAGAAGAAGCACCGCCTCCTATTTCAGAAGAAGCGATGCTTGCATTACAGTTAGCCGATATGTTTGGCGGCTAATCATTTGTCGTGATTGGCTTTCTCTTTTATCGAGACGCTTAATCTTATTCTCAGCGTTATCTAATCTGTTGCGGTACTGAACTTCATTGGGTAACGCTTCACCATCATTACCATAGAAGTATTTCTTTGCCTTTGAAAGTATTTGAGAACTTGTTTTTCTTAAATTCGGGTCAAGATATTCGGCACCGACCAATGTTCTTGAAATATCATCCATTGCATCGGGGCCAAGAGAAATCAGAAAAAGAAGCCAGTTCCAAAGAGTATAGGTCTGCCACTGTTTGCGGAGCAGACACGGAATCAGGAATTGACAGATTATAGCCAAACAGATAGCAAAACTGAACCACATAAGGAAATACTACAGTTCCAAAATTTGCATTTGGTTGCATGAATGTCTTGTTGTAAGCGGCAGTGCTGCTGTATCCCAACATTGCTGCAAATTCATCAGCGGTAAACCCATAACGGAGTCTCGTCCGTTCCATCAGAACATTCAGATATTTCACGGTATTCTCCGTGTCAACAAAGCAAGATTTTGCCTGTTCCATAAAGGTATCTACAATTTTTGCCCGTTCTTGCTTGGAAGCAGTGTTCATTTTGCCTCCCATCAAGAAAGCATTGAAGATATTCTCTACCGATTCGTGGTTGTTGTTGATATTGTTACTCATAATTTCCCTCCTGCTTGGTTTAACAGACAAGTTTACATAATTACCGAAAACAACAATCTTTGTAACCGGTAATATAAATTATACCTTTACTGCACTTATATAATACCACAAAAACGCGAAAAAAGTCAATTACTGTACATTAGGGGAGCGATTTATGGCCGCTATTATTTATCTTGATATCGTCAAAACGCCGGAACTGAATGGGGAGGTGTGCGTTCACAGTTTTGTCGTAAATCCTTCCGCCAAGTCGGATAGACAGAAGGATACTTATTTTTATGGCTACTCAATTGGTTATACAAGGCTGAAATTGGCAGAGCTCTGCCGCATTATCGAGAACATCGGTTTGCCAACAGGGTCTCAGATTGTCGTATTCAGCAGCGATAATGCGATTGCGCGTACTGGTGCTTCTTTTGGCGTAGAGGACGGCGATGCTGAGCCCAGTCATAACAAAGACCTTTGGGCGCGACTCAAATATGCCTGTAGCGCAAAGAAGTACAAAGGTCATGTTCCATTATAGTGGCCTTTTGTCCGAAACCGTACATGATAACACGCATATTCATATTGAAACGAATCTTGCGAAAGGAGGGAAGGCAAATTGTCCGAAGCATTGAATAAAGCCCAAGAGCAGCAGCTTTACGCATTGCTCGATGCTATTATGCAGGACAACATTGTTCTGCGTAGAAGTTTTGGCGGAGACATCCCCAATTCTTATGTGCTGACAAAGTGCGTAAACCGTGTTGTGGAAGAGCGGCCGGAACTGAAAGAAGCGGCTGTTCTGATGATATTGTATCCGGCGCTCAAATGGATGATGCAGGCACAAGACCTTGATGTCATGATGCAGAACTGTGAAAACGTTCACGACGATGAGATGTGCGATGTCGAAGCCATTTCCCCGTCTGCGCCGTATTCAGAGCTGGCTGGCTCCGAACATTTAGGAAGAGTCTTTGCATTTCAGGAAACGCAAAGAATACTTCGAAAGTTGTCAGATGCTTCTTGACGCCATTGAGGAGTCGCGGTTAGAACTCTTGTACGAAGTCGATTATTGTTCCAGTATGCGGGAGGTGTTTGATTGCTTTTTTGAATCCCGCCGTTCTTCCGAAGAATGGACGCATCAAAATCATGAAGTATTGCGAGCGGTGCATTGAATCCGTTTACAATACAGCAGGTAGTGTTATCAAGGAATATTATAAAATCCTGATGACAAGCAGTGATGTGGACGGGGTAGAAGAAGCAAGCCTTTATCATAATGTTCCGCTGCTCCTTACGGAATACACGCGTATTCTGTATCGTGCCTCACGGTCAAAGGACCCCATGCCATGAAGCTGCTTGGGTCTTCTTCGTACGAAGATTTGAGTAAAATCAAAGTTTCTGATAAAAACAGAAGCGATGCCTATCTCATTGTGGAGTATGTGAAACTCATACGAGGGGCTATCGAAATCATGAAACAGTTCCCCGCTTGGTCAACGTTATTATGACGTTATCCTTGCAATGATTGAGGGGAAAAAGTACAACTGGACAGATGAGCAGATTGCCGGGCATCTTGGTGTTACGGCAGGAACATTCTCTACCAGAAAAGGGCATGCCATTGGTGTGTTCGGATGCTTATTGTTTGGCTGTGACGCGAACGGGCTGCTGAATTGCCTGATTGACGCTCGCGTTTAAATAAGAGGTACAGATTATGGCTCGGAATCATTGTACTTCTGAAAACAGCAACCATACAGAAACCCAAAAACAAAGTACAACTCCTAAAACCATAACGTACGAACGCAAATGCAAGGAATGCGGCAGGATTTTTTATTCTACCGCCAAAAACACTCAATATTGTAAGTCCTGCAGTACCTTAAGAAGAGAAACTCAGGTAAAGAAGAACACAGAAACGAGGCGAATGAAGATAGGACAGACAAGAAATAAAATCACTACGGGACATGCTTACAATCTGGACGGGAAAAGGGTTGTAATCCCGAATGATTATATGCTGAATGCTGTCAGCATATTCGCCAGTTATCTCGGTGTTTCATACGGCAAATTCGATTCATGGAAAGAAAAAATATGGACGAATACCTTGAATGGGAACGTCAGATGCTCATTGATTATGTTGAGCAGAGTAAAAAGTGCAAGATGTGCGGCCCGAGAGCTCCTTCGCGCAAGGTGTTCGAAAAGTACAAGAGATAAGGGGTGTGATAAACATGAACGAACATTATGTTATCGGTCAGGTACGCGCCATGTATGAAGGCAAGGAACGTGTTTTCGATGTCTATGATGATGGTACGGTAATTCTGCCTAACGGGGAACAGATGACGCTTGACGATTCCGTTGTGGAAACGCTTCGCGCCGAATACAACAATGCAAAGTCTGCCAATAACAATGGCGCAAAAGGGCTGAATGTGAATATCGGCCATAGAGAGACCAAAGCTTACGAAGTGCTTACAAAGACAAGCGATACACTGGATGAAGCAAACCAGACGCTTAAAGATACTAAGCATGCCAGTAAGGAAATGCAGTAGAACAGGCACAAATCATTAAAAGCAATAACAAGCGTAATATCGGTATCGCAATGTTCATTGTCGCCGTTGTCGCCATCGCTATTGGCTTCTTCGTATACACAAACTGGGTTCAAATCAGTGGACAGCTTACCGGAGAATATAAAGTTGCTGTCGTAAATGTGGATATTCCTTCCGGGGATACCATCGAGGATTCAGAACTCAGCTATAAGACTTTGAGTGTCAACGAATACGAATCTTTATGCGGTTCGCATTTCGTAGATAGCGACGGGAAGATGCAGCAGGATACTCCTGTGTTCTTTGTGGATAGAACAGGTTCCATCGTAAATAAGTTCGCGACCTCTGATATGAAGGCCGGAGATATTGTTATGACGTCTTCTGTATCTGCACAAAAAGCGTTACAGGATATGTATGTGGTCGAGACCGAAGATAAGGATGGAAATCGTCAGAAACAAACAATAGACGGCGCATTGCTTGCTGGGGATACGACCATTCAATATTATCGCACGGGTAACTACTTCGTCTGGGGAGTTTTATGATGTCGTCTTGTCCAGCATTAAACTACGCGACAAGACAATCGAGGATGTTTTGAATGAGCAGGGTGCAAGCATTTTACAGTCTGCCAGTACGACAAACAGCGCAGATAAAGATTCTAACGTAGAAGGCGGTGAATAAAATGTCTAAGATTTATCATCCGGATTGCAAATCTCTTATCACATCTATGTATGTAAAGAATGGGCTTATCGCTATTCTGTTCTTGATTGCTTCTATTTTCGGTGTTGTTGTAATGCAGGAGTGGAAGATTTTTCTTATCGGCTTGATGTGTGCTGCTTATTTTATTTTTCAAATTTATGAGATTCATAATGATGAAAAAAATGAACGGTATAAGACTGTTAAGGGAATTGTTGTATCCGATGAGTCCAGCAAAAATATGATTCGCCAGCAGATTTCAACCTATCGAATCATTCCTGTCAATGAGGACGGAGAATTTATCGACAAAAAAACGGAAAATACGATTTTTTCCTCAGCGTAAACGAATCAAAGAAGAACGTTAAAAACTCTTTCTTCGTTGGTGCTATGTATGACTTTATTTTTAAATCAAATGAGGATGGCGTAACTGCGTTTAATGACAGAAATCTCGTAACCTGCAGTCGTGTAACGACAGCCGTCAAAAACGATGATACTATCGTCCCTGCTGATACGCAGAAATCAGTACCTTCTATGAGTCCGTTGGGAGCGTACGATAAAGTCAAACAAGAAGCTGAAAAAGAAGTTATTGAACAAAAAAAGAAACACAAAAAGAAAATCTTGTCTTTTTTTGGACGGATTTGGAGAAGGCTGTGATTCAAAGTGAATAGCTTTGTATCATTCGTCTTGCTGATGCTCGTTCCGTATATTTTTTCTTTAAGCATTATCACCATAAATGCTAAGTACCTTACATTGCTTATTATTGCTGCGTATTGCATGATAAACACGTGGTATTCTGAAAACTCCTTTACTTTTTTATGGGAAGGCGTGTTCATAAGCGCGGTCTATTGGTGCGCGGTATTGTGCAGAACGTATGGCGCGGTGAAGATGATACCTATGTAGTAGATATTGCCGCAAAAGATTCTGACGGCATCGAAACGATTATTGTTCCTGCGCGGTCTGTTGGAAATGAATTCTTACGTGCATTCTTGGCATCACAGAAGAATGGTGAGTATTTTGATATTGCTGTAATTCAATACACAGACAGCTTAGGAGAAAAGACTTACGAGATACCTTGTGATTGGGCAACAAACGGCTTGTCAAGTGGTTTGTCTTATCACCCGCAGAAGGGGAGAGACAGTTTTATGCAAAACCGAAAAGACCAAGGGGATAAAACAGTATTTATCATGCGCGGTATCTGTGAGCTGCTGATTCCGGTGTCGTTTATCTGTTTTATTTTTGATGCAGGACTTGCTATTGTTTTACTGGTTGTTTCTCTGTGCGGCATTGTATGCTTTGTGCCGAGCCGCAAGTTGTCAAACCACAAATTTTGTGGTATAATATTAGTAGAAAGAACGATTACTACTATTGAGAAGTGGTGGAATTCGAAATCTGACATGAATGTGCCTGCTGAGATAAAGGAAAGCGAAAATACCGCATCAGCAGAAAAAGAAAAAGAAAGAAAAAACCGAGGCGATTCGCCGTGCAGTACAGAAGGCGGAGTCCGAAGAAAAGAAGTCTGAGGCCGTTGTAGCAATCGATGGCCTTTTGCAGAAGGGAACTGCCAAGGTTCCAGTAAAGGAAGAATCTGTAGTGCAAGAAGAGCAAGGCTCAAACGCACAAGAGTCTTCTGCTTTGGAATCAAAACAATCAGACAAAGATGATTTATCAAAAAACAAAAAAGATTCAGGAACCCGTCACAGAAACAAACAAGGATAAGGCTTCAGCGGATGCGGTTGCTGAATCAAACACAGCAAGTGCAAAAACAAGCGAGGGTGGTTCCAATGAACCTGTAAAGTCAAAAAAGAACTTCCAAAAACGCCAAACAACCAAGAAAAAGAGAAAAGAAACCAGCGTCCTCAAATTCTCAGTTGACATTTGATTTGCTTTCAGATGTTGCAAAAGAGGATGCACAAATCACCAATCCATCGGATAAGGTTCAGAACGAAAAAGATGACGATTCCTCTGACGAAATCGAAAAGGTGGAAGATACCGACATCGAGGTCATTGAACCGCCGAAAGAACATGTAAATCGATTCGGGGGACTCTTTGATAAAGAAGAAACCCGATGATAACATCGTGGCAGAATATTGATTTTGTCACCCCCCTCAAAGGAGCAATCTGTATGCCGAAGAAATCTAATGCCGAAAAAAGTATGGTCCAACAAGCTTCCAAAGGTGCTTAAGCCTGTCGGCTGCTCGTTTTCTGATGATGAATGGAGCGATTTCACCAGCTTGTTTCCAGTAAATGGGTGGGACATGTATCCTCCGAAACCCGATTTGACCGGTGAACTTATAAAAGGTTATTGGTGAATAAGGTTCTCAAGTACCAGAGCATTGTTTCTCAGAACAAGTGTCTTTTGTGCGGTGAAGTCACAGATGGTCTCTCTTCTCACTACCGCAAAGATTTAGGCTTATGCGTTGCCTGCTGCCAAAGCGTGTTCTATGTGCGCCGCTGTAAGCGCAACCGCCTTGTAATAGACCCGGAAAACGGAAAAGAAATAAAGGAATGGGATAGAGATAAGACGCATGCAAAATGCGCCGTCTGCGGGAATGAAGGCATTTCCAATGTCGCGCTTTGCTTATGCAAGAAATGTTCTTCTCGCGCATCGAATCAACGTATCAGAAAGACCGCAGCAGATATCAAGCCGGAAGAACTCGGCGTAAAGTATGTTACGAAACGCTATCAGGATTACGCTAAAGAGATGTTCCCCGATAGTCTGAAAAGCACTTCAGAAATAAAACTTGTACGACAAGATATGGGATACGGTATTCGATAAGACACTTATGATATTTTACATGCCCCCCTGCTTTGGCGGGGCATTTTTTATTCGCAATTTGTATTGACCACATCATATTTATGTGGTATAATATAAATATTCCAAGCGAAACATTGCTTTTTAGTCAAAGGAGAAATTTATGAAGAAGAACATTCTGTCCGTTATTGGTGCCGCCACTGTTGCAGCCGTTGCCCTGAAACTCACGACCAAGTATGTGAAGAACGAGGTCATCAAAGAGTTGGAGGATGACGGTTATCTTTATGATGACGACGATTGTGATGACTGTGATGAGTGCTGCGGTTGTGATGAGCGCATCGATGACATTCATCACGCGCCCGTGGCTGCCGTTCATGTCATCCGCGTAGAACGCAAGCATGATGAGACGAAAAAGGATGCTGATAAGGCAACCGAGGCGAATCCTGATGCCGGTAAGGATGAATCCGGTAAGGTGGATTCCGATAGTGCGTCCGAGGTCACTGAGGCCAAGGATGAATCCGCAGAGAAGCCTGTTGAAGAAAAGGCGGCGGAAGAAAAAGAAGAATGAGCCCTGATATCGTTGTTCCTGTAAAACAGCCCGCCAAGAAAGATGATGACAAGTCCGACTTGAACGTCCATGTTGATGAAATTATCGATTCTTTTTTCTGGTTTAACGCCTAATCAATCATTATTTTTAATTTTTTACCATAAAGGAGACTTGCGTTCGTGCTTCTTGATGAACTCCTTCATCTCGGCGGAGGTTTCGGCACCCAGTCCGATGGCGGCTAAGATTTCCCTTGCACCGTCACACTTCATGGCTTTCAGGGTATCCGACTCAATTTCGCGTCCGCCCTCAAACGGCTGCATAAATTTGAGTCTGCAGAACGGGAGGTAACCTTCCGGTGCATTATCGCCGATATTCCAAATGATATAGCCGAGAGGCGGTTCCGTTACGACTTCGTAAGCGGATGCGCCGTTGGCGTCAGGAGTCGTATTGGAGGCGGTCTCGGCAGCGGCCTCTACCGGAGTTTCCGTGACAGTCTCTGCGGGAGAAGTAATATCCCCAGTGATTGCGGGGACATTGGCATCTTCTGCGACCGACTCATTGATGGGCGCTTCAATAACCGCATCCTTGACTCCATCAGCAGTCACTTTCTTTGCTGCGATTTTTTGCGAAGTGCTCATTGCGCTTTTCACGGCAAGCCTTGCAGCGGGTGGGGAGCTTGTAGTCATGGACGACATACCAGTACAGCTCGCGATTGGTAAACTGCAGCTTCTGACCGCAATCTGCGCAGGTGTCTTCCAGACCGATGTTATCCAGCCCGCGCTTCACGAAGTCGCGATGAATTTTGCGGCATTCCGGGCAGCGGTTCGGCAGAGAATAACCGTGACTCTCGAAGAAATCGCGGTCACGATTGGTGATGTCGAATTCATGACCGCAGTCAACGCACTTGCGGGTCTCAAACACCTCATTGCTCTTTGCATCAGCTTCCTTGCGAGCTTCATCCTCTGCGCGGCGCTTTGCGAAATCGTCACGCATACGACACTCGCGGCACAGCACCTCGCTCTCATTGGCGGTGCTGAACGGCTTGTTGCACTTCTCACAGGTCTTGCGGAACTTCTTTGCTGCATCTTTCATGGTTTAACCCCCGCAGAAGTTGGGAGTGCGAAAGGATGCGTGCCGCTATCCCATATCTTGAGAAAATCGGGATGTGAAAAGCTCTTTTTTTGTAATCACCTTGCCTTTTGCTGCAAAATCGATATACTAAGTATATCCGATAGATAAAAAACAATAAAAATTCAAAATCGATATACCGCTATCTCGTGAGAGATGGCGGTTTTTTGTTGGAAAGGGGATAAAATATGTTTTTGTATCAGTTTGAGGAAAAATGGGAGGAACGTGGTTGGTCTGTGTCTTATGATGACAACGATACCGTTGAATTAAGTCAGGGCAGTCCTGCTGGTGAAGATTTCTATTTCACCGTTCCAAAACTGAATTTCTGTGATGAGGTATTTGATTACGCGAATGACTTTGACCCGGAAGAGCACGCAAAAAGAAAACCTCGGTATGTCTGGTGCGCCGGGTTTGCGGGAGCTTCTTGATGATGCAGATGCCATCAAGCGTATGCTGTTGGAGCTCTCGGAAGCACTGTGTAAGGTAGAACGCGAGGCTACCCGGTGGTATTTGATTGATGCGGACAATTTTGAGTGCCGTCGTCAATTCGGTACAGAAGAGTTCGAATTTTATGCCATCACCAAAATCACTGACCATGATTTTATGGCGGTTCATGAATTCGTAAACCTTGATGCGCTCGATATCCGAGAACTGCGTAAACTGCTGCTTCTTTTCCTTGAGGATGAAAAACATCCCCAAAAACCTCCTTGTCAGAAGCTATCATCGATATAGCTGAGAACAAGTTTAGGTCTTTGGAGTATGTGAGCTCTTACAAGTCTTTTTCGAGTTTTGACGATGCCAAACAGTACATCATCGGCGAAATGGGAACGGAGAAAGTTCCTGAGCTTTTCAAAAAGTCCGTGACAAGTTCGCGTAGTGAGGATGAAAATCTTGGTCCGGATGGGGCTGTATTTCTGACCCGCTGCGTCGATGAAGACTATGAAAGTGTAGAGGAAACCGTAGCCATTTCGAAACGTTGGCTCGAAAACAATATCAAGGAGACGGCAGACGAAGAAAAATGTCGGATTTAGAGACATTTTTGCGTAATTACACGACAGACGATGTCAATGAAGTTCTGGGCATGGCGATTCTGAATAACGCTGTTGCGTTCACCTATTGTGATGCACGCAAAGAAGCATTTGAAATGTACGGAACCGAAAATTGGATGGCAATGGCTGTCGTCGATTTCGTTGCCAGTAAGTTAGAGGGGTTCGGCAGAAGGCGATAATGCTGCCAGTATGGTAAAAAGCTGTTCGCAAGATAAGCCTGCAGCGCAGTCTTCTTGCCTTTTGCTGCAAAGTCAATATACTAAGTATATCCGATAAATAAAAGGCAGCAAAAATTCAAAATCGATATACCGCTATCTCGTAAGAGGTGGCGGGGTATTTTTGTTGTCAAACAAGTAAAAAGGAGCGTAATTTTATGAGTATGCCGATTTCTGTTTGTAATGACACTTTTAAAATTAACAATGTTGTTTTCCTTCCTACGAAGGATGTAAAAAAAGAAAATCACGCCATTTGGGCACTTGAATACAGCGATAACGCCATATTCATCGTGGATGCCAGTACATGGGATGAAATCGATGAGGTTATCAAAGAGACTATCTGTGATATGCATTCCGAGAATGCCGTGCTGAAACGAATTTCGTCCTTTACCAACTTGCAGGACAGTCATGGTCTTGTGATGCAGGAAGGACGGCTTGGCGAAATTGCTAAGCATTTTGACCTTGAGACCATTTATCCGTATGCCAACGGATGGTATTTCGGTGAAAACCTTTACCTTGCCAATGGCGATGCGTGGGATGGCAACAATATCTACAAGGTAACTGTCGATAGTGGGCTTGCATGGCCTATGAATGTCATTGTTCGTGCATTAAACTCCCCTGTGACGCGGTAGATAAGGCTGTTGATTTTCTTCATGCGGAGTCTATGCCCGGTGTACAGGATGTCTGTGACGTTACGGAAGATGAAAGTAAGGAATATGAGGATGGCGGTTACGGGATTTACGGAAATCACGGTTCCTGCTATGCTCGAATTCTGCAAATTGAAACTATTGTGGAGGATTGATTTTATGGGCAGAGGTAATATTTGTCCCGATGGGAAATACGAAGGCGTTGTTTATGTAGACTATGATAATGTCCTCTGTTACACCAAAAAGGACGATTCTGAGCAAAGGCTGCTGAAGGATATTTCCTATGAGGAGATGCCGGAATTCGAATTCGATGATGATGCAAGCCAGTTGTTGCTGGACGAGTATCGTACAAACCTTGTAAATGAGATGATGCGCCGTTACCAAAGTTTCGAGGAACCCAATCAGACTTGGCTGCCTAACCACAGAAACGGAAAGGTTATTCTCGAAAACAAGTTGTTCTATATCTGCGATAAAAGAGGATTCCGACAACGATACGCAACAATACATTCTCAAAAACCTCAATTCTCTTGGCAACTCTGTGGATTTTTTGGGGCAGGAAAAATGACCGTCAACATGTCATTGACAACATGAGCACAACACAGAAATCGCAGCTTTTGTGCTACATTCTGCGAAATCATGAAGCCTTTGGCAAGATGACTTGCCGTGACTGGAAGAATTGGCTGCTGGATGACGCTGAACCTCAGTTTGGTATCTGATTCTGATGGCATTAAAAACGGCAGACAACATTTTGACCCCAAACAACAAGAAGAGGAGAATTATTCTATGAGTTACGGTTTTAGTATGGGCTTCGCGCATGCAAACAGCCTGCAGGAAGCCATGAAGATTGCGCTGGAATATACGCAGTCTCAAATGACCGAAAAGAATGTCAAGAAGAGCATTAGAGATAATCTGTATTATATTCCATCGGTTCGTACCGGATACATTGCTGATGCAGAAAGCAAAACACGCAGGGGCTGATGTACTTGCAGACACTGCCGACAGGTATTGGCTCGAAGCACTGTTTACTTTTCGCTTTCTGTATTGGGAAGAACATAAGCTGCTTGGTATCGTCATGATTCCGCCTGAAAGTGTAAGTGAAAAATGGCCGCTAAGTGTATATTTTCAGAATTCCTGCGACCATGATTACCCGCTTTCTGAATGGAAGGAAGGCAATATCCCGCTCTTTGTAAATGCCGCTGCAAAAGCCGAAAACTATACGGCAGAAGAAATCCGTGCGAAGGTTGACTACGAAATCGAAGATGATGACATCGAATATTTTCGGCGCAGCACCTGCTATGATGATATTTTCGAGACCCTAGCCTTCGATTCGTGGCTTTATAACCATGATACGGATGTGCCGTTTGTGACTTTTGCTTTACAGGGAATCCAGAATGAGGCAGAGCGATACCGATATCTGCAATGGTTGAAAGATGAGATGACGAAAATCTAATATATGGCCGCTTCGCTTTGGAGCGGCCTTTTTTCAACCATCTCGAAAATGATGTTGCGGTTTGCTGCAAAGTTACTATAATTTAGATAAATGATAAGTAAAAAGTACACGGGTCAAACCGTGTATACCATAAAATCTAAATACGTCATGGGAAGCGTCTATCTCGATTCGGGATAGGCGTTTTTTATTTATCGTTAATCGGGAGTGTTCTTAGCAGAACGCTCTTTTTTTTTAAAAAAAGGAGATAAAAATGACCAACAACAACATTCTGACCCCGAACAGCGAATATTGGAAGGACAACGCAATCGAAACCTTTAAGGGTAACAGCGACCTCTTCGTTGATTTCCTGCAGGAGCGTGACCGTCATTCGGCATGGATTGAAACGCAGATTACTGACGTTCAGTTCGAGGCCATGTTTGCAGAGCCGATGTACATTGCAGATGATGCAAAGAAGTACAGTATTCCCGCAGAAATCGTTCAGGAAGCCGCCAATAACAGTAAGCTGTACGGTGTCGTTCGCGGCAAACATATTCCTGTTGGACTTGCCGCCACGGAAAGTCTGATTGGATATTCCAAGCTTATCCGTGAAGGATACAGCTGGATGCGCCGCGTCAATCCTGTTAACCTTGCAAAGGCAATCAACAATGGCATTGACACGATTCGATACGACGACCGCCGCTCCACCAAATGCCTTGTAAAGGTCGGTGATGAGATGATTCGTTCTGTCGTTTCTGCTCGTTATGCGCCGATGCCGTCTGGTGACCTGTTCAACTACATCAATATGGATTATCTGCCTGAGAACTGGGAGAAGGGTTTCCATATTGTACTGCAAAGATTCGGTATCTATATGTTCAAGCAGGAAGGCGGAATATAAGTCGCGCTGAACTATATCGCCGCTGCGGAGGCGAGCCATTCGTTCAGATAGTTTCTTTTTTGGTATAACTTTCGTCTGTATGGTCAAATTGCGAGGCTTTTTGTTTCAAAGGTGCTGACCTTAATAACACTGCCTCCGTAACGGTTTTTTGCCTTTTTCCCCAGAATGGAGATAAACATTGCAGGCGCACAACGACTTAACAATTTACCAAACCGTTTTTAGTATGTGCTCTGCCGGTTTTTGAATTGATTTTTGTTTCTTTACTACGCTTCTGCAGGGCTTTATAGTTCATATCTTCAACGACGAACTCATTGCCATGGGTAAGCAATTCGTTTGCGAGAATGTTATGCTCCATTTTGCGGATATCAGCTAATTTACGGTACAAGTTACGCAGTTTTGCACGCAGGCGATAATACCGTTTGCTGTATTTCCACTTGCGCTTTTGTTTTTGCCCATGCTGCCGCTTTAACCTTTTGATTGTGCCATCCGGATTATAATATTTCGGATTCGTAGCGCGGCGCGAACGGATTCCATTGCACGAAGCGTAGAAGCGATTTCGTTCACAAGGCTTTATCGCCTGCGCTCTTGCAGCCGGAGCAAGCACGCGAAGGTCACAAAGATCCTTACCGCTAAAGGCAATAGTTTGAGTACCGATATCTATACCGACACGACCCTGTTTGACAGGATGTTTTGCAACGCCGTTGTTGTCACACTTAATGGGAGGATAGCCTTCAAGGACAATTTGGGCATAATACTTCCATTTGGTGCTGACCCATTTGCGAATTATACGGCAGTATTTAACGCCGCATTTGAGCGCTTCCTGTTGATACCATCCCGTTTGAGTGTCGGGATTTCGCAATGTCACTGGGAATGTATAATCCCCATAAGTGACGTGCAACTTGCCTTTGCCAATGGAAGTTTTGACTTTTGCTGTAGCAGCAGCAATCTCTTTTCCATTTGTGCTTTTTTACTTCGTCGGGAAGAACAACTTCTTCACCTTCTTTGGCGTCTGGTTTTCTGTACGCAGCAAAGTATTTTTTCTCAATAGAGTTTTTTAGCTTTTGTCTTGGCAGAATTGATAACACTTGTGGTGTGATTTGCTGGACGAAGCATTATTCCGGTAGCATTATTTTTTCGGATATTGAAGAAACATATTCCAGTTTCTTGTAGTGGACTTCCTTTCCTTTATCAAAAAAGAAAGATGACCACGCAGTCCAAACCGCAGTAGCAATCGACTGCGCTACATGAGAATTGATAGCATAGTGCTTTGCATAGGGCACGACCATCGCATGAAAGGCATCCTCAGAGAAGCGGTACTCTTTAAGCATTTTCTCGCGTTGCTTAAAAAGTGCCTTCTGCTCATCGCTATCGGGAGCAGCTTTAGCAATAGCTGCCATTAGTTCACGATACTTGCGTGTCTTACGCAATTGATGCCACATCTTTGTGGTCGCATTTACAAGTTGATTATAGATAACTCCGCATTTCTTGAATTCTTTATTCAGATAGTCTTGTTCATTAAGACCTATAACCATCGGCAGTGTCAACACAAATGACGGTGTGCTGTTTTTTTGCTCCCGAATGCCATGATTACCCTCCTCTCGTTTTTTGTTCTTCAACATAGCGTTGAATTGTATCATTGGACACATCGCCAGCGGTACTTACAAAGTAGCTGCGAGTCCACATTTGCATAACCGTGTCAGGGAAAAACTCTTGCTTGAGTATTCTTCCGGTGGTTCCTTTAATAATTTTCATGATTTCCGCAGCACTTAATGTGGGCGGAGCATTCACGAAAAGATGACAATGGTCAATATAACATTCCATTGCCAATATCACAATGTCGTTTTGCTCACAGATTTGGGATACAAGCTCCTTGAATCGAGCCTCAAACCCAGCTACAAGAAACAGTTTTCTCCGATAGCGTGGGCAAAATACAAAGTGATAATTTATCATAGAAACGGTGGTTTTGGTGCGTCTGTAGTCTCTTTTCATGTATCTATTATACCATATTTTAGACAAATATTTGTTAACGGTACATGAACTTTATAACATAACACCGCCATATTTCGATTATATAAATTAACCCGGAAAAAGTCATTATTATCGGCCTTTCATCCCACGGTTAAAACCGTGGGCTTTCTCGGCCTTCATTTTGTAAGAAATGGCACTACTTACTTTTTCGCAGCTACTTCAACCTACCCAAAAAAAGAATTACAAGTGCCCCTTGCGCATCCGTGCGGCTTGAGGTATACTATTTACGGAATCAAAAAGGAATCATCTTTTTGCGAGAACTCCGCTACTGGCGCAGTTCTCGTTTTCTTTTTATTTAGAACAGAAAACAAAAATGCTGCCGCCCAGATAATGGGAAGCAGCATTGTTTTTTGTAATAGCCAGAGGGTATAGGTATCAGTTAGACATCAGACACGAACGCCCATTTCGTCAGCCTTGTCATCCTCGACATCCAGATAGTAGTATATGTCACCGAACGCTAAGCCTAACTCATCAGCATACTTTTTCAGGGTATCGGAGAATACTTTCAGGTCAAATCCATTACCGGGATGCTCTTTCTGCCATGTTTCGATTTCCCGCTTCGAGGCGGCAACACAGGGTCTTTCTTTCTTATCATCATCATCAAAAGTAAACCCATCCTACCAGACGGCGGGGGGTATCGTCCGAAGCCTCATTTTGGATGACATAGGCGACAATGGCAGCTTTACTGTTATAGTCAGAGTTCTCCGCAAAGAAATCCTCAATGTCGCCATGGCGGACAACGACATTCTCGTAGAAATCCTTGATTTCACTGTCGGCGTACTCGTTCGTCATGACTTTCTTATGCTTTTTAAGGAACTTGATGAAGGTCTCATCACTCAGGTTGTCCGTATAGAATCCGAGAGCATCCACGCGGACTTTTACGAGGCTGTTGAGGAATTTCTCCATCTTTTCAAGGACATGCTTTGCCGTAAATGCCTTCTTCAGGTTAATGGTATAGTAAAAAGACAGGGAAGTCTTTAATGTCCACGCCACTCGATTTGAAGTTCTCACTCAACTTATCGATGGGCTTGCGCAAAGCAGGTGCATACTTGTACAAAGTATCGACATCGGTAACGTAGTCTGTGATATACAAGTCATCATTTTTGCTGTAGTGACCCAAAAGCCCGACAGCCGCAGTTAGGTGAATGCTGCGCCGGTAATTGGTCCACTCAAAGGTGACAGGGTAGAAAACATTCGCAACAGTACCGTCCTCAGAATACTCGACGGGAGCTGAGCAGCGATGAATACCGAAGAGGTCATAGCCGTCCTTGCGGATGCTCATGTACTGATTCTCAAGGATGACGAGATTATACAGCGGCAATGCCATCGGAATCTGCGCTTTCAGGAATTCAAGAAAATAATTGACATTCTCGCGAATCCATGTGCAGTCGTCCACGGTTTCGATGCGTTTCTTTGACTCCACGACATCTTCACCCGGAAGCGGCTCATAACCGCATGCCTGACGAAGCTCGTTTTTCCGTCACGACATCCGTTGCCTTGGCGATTTTCTTCAAGGTAACCTCAGTAGGTTGAGACTGTGTTTTGCCGTTCGCAAGACGGTTCACATATACGCGGCCGAGATGCGATGTCTGGGAGAACTGCTCCTGTGTCCGTGTACCGATGGCTTTCTTGACGAGCGCCGCCAATTTATCAGGGTCATACCCGGAATTGTTTTTTGCCGTCACTCTCGAAAGCTGAATCATTCTTGTTCAGCCAGCCGTCAAGAATCGAATACCCGATATCATGTAAGGAGGCGCACACATGTCCGTCAATGTTCCTGTCGGGTTTTTTGGTGTGTGTTCATTATCCTCGAGGGATTCCACATTCTTGCATAATAGCGCACGCTCATTAGCAAGAAGTATATCGGGAGCGTTCAATTCAGCAAGCTTTGTAACGCGTTCATTGCCGTCTTTGAGTCTTCTGGTCAAAAACATAATGTCGCTGAGTTGGACAGGAGAGAATTTTTTAAAAACATCTGTACCGAGTTCGATTTCAGTGATGACAGGGAGAGTAACAGATGTATCGATGTCTTTGGCGTATTGCAGGATAGCATCGACGACAAAGTAGCAACTATCATATGCCTTGTAATCAATATAGACAATGGTATCCGTTTTCTTTATCGGGACAATCGTGCCCTTGCCATCCTTGACGCCGTAAAAGGCCGAGACAGTCATGAAGTCTTCAAGGACCTTCTCATCAACATGCAATGCCTTGGCAATCACCGGCAACTGCTTGCGAAGCAGAACAGGGGAGTTCAATTTGATAGAAAACATATGACGGCTCCTTTCGAATGTAACATTTTGATACATTTTGTAATCCTGTGTTACTATTATATATCGTTGCAGATAGAATTTCAATAGGAGAAGCAACAAAAAAATACAATAAGATACATAAAGCTACAAGAGCGGATGGCAGTCAGGCGGATAATGCACAGTCAGAACAGGGAAAACCCAGCGGCGGCAGCCCCTCCCTGAGCAAAGCAGCGAACCGGCGACAGAAGTCTAGACATATATCCTGAATACCAACACCAAGCGCTTTCATTATCCCTCCTGCAGCAGCGTGGACGAGATGAAGGACAAAGAATAAGCAAGAGTATACCGGAACGCGGGATGAGTTGATTGCGGATGGATACAAGCCCTGCGGCAGGTGTAAGCCATAAAAGCAAAAGAACGCATCTTGTCAGTATGCGAAATTCGCGGTATCATGGGAAAAAAGAAAAGGACTACGGAATAATCATATTGACATTTAGTAGTGCATGACATATAATATGAATACGTTAAGGACATACACTTAACGAATCATAGTTCCCATAATAGTTCTTGGTATGGTATAAGATGCTATCGGGGATTATGACTGAAAAACCGCTTCGTTTATGTGAGGCGGTTTTTTGTTTTTTAGCCAATCTTTTACAACTTCTGCGCCTTCCAAGTGCGGAGATTGTGAGATACAGGCTTAGCTTAGTAAAAAAGCATATTTCCTCAGAGGTCACCCAAACAGGTGGCCTCTTTTTTTTATTGCCGAAATCTGTCCATCCAAGGTGGGGTATGGTATAATAGGAGACAGAAGAAAACAACGCGAGGGAGCTGCCATGAAATCGAAAGCGAAGAGAAACAATAAATCGCCCGGCATCATTCCGTGAGAAGTGCAGGAATGCATTTGGTGGAGCGCTAAAAAAGGTCTTGCGGACATCAACGCAGCGGAGAAAGAGAATGTAGCAGCGTCCTTCGACCTCGATAAACGCAGCGTGGAGCGACGCATTGATGCTATGGAAAAAGAACCGAGCCGTAGCGAAGCGTATCGCAGAGGACTGCGTCAAGGACGACCAAAACTTCAACTTCGATGATGACTGGATTGCAATAAATATTCTGATGGATACACCGTACAATGTCGGAGAAGAGATGTTCTGCTATTCTCTGGCAGCGGCCATCTGGATTCTCGACGCGATTCGCGCAAATCAGAAGATGGATGAGGCGCTGACACTCCTTCCGAAAGATAAGAACAAGTTGAATTCAGTACGCCTGCCGAAATGCGTTTCGCCGTGCTACAGCGAAGCAGTGCTGCGGAGCATGGTATACACCATCCTGCACCGGAACGAGGACTGCACGGGACTCGTAAAAATCCCCGAAAGACCCGGCAAGGGTATTTGTCACGGACGGATATACGATTGCTGGTAAACAACATCAGGATGTGCCATCCAGAAGGGTGTTTGAGGGCATTCTGACTTTGCTGCCGGAAGACATGGTCGATAATGCCGTAAACACATTCGCATTCATGTCAAAAGCTGCAGTTAGCCGGTATTTCACCTGCCGCAACAAGTGGATAAAGAAGGAGATAAAGTACACCGAGGAACTCAGAAAGAAAACAGAAGAGCTCAAGGCCATCTCTGAGGAAAGCGTCAAACTATCAGAAAAAGCAAAAGCTGCCTTTACCGGAAAGAGTATTCAGCAAAGAATAGAAGGTGTCCCGCTTATTGATGATAAGATGCAGGTCGCGGCGGAGGTATTCGACCTCAAAAACCGCAGCAACGAAATTATCGATGAGATGGAGGCGATTCAGGATGAACGCGATGCACTCTTTGACGAGATATCTGATTTCCAGAATGACAGTATTATAAAAAATCCTATTGGACGGAAGAAAGCTGGGCAAAACGATATCCGAAACTCATAGCGAGGTATGCGGCGCGGTATTCAGTGCCAGACCCGTATGAGATGTGCTTTGCCTTCTATTATCTTCTCGACCAAGGTGATGACCTCGCGTGGCTGTATTATCCGACCAGCGTCATTCTGTCCTTCTCTTCCGCCCAGCTGCCGTGGAGCGGTGGAAGCGTGAAGGCGTTGAGCGACAAGAACGGAGCCATCACAGCGGATATCATTGACATTCTCCCGCGCATTGATATCTACAACGAGCTTCATACGAAGGATAGCCAGATGGTGCCGATTGCATGGAACGATATGACCCTGCGTCTGCCTCCCGATACGAAGCGAGAAGATAACCTCAGATACACCCCATCGAAAGCTATCTATACCTTCACAAACGGCGCGATAGTACCCCCGCAATACGAGGAATATCGATGCGTTCGAAGAATCCCTCTATGACTGCGGCGTAACGACAGATGAGGGACAAAGCTATCTATGGAGCGTATATTTCTGTGCTCTCTAACCTTGAAGAGCGGGTGGATTTTAGGAATGATACAGAGTCTCTCGCAGCACAATGCAAGGAGTATGAGAAGGAACTCGAAAGGCTCCGGAAAGAAAACGAGCAGCAGAAAGAGGAACTGTACAAGACAGAGAAGGCTTTGGCAGATAAAAATACCCTCTTAGAGAAGCAGGCAAATAAGAGAAGCGTAGAAAAGCAGGAACTCAACGACCTGCGCGAACTGATTTTTTGCTCTGACCAACGATGCAGGGGAGGAGAAGTCCAGCCAGAAGCCGAATACTGTGTTCCCGTACCATACCCAGAAGAAGCATATCGTATTCGGCGGGCATCCGACATGGCTGAAAGCTATCAAGCCGATGTTGCCGGATGTCAAGTTCATCGAAGGCGTTCCGAGTAGTGAACAAATCAAAGGTGCTGAGATGGTATGGCTGCAGACGAACTATATGTCGCACAAGGCATTCTATAAAATCATTGATATTGTCCGCAGTAAGAATATCCCGCTCCGATATTTCACCAGTGCCTCGGCAACAAAAAGGTGCGGAACAGGTAGCAGTGTCGGACAGCGGAAAATGACTGTTTTAGAAACGCAGGGGCAAAGCAAACAGGGAAACACATTGCGTTAGCCCAAATACAGGAGGATTTTCTATGAATATCAGGGAATATCAGGAACGGATGAATGATGCTCTTGGCGAGGTCAAGCGACTGTTGGTACAATCCGGCTACTGTGATAATCAGACCCTTGAAAATATCGACTGCGACAGAAATGACCCGGACGATGTGCAGCGCTGGAATGAGCTCATGAACGCGTCTAAACTGCTCTTAAAGGCAGTTGACGACCTGAACTACCTTCACCGCCCGATTGCCGGTACAAGTCGGCTACACCTAAACACCAACGGCAGATACGAGGATGATTTCAACGAATATACCTCTGGCTCTGACATCGAGTTTTTGCTTGTTGAGAATTGCAGCACACCCTACTGGGTACACTCCCACATTGAGAGCGATGACGACGGGAACTATTATATTGTTGGGTATAAACGGTTCGACATGGAAGGCTTAGAAACAAGGGTCAGGCAGAAAACTTAACTGAAGCTGCCCAACGAAATCGAAGTATGGGAGAGAGCAAGTCTCCTCCTAAAAATAAAAAAAGTACACAGAATCGAAAGCATCGTAAAAATGTTCCTTTTGTGCGTTGATTATAAACGATAATTGTGGTATAATATAAATATCGGAACGAAACCGTTCGATACCGCAAGAAACGAAATAGCAATACATAAAGGAGCGCACCTATGAGTACAACTATTCTGAAATTCGAAGCCACCGCATTCCGCCCTCAGGACGATGACGCGCCCGATTGTCTGGCAGCTTCCATCAGCATTCCCGTTGAGGAGGACGACGAGGTCATCGGTAACACGATTAACAACGAGGACCTGATTGTGCATGCTGTCGGCGCACTGCATGACCCTTGCGACATATATGCGTCCTGAGTGGCTCGATGACGAGGACATCAGCATGACCCTTGATATTTATCTTGGCGGTGCAAAGTGCCAGTCTCGCGGCGGTATTATCGCCATGAAACCTGAAAGCTACACTTTCGACATCGAAGACTAAGGCGTATTCTTTTTGCCGTTCACCTCCGGGTGGGCGGCTTTTTTCTTTGCTGAAAACCCGTGGCAATTAGTACCATTCGCCAATAATGATTGCAAAAAGCGCATTTTTTGTGGTATAATATAAGCATAGGGATTGAGAAATAAATCGAGTCAACGATAATATTTTTTTGAAAAACTCACGGCGATAAAAAAAGCAAGGAGAACAGAGTATGCTGACCAATATTATGGTTCTCAGAACCGTCAAAGAAAATGCAAATAAAGCTGTTTTGGACGCATTACCATCGATTTTATTTGAGGGCTTGCACAATGACAAGGATGTGCAGAAATACTACCTGCAAGGTCCAGCAGCTGAGTATATTCCTGTCAATATACCGGATGAAACCGCAAAAAAAGTTTTCCAAGTGTGCCACAGCACTGGCTATGCAGCTCATCCTTCTCAGCAACAAGACAAAAGGTTTCTTTGGACCTGAGATAGTGAGCGTGGAAGGCAAGGATATTCTGACTGCAAGAAACATCATGAACCCCATCATGATTGAGAGAAACGCGAAGTTTTATAGCACAAGGCTGAGCGATGAGGTGTATGATGCACAGTACGCGGTCAGTGAGCATGTGATTGAATGTTGGGAAGATGGGCCTGTTCCGCCGATTGTCATTAACAGTTCCATCTGGGCTATCGTGGAATGCACTGCGGCACAGATGCAAAAAGATAACCGTTTCCTGCGCAACAAAGAAATCCGCGACACTGAGTTTTTGGAAGTTTCGGCTCGCATTTATAACGAGTTGCTTGGATTCGCGTCAGAAAAATTTGATATTTTGAACATCAAGGAGTTTGTATGAGCATCAAGCATGTTAAAAGGTGATATTCTGACAACCCCGACACGGAATGAGGACACAGTCATATGCCATCAAGTAAATTGCTGCGGCGTGATGGGCGCAGGTCTTGCTAAAGCAGATTCGCGACAAGTGGCCTGTCGTATTCGATGAATATAAGAAAATCTGCGGAACCGACAGACTCGGTGATTCCCAGACAGTTCAGGTTGCTCCACAGCTGTATGTCGCCAACCTGTTCGGGCAACTGAACTATGGCAGAGATAAGCGCCAGACGAACTACGCGGCGCTGGCAGCGGCTGTTTTCGAAGCAATGAAAGCACATTCTAAACGCCACCTTCCGCATTCCTTACGGTCTCGGCTGTGGTCTGGCAGGCGGTAACTGGGTGACGGTGCTGGAATCTTTATCGAGGAAGCCGCCAACGCTTGGAATGTGAACGTTGAGATTTGGGTACTGCCTAAAAAGTAAGGGGTCAGTATGTACAATACAAGCTATAAGTGTGTCAAGCCGTTCGATGTATGGCTTGATGCCATTGGTATCCAGATGGCAAGAAAATTCCATATCGCGTCGAACGTGGGACATCTGGCGTCTGGTCTGGTGCGGTGGCGAGCAGAGCTTCAAGGAATTCGCCGGACCGGATAAGATGCACATTACATTGCCAGATGAGTATGTTGAGAAATACTTCAAGAAATAGTGGCAAGGATTCCTCCTCATTCATGTGGGGGAGGAATTGCCACACCTTGTTAAGTGTTGCAAAGTTGGTATACTAATAATAAAGGTGGTGACAAGCAGTGCCTGCACAAAAAGCAAAATAGAGCAATAAAATATCGTGTGTATCCAACGTCGGAACAGCATGTTCTGCTTGCCAAAACCTTTGGCTGCGTACGTTTTATCTGGAACCATATGCTTATGGATGCACAGCAATTTCTTAACGAAGCCGGAACTTTTTTGTCCCTACGCCCGCTAAGTACAAAAAAGGAATTTCCGTTTCTTAAAGAAGTGGATAGCGGTGCTTTGTGCAACACACACAGCTTGACTTACAGGATGCTAATAACCGTCATTTGGAAAGTCCTAAAACTGTTGGCACTCCCAGACTTAAAAAGTAAGCGTAAAAGCAAAATGTCTTATACAACGAACATCCATTCGTACAAAACAAAAGATGGTAGTGTTGTATATACTCTTGCCCTCGGCTATGAGGCAATAAAACTTCCTAAAATCGGGTGGGTGAAAATTAAAAAGCACCGCCAGCCGGATGTTGGCTGGACGTTAAAAGGCGCTACCGTTAGCTGTACCCGCAGCGGCAAGTATTTCATCTCGCTGCTGTACGAGTTTGAGAAAGACATTCAGCCTGTTGTTCCCACCAAGGAAACATCTCTTGGATTGGATTACTCTTCCCATGACTTTTATGTTGACAGCAACGGCAAAGTAGCCAACTATCCGCAATTCTATCGTCAGAGTGAAGAGAAACTTGCAAAAGAGCAGCGCAAGCTGTCTCGTATGAAAGTAGGTTCTCACAACTATGATGAACAACTACATAAAGTTCAGCTTCTGCATGAACATATAGCCAATCAGCGCAAGAACTTCTGCCATACGACAAGTGCTGCGATAGCCAAGCAGTATGACGCCGTATTCGTGGAAGATATCAACCTGCGCGGTTTGGCGGGTTCTATGAAGCTTGGTAAATCCACAAACGATAATGGCTTCGGCATGTTCCGCGCAATGTTAGAGTACAAACTCACATCGCAAGGAAAGACCTTTGCCAAAATCGATAAGTGGTATCCGTCCAGCAAAACCTGCAGCGTTTGTGGTTTCATAAAAGACGACCTTACGCTTGCTGACCGCGTCTGGACGTGCAGCGCCTGCGACACAACACATAACCGTGACCACAACGCTGCCATAAATATTCGCAATGTAGGGTTATTGGGACTGTATCCCGCATAATCCAATTCTCACCCCAGCTATGCCGCCTGCAACAGCGGTGAACGCCCATTGTACTCGGTAGCACGGACAGAAACCGTGCCTAACAGTCCGTCGAGTGGGAAAAATTGAGTCCTGCGGGACTACAAGCCCCCCTCCTTCAGGTGGGGGTAGTTGACGAAGGTTTGAGCATGGGAAATTATTGTCCATATACAAACAGCAATGTCGTCTACCTGAAATGCCAAGAGTGTGAGGACAAAATCTGTGAAAAGGGGTTGGTTCTTCTGCGGGGTAGGCGGAACGCCCATGTCGATGATGAAATGTCGTAAGCAAATGTCGGAATGCCTCGACAAAATGCTTGCTAAGCGAGACAAGGTCGTTATCGCTGCAGAATCCGGTAAGAAGATGGCTGCTTTGGCGGCTATGTATGCCAGTGAACGAGGACACCTTTTTTCGTGCCTGTTGCAAATGATGATTTGCCCACATATCTCGCCAAACAGCAGCAAAAAAGGATGTGTAATCTTTGATGGAGCCGAAAACGAACGAGAAATCGAAAACACCTGCCGTGAGCTGCGCATACCGCTGCGGCGCTGTAAACTGGAAGGAGCATAAATGCCTATGATGTACCAGAAATTAGTTCGGGACAACATCCCGGCTATTATTGAGAAAAAACGGAGAAACTTGCGTGACTCGCAAGCTGACCGACAAAGAATACGAGACTGCTTTGGCCGAAAAGTTGCAAGAAGAAGTCAAAGAGCTGCTGGAAGCCTACACAGTCAAGGAGCGGAGCGTTCTGGGCTGCGCTGAGGAGATGGCGGATGTGATGGAGGTCATGTACGCTATGGGCAAGACTTGCGCTGTTTCCAAGCGAGAAATTGAACAGGTACGGAGCCAGAAGGCGGCTGAGAAGGGACGTTTAGTAAGAAGGTCTTTCTGGTCTCGACCGAAAAGTGAAAGGAGAGAACTGTGACTCAACAAGACGAAGTGCGGTTAATCAGAAAACTGATATTCGCAAAATATAGTCAAGACACTACACACTTTTGTCGGTGTGTGGACGAAATTGCACAAACCTTTGACGAGCATGGCGACAAAGAAGGCGCTCGCGCTATTCGCAATACATCCCGTGACGGCTATGTCAAATCGTACTATGAGGCGAGTCGGCAAACGCAGCCTCCCGGTAGCCCTTTTGTCAGCTACAAGCCCGCGTTCATCATTGATAATAAGGATATCGCGTTGTGGCATGCGAAAACGACAATCCGCCAATGCGAGTTCGACACATTTTAGAGTACATCGAGAATGGGGGAAATGGTTGCCAAAGATGTGCTGGAGTACGATGCAAGCACAGATAAGTGGCACCGCATTGAGTCCGAATGCATTTCGTTATCATAAAACGCAGATTGGAAGTGATATTTTGAAAAACACTGAATTAAACGCAATCATTCAGAGACAAGAATATGATTTCTTGCGTACAAATAAGCATCTTGGTAAGAACATTCTTTTTCTCACTCTAAGCGGAAGCCATGCGTATGGAACAAACGTAGAAGGTTCCGATATCGATATTCGTGGCGCTGCTGGTTCTCCTGACATCTTAGGATTCAATCATTTTGAACAAGTCATCGACAATAAAACGGATACCGTCATCTTTGCGATTGGTAAGTTCGTAAGTATGCTTGTCCAGTGTAATCCAAATATCATTGAACTACTTGGGAATGACCCAGAGCTATACGTGAACATGACACCGGAAGGTAAAATGCTTCTTGATAACAAAGAGCTGTTCCTTTCAAGCGTGTTGCCTGTAGTTATGGCGGATTTGCAAACGACCAGCTTCGCCGCCTTCAAATGGGATTGCTTCGCAACGGCAACTCTCCGGAATGGCTCAAGAACAAATTTGAAAAACGAAGTTTAGAGCGTGTTCTTGCCGCACAAAATAAATTTGATGATTTCAGTCTCAGCATCAGCGAGGATGAAGATGAAGATGGCAAGCATCCTCTTTTGATTTCCGGAAACATGAGCAATTATCCTGTGACCTCGCTCAAATCCATGCTTAAGGGACTTTGCACGACTATTGAACAGTATGAAAAGCCACAGAATCCAAAAGCATTGAAAGATGCACAGTCCATATCAACAAACATGCAATGCACATTGTAAGATTGTACTATACTGCATTTGACATTTTGGAGCAGGGAAAAATCATCACTCGTAGAGGCAAAGAACACGAAGAACTATTAGCCATTCGTAATGGTAAGTACATGCGTGAAGACGGAACATACGAACCTGCATTTTTTGATATGGTTGATTCCTTTGAAGCACGATTCCAAAAGGCTGTAAAAGAGTCCGTTCTTCCTGCAAAACCCAATATGCAGAAAATCGAAGAGCTGTTAGTTGCCATCAACAAATCTTATTTAAGTCGAACTATGTGAGACTACCTTGGCCGAAAAGGTAAGGAATCCAACCAAAAATAATAAATACCCATAAAAAAAAAAGGGAGTCGCATTTCACGACTCCCTTTAATCATTGCAGAATTTTCTTCAGTTGCATGTTCACGATTCAACTCAACTCATCTGTAAGAACCGCCTGTGCGGTCTTGATGAAGTCTCCACTAATACTAGGCTCACATTTCGATATGCACCACTCCGGGCGTGCTTCGCGGGTCCCCATATCGAATTGGAACAGCACGCGAAATCACACCTCACTTTATGGAGAGTTTAATACAATTTTAGCTTTGTAGGCTCTCAAGAAAAATAATGGCCTCTTGCACAGTCGAAAATGTCTTGCATTTCGTACACAACCAGCGATTTCGCTCGTCCGTGTCCTCTAAACCGGGCATTCCTTCTTGTAAGAGATTCTGCAGCACAATTGTAGCATTCTTCACCGCTGTCGGATAGTTCTGGGCAATACGCGCGGTAGCATCGTAGTTGCCCTTCCTGTAGGTCGGTTCTACGCGAACGACCTGAGCCAACATTCTCTCTTTATCCGGGACGTCAGCAAAGGAGGCGCGAGCTGTCTGTAGTGTAGCATCAACCAATACTCGATGCAGCCTGTTGTCATTAGCAAACGGACTCGAATCTTCGGGCCTTTCCTCAGCTTCCGCAGACGCTTGATGATATCCAAGCGGTTGGTCAATTGCCGATATCCTTTTCTTCGACATCAAAGAAGAACCAAATTTCGTCGATGGCATCAACGTAATTACGGTATCCGGGGTCTTTTTGAAACGATTGTCCGCATCATCAAACAAACCGGGGAAGATGGCCGTTTGAACACGGCAACATCACAAAACTTGCTTTTGAGAAAGTCTGTATACGCCTGCTCGCTTTCTCCTTCACAAAATACACAAATGCTGACCTTCGACTTTTTGAATTTGCGAGGCATTATTCTACCTCCTCAATTTCTACATTGGGAGTTGCTCCATATTTACCGAGAAGGTATCCTTTGCGAATGTTCTCTGTCGTTCGTGTTGAGAAGTCACTGATGCTGTACAATTCCGAAACCCCATCATCTTTGTTCTTATCAACAAAGTAAAGTTGGTCTTTACGAAGCAGTTCCATGCTCAACAATTCAGTGCTGTGCGTCGTAAATATAATCTGCGCACCATTGGGGTTTGTTCTTTTGCTCTGGAATTTGGACACAATGAAATCAACAAGGGCAGGGTGGAGTTCTTTTTTCGATTTCATCCACCAACAGCAGCCCACCCTTGGACAAAACAGATTCAATCGCAGGAGCAAGTGCCATCAGCTTTCTGGTGCCGTCGGATTCATCGGAGAGTTCCATCGAATAAGTGCAAGGTCTTCCGCTGCGTTCCTCACCTTGATGGATAGAGGTTGCTGTAACCTGCCCCATCTTCAAGTGAGTTTCTGAGTTGTTAGAAGTCTCAGAAAGCAAGTGCATGAACTGCACGAGTGCTGCTTTGACTTCATCCGGGATATTCTCCGGCAAATCCGCCTCTTCGTTGATTTCCTTACTGTTGATTTCGAATTTCATATCTTCGATACCAACATCAGCGGCCTTTGCGTAATCGGAAATTGCTTTCAGCATATTGGAGTCATTGGAGTATTCGAGTAACTGACGGGGAATATCCGAATAGTCTCTTGAAAAATAGACCATTTGACGGAACCACGACATAGCCTTGGCACAAACCTCATCGTTCATAGTGCAGGCAACAGAGAAAAAACAACTGATTGTCTGCTACAACCTTACTAATCAGATTTCTGCGTGACTTTTCAGTTGTAAAGGTAAAAGTCTGTCCTTCTCTGGCAAAGACAAGTGCCTTCTGCTTTTTGGGCGCATAATACAAGGACTCAGAATACACCTTTTCTTTCGTGGCAGCAAAGCTATACCAATATTTGATGTCGTCTAAGGTGTATACGAAAGAAAACTCGGTCGGCTCCGATGCGGAATAATCATTCAGTGCAAACGGAACAACGGGAATTGCTGCATTCTCGTGCTGGGTCTTTTGCGCATTCTTAATGAACTGAACGGCAAGCCAAAAAGCACGAATAACATTGCTCTTGCCGCCGCCATTCTTTCCGTAAATGGCAACGCCGGGCAAAATTTGAATCCCACCAAAGGGAATAAGCACACTTTTCAGTGTACCGGAGCCGTTTGCCTCCATAGAAAGGACTGCTTCATCACGGAAGGAGCGGTAGTTTTTCACACTAAATTCAATCAGCATATTCTCACCTCTTCTATTTAGTAGTATACACTTAAAATTTCAGAAATACAACGGATTTTATCAAAAATTTTGATTTTTTGTCCCCCGATTTCATTCTGCGAAACCAAAATACAGAAAATGTCTATAAGCAGAGAAAACAACGAATAGTTTTCGTTGCAAACCGAGCATTCGTGATTGACTAAGTGTGCGAATCGTGGTATAACTGGACTAAACCGTAACAACAAAAAACAAGCCCCAAGAGGTTATTACCCATTATCGTATTGTTTGGTGCGAAGCAGCCGATAAAATAATAGATGTTGCCAATTCGCACGATTCCCGCCTTATTTATATTATACCACAAATTCACAATAAAATCAACTTTAGCAGCCCCGGCGTTTGCAATTTGCTGCAAAGTAAATATACTTAGGTTATCCTAAAAATAAAAAGCACAAATAAAATCATCGAAATCGATATACCGCCACCTCTTTATGGGATGACGGTATTTTTTTTGCAAACACATTGGGACAGAAAGGAATAAAGAAATGAAGAAATTGTACAATCGTTTTCTCGCGCTGGCAGTCGCGTTGGCCCTCGCTCTGAGTCTTTGCTCGTGCGCAGAAGTGGAAAGCGGCATCCATGATATGGATAGCAGCATCACGGGACACACCTACACTTGTGAGTTTTACTCCAATGATGGTGAAAAATTCATGACGCTGACAGGCGATAAAATTGACATGACACCGAACATTGTACGAGAATATACGTATAACAGCGATGATGGCTGGGGCTATGTCAAGACACTTTCGTCCGTCGTCACGATTACGGTTGACGGAAAACAGGTAAATAACTGCGGTTCAACGGTAATCTTTGCGGAAGAAGGACTCACTCCGGATGTTGATTTTCAAATGCAAGACATCCATAGCACAACAGATGGCAGCTTGGGAGAAAATCCGCTCATCGCAAAACATTGTAAACAAGTTCCGAACGCATACGGTAAACCGGTCGTTGTTGTAATTCAAAGCCAACTGGGCGACCCCATCTGCGCGTACAGCGGGAAAGAAGTATACTGGGAAGTATGCGAAGACCTGCCTAAGACGACCAAAATCATGATTGATGACCACGCTCTGTATATCCATAGAGCTACTTTCCAAACAATCGACCGCGAACTATTAGATAAATAAAAAGCAGGGATGCCGCCATGATGACGGTATCCCTATATTTTTTTGCCAGCTTGTCAATAGTAAACAGGTAATGCTAAAGGTTTCGTTTTGGAAAAGTCGAATTAAAAGTTTCGTTTTGGAAAAATCCGGCAGCCAAGAATACGCATCGATGCAACATTCGAAAAAGTGGAAAATAAAGCACCTACGTATTATTATGATTGACCATAACAATAAAATGAGGTATAATAAATATAAACGGGAGGAAAATTATGACCAAGGATAGTATGCAGATGCAAAACACTTATTTTTCAGCAGTAGAAGGCTTTAGACAGTTTATCCGCAATTCCGTTCGTACAAAAAACAAGACCATTATAAGTGGGTCGATTTATATAGCGAAAAGGGTTTGATGACCCAAATCCGAAAGTGGTTGAGATTCAGGACGAAAAGGCAGAGCAGCTGGCAGTTGCGTGTGCAACACTTGCGTACCTAACACTTTCTGTGTACTATGGTAGAAACAAATTCGCCGATACAACATTTGCAGAGCTTGAAGGTGAGGACTACTCTAAGTTTTTGAGGCAAGCACATTATGAAATGGCAGATGAGCATGGACAGTTCGGCATATTCGGATGGGATGGTCTAATCACCCAGATTGCAAAAGACTGCATGCCGGACAAATATGTCGGTGACAATAAGAAGGCGTCGCTCGTATATACCAACATGTATTGGAGCGTTTACAACGCAATGAAGTCTCTGAAGGACGGCAAGTCAATTCGGCGCATGATTGATGCCCTGCCGGACGACGGGGAGATAAAATCGGAAACCTTGATACAAGTATTTCAACGATGCACTTTTTGTCATATGAAATGAGTACGGATTGACAGGGGAGATATCAATGAGACAGTTCACAAACATAAAAGATGCTTTTCTTCACTGCGATGTGGATAAACTCATCCTCGAATACTACAAAATTCCCGATGATGAATGCAGTAAATTTACCATCGAGTGTGCAAGTACGGAAGTGCATGCTGCGATGGAGAGGATAAAGCAGACACAGCCTGAAAAGGCCGAAAAACAAAATCTTCTTATTGTCTGTAAAACCTTTGAGGAAAATGAAACAGATATATTCTGCGTAGAGGCCGACGACATTGCGGAATGGGAAAAGAGGAGAGCATCAAAGAGTGAGCAGCCAGAAGAAATCGGGGACGAAATGCTTACATTTATGGATACCGACGCTATATTCGACGTGGCAAAAAAGCAGTTGATGTTCCGACCAAATATGCCATTGAGTTTTGTGAGTGGAAAGACATTCTGAGCTGGAAACTGGCAGAACTCAGCATCGCTTGGTACGGGCTCGAATTCTGTCTGGCCCGCGTGCTGTGGGAGATGGTATTTTTCGGTGTTGAACCAGAAAAAAAATGGAAAAAAGCCGTCGAGAGAATTAAAAACAGTCTCGACGAAGCAAAAAGAGCTGGAAAGCGATAACGCTCCCAGAACATATAAGAACTTTGATGATGTTGTAAAAAGAAATTCTCGGCGACGATTACGATGACAACTGGTATCCGGAAGAGGAACGCGAAAGAGATAGACGCAACCTTGCAATCGCAAGCTACAAGTGCTGCAAGGAGTATGAAAGAATTCTTAAGGACGAAGTCCATATGTGACTCACTTTAGAAAACACCGATAAGATGCACGAAAATAAAAACGATATGCAGTTTTGTATCTACAAAACTACATCTCATACCAAAAACTAAAATTTCAATCTAACGCAACCATGAAGGTTGCAATAATGCTCCCAGAACATATAAGAACTTCGTTTCAATCTAATGCAACCGCAATGGTTGCAATAGCAGAACTGCACAAACCGAACGGCACTTTATCGTTCATCTTGTACAATATCCGCCTGTTCTTTGACTATATACAATAGGCGAATACTATTTACTGCAATGGAAGCACAACCTTTCACTATATGATTTAGTGCGAAGCAAAAATAAAATCATATTCGCTTGCTATTCACACCATCTTGCCTTTACTTATATTATAACACAAAACAGAAAAACAATCAACGAGTAACCAACGTTGAGTCACTAACAATAACTCCAAAACCAATGCGCAAATAACCTGTACTAGGAAAACAGCATTGTGATTCATGGTTTGAGCATACAAGTAAAGGAGACCGCTTATGGGTTGGTATCATGTCAACAAAATCGGTAAAGAGAATTTGCCTTTGGTGATGTAGACGAAGTTCATTACAACGAAGACTTCATCGAAAAACATACACCAACAAAGGGTGAAGCGTTGGAATTAAAACAGCATGATATCCGTGATGACGAGCTGGAAGGCTACGAAGCATGGCCTTTGTACAAGAAATGGATAGCAATAACGCAAGATGCATGGTCCTTTCATCGAGAAGTTAATGACGCAGGCTGCTGCGCAGATGAGTCATCACAAATTTACTCGGACGCGTTGCATTATATTTTCGAAGAGTGCTATGGATACCCTCTGAACAGCTTTTTTAGCACTCATGACTATGACGGGAATGCAATGATTTTCTGTAATGTGCTTTGGCCGCCAAAGGAATACAATGAGGCATCCCTCAGCAACTCGTCGATTGCGCAGAGTATCTCACCAAGCTCGTGCATGTGGATGGCAGCGTCCTTTCCCAGAGAGTTTCTGGAAGATACGATGAAAAAGCCTCTGAACGCTTATTGCCTGCAAAACGCATTTGCGGTACTGAATGGCGAGTTCACGAGCGATTCTCCTGTTTGCTGCTATACAAACGGATATGCGCACGCCATGCCTGATGGAGTCCACTATCGAGGATGTTCGCAAGAACCCCGAAGACTACGCTGTCATTGAGCTCTTGTTCCATGATTAAAGAGTAAAAGGAGATAACCTATGAGTACGCATAGTTATATCGGTGTCATTGAAGAAGATGGTACGCTGAAATATGTCTACTGCCATTCCGATGGCTACCCGTCCTATCTCGGCCGAATGCTGCTTACCTATTACAACACCCCGGAACTTGCCACAGAGCTTGTGAACCTCGGTGATTTGTCAATGGTGCGGTCAATGGTGCGTGAGCGCCTCGTCCCTGACAAGGGAAAAATACCACACATTCAAGAAACCTGTCCGCGAAGGTCCGAAGGGTGGTATCACCACCGCTTATCATCGTGACCGGAAAGAACGCCTCCACATCAACAAGACCGTTATTGGCGGGCCGGATATCAGCACGAATGCTAAAAAGGCGTTTTTGGATATCACCAAGAGCAACTATATTCCCTATGCATATCTGTATGATATCGCTGAAAAACAATGGTTTGCCTGTGATACCTGTCAGGATTGCGGATTTGCGTTCTTAAACGAGAATTACCTGCAAACCCATGTCTGAACCTTGCGCAGTGCTGCAAAGTAGGTATAATTAGCAATATAAGATAAATCGAAACACCGAGCCGATTCGGTTCATCTTGTTAAAAATCTGATTTCAGCCACCTCGTTTCGGGGTGGCTGATTTTTTTTGTTAGGAGGAAGTAAAATGCGAACTTACGAAGGACTGCGTTTCTGTTGGACTTGCAACCAATTCCAAACATGTCAAGATTGCCGAACCTTTACATCGTTTTCTTTAAGCGTTTTGACATTGACATCATGAAATACACAAAAAAGAGTGAAACGTCAATAACCCAGTAGTTTTCCGCCGCATCGACGGAGAAGTAAAGGCGTTTTTCCAATCGAAAGGAAAAAAAATATGACTAACAGCACATACACTCCCTCCGTCCATCTATTTGTGGATATGGATGGGACTTTTGGTAACTTGGAAACAGGCAGCATGTTTTGAGGAACTTTTACAAGAAAACTATTTTCGTGACCTGCCTCCATACAAGGAAGTAGTAGATGCCATCAATTGGCTAAACAGCACTTATCCGGAAATTGATGTTCATGTTCTTTCTGCATATATGCCGGAGAATCCGTATTCCGTTAACGAAAAAAACGAATGGCTGGACACCTATCTCCCGGCTATTCCCAAGGCAAACCGTATCTTTCATTGCCTTTTTACAACTTTCGCAAGCAGGAGCAAGCGCTTCATCGTATTGCCTGCGTGTCTCGCCGTCCTGCATAAGGCAATCCAATGCACCGGCACGAACCAGAGCGGTACATACACCCATATCTACGCCATATACAATAGAGCGAACAATGAAGTCTTTATAGTCTTTACAGGGGCCAAGATGATGTGCGTTAGGGTTAGATTTTTTTCGTATCCCGCAAATCGTAAATAATTTGTGCTGCTGCAGAAACACCTTTTTATGGGCTTTGATACCAAAACGAATCTGCTTGTTGTTTCCCGGCATCGGAGCAAAGTTCGGAACACCGGAATTGATATCGGGTTGAAGGAGTGTAAGTCCTGCATATTTCAGGTCAGACAGAAACATCTTCAATTTTTCCGGCGTATAACTCAACTGCGCAGAGAGATATTCGCACGGGAAATAGTATTTAAGAAATGCCGTATAGTAGGAGACGATACTGTATGCTGCTGCATGGCTTTTATTGAATGCATAAGAAGCGAATGCAAGCAGACGAATCCAGAACTTCTCCACATCAGCGGGTTTACCGCCTTGCTCAATCATGCCGGACACAAATTTATCTTTTTGCGGCCTCGATTTCATCAAGGTGTTTCTTGGACATGGCTCTGCGTATCACATCAGCCTCACCAAGACTAAACCCGACAAGCTGGAACAACTGCATGATTTGTTCCTGATAAATAGCGCTGCCATAGGTCTTGCCAAGAATCTGTTCCATCTGCGGAATGATATAGTTCGGCTTCTCCGTTCCGTTCTTGACTTCTGTGATTTCAGGAATAGAATCCATCGGACGGGACGATATGCGGCGTTCATAAGAATCACATCGTCAATCGAAGTCGGATTGAATCCCGTAAGTGCTTTCTTAATGCCATCGCTTTCGAACTGGAAAACACCATTCGTACGACCACAGGCATAGATATCTCTTATAACATTCAAGTCATCCGCTTTGTTGATGTCGTGAAAATGAACAGCAACCTTTTTTTGGTCGTCTTGATGTATTTAAGAGCAAGGTTCAAGATATCCAAGTTTTCAAGACCAAGGAAATCCATTTTTAGCAATCCGAGGGTTTTCTCGCACTCAACCATATCGCTCTCAATGACCCAGCAATTCTTTTCGTCATTCCAGAGCAGGGGAGCATATTCAGAAACAGGTTTATCTGCGATGATGACACCAGCGGCGTGAACACCGGTCTGAACGGGAATACCTTCTACGAGCATGGCATCGTCCAAACAGATGCTTTACCGTAAGATTGTTTTTGTATTGTGTCGCAAGGTCAGGATTTTCTTCCATTGCCTTCTTGATGGTCATTTTCGGCTTTGCCGGAATCATTTTCGCTACCATGTCGGCAGTATCCAGCGGAACGTCCGTGATACGGGCAACATTTCTTACAGCAGCTTTTGCGGCAAGCTTTCCCTCCGTGACGATGTTGCAGACGGTACTGCGGAGTTCATCGACAGGGTAGGGGTCTTTGTACGCGTATTTGTTTGCGACATAATTGATAACTTTCCCTCGCACAAACGGAGCGAGGTCAGTGTCGATATCCGGCATCGATACACGTTCCGGGTTCAAAAATCGTTCGAAAATCAAGTCATAGCGAAGAGGGTCAATGTCGGTAATGTCTGCAAGATAGCAGACGATAGAACCAGCCGCTGAACCACGACCCGGCCCGATTGCCGCTTCTCCACCAATCTTTCTTCCGTAGAAAATGAAGTCTTGGACGATTGCGATATAAGAGCTGTAGCCCATCTTTTCAATGACAGACAGCTCGTATTTCAAGCGCTCATCGACAGTTTTCATAAGCTCTGCGTACTTGTCATCCGGCATATCGCGTTTCGGATATTTCTGCGGAATCATTTTCCGGCAAAACTTATCGAGGTATTCAAGGGCTGTCTCACATCCTGCTGCATGAGCATCAAACTCAGGCAAGTGCATTCCGTAGCTGTAATACACATTACAGCTTTTAGCAATCACGGCTGTGTTCTCCATGCCCCTTTGCCAAATCGCATCATCAGGCTTTGCCAGCGCCTTCATTTCCTCATCAGATTTGAAGTATAGTTCTGTCAGTCCTTCTTCGGTTTCCTTTTCTGCCAACGGTGTATTGAACCGAAGCGATGCAATCAGGTTCCGTTTTCGCACATCATCTTTCGTTTTGAAATGCACATCATTGGCTACTGTCGGCTCAATCCCGGTTTCTTTGATTAAGCGATACAGATAGGGTCGTGCGTAGTAATCTTCTGACGCAATACCATGGTTCTGCAATTCGATGTAGAAGTTTTCGTGACCAAAGATGGATTCCATCCGTTTTGCTGCCATCACAGCATCATGATATGCCTGTTCCGAGTCGACTTTTTCAGCTTCCAATGCACGGTATTTGCCCATCTGTTTGATGTAGGGCCGCGCACCTTTTTCGACCTCAGCTAACCGTTCTTTTGCACAGGCAAGGCGTTTCGGCGCTTGTTCTGCTTCTGCCTTGATTTCTGCTTCACGAGCAATGAGTTGCTCTGCTTTTTCCTGTTCTTCGATAACCGCCCTTAAAGTAATTACCGCTTTTTTCAGGTCAGCCCGCTTTTTTGCATTCTTATCGTTTTCATCGATGTTCTCGTCCAGAACTGCTGACTGTTCAGTTCCGTCTTCAAAGTCACCGACAACAGCTTTCAGCTTTTCAATTTTCTTTTTCAAGCTGAGCTTTTTTTCTTTTCGTAGTCTTTTCCGCTCAGTTTTTTCAGGTCACGCAGGTCAGCTTTTTGCCTTTGCTGCCTTTTCCTTTGCATCCACAAGGTCTTGTTCTGCCTGTTTGACATCTTCTTCCGTGTAAGCATCACCAAGTTTTGCCAGCGCCATCGAAATCGCGTGCTGCTTATCGGCAATATACCATGGACGAAGAATCAAGTAGGGGATATACCCACCAACACAGGCGCTCGTCGCAATCAAATGTCCGTGTCCTTCTGTTCCGGGACCCACGAAGCGTTCCAAGTCAGCCCATGTCATACGTGGCAATCCGCCTGTTTCCTGACCGTTCCATTTACCTTTGGGGCTCTTATTCAGCTGTGCAAGGTTTTCGAGTTTGAACAGGGTTTTCTGTCCGTTCCAATCCTTTGCGTAGAGAATCAGGTGGAATGAATCACGATTCCCCTCGACCTTTTCCGGCTGGAAATAGGCTTCCATACCCGGCACAAACTGGATGCTCTTCTCTGCTGCTTTTAAGAACAGCTTGCAGTATTTCTTCACACATAAGGCCACATCTTATCGGTTGGATAGCGGATACTGTCTGTATCACCAATCGATTTGAGAATCTTATGGATTTCATCCTCAGGGACATTCGCTTCTTGCAATACGGCCTCGAGGTTCTTTTTCTCGTCCTTCGTTCTTGCTTTGATACCCTGATACAATCGCATCTGGTTCCCGTGGTCTGTTATAGCAAATGCTTGTCTGCCGTATCCTTTCGCTGTTTCCACAAAGTCATCCACTTTATTTACTGCATCACGAAACGATGCTTCGCTATGGGCGTGAAGCTCCTGATAACCATGACATTTAGGAATCGCAGACCGGACATAATGCACATACAAACCGTAGTCGGCATTGTCTTTTTGTCATAGAACGCTCCTTTCACTGTTATTTATATTATACCACATTTTGTTCTGTTGGTCAATCGCTCGTCTGGGTATGGCTTTTCTGAGCACTGCTATCGGACAGCTTCTCGTAACCCATACAGAAGTGGCTGCCATGAAGGAACTTTGGCCGAAGAAGAACGTCCCTTGCACATTGCGATGCGTTCTGAAACTGTTGCAATGCTGTTGGGTTTTTACGCTTGAGCTGCTCTGAAGAACTGCTGCTACACTGAAAGCTTGTGCGTTCTGAAGTGTGCTGTTTCTCTAAAAGAGTTGAATCTCCTTAAGAGGGGAGAGTTGTTTTTTATATGCAACTACTGCTGTTAAGGAGGAATACTCTTAAGAAATCCGTTTCTTAAAAGCGACGCATGCCACCTCGTTCGCGAGGTTCGGCTGCTGCTCGTTGCACCGAATCGAGGCAGCGACGGTGCTCAGGAACGCGCTGGCGTAAACGCCGCGCTGCTGCGCACCTAAAAAACATATAATAGGCTTCGTGCGGTTACACTCAAGCACAATATTCAAATTCAGTCAAAAACTAAAAAGTGTAGAGGGATTTCGAACGATGAAACGCTTAACCCAAAAACTCAGAGAACGCAGACCTGCACATTGTGGTCATCAAACCAGACAGGTGGAATCAGGATTGGAAGTCTCACGTAATGTATCGTCACATCTGGTGAATCCAGTGAACGCGGTGCTACTGCTTCCTTGACTTTCTCAACACTCTCTTTGACAGTCGTAACAGCTTTCTGAGCAAGTTCAGGAATTGAAGACATTTTACTGATGCGGCCGCGTACATACACAGCACCAGCCATGATTCCTTCGAATGCGGAGTTCACGCAGTTGGAAGCCCATTTTCTGGTACGATGGAAGCGTGCTGCCAACTCAGTGATAGAGAGTTCCGGATTGTTGATGTGCATGATACGAACAGCGTTGCGCTCTTCAAGAAGATTCTTTTCCTTCACTGCGCGGGCGTTCTTTTTCTTGGTGATATTCTTGGCGATTGCTTTGGGGACGGTCAGCTTGATTTGTTTGAGCTCCGCAGCGGTAATCTGTAGGGTCTCGATGATGTAGCTGTAAGGAGAATGTAACCCGGCACATACGAGGTCGTTCCATCCGTGCAAACGACTTCGCTCAGCTTGGATGAGATATGTCCAACAGCATTGTCCAGTTCTGTTTCCGACAGTGGATTTGCAAACTTGGAATTCAGCCAGATGGTTTTCTTCATCGCAATCGCAGGACCACGATGCTGGAAAATCGTATTGAAGTAGATGTACAGGAGCAGGTCGCGAATTCCGGTTGCGGGGCCTTGCTGTAGTCGCGCAGTTCAAACAACCGTTCCAGAGCATCCGCCACGACACAGGTAGGCACAGGCTTACCGTCCTTCGTCACGGGTACTTTATTCTTTTTCTTCTTGCTCGCTTTGATGGTGGAGTCAGGTGTAGCCAATGCGGAGAAGGAAAGCACAGAAGACAAGCCATCCTGACCAAAGAACTTACGATTTTTCATCTCCTCATTGAAGTAGACAATCTCAGATACATTCTTGGTCTTCGCATTGGTGGTCCCCGGCAGACGAACAAGACCTGCTGCATTCTTGCTGGCAGCAACATCTACCTTCATCACAAATTCAGGGTGCTCGTCATGAATCTTCTCACAGACTTGCTGAACTTTATCGATGATGGCAGCGTGTCGCTTCAGCAGTTTTGGCAGTCATGATGACGATGTCTACATTCAGCTCCACAATCGCTTATGCAGCAGAACCCATCACGGCTGACAGTAGTCTTGTTACGGATGCCGTATCCGAGAGCACTTCTACTGAGACTGTTGAAGCGTTAGACTCTGCCAGCTCTTCTTCGTCTGAAGAAGAGATTACCGAACCTGTAGGGACTCCCTGTCCCCACAGAAATGCCTGATGAAACGGATTCCTCAGAACCGGAGGCGACTCCGGAGCCCACCGAGGTTCCAACATCCACTCCGGAACCCACCGAAACTCCTGATGCGACGGCTACGCCTGAGCCTACAGAAGTTCCGGAAGCAACGGAAACTCCTGACGTTGATGAAAGTGATTTCGTGGCTGTCAGTTTGGCTGATGATGCGACCGAAGGTCAAATCAAGGCCGAGATTGGCGATGAGGTCACTTTCAATGCTCATGTAAATCGTAATGATGTCAATCTCCATTATCAGTGGTACAAGAGGTTCATTGAGCCTCAGGATACCGATTATGATATGGATGTGATGGAGTACGATTACAGCGATGCAGAGCCTACCGCATACGGTTATCTGAACGAGGACAACGGTCCGGGCCATCTGCTGCAGGTTGGAAATCTTGACTTTCTGCGCATAAGCGCGGCTCTGCTGGGCTTTTACACAGGTCTGTAAGTTAACTACAAGGCGCAGATCGGACTTGATGAACAGGATGGCCAGAGGATCATCTGCCATCCAATGAGGGTTGTTCTGCGTTGCTGTCCGTGCGTTTTCTGCAAAAATGCGGAGAAGTCTGTCGCGGTCATAATTAGAACCAAGCGCACGGGCAGAGATATACTTTTGTCGGTCAACAGGCAGATAGCTGAATCGTCCTCGATGGTCTTTTACGGAAATTCCGTATTCTGCTTTCAGCAATCTCTGAAATTCTTCAAAAGATGTGGCACGTTCTGCAATGTCCGAAATGGCGTTGCGGATTTTTTCTTTGCCCGTTTCAAAAGTGGTGTGCATGGGAGTGATGCCCTCGATCATAAGCTGGGCTTTGCAGTTGTGAGAGAAAATTTCCGTAAGGAGCGGAACGACTGGAAACTGGATTTGCGTGTCGGTGATGGAGCCGATGCGATTGAATTGGAGATTTTTGCAGAGCCGAACCCACCCAAACGTGTAAACAGACCGGAAGCCTGTGGACTACGGCATCTGGCGTTCCGGGTGGAGGATGTGGAAGCTGCCGTGGCAGAACTTGCACAGATGGGGGATTGAATGTGAACCGATTCGATTGGACAGCTACACCAAAAAGAAAATGACCTTTTTCTTTGACCCGGATGGCCTGCCCTTGGAACTGCACGAATAAAAAACAACGCCCTCATAGTTGAGAGGATTCGTAAATCTTCTCGGCTATGAGGGTGTTTCATTCCGCAGGGAGTGTGAAAGTTACAGGCTCAGCGTTTCTACCCATGCAGACAAGTCGGCTTTGCTGGAATGGGAGTTGAACACCTTACCATGCAGCAACTTTGCACCGGGGCAGCTCGGCGCAAGTTTTTCATTGGTTTTACCCATGTCGCTGCCGCCAGAGGTGGCAAAGGGGATGATTGTTTTACCCTTCAAATCATAGCTTTCCAGAAATGTATTGATGATCGTCGGAGCAATATACCACCAGATAGGGAATCCGACAAAGATGGTGTCGTATTCGTCCATGTTATCACGCTTGGCAGCGATGGCAGGGCGAGAGGTAGGATCGCTCATTTCGATGGTGCTGCGGGATTTCTTGTCCATCCAATTCAGATCGGCCTTGGTGTATGGAACTTCCGGCTGAATCTCAAAAATGTCTGCACCGATGGCATCCGCCAGATTTTCGGCAACTTTTGCGGTGACACCGCTGGCAGAAAAGTAGGCGACAAGTCTTTTGCTCATGGCAATGCACTCCCTCTTGATGATTTTGTATAGGATAAGTATAGCACGGCAGGGGAGGAGCATCAAGCGGTTGTCCATGATATAACATTAGCGACAATGTTATATTATGGACAACTGTTCGTAAAAATTTAAGGATTTTGAGGGAGTTGCACAGCTTGATATGATGGGCGGTTTATGGTAAGATAGAATTACAATGGCGGACAAAGCTACTATTGACTACGACAAGGAGGTGTAAGCCAATGGGATTAGCTGATACCGTGACTAAAGCCTATATGAAAGATAATTCTGTGTTTGCAGATGCGTTTAATTACTTGATTTATGGCGGTGAGGCGGTTGTAGACCCTAAACAACTGCAAGAACTGGATACTACGGAGATCGCTTTACCGTTTGGATCACAGGATGAAGAGGGAAAGCAGCCAGAAGAAGCAGTTCAGAAATACCGTGATGTGCTGAAATCAGCAATCATTAAACAGGATGATGAGGCTGCATACATTTTACTGGGAATCGAAAATCAGACTGACATTCATTATGCAATGCCCGTTAGAAATATCATTTATGATGCTCTCCAGTACGGCAAACAGGTGGCTGATATTGCAGCCAAGCATCGCGCAAGTGATGGAGATTCAAAAGGGCATAGCCGTGGTGAATATCTTTCTGGATTCTACAAGGAAGATAAGATTACGCCTGTTATCACACTTGTGCTTCACTTTGGCGCAAATGAATGGGATGGGCCGTTGTCACTCCATGAGATGATGGCGGTTAAAAATAAGAATCTTTTTTGAACTTTGTGCAGGACTATCAGATTCATCTGATCGACCCCTGCAAAGCTGAGCGCGGAGGACTTGGAAAGATTCTCTTCAAGTCTGAGAGAGGTAATTGGGTATATTAAATATTCCAAAGATAAGAAACGCTTATCTGAATTTTTGACTGATAATCCGCGTATGCTGATAGAAGCGAACGCGGCGAGGGTTATTAAAGCAGTTACGAATACACCGCTGGATATTCCAGAGGGCGCGGAGGTGATTGATGTGTGCAAAGCTGTTGAGGAAATGATGAATGAAAGCGAAGAGCGAGGCGAACTCAGGATGCTCGTGCAGCTTGTTCGAGATGGAGATTTGAAGCTGGAACGTGCTGCTGAAAAAGCAAAAATGACTGTCGAACAGTTTGAAAAGGTAATGGAGAATACTCCTTTGCAGGCGGTATAAGATAAACAGAATATAGAAAACAGATAAGCCCTACAAGGCTCAAATTGGTTCAAAACCGATTGAAAGCCCTGTGGGGCTTATTTTTTTGCGCCTTTTTCAAATTTATTTGTGAAAAAAGTTGTCCAAGACTTGACATCGGGCGGACTTGCTGCAGTCAGCTCCTCCGCATTTGCGGCACTTTATAGTGCATTTGGAAAATACGATGTGGTGCACATCCATGCCGAAGGGCCGGCATTCTTTGCATGGCTGCCGAAGATGTTTGGGAAAAGAGTTGTTGTTACCGTCCATGGAACGGTGAAGATGGTCTGCCGATTCCGCCGTATGCAGTTTACAACATCGGTAATCAGAACCCGGAGAACCTGCTGGACTTCGTGCAGATTCTGAGTGAGGAGCTGGTTAGAGCAAAGGTTCTGCCGGAAGATTACGACTTCGAGGCACACAAGGAACTGGTTCCGATGCAGCCGGGTGATGTGCCTGTGACCTATGCAGATACCAGTGCATTGGAGCGTGATTTCGGATATAAGCCCTCTACCAGTTTGCGCGAGGGTTTGCGGAAGTTCGCTGAGTGGTACGCAAAGTTCTACAAATAATGAAGAAGTCGCTGTCAGAGGTGGAACGTCTGCGGCTGCTGGTGGCAAAGCAGGAAGTAGAAATAGCCCGGTTAAAAAAAGGGTATTGGGTGGAAGGAGCTGGTGCAAACAGGGAATACGTTACTGGCAGCGGAAAGACTACGAAGTTCTCGAAGAACTCAAAGTAAAGTATCCAGTAGACTTTCTGTGTAAGATTATGGGAATCAACCGTTCTGGATATTACAAGTGGAAATCACGGCAAGGGAAGCTCAACCGCTATGAACAGGATCGTATTCTGCTTACACAACTGCTTCATGAGGAACATGAATTACACCCATCCCTCGGTTATCATCGTCTTGCCAGAAATATCTTTCATAATACAGGATGGGTGTTTTCTGACAATCTGGCACATAAATGCTGCAAAGCTGCCGGGATACGTTCCAAAGCTAGAAAGTGCAGATACCGGCCACCGGGAGAAGAAAGCATCAAGTATGAGAACCTTGTGAAGGGACACTGGAATGCAAAGGCACCACTGCAGATTGTGGTGTCCTATCTGTGCTTTCTGGTGACGGCGGGAGCGGGCAGTCTGTCCTATGGCGGGCGCACCTACGACCTGGAGGCAGGCGACTGCGTGTTTCTGGACTGCCGCCGGGGCTACGCCCAGTCCACCTCGGCGCACCGGGACGGTTCGGGCAGCTACGACGCCCTGTGGAGTCTCCGGTGGGCGCACTTCCGACGGGATCCAACCATGGCGGGAATTTACGAAAAATATCAGGAGCGGGGCGGGCAGCCGGTCTTGTCCTGCGCGCCCCACCGGCAGACCCGGTATGAGGAGCTGCTGCGCCCCTGCTGACGCTGGCTTCCTCGGATTCCTACGTGCGGGATATGGAGATCGCCGCCCGGCTTACGGAGCTGCTGACCTGCCTGATGGAGGACGCATGGAAGCCGGAACCGGAACGGAACGGCAGCGCCAAGCGCCTGTCCCTGACCCGGGTGCGCAGCTACATTAGGGAGATGGAAGCGCGTTGCCGTCCGCGGATTGCAATCCCTTTTTCAACAGGCTGTGCCGCCCCTTTTCAGGGGCGGCTTTTTGCTGACCGTCGGGGAAATCTCCCCATGCGGTATGGGAGGGGAGAAACGGCTGCGTAAACCTGTTTACTTGTTGCGAAATGAAACAATGCCTCAAAAACAATGCGCGAACACACAAAAAATCAATAAAAATTTGGGGAATATATGAAAATACTATTGATAATTTTCCAATATTATGTTATATATAGCGCATAGAGATTGCGATTCCACAAATAATAATGTTGAATCGCAACAATGAAACAACACAAAGGAGGTACACCATGGGAGGGGAAAGCGTGCAGCTGTCGCAGGCACAGAAGCGCAGAATGGAAGCCATGTCCATGAATATGGGAACGCGGATCGTCTGCGGGTATCTGGCAAGTCTCCTGTTTCTGGGGATCAGCCTGTATCTCGCCGTGACATATCACACCTCCGGTGATCTGCAGAGCTTCTGGTGCTATCTGGCACTGGCGGCTATCTGCCTGACGCTGGACGTGCTGGTAACGATCAATCTGCTTCGCACAATCCATGGGCGTGGTAAAAGAAGGAGGAAAAACTCATGATCCACTATGTACTCGCCAGTCACGGAAACTATGCCCGGGAGGCACTGAACTCCGCAAAAATGATCTGCGGAGAGGACACAGATCGGATGAACCTGCTGTCCGTACAGGATGACGGCGACGGAATCGACCGCTTTGGTACAGAAGCGGCGGCACTGGCGGAAAACCTCCGTGGGGAACCGGTGCTGATTATGGCGGATCTGTTTGGCGGCAGTCCTTTTATGACGCTGCTTTCCGCCTTCCGGGACACGGAGTATGTGTGTCTGACCGGTTTTAATCTTGCCATGGTGATTCAGATGCTGCAATATGACGGGGATGATCTGCATGAACTGGCGGAGGACATTGCCTCCATCGGGAAGGACGTCAGTATTCGCCTGATTCCCAAAATTATTCCGGAGGAGGAGCAAAATGATTAAAGCGTTTCGTGCGGACGACCGCCTGATTCATGGACAGGTTCAAACCCAGTGGATCTCCACGTATGGTGTGAACCGGGTGATGATCATTGACAGCAATGTAGTCAGGGATCCCATCAATGTTCAGATCCTGAAGCTGGCAAAGCCTGCCGGGATCGATCTCGTGATCTGCGATGAGGAGAAGGCAATGAATCTGATTGCAAAGGATGCGGCACAGCCTGCCGCCAGGACTTTTGTGATCTTCAAAACCATTGAGACAGCCTGCCGGATGCAGCGCAGGGGACTTTCGATCCCTTCCATCATCGTTGGCCCCTGCTCCTCCAAGGCAGGCGCAGTCCAGATGGGAAAAAAAATACCTATTTTACCGAGAAGGAGCTTGCGGCAGCGGATGAGCTGACGGAGCACGGCACGGAAATTGCGTTCCAGCTGCTGCCGAACGAACCGAAAACGCTCTATCGGGATGTACGGAAGAAATAAAGCCCGATAGCGGTGGAATTCTACTGATTTTCTGTCCGCTCTGGAAGTGCGTGCACGGGCCCTGCGTGTGCTTCGCGGGCGGACTGAAATAACGTGAGAACGTAGAAAAAAGAAAAATAAGGAGGAAATATGAGTATTACAGTTTTACAGGCACTGCTGATCACGCTGTTTTTTGCATCATCTCAATCTGATGTTCCCTCTGCTTGGCGATATTGGCGGTTACTTCGGTCTGGGTCGTCCTCTGATTGCGGGTACGATCACGGGCCTGATTCTCGGCGACGTAAAGACCGGCATGATGATCGGCGCCAGCCTGAACGCAGTGTACATGAGCTCTCAGGCAGTCGGCAACGTAATGTCCACGGATGTAACCATGGCCGGTTACATCGCCACGGCGCTTTCCATGGCGGGCAGTAATGATCCGGCCATGGCGCTGGCACTGTCCATTCCCATTGGCTTGTTCGGCTCCATGCTCTTTACCATGCAGAACGCGGTCTGCGTGTTCTTTTTTTCCCATAAGTGCGACGAGTACGCCGCAAAGGGACAGGTCAAAAAGATGTGGCTGGTGGGAATTGGAATCCCGCTGGTGGTGTTCAACGTGATCCGGGCAATCCCCACGTTCCTGATCGTTTACTACGGATCCCAGTACAGCTCCGTGGTGGAGGGCCTGATGCCCGATTGGCTGAATAACGCCATGGGGGTTGTGGGCGGTATGCTTCCTGCCGTAGGTATGGCACTGCTACTGAAGGTCATGCTGAAGAAGAAATCTCACTGGTGCTTCTTCCTGATCGGTTTCCTGGCATACTCCGTGTTCGGAATTTCCGCGGTTACCCTCACCATTCTTGCCATCTGCCTGGCTGTGATCATTGACCAGACGAAAGCGCACAACGGTCCTTCCGCCGGAACGGACGACCTTGCGCCCCTTGAGTAAGGAGGATGAAGCTATGTCGATTAAGGAAAACTCCATCATTACCAAAAAGGATCTGCGGAAAAACTGGCTCACCTGGCTGAGCATCTGCTGCCTGAGCAATAACTGGGAGCGTATGCAGAACATTGACTACGCCGTTTCCATGGCACCCATTCTGAAAAAGCTGTACCCCGATGACAATGAAAAATTTTCCGAGAGACTGTCCAGTCATATGGAATTTTTCAACACCCAGCCTACTGCCGGGTGCCTGATCAACGGCATGGTCATTGCCATGGAAGAAGAAAAGGCCATGGGCAAGGACATTCCCGATGAGGCAATCACAAACCTGAAATCCAGTATGATGGGACCTCTGGCAGGTATCGGCGACTCCGTCATGAACTCTCTGATCGAAGTTGTGCTCATGAGCATTGCCATGACCTTTGCCTTCCAGGGAAACCTCTTTGGACCCGTTTTCTATCTGGTCACCTGGGTCGCCGCTTCTCTGATCATTTCCTGGTTCCTGATCAACCTGGGCTATAAGCTGGGTATCAACTCTCTGTCCGTCATGTCGGACTCGGTTATGGGACGCCTGGTGGAAGCTTTGACTCAGATCGGTCTGATGGTCATCGGCGGCCTGTCCGCAACCTATGTTGCCGTCAGCACTCCGCCGGTCATTGCGGGCTCCGGCGGTGCGGACGACACCGTAGTGCAGGCGATTCTGGATAATATCCTGCCGAATCTGCTGCCTCTGGGACTGGTGGGTCTGTGCTACTGGCTCATGACGAAGAAAAAGTGCAGCCCCCATTGTGCTGATCCTCATTCTCTTTGTCCTCGGCACCGTGCTGTCTGTGTTGGGCATTCTGGGATAAACCAATTTCATCCATCGGTGAGGAGCTCCGTCAGCGGAACTCCTCCCGATTCGCAAAAAAGGAGAATATGTATGTTTCTTGAGATTTATAAGGATACCAAAGAGTTGGGCGATGCCGAGGCTCGGAGAATCGCGGCGCTTTTGAAGAAGAAGCCCGACGCACTGCTCTGTCTCGCCGCGGGGCAGTCGGCAATCTGCGTCTATGAGCGGCTGATTGAAATGTACAGGGCCGGGGAAGTGGATTTCAGCAAAACACGGATCGTCGGACTGGACGAATGGTGTGATTACCCGGCCTATGAAGGCAGTGCCAGATGGATTCTGGATACTACCTTCTTTAATGGCATCAATCTGGACCGCAGCCGGATGCGGATGTTCAACTCTAATCCCGCCGATCCGGAGAAGGAATGCCGGGAAATCGAAAAATACATTGAAACGACAACGGGAAAATTGACTACATGATTCTGGGCGTGGGCATGAACGGCCATGTGGCGCTGAACGAGCCTGGCGTAGATCTGACGCTGGGTGCGCATGTGGCGACCCTTGCCAACAAGACCCGGGAGGTATCCTCCAAGTACTTTGAAAACGGCACTCCCGTGACCCTGACCCGGGGCCTGACGCTGGGCTATAAAAACATCTTTGAAGCAAAGGATCTGGTAGTGATCCTGAACGGAGCCCATAAGGCCCCCATTGTGAAGAAGTTCATGGAGACCCCCATTTCCAACGAATTCCCGGTTACCAATATCAAGCGCAGCCCCATTGCCCGGGTGGTGATGGATCAGGCAGCGGCATCTGACATTTACAGGGTGTGAGAAACGGTATGGAAAACTATGAGTTCTACCACCCCTGCCGGATCCTGTTCGGCGACGGAAAGCTGGACAGGCTGGGGAACTGATCCGGGCATATTCCGACAATATCCTGCTGGTTTACGGAAAAAGAGCAGCATTCGGAAAATGGGCCTTTATGATGAAATTGTCACTATTTTGAACCGGGATGGAATCCGCTTTACCGAAATCAGCGGCGTGGAGGCCAATCCCAAGATGGATCTTGTCTATCAGGGCATTGCCATCGGAAGAGAGAAGCAGATCGGCTTTATTCTGGCAGTGGGCGGCGGAAGCGTCATTGATACCGCAAAGGCAATTGCCGTGGGCATTCCTTACTCCGGAGATGTGTGGAATGTGCTTCAGCGTTATGAGACGGCGACCCGGTCTCTACCCATCGGAACCGTTCTGACGGCAGTTGGCTCCGGCTCTGAAATGAGCAACAGCTGTGTGATCACCAAAATGCCGGAAGGGCTGAAACGAAGCTTTGACAGTGAGATCAACATTCCGAAGTTTTCCATTCTGGATCCGCACTATACCTTCTCCGTGTCTCCCAGGCAGACCGCCTGTGGGTCAGCGGATATCCTGTCCCACTTGATGGAACGGTATTTTACTCAGGTGAAGCAGGCGGATGTGACGGACCGGATGCTGGAGGGACTGATGCAGACCGTGATTCTCTATGCGCCCAGAGCCATGGAGCATCCGGAGGATTATGATGCCCGGGCAGAGCTGATGTGGGCGGGAACGCTGGCACAGAACGGATTGCTGAACACCGGACGGATCGGGGACTGGGCGTGCCACGGGATCGAGCATGAGATTTCCGGGGAGTATGATATTCCCCACGGCATGGGACTTGCCATGATTACCGGCTCCTGGATGCGCTATGTATATTCCAGCTATCCGGCACGATTCACCCAGTTTGCCCGCCGGGTCTTTCATGTGGATTATCCGGATTATGACGAGGAGCATATCATTCAGGAGGGCATTTACCGGCTGGAGCAGTTCTTTATCCGGCTGGGACTGCCTGTGTCCACGGTGCAGCTGAATATGTCCCATGAAGTGATGGAGAGGCTGGCAGAACAGGCCGTCTATAAATCCCCCACCAAAGGACGGTTCCGTAAGCTGACAAAGGAGGCTCTGGTGAAGATTCTGGAGATGGCTCAGGGAAACTCGTAAGTTCCCCCTTGTTTTTCCACGGAATCGGAAGTATAATCAGAGCAAAGAGAAAACAGGGGAGAGTCAGGATGCTTCAGAATGAACGAAAGCAGTATATTCTTGAGCTGATCAACCGGGACAGAATTGTGCGTGCCGCGGATCTTGTAGAGCGGCTGGGCGTGTCCATGGAAACCATTCGCCGGGATCTGGAGGAGCTGGAAAAGGCCGGAAATCTGCGCAGAGTCTACGGCGGGGCGGTTCTGGGCACGATTTACAGTCCGGAACCCTCCTACTATAACCGGGAGGTGACCCACGCAGCCCAGAAACGAGCAATCGCCGCCGCGGTGTATAACCTGATCGAGGACGAAGACACCCTGTTTCTGGACGGCGGCACGACCCCTGATGGAGGTGGCGCGCTGCATTGCGGCCGGGAACAAGCGGGTCACCGTCATCACCAACATGCCGTCCAGCTTTCCTGCGAGGTGGTCAAGAATGAATTTTGCGGCGCGATTCTGCTGGGCGGTGCCCCTGACCCGGGAGAGCCCCCTGACCTCCGGTGCCATTGCCAGCAGCGATCTGATGCACTTTCATGCAAACAAGATCATTCTGGGTGCGGCGGGCGTGTCCCCTGCGCTATGGCGTTACAGGGACCATTCCTTCGTGATCGGCTCTCTGAAGCGGGAAATGATCAGTCGGGCGGATCAGGTGATCTGTGTGGCGGATTTCAGTAAATTCAACCAGACCGCCGCTAACTGCATTTGCCCGACCTCCAATCTGAACGTACTGGTAACGGATTGGCTCACGGATGATGCCGTGTGGACAGTACACCTCCGCCGGGGTTCGGGTCATCAAGGCACCGGAACCAAGAAGCTTCAATTTGTAACAAAAATTTCCCGCCGGACTGATTCCGTTGAACCAGTTCGGCGGGGCCTTTTTATGTGGTTATATCCCAACACGGCATTTTTCCGGAACAGTTTCACGGCGCCTGTATGTCAGGGCTGTTCCGGGTTTTCCTCCGGGGCGGCTGCCGCCTCTGCCTTTGCTTTCTCCGCGGCTGCCAGCCGGTTGACTGCCAGCTTTGCCGGGTCGTGGGGGCGGAAGTGCTGCACGAGGAGAACGGCGGTGGCAGCGATACAGCTGACGGCGGCCAGTACCTGACTGACCCGGAAGGGACCCCAGTACAGGCTGTCCATCCGCAGTCCCTCGATCATGGTTCTGCCGAGGCCATACCACGCGCAGTAGCCCAGCGCAATTTCTCCGTCGTACTTCTTTTTCTTCGACAGGAAGTGCAGGATCACGAAGCCGATGAGATTCCACCCGGATTCATACAGAAAGGTGGGGTGGTAGTATTCCGTCACGCCGGTGACGGTATTGTAAAGTCCCATGCGGGTGAAGCCCTCCGTGGCGGCGCCGAAGGCCTCCCGGTTGATGAAGTTGCCCCAGCATCCCATGGACTGCCCAATCAGAAAGCCGAGGCTCACAAGATCCAGCAGGGCAGGGAGGGAACACTTTTTGATTTTGCAGAACAGCGCCACGCCAATGGCCGCGCCCAGCACGCCGCCGTAGATGGCAAGCCCGCCCTCCCAGATGTACAGCACGGAAATGGGGTTATTTTTATACAGGGAAGGGAGAAAGCGCAGTAGTACGCCCGGGCGCAGAGAATGGTGAAGGGAGTGACCCACAGGACGCCGTCCAGCAGGGTATCCTCGTCCAACCCGGCCTGACGGCTGCGCTTGCAGGCGTAGTATACCGCCAGCATCAGCCCGCAGGCAATGATCAGCCCGTAGAAGTGGATATACAGCGGCCCGACGGAAAATCCCCGGGGCGGGTTCAGACTGATCCCCAGAGCGGGAAAGGAAATTACGGAATAATTGGCGGGATTCATAAAAAAAGACCTCCTGAGGAAAGTGAAAAAAATAACTGCGGTGCCGAGAGCCGTGTTATATTGCGGGTTCGGCCACAGAATCAATAACGGACAGGGCACAAAGCGGTCCGGCTTTACCACCCGGGCAAGGAAGGCAAGAACCTCTTCCGGGGTGATATCCTGATAGATGGCAGGGAAGCGGAAGTAATCGAAGCCCGCAAAGTGGTAGGCACACAACCGGAAGCAGGTGCCGTCGAAGCTGTCCAGTCCCTTGATCCGCCGCCCCAGGGCACTGCGCTTCATGCGGAGAAAATAGTCCGCCCCGATGCCTTCCCGGAGCAGTGCCTCCGCCCGGCTCAGAACAGCTTCCCGCACCCGTTCCGGCTCCTCACTGTCGCCGGAGCACAGCAGCATGGCGCAGCCGTCGGCGCAGTCAAGGCCACCGCCGAAGGAGCTGTCGATGATGCCGGATTCGTACATTTGCAGATACAGTTAAGCCCTACAAGGCTCAGATCGGTTCGATACCGACTGAAAGCCTTGTAGGGCTTATTTTTTTTTTTTCAAATTTATTTGTGAAAAATGTTGTCCAAGACTTGACATCGGCCGGACGATACCGAAAGCGAGGATAATGAATGAGATTTACCAACAACCCCTATGAGGGATTTATGAAAGAAAAAAGCTACTTTAAGGGTGTGCCGCCCAGCCTGCCGCCGAAGGGCTCCCGTTGTGACGGCTGCCCTTACTGGCGCGGGATCGGCTGCGTGTTCTGCTACCGGGAGCAACTCAAACCACCGGGCAACGGGAGGTGATGCTGTGGGCCGAGAACTGACCCGGACAGAAAAAACGGCAATCCGCAGGCTGGTATCAAAATGGTGTGCCAACTATGACCGGGACTGCGGCTGCCTGCCGCTGGATTGCGAGTGCTATATGTTTGGGAAATGCTGGACAGGGGCTTATTGCCGCTACTTCCGCGAGGCAGTTCTGCCCCTTGATCCGGCGCTGGAGGCTGCGCTGCTGGCAGAGGGGCCAAGGCCGGATTTCAAGGCTTGCCCGGTATGCGGCAGAGCCGTGGCTCCTGATGGACGGCAAACCTATTGTTCGGCGGCCTGTGCAAAGGCGGCACACCGCAGACAGCAGCGGGAATATATGCGAAAAAAGCGGGGCTGATGTGTTGACAATTAGGCCAGCCCAAACCCGCTTATGACAAGGCTTTTTAAGGCCCTTTTCTGCGGGAGGCGTATGTTTCTACGTCCGGCCCTGTTTCCGTGAGATGCTGTCAACATTTTAGCTGCCGGGGCTTTGGGACAATTTGTCCCAAAGTTCCGGCTTTTGTGGAAGGAGGTACTATGCCGAAATATTATCCGATCAATGAAGAAGCCGCAAAGCGGGCAAAAGATATGAACAGCTTTTCTGACTATCAGCCGGGCTCCGCTACGACGAGCTACCGGGCAATGGTCGATGAAGCGTATGCAGCGGCGGAACGCCAGAAAGGCCGTGTCGATCCCATGTACCACGATATGATATAACAGTGGCGAAGAATGCAATAATATGGACAACTCCATTCTACGCTGACCGAGGGAACATCTGTTTTACGATGTTCGCTTTGACGCAATCGCACCGAAATCTGCGGACAGCACAGAACAGGAAGAAGTCATTCGTCTGATTATCAATGTGGAAGCACAGACAAAATTCAAGCCGGGATACCCATTGACGAAACGGGCAATCTATTATTGTAGCAGAATGATTTCTGCACAGCACGGCCCGATTTTTACAAAATCTGAATATGGGAAGATTCGCAAGGTCTACTCCATCTGGATTTGTACTCAGCCGTCAGATGATTTTGAAAACACGCTTACCCGGTACTCCATCAAACCCGAACAGTTAATTGGAGAAGCGCAGGAAGAAACCGAAAACTACGATTTGATGAGTGTCGTAATGATTTGTTTAGGCAAGCCAGGGACAGAGAATCATAAGGGAATCCTGAAATTTATGGAAGTGCTGTTATCTTCCACAAGATCAGGTTCTGAGAAAAAGAAGATTCTGGAAGAAGAGTTTGGCGTTGCAATGGGCGAAGAACTGGAAAGAGAGGTGCTTGAAGTGTGCAATCTTAGTCAAGGCGTAAGAGCCGAAGGTCGTGAAGAAGGCCGTCAGGAAGGCAGAATCGAAGGCATCGGAATGGCTGCAAAGCGATGCGAGGCAAAGCGCCGGGAAGGGGTGCCTGTCTGGAATTTGCAGAGGGAGAGAAACGCACAGCTATAACGACAGATCGTGCCGTGGAGGAAATACTTCCACGGCATTATTGTGTCGTTATGGAATGACGCTAGATTTGCTATTTGAATCAGTAAATGGTAATATTATAATTCGGATGAGGAATAGACCGTGATGGCAACTATTCGGGAATTCCGAATGGTTCAAACAGATGACATCTGACAGGTTCATCGAAGGGAAATTATCGCAATTTGTGGCTTATTGCGCCTTTCGAGTTTTATCTGCATATATTTTTTTGAAGATTATATGCAGAAAGCAGGATTCCATGTGGCAAAATTTAATCATCGTCATAGCAGATGAGGTGTCTGCGATGATAGATAGATCATGCTATGAAAGAAATCCCTGCTGCGGCGCTTTTGTACTATTATATAGGAAAATTTCCAACTTGCTATTTGTATCGATAAATGGTACTATATGACTATACTAATGTCATTTGAATGGTTAGAAATAGATGACTTCTGAAGGAGGCTTTGGCGAAATGGGAAGATTCGTGAATCCGGATAATAGTGCGTTTCAAGTTGCACTGAATTCAAAAATTTATATGGATAAAACGGGTCTGCTGGAATATACCAACAGCGTTCTTGATACACCAGAAGCATATATCTGCAATAGCCGCCCCCGGAGATTTGGTAAGTCCTATACGGCTAATATGCTGGCAGCCTATTACAGCAAAGGCTGCGATTCAGAAAAGATGTTCGATGGGCTTACAATCGGCAAGAGTAGCGACTTCAAAAAAGCATCTCAACAAGTATGATGTGATCCATATAGATGTACAATGGTTTTTTGTCCAGTTGTGCAGACATCAAAAGTATTATATCCCTACATTACGCAATCGGTTTTGGAGGAACTAAAAGAGTACTACCCTGAAGTTCTTCCTAACGAAGTGTTGACATTGGCGGACGCTTTGTCGCGCATCAGAAACTCGACCGGTCAGAAATTTATTGTGATTATTGATGAATGGGATATTCTGATCCGAGATGAAGCAACCAATAAGGCTGTTCAAGAAGAATATATCTATTTCCTGAGAGGCTTATTCAAAGGTACAGAGCCGACAAAATACATTCAGCTTGCATACCTCACCGGCATTCTGCCAATCAAAAAAGGAAAAAACGCAGTCGGCCTTGAATAACTTCGATGAGTTTACCATGGTCAGTGCCGGCACGTTGGCACCTTTCATTGGCTTTACGGAAGAAGAAGTTAAGAATCTTTGCGAGGAGTACCACAAAGACTTTGACAAGGTAAAAAAGTGGTACGATGGTTACTTGCTGCGGGATTACCAAGTTTATAATCCCAGAGCTGTTGTCAGCGTTATGCTGCGAAGGGAGAGTTTAAGAGCTACTGGTCGGAAACGGCTTCCTATGAAGCAATCGTTCCCCTTATCAACATGAACTATGATGGGCTGAAAACGGCAATCATTGAAATGCTTTCCGGTGGGGAAGTTAAAGTAAACACGGCTACCTTCAAGAACGATACCGTTAATATCCAAAGCAAAGATGATGTTTTGACATATATGATCCATCTTGGCTACTTGGGATATGACCAGAACCGAAAAACAGCGTTCGTTCCGAATGAGGAAATCCGGCAGGAATTGACACTTGCGGTGGAAAGCAAGCATTGGAATGAGATGTTGCTGTTCCAGCAGGAGTCTGAGAAGTTGCTGGATGCAACATTGGATATGGATGGCGATGCAGTAGCCACTCAGGTTGAGAAAATCCATGATGACTATGTTTCTGCCATCCAGTACAACAATGAAAACTCCTTGAGCAGCGTCTTGGCGATTGCATACCTGAGCGCTATGCAATATTACTTTAAGCCGGTTCGAGAGCTGCCCACAGGCAGGGGCTTCGCAGACTTCGTTTTCGTACCAAAACCGGAGTACCGAAATGACTATCCGGCGCTTGTTGTGGAGTTGAAGTGGAACCAAACGGCGGAGACTGCGATGCAGCAGATTAAGGAAAAGAAATATCCGGATTCGCTGCGTGGCTATACAGGAAATCTTCTCTTGGTAGCTATCAACTATGACAAGAAAACGAAGAAACATCAGTGCCTTATTGAAAAAGTAGTATAAAAGATCATGCCGTGGAAGGAACCTTCTTCCACGGCTTTTTTCTATACCATGATTGAGTCATTGACTTGTACATTTTGAAAATACTGAATGCAGTATTATACTGATGGGGAAGGAGGGAAAACCGATGCAATATGATAAAGCAGACCAGCAAAACTGCCCGCGCAGAGTTGTGTTCTATGGGCGCGTGTCCACGGAACTTGAGGCGCAAATATCAGCACTGAAAAATCAAATGAACTGGTATCTGGAGCTTTGCAGAACATCATCCGAATTGGACGGTGGTTGGGCAATACGCCGATGAAGGAATCTCAGGTACTGGCATGAAAACCCGACCTTTTTTATGAAGATGCTGCGAGAGGCCCGGAAAAAGAAGTTTGACCTAATCGTGACCCGCGAGGTTTCCCGTTTTGCCCGAAACACGGTGGATACTTTGGTTACGACCCGTGAGCTGAAACAGTACGGCGTTGAAGTGTACTTCGTCAATGATGACATCTGGACGATGCGTGGCGATGGAGAAGTTCGCCTGACCATTATGGCAAGCCTTGCGCAAGATGAAAGCCGTAAAATGAGTGAACGCACCAAGGCGGGCATTCAGACGTCACAGAAAAAAGGCACCTATGTTGCAGGACCGACACCGTTTGGATATAAGCGTGATAAAAAGGCTCATACGCTTGTGGTGCAGGAAAGTCAGGCAGAGACTGTCAAAAAAATTTTTGCTTGGTATGCTGATGGCATAAATGGCACCGAGATAAGCCCAGACACTAACGCAAGAAGGCGCACCGAATAAATCCGGAATGCCACAATGGAGCGCGCGTCAGGTCCTCTCAATCACCAAGAATACGATTTATAAAGGGTATTTGACATACAACAAATCGCATATTGATGATTTCCTCAGCCATAAAAGCATCAAGAACAGCGAACAGGATTACATTCTGGTGAAAGGCAGTTTTGAGCCAATCATTTCAGAGGAACTATGGGATAAATGTCAGCGCCGCAGACATGCATGGCAGTCGTACAAAGACGGCAATATAACGCAGGCTTACTTGTATGGAAAGAACGAACACGCCGACAAATGGGCTTGCCGCCTGTTTTGTGGCTGCGGAGCCAGAATGCGGGCGTTCCGCGCAGAGAAAGGCATTGTTCGATATATCTGTTATCAGCGGTCGCTGAGGAATGTAGCCCCCAAATGCAGCGCCCCCAATGTGCAAGCATGGAAGCTCGAATTGATGGCGCGAGAAATTTACAAAAACGTTTGGCAGGATACAAGTATTTCTTTCGCAGGTAGTCTGCGTGTTCGTGGGTAATGCTTCTTTCATTGATTTCTGCCATGTTGATGCTGCCATAAAGTTCACCCCATAAACAGTCCAACAGGCTGCTGTGATTTTTGATTCCGCTTTTATACGCATCCAAGTCGTGCTGCAAATAGTCCGGCAAGCCATACTCGTAGGCGCGTTCACGTTCGGTTTGGCGGATGCCGTCCTCCGTCAACTGCTCCATAGAAACTCCCAACACCTGCGACAACTTATAGACCGTTTCGGCAGAGCATTTTTCGAGTTTTGCTTTTCCGCTGCAAATATCACTGAGCGTCGGGTGCGGAATTCCCGCTTGCACAGCAAGTTTATACTTTGTCATGCCGCGCTTGGCAAGTAAATCTTCTATAACCATTGTTCCCGCCTCCTTACTTATATTATATCGGTACGCCGAAACAATAGCAATAGCCAATTTTCAAAGTTCATAGAAATGCAAATATTTTCGCAGCGGGAAATTTATATTTCAGAAAGTGGAAGCAGGGGTCTTAGGGGCATTCCCCTAACAAGTGGGCGTTTGGTACACCAAATGCCGTGCTTGCTCGTACTGTGCCATAGGCACAGTACGCCGCCTGCTGAAAATCACCACGGCAGCTGCAACCCCTTTCGGGTCGCATAACGCTCGATACGCCGAGCCAGCCGAAACATATTCACACGGTCACGCAGGCTGTACTCGGTAGCCGTAACCTGTACACCGCGCTGCATGAGCCGCTTGAAAAAGGAGTACAAGTGGCGCTCCTTGCCGCTGATCTGCCGCATCCTGCACACGCTGCAATCCAATGGCAGCCAGCAGGATGCGGCCAGCTCTTCCACCGCCGATGCGGACAACCAGCTGGCTACGCCGACTGATTTCACGGTGGACGAAAACGGCAGTTACAGCTTTACCGGCGTAGAGGATGCCGAGTATTATCTGCTTTACTTCTGCGACCCCACCGCTACCGGCGATGACGACAGCTACATCTACACCAGCGGTCCCATCAACGCCAACAGCTCCAACACCTACAGCGGCAACTGCGCCGATGAGTTCAGCTATGCCTTCGGCTCCTACCTTGCCAAGGTCTACGCGTTCCCCGATCTGACCGATAAGGATTATAGCATGTCCAAGCCCGCGACCGCCGAGTATTCCTACAGCGGCAACCAAAGCGCACCCGAACTGAACTATTACTGGAACACGTTTGACGGCAACATGAGTATCCAGGTGGCCAACCTCGGCACCTATGAGTTCGAGGCCTACCCCGACAAGGTGGATATCACCTTTACGAACACCGAGAACAGCGCCGACGTTGTCGCCTTGACGATGGAAAACGTCACCCCCGATAACAACCAGCTGGACACCGATGCCCTGACCAAGGGCGCGACCTACGATGTGACCGCCGTTGCCACCAGCAACAGCGAGTACGTGCTGAACCCGACCTCGGACACCACGACCGTTGCCACCGGTCTGTTGCTGGGCGATAGTAGTCTGATCACTGATGCCTACAGCTACAGTGATGGCTTTGCCAACAACATCTTTGCCTGGCCTCGCGCGTACGATGGCTTTGATCTTGAGAACGGCGGTACCGCCGGTTACGCCCCGGCCATGGGTGGCGGCAAGACCGAATTTGTGGCCACGCCGGTTTCTTCCGGCGACGGCAGCTACACCTATGACTTGGCCGCTGGCAACTGGACCCGCAGTGGCAAGCTGGAACTGAAAGCCGATGGCACCTTTACCGCCGAACTGGAAGGCTCCGGCCCCGTCAACTTTCACTACCCGCGCGTATCCCAGGCGCAATATTCCTGCTATCAACCTGTCCGATGGCCCCAACGGCGTGCGCAAGCAGGCCGGGGCGGCGGACCATCTGGGGCCTGAACCCCAGCGTGCCGGCTACCTGCTTTCCCACGGCTGTCACCGTGGCCTGCAGCTGGGACCCCGCTCTTGGCGAGGAAGTGGGCAAAGCC
>VOFJ01001100.1_pt1 | contig 65805 bp, 65 predicted proteins | sample 5384081 | NCBI WGS metagenome assembly VOFJ01 (sample SAMN12384729, study PRJNA508395) | human gut metagenome | isolation source: healthy gut I | host: Homo sapiens | reverse complement strand
TACAAGAATACGTAATTGAAACGCATGATCAATATCCTAAAAATGTGTTTTGACGTATTTGGAGCAGATAAGATAGCGCAATTTAATATTCAGGCAGGTGAAGAGTTGAATGTGTTTTTGATGTGGATGCCCGCGAGTGGAATGGTCGTTGGTTCAACAGTATCCGTGCGTGGAAAGTAGAGCGTGTGGGTGCCCAGGGACCTGTTGCACTGGATGCTCCGTTTCCTCCCATGAATGCTGCTCCCGCTGCACCGGTAGATTTTGCCGCGACAGACGAGAAGGATGATTTGCCTTTCTAGGGGATAGAGGATTCCCATAAACATAAATAAGTAACAGGATCCGTGAAAAAGGATTTTGCTTAAACTTATTTTATATAGTCTGTTTTTTTATGGTCATTCTCAATCATGGTGTGAAGTGTTGATGGGATATTTGCGTTCCATGAATTTCCATTTATCATCCGGTGTGGTATGATTACGGTGGAGTAAATTAAACAGGCGGAAACTATATTGCTGTAGTTGCCGCCTGTTCTTTATTTGGTTAAATAAAAAAAAGTCTTAAAAATGTAGTGTAGAAGATTTGCATTTTCAGCTTATTCTCAGGATTCGTTCCACCTTTTAACATAGCGCTTTCCATACCTAAGCTGTTGGATATTTCAACTATTTCATTGTTTGAATTGGATACTGCTTTGACAGGTATGATGACAACTCTGTTCCAGTCCGGATTTTTAGCGTCCCATTTTTTCCGTCTTCTTCCTTTTTTCAGGATCTCCACCTGCTGCTGTTATGCCTTTTTTCCGTTCCTCAATGCAGTAAGTGATTAAGGGAGCGATGTTAGTAAAAGTGTATGTATTATTACTACTGCTATATTGACTTAAAAAAGATGTTTTGTTATTAGTGATCTTGTTTTCCTCAAAAAAAGAGAACATATCTTTTTTCTTTCTGACCATCAATACATATTGGGGGATGCCCATTTTGGATATTTGGACTCTTTCTCGTTATAACGGGTAAATGATACATTCACACCGTTTAGAGTGTCATTTTTTGTGCTCGCTGTAAATTTCTGTAATGGGGAAGATTGCTTCGGTGAAAATACCTGCAGGGCTTTTTATATAAGTACGATTGGGATTTTCAACTAAGTCATTAAGTCTGTTATCATTCTTAAAGTGGTTAGCTTGTATTACTTCCTTGGTTGCGGCAAAATCATAAAAATCTAGAGGATAGAGTCTTTTTTTTCCTGAAGAACTTTCCAGCATGAGGTCATAATAGAGGCGAAGCGTTATATTGTTTATATACAAAATAGTACCATCTCCATGAGTGGATTGTACGTAAATACCTTTTAATACATTTTTGATAAAAAGCACTAGCGTCTTTATAATAATTTTTGTCTTCTTTGTACTTGTTATACATGAATTCTCCTAATTCTTTAGGTAATTTGACGGCTTGGGTTATTACCCTAGTGCCAGAGTAAGTGTCGTCCATTGCAGAAGGACGATTTCAACGGCAGAATATGCTTTTAAGGCGATAGGTTTAGCTTGTTTATTATAATAATCCGACGGATTTACACTTGTATAAAAAGTGTTTATGTTTTTTTCTGCAATAACCTTGTTTAGCGTATCAACTTGTAAACGCATACCGTTTAAAGAATCACCGAAAAAAGTAGAATATTGTAAAAATAGACTAAGACCTGTGATATCTGTTATATCTTCTTCAAATTTGAAGTTGTCCATACAGGTGAACTGTGCTATAAAGTCGGCAGTAAATTCTCCAAATTGCTCATCGGTATATCGTCCTAAATATGCAGTACTGGTACGTGCATAAACGGAGTCGGCCAACAGAGATTTGGTGGTAAACTCATAACTGTCTGTATTTGCCGGAATCTTATCTCCACCGGGGATAAGATCAGTCCCGATGCCGGTTGTTGAATCATCGCAACTATAAATAAGTGCAGCCAACAACAATGCGCATAAGTTATTTGATTTTCATCTTTATTATTCTTAGTGAGTTATTTCTTTTCAAACTCCCATACTTTGTCATAGAACTCATTGAAAGCATCTACATAGGTATCGGCAGGCTGATAGTCGAGCACGGGCACACCCGATTCACGGGCGAACTTCATGACATTCTCGTTCACTTTTTCGCTGTTTTGTATCACACCGTCGGAGTAGGCAATGGCCAGTTTGCACAGCTCCTCGTAATTTGCCGGAGATTTGACGATGCTTTCCACATCATTCTTTTCAATGCCTTTCAGCATGAGTTTTTCAGTCAGATTACCTTCGCAGTCCGATTTGAATTCATCCTCAAACACCGAAAATACTACTTTTGAGTCTCTGAATGACGGCTCATCTTGATAAGCCTTCTTGATATAAAGAGGTACAAATGCACTCATCCACCCTTGGCAATGGATAATGTCCGGACACCAGCGTAATTTCTTTACCGTTTCCAATACGCCGCGTGCATAAAAAATAGCACGTTCGTCATTGTCTTTGTATTCTACACCATTTTCGTCAGCTACCATTTGGCGGTGCTGGAAATAGTCGTCATTGTCAATGAAGTAAACCTGCATACGTGCAGCTTGGATAGATGCTACCTTGATAATCAGCGGATGGTCCGTATCGTCTATGATTAAATTCATGCCGGACAGGCGGATGACTTCGTGTAATTGGTTTCTGCGCTCATTGACATTGCCCCATTTTGGCATAAAAGTTCTGATTTCTCTGCCTTTTTCCTGAATAGCCTGAGGAAGAAATCTTCCCATGTTTGCCATTTCGGATTCGGGAACGTAAGGGGTAATCTCTTGTGTAATAAATAAAACTTTATTTGCCTTCATCTTAACTTTTTTGTTGCTCATAATCATTTTGCAAAGATATAAAAAAAAAATAGATGAGAGTGGCAAGAAACGAGGAATAATAATTCCTTATGATATGTTAAGTGGCTGGTAATTAGTAATTAGCAGTTGGAAGTTAATGGTCAATGCCTTGCGGAATTAGGTGAAAAATGGGAAAGAACAAGTGGCTGGCCGGTAGCTGAAGAGGGCTTATTGCGTCATATCTGCAAGGTATTAACCACTTATTACTAACCACTCATCATTAATTAAAATTCTTTTTTTCTTCGTTATCTCCCAAATAATGGTTTACTTTGCAGCCGTTTTAAATGAAACTACTCAAACAAAAGAGATAAAAAAGATGAAGTTAGTTCAAACAATCAAAGAGCTTCAGTCAGAGCTGGATGCCCTGCGCAGTGAGGGAAAAGACAATAGGTCTGGTACCTACGATGGGTGCACTCCATGCCGGACACGCTTCGTTGGTGAAACGTGCTGTTGCAGAAAATGATGTAGTGGTGGTAAGTGATTTTGTGAATCCTACCCAGTTTAACGACAAAAATGACTTGGCAAAATATCCGCGTACATTGGATGCCGATTGTGAATTGTTGGAAAAAGTAGGGGCGGCTTTTGTTTTTGCTCCGTCTGTAGAAGAGATTTATCCTGAGCCTGATACCCGGCAGTTCAGTTATGCGCCGCTGGACACAGTGATGGAAGGCCGTTTCCGTCCAGGACATTTCAATGGAGTATGCCAGATAGTGAGCAAGCTGTTTATGATTGTAAACCTACCCGTGCTTATTTCGGTGAGAAAGATTTCCAGCAATTGGCTATTATTCGTGAAATGGTGAAACAGATAGAGTTCAACGGACTGGAAATTGTAGGTTGTCCTATTGTGCGTGAGGAAGACGGGCTGGCATTGAGCAGCCGCAATGCACGGCTTTCTGCGGTGGAGAGAGAGTATGCGCTGAATATTTCGCAGACTTTATTTAAGAGTTGTACTTTTGCAAAATCTCATCCGGTCGCTGAGACTCAGAAGTTTGTAGAGGATGCGATTGCTGCCGCTCCGGGTTTGCGTTTGGAATATTTTGAAATAGTAGATGGCACTACGCTTCAGAAAATAACGGATTGGGAAGATACGGATTATGCAGTAGGTTGCATTACGGTATTTTGCGGAGAGGTACGTTTGATAGATAATATAAAATATAAGGGATAGTGATCGTTAACCATTAGAATTATGATGATTGAGGTATTAAAATCGAAACTGCATTGTGTCCGTGTAACGGAAGCCAATTTGAACTACATGGGTAGTATTACGATTGACGAGGACTTGATGGATGCCGCCAACATGATTGCCGGCGAGAAAGTGCACATTGTGGATAATAATAACGGCGAGAGGTTTGAAACTTATATTATTAAGGGTGAGCGCGGTTCGGGATGTATTTGTCTGAATGGGGCTGCTGCCCGGAAAGTACAGGTGGGTGACATTGTGATTATCATGTCATACGCCATGATGGATTTTGAGGAAGCTAAATCGTTCAAGCCGACGGTGGTTTTCCCCGATTCGGCGATGAACAAGATTGTATAACGATATTTTTGTTCGGTAATCCAAAAAGCCCGGTAGACGTGAGTCTGATACGGGCTTTATTTTTTTTTATCCGCAATCATAGGGGGCAATAAACTTTCATTTATTATCCGGTAGTATGATTGCGGATAATCTGTTTATATGGATTTCTCCTTGATAAGTCCTGTCCGGTAGGCCATCAGCAATTTCTTTAAATCGTTGATCTGTGTCACCAGTTCCCGTCCTTTGTCAGTGTCCTTTACCATCATGCGTTGGGTGCTCATTTCTACTATCTGAGTGCTCGATTTGATATCCTGCCCTTCTTCAATGGCTTTTTGCATTGAGGTGAACGGTTCGTGCTGTACCAGTTGGAATCCGCGCGAATGGTATACCAGTGTATATCCGGCAATTCCGGTTTCCGAATGATACGCTTTAGAGAATCCTCCGTCTATGACCATCATCTTGCCGTTTGCTTTTATCGGATTCTCACCTTGGATGGTTTTTACGGGTACATGTCCGTTGATGATATGGCGGTGTGTTCCTATCACTCCGAACTCGTCCAGCAGCATGTCACATACTTTTTCTTCATTGCGCAGGCTGTAATAGTGACCTTTCACTTCCTTGTGTAACTCTTTCTCTTTTAAGAAGTAACGTTCAAAAGTAGCCATTTTGTCTTTGTCGAAAGCAGGGGAGTCTTTGCCACACCACAAGTACCATACATAGTCTACGGCAAAGGGTCTGTCCTCGTTGTCTTCCTCAGCGAAGAAGGCGGTACGGATCAAATGCCCTACTTTTTCCAGCAAGGCTTTTCCCTTGTACGTTTTTCCGGCTATGGACACATCTTTCAGCGTACCGTCGGCATTCAAGGGGATGGAGGCGTGGAACAGCAGATTTGAGTTGCTCACCGTGTACATACATCCGTAACGGAACAGGCAGCGGATATGTTTTTTCAATTTCTCACTGCTGACAAACGAACGATGGAGTTTGTTCATAATTTCCCGTTCTTCGTCTGTCAGCTTATAAGGATCGGCAGGATCTACCGTAGGAAGAAAACTGTCTTTCAGCTCATATTCTTTTCCATTGGGCATTGTGATGGTCTTACGCTCAAAATCTATACGGTGTAGCAGCATACGGTCGTCCATCTCGAAATCGGGGCGGCGCCTGATAATCTCTGCTTCCAGCTTGAACTGGATAACACTGATTGCTTTGTGCATCTGGCCTATCATGCGCAGCGTCTTGGCATTGTACGTACAGTCTTCTTTCTCTACTTTCGGTCCGAACAGGGTGCAGGGATCATCAGCGTATGTTTCCATGGCAAAGGTGGCCAGGGGCAGAAGGTTGATGCCATATCCGTCCTCCAGAGCGGCAAGGTTGCCATAACGCATGGCCAGGCGTAGCACGTTTGCCATACAGCAGTCGTTGCCGGCTGCGGCTCCCATCCATAAAATGTCATGGTTTCCCCATTGTACGTCGAAATTATGATAATCGCATAATATGTCCATAATGCGGTGGGGGGCAGGGCCACGGTCGAATATATCACCCAGCACATGCAGTGTGTCTATGGTGAGCCGTTGGATGAGGTTGCATAGGGCAATGATAAAGTCATCGGCGCGGCGGGTAGAAATGATGGTGCTGATGATGACATTAATATACGCCTGTTTGTTGGGAACCATTGAGTTTTCGTGCAACAATTCCTGAATGATATACGAGAATTCTTTGGGAAGTGATTTCCGCACTTTGGAACGGGTGTATTTGGAGGATACATTCTGGCATACACGTACCAGTTGGTTCAACGTGATGACATACCAGTCGTCCAGATCCGTTTCCACTGCTTTTACCAGATCCAGTTTTTGTTCCGGATAATAAATCAGCGTACATAGTTCTTTTTTTTCATTTTCGCGCAGGGTATTGCCGAATATTTCATTTACTTTTTCTTTTGATGGCCCCGGAAGCATTCCGCAATACATGCTGGAATGCCTCGTACTCTCCGTGCAGGTCGGCAAGGAAATGTTCTGTACCTTTAGGCAGATTCAGAATAGCTTCCAGGTTGATTATTTCCGTACTGGCATCGGCTATAGTGGGGAAACTATGCGACAGCAGTTGCAGGTATCGCATATCTTTCTGTATGGTTTCCGGGGTGATTGAATTATAAGCGTTCATGGCTGGAAATTATATAAAAAACATGAGTATTAATTGGGCTATAATGACCCGGCTGAACATGGACAGCGGATATACGGTGGCATAACTCACTGCCGGATTATCACCGGGTAACGTGTCATTGGCATAGTTCAATGCCATAGGGTTTGCCATGCTTCCACACAGCATGCCACAGGTGCTTCCGAAGTCGAGGTGGCTTATGCGGAGGGCCACTAATGCCATAATGACTACCGGAATAAAGGTGATGGCGAAGCCTATAGCTATCCAGATGGCTCCTTCGGGGCGCATCACTGTCTCGAAGAAATGTGCGCCTGCATCTAGTCCCAGGCAAGCCAGATAGAGGGATAACCCGATACCGCGCAGCATCAGGTTGGCACTCCGGGTGGTATAAGTGATGAGGTGGAAACGGGGGCCAAAGCATCCGATAAGAATTCCTACTACGATAGGTCCGCCTGCCAGGCCTAATTTAACGGGAGTGCTGATGCCGGGGATGGCGATAGGGATGGAGCCTAGTATCAATCCCAGTACAATACCTATAAAAATGGCGGCAAGATTAGGGTCCTTCAACGTTTTAACCGCATTGCCTAATACTTTTTCCACATTCTCTATGGCTTTGGCTTCTCCCACTACGGTCAGCCGGTCGCCCAGTTGGAGGATCAGCCCCGGTGTGGCAAGCAGTTGTACCCCGCTGCGCATCACACGGCTGATGTTGATGCCATAGCTGTTGCGCAGACGTAAAGAGCCTAGTTTTTTCCCGTTTATTTCGGGGCGGCTGATAACGATATGTTTGGAAATCAATTGGCTGTCTATGGCATTCCAGTCGATGTCTTCTTTATTCCAATCCTGGTTTTCCTGTTCGCCGAAAAGAATCGTGAGCGAGGGAGCGTCCTTTTCGGTGGTGATAACCAGCAGGCGGTCATTCTCTTTCAGTATTTTTTCTGAAGTGGGGATGCTTACCGTGCCTTCCCGCCATAAACGGGAGATAACAAATTTAGGATAGCTTAATAAAGCTACTTCTTTTATGCTTTTATTGAAAATGGCGGGATTGTGCACTTTGAAGGTGGCAATGAATGTCTGATTGGTGTCCTCGTGCTCGTGAATGTCGATATCTGAGGGACGGACAAATAATTTGCGTACCAGCAGCATGGCCAGAATAACACCTACCACTCCCAGCGGATAGGTTACGGCGCAACTTAACGCAGCGCCACTGGCGGGTTCCCCCATTTGTTTCAATGTCTGTTGGGCGGCCCCCAGAGCGGGAGTATTGGTGGTGGCTCCACAAAGGATGCCTACCATATCGCTCATCGGTATGCCTCCCAGTTTGCTGAAAAGTACCGTCATGACCGTACCTGTCAGAATAACGCCCTATGCCCAGCATATTGAGCTGTACACCGCCTTTACGGAATGAACTGAAAAAGCCGGGACCTACCTGCAAGCCCAGTTCGTATACAAAAAGCACAAGACCGAAACTCTCGGCGTAATTCAGCATATTCGAGTCGATTGAGAATCCCAGGTGTCCGGCCAGAATACCGGCAAAAAAGACGAAGGTAACTCCCAATGAAATGCCAAACAGGTGGATTTTACCTAAACCGAGCCCTACGGCAATGATAATCGAGAGGATTACAACCGCCTGTAAAGGCGTGTGTTCAAAAAATAAGCTATTTAACCATTCCATATTGCAAAGATAGTACATTTTTAAGTTCTGCAAGCGATAAATAGGTATTTATGGATGGGACATGACTCATCTCGTTCTATAAATGATTCTTTTCCTCCAGCCACGCATCAATCAATTTTTCTTGCCAGACTCAGCTTTTTGGGTATCTCCGGCAAATTGTCTTTGGTATAGAAAGCGCCGGCACTCAGTTCTTCTTGTTGTAGTTTGATGTTTCCGCTTTCATAATCGGCGGTGAAGCCTATCATGATTCCGCTGGGATAAGGCCACGGCTGGCTGCCGAAATATTTCAGGTTTTTGATATGGAGTCCTGTTTCTTCCAGTACCTCGCGGTGCACACATTCCTCCAAAGTCTCGCCCGGTTCAAGAAAGCCGGCTACTAAACCGTTGAAAGTTCCCCGGAAGTTGCGGGCGTGGACCAGCAGTATGCTGTCTCCCCGGCGTATCAATACAATGATGGCAGGAGAGATGCGCGGATAAATTTCCTGACGACATTGGGGGCATTTTTTAGCAATTGGAGAAATCTGTACGGTAGGTACGCCGCACATGGGGCAATAGCGGCTGTTCTTGTCCCAATTCAGTATCTGGAAGGCTTTGCCACCCACATTGTACTCTTCCCAAGGCAATACGTCGTATGAACTCCGGAGATCCATCATCAGGTGGCGGTCATTTTTCGCAGCCGGGCACCGGGGCGTGTACGGAGAAAGTTTTGGCAGTGTGTCCCTCTATCTCTCCGATGGTGTGTGGATAGTGCTTCCCACCGGAACAGGCATGGGAGGCTCTGTTCCGAAAGGTATGGTGTACATTCCGTTCTTTTTCTCTATCAGCAACTGATCCTTATAAAAAACGAACCAGCCGCAGGTTTTTATATCTTCTTCCATATTCTTTTTTACCTTGTTGCAATTATTGATTCAATCCTTTCATAGTGAGCTGGATGCGCTTGCGCTCTAGGTCTATGCTCATCACTTTCACCCGTACATGCTGATGGATGCTGACTACGGTGGTGGGGTCGCTCACAAATTTGTCGGCCAGTTGTGATACGTGCACCAGACCCTTCTCTTTGATTCCTATATCTACAAAGCAACCGAAGTTGGTAATATTGTTCACAATGCCGGGCAGTTCCATTCCTTCAGTCAAATCCTCTATGGTCTTTACATTCTTGTCAAATTCAAAAACTTGGATTTGTTGCCGTGGGTCGCGTCCCGGCTTGTCCAATTCCTGCATGATGTCTGTCAAGGTGGGAAGCCCCACTGTCGGGGTGACATACTTCTTGATATCAATCCGGCTGCGTAGTTCTTTGCTCTTTATCAGTTCGTCCACGGTGCAGCTCAGGTCTTTGGCTATCTGCTCCACTATGGGATAGCTTTCGGGATGCACGGCCGAGTTGTCCAGCGGATTCTTCGCTTGTGGGATACGCAGGAACCCTGCGCATTGTTCAAACGCTTTCGCTCCCATCCGGGGTACTTTCAATAACTCCTTGCGTGAACTGAAAGGCCCGTTCTCGGTGCGGTAATCCACAATGTTTTGAGCCAAGGCAGGACCTAGCCCCGATATATAAGTCAGCAGATGACGGCTGGCGGTATTGAGGTTCACACCTACCAGGTTCACACAACTTTCCACCGTCTGGTCCAATGATTTCTTCAATAAAGTCTGGTCCACATCATGCTGGTATTGTCCCACTCCGATAGATTTGGCGTCTATTTTCACCAGTTCGGCCAGCGGGTCCATCAACCGGCGGCCTATGGATACGGCTCCACGCACGGTCACGTCGTATTCAGGGAACTCGTCTCGGGCGGTTTTCGAGGCCGAGTAAATGGATGCTCCGTCCTCGCTTACTACAAATACTTGCAATTCACGGTCATAGCGTTGTGAAGTGATGAATTGTTCTGTCTCACGGCTGGCGGTGCCATTGCCTATGGCGATTGCCTCTATCTGATATTGTTCTACCAATTTCACGATGCTGCGGGCTGCCTGTGAGTATTCATTCTTGGGCGGATGCGGATAAATGGTTTCATTGTGCAGCAAAGAGCCTTGGGCGTCCAGACAGACTATTTTACATCCGGTACGGTAGCCGGGATCAACTCCCATGACCCGTTTCTGTCCCAAAGGGGAGCCAGCAGAAGCTGTCTCAGGTTTCCGGCGAAGACGCGGATTGCCTCCTCGTCGGCTTTCTCCTTGCTCAAGGCTGAAAATTCGGTTTCGATGGAAGGCTTCAGAAGCCGCTTGTACGCATCACGCACTGCCTCGCCTACCTGGCGGCTGCATTCATTGTTGCCACGGACATACATTTGTTCCAGCCGTCCGGCGCACTCTTCGTCATCAGGACTTATACTTACTTTCAACAGGCCTTCCGACTCTCCCCGGCGGATAGCCAGCAGACGGTGGGAGGAACAGCGTTTCAAAGGTTCGCTGAAATCGAAATAATCGCGGTATTTGGCGGCTTCTTCCTCTTTGCCTTTCACCACTTTGGAGGTGATGACGGCTTGTCGGGAAAATTGGTTGCGCAGTTGGTTGCGGGCACGCTCGTCCTCGCTCACTTGTTCGGCTATGATGTCGCGCGCGCCTTTCAGTGCATCCTCTTCGTCTTTCACATCTCCTTTCACAAAAGCGGGGAGACGGCTGTCCAGATGGTTTTCGCGTTGCAATAACAGTAAGGTGGCAAGCGGTTCCAGTCCTTTTTGCCGTGCCGCTTCGGCGCGGGTCTTACGTTTCGGCTTATAGGGCAGATATATGTCTTCCACTTCGGTGGCATCCCAACTCTGTTCAATGCGTTTGCGCAATTCTTCTGTCAGTTTGCCCTGTTCTTCTATGGTAGAAAGAATAGTTTCTTTTCGTTTGGCCAGTTCACACAACTTGTCATTTCTGTCTTTAATTTCGCCTATTTGTACTTCGTCCAGTCCTCCGGTTGCCTCTTTCCGGTATCGGCTTATGAAAGGGATGGTAGCTCCCCCGCCCAGTAGAGATAATGTATTGTCTACTTGATGTACGGAAACCTTCAGGGCTGCGGCAATCATTTTATTGAATAGTTCCATGTCTGTTGTTTTCTTTTGTTGGGGCAAAGGTATAAAAAAGGTATGGGTTTTTCCGTATAATTTGAGGTTGAAAACAATGTATCTTATCCGTTCGCTCGGTATTCTCTTTGATTTTGAAATGACTGCATCGATCCAGGAAGTCATGGAAACATTGTGTTTATTGGATGACAACTTATCATGGGAAAAGAAAAAATACAGGATAAATAATTAAGTTTACAGACAATGGCAAATTCGGATTTCTATTATGGTGCTTATCCAGCAGAGTATTCTAATTCGTTGTCTGGAATTTTTGATATGAAAATGCGAAATGGCAATACTACGGATTTTGCACATGCTGTTCAATTAGGCATTTGGGGATTTGATTTATCATCAGAAAGACCAATAAATAAGAAAAGTGGAAGTTCGTACCTCTTTAATTACCGTTACTCATATTCTGGTTTGGCAGATAAGATTAGTGGTTCTGACGAGGGGCTTAATTATCAGGATTTGGCTTTTAAGATAAACTTGCCAACAAAAAAAAAAATGGGAACTTTCACATTTTGGGGTATCGGACTCTTGGATAAAATAATTCAAAGACCGGAAGATGACCCTAAACAATGGGAAACATCTATGGAAAGACAAGAACAGAAGGCTGACTTCCAAAAAGGAGCAATTGGAATGGCACATACTTTATCTTGGAATGATAATACATATCTGGAGAAGCAATATAGGCATAACCTTTTCTGGAACCAAAGCAGAGAATCATATTTATGATAATGAATTAAACAGAATACCTGTCGCATTTGCAACAAAGCATGAGACCAATCTTCAAATCAATACATTTATCAATAAACGCTTTAATGCTTTCCATACAAATCGAACTGGAATAAGCTATACAGGAATATTCTATGATTTGAATTTTAATATAAGTCCCAATATCGGATTATCCTATCCAATGGAATGCTATGCTTATGGGGAAGGACAGAATAATGTATTATACATATATTCAAATTCTCTTTTTCAGTTAACAAACAAATTGAAAATGAATGTAGGTATAGGTACTCAGTATATTGATTTATTGCGGATATTCTTTGTGCGCAAGAGGTATGGACAAAGGAGGATTCTATTAAACTGTCTAAAATATTGAATGATGAAACACTTGTTTATATAGATGATGATTTTAAAAAAAGAGTTGGACAATAGCTTCATCGGGATAAAAAGAAAATAGCGGTTCTTGGAATGATTTTATATTGGATATCAAGCCTGGCGATTCATAGTTAGGGGTAGAACTGTTTAATCCTGATGTATGTAAGAGATTGATAAGTTCATTTCATCGACTGTCAGACGCTAATTCTTTCTCAATTTCTTCAATCGTAGGCAGACTGCCATGGAAGTCTTTCGGCAGGGCTTGCCCCAATTCGTAGTCGGATATGCCGATTGGCTTCTGAAGATCACGCAAGGCATATTCAGCCTTGATACGGTCTTTGCTTTTGCAAAGCAACAATCCAATCGTTCGGTTATCTCCCTCTCGGCAAAGGATGTCATCCACAGCAGAACAGTAGAAGTTGAGTTTACCGATATATTCCGGTATGAACTCCGTGTCTTTCAACTCATATGTTGCGTAGCCATTTATGTTGGCTTCTAACTCTAATCCTTTGTATATAAACAATCTCTTCATTTTCTACACAACATAAATTTAGCTGCAAAAGAAGCTAAAAGCTCTCCATTTGACCAAACTTACTTGCTCTAAAAAGCATATAACTCGCCTTAATTCTTCATATTTAGGAAACAGCCTAAGTATTAACTTTAAAAAGAAGAATTATGCTTGAAACAATCATTCGACGCAAATGGTACTTGCAAAAGCACCTCGACGCTCCTTTATTGAAGGAACGTGAAAACTATCTTGCTTTCATGGCTGAAAAGCGCAACTACAGCCATAATTATCTGCTTTCTTTGGCAGATTATCTACTACTGATAGTCACAAGCCTCAAGCTTGAAGATGGCTTCTCTGAACAGGTCCCTATCAGTAGCATCAAGGACGCCGCCATCACATGGTCAAAGACAAAAAAGAACCATCCGATGAAGAGAAAGGACAACAGTCCCAGCAGTGTTCGAAAATATATGGATATTGCTTTTTCATGGCTTGCCTACATAGGCAAGTTAGATGGCATCTATACAAATAATGCTATTATTTTGAACCGCCTTTTTACCCGTAAACATCATAAGTTACGTTATCTCACCTATCCTTTGTTAAAAGAACGGGCTGAGTATCTTCAAATATGGGAAGACAAAGGTGCGGCTACACAAACACTACGGGATATAGCCGCATACCAACTTCATTTAATTGACTATCTGCATGTTGAGGACAGACGCATGGTCAGTATTGAGGATATCCGAGAATCCGCTGACAGTTGGATGACTGTACAGAAGCCCGGTGTAAGAGATGCATCCGGGATATACGCAAGAAGACGTTTTATATCATATACTACCAGTTGGTTGTCTTATATGGGTCAGCTTATATGTGAAGATGATGCGTTTCCCTTTAAAGAACATGTGATGGAATATCTTGATTGGCTGAAACAAAACAAAGGCTATTCTTCAAGCACCACCGAAGGCAGATACAGTCAGCTCAAAACGATGATGCTGAACTTAAAAGTCGACGGATTGAAAGATATAACGTCTTCAGTTCTTGATGACTATATACGTAAGAGACATGATGAGGACGGTTGTAACAGAAGAACGATAGCCGATACCGTCACTGTCCTTCGTGGATTTTTCAGATACGCAGAAGAAAAAAAAAAGTCTGTGTAATCCCGGACTTGTGTATAGCTTAAAAGCCCCGAGAGTATATGCCCATGAAAACCTGCCTTCGTTTGTCCCTTGGGAGACAGTTCAAGATATCCTGCAATCCAAAAAGGATGCCGCCGGGACAGGTGTCAGGGATTATGCCATATTGCTTCTTTTTGACTGTCTATGGCCTTCGTTGCAGTGAGGTGACAAACATGAAGTTGAAAGATATAGACTGGCGGAATGAAACGCTGTATTTAAGACGGGCCAAGAACTGCAGGCCACAAGTGCTACCTTTGCTTCCCATCGTTGGCGATGCCATTATCAGATACATCAAAGAGGCACGCTTTAATAAAAGCGGAAACGAATACCTCTTTTTTATGCAGACGTGCCCCTCATGAACAGCTTTCCACTTCGACTATATACAAGCTGGTCAGGGACGAGCTGAAAGGCAAAGGACTGGAGTTGCGTCATTACGGGCCCCACAGCCTGCGTCATACTTGTGCCACACGCCTTATCAACACCGGGCATTCCTTGAAAGAAATCGCAGATTTGCTGGGGCACATCGGGCTTGATACCACACGCATATATGCCAAAGTCGACATTAAGAACTTACGTAAGGTTGCTGACATGGATTGGGAGGGCTTGCTATGAAACTGAATGAAATGACAGAACTTTATATAAGTTACAGACGGGCTTTGGGAGAAAAGTTCAAGACAAACGCGCAAGCATTGCGTTCTTTTATGAAGCATATCGGTGGCGATACGAATCCGGCGGAACTGACAGTAGGACAGGTCGAACCCTATTTATATTATCCCACAGGAACGGTCACTGCCGGCTGGTTCATAAGGCACACAGCCTTAAAGGGCATGTTCCAATGGGCCATGTCACGGGGTATAATGAACAATGTACCCCTTCCCGGCAGACTTGCCCAAGCGTTTGGAGCACATGACACCTTATATTTATAGCAAACCGGAACTGCAACGGTTGTTCCGCTCAGCCATGGAATATCAGAAAAACCGGAGTAAAATCCATCCTGAATGCATGAGGATGATACTGCAACTGACCTATTTTCTTGGATTGAGGCTCCACGAAACGATGTCTTTGAGAATAAGAGACCTGAACCAACCGGATTTGTATGTGCATATACGAGAATCGAAATTTTACAAGTCACGGATTGTCACATACAACCATAAGGTTGGAGAGTTGATTGATACTTTTTGAAATGGAGAGAGAAACAAGGCATGTGCTGCGTACCCGAAAGCAAACTCTTTTTAGATAAGAAAGGCTTGGACATGCATATAGACACCGTGAGAGGTGCTTTTGAAAGAATCAGGGAACATGCCGGTATCTCCCGTTCGGATAAATCCCCCTCCAGCCAAGATTACATGACCTGAGGCACACCTTCGCCGTCCATCCTGGCTTACTTCATGGTATAGGGAGAATCAGGACGTCCAACAGTTGCTCCCCTGTGTTGAGCACATATCTTGGACATACACATTTATCCCATACGTCAGTCTACCTGACCATGACCGATGGACTGCTGGGAGAAGCAAACAACCGTTTTGAATCATACATAAAACAAGGAAAAGATGAATGAAGAAAATAAGTTTTATGCCGGATACTGGATACGAAGGTTTCTTTGTGAATATCTGACAAATATACGTAACCTGTCTGCCAATACGCTTAAATCGTACCGGGATGCGATCAGATTGCTGATGCCTTTTATTGCCAAGTGTGTGAAAAAAAAGTGGACAAGATACTCCTTACTGATATTACAGATACCAGGGTTGCCGACTTCCTGGAAAGTCTTGAAAAAGACAGGTCATGTTCAATCAAGACCAGAAATATCAGACTGGCTGCTTTTTGTTCTCTTGCAAAGTATGTATCCGCCAACAGTCCGGAGCATATAGAATGGAGGTCGAAATATAAGAAACATACCTGTCAAGAAGACCAGGAGGACTTTGATAACGTACCTTGAAAAAGAGGAAATGAATGCACTACTGGACGCACCAGATAAAAAGTACAAGCCAAGGGTGGAGAGATTATGCCCTCTTTACTTTTTTTGTATAATACGGGAGCGCGGGCAGAAGAAGCTGCTACTTTATTGATAAGGGATTTATCCCTACCCAAGAAAAAAGGGCTTGGCTGTAGTGACTATAACGGGCAAGGGAAATAAAACAAGAAGATGTCCATTATGGCAACATACCCGTGAGGCACTATCTTCCATTATCAAAAACAGAACAGAGGATGACCATGTCTTTTTAAACCGAGTTGGACAACCAATAACCCGCTTTGGCATCTATGAGATGGTAACCCGTTATGCAGAAAAAGATAGAAGATAAGATGCCTACAATTAAAAAGAAACGCGTCAGTCCGCATACAATCAGACATACAACCGCAACCCATCTACTCCAATCAGGTGTTGATATCAATACTATCAGAGCTTGGCTTGGACATGTATCCATTAATACGACCAATATTTATGCTGAAGTTAATATGGAAATGAAGGCGAAAGCGTTGTCAAATTGTGAAATAGAGAAGAAGTATAAAGTGAAAAGCCATTGGAAGGACGATAAAAAACTAATGGATTTTTGGATAGTCTGTGATATTATGCCAACTTTGCGTAGAAATTTATGTTGTGTAGAAAATGAAGAGATTGTTTATATACAAAGGATTAGAGTTAGAAGCCAACATAAATGGCTACGCAACATATGAATTATTATGTTGTGCACAACATAATACCTCAATCACTAAATATCTATGCAAAAATGCGTTATACATTAATATGTCGATATAGTAATCATCGCCCGACACCTCTATGTGATACTGCCGCCCCATGAAAGCAAAGCCGGCTCCCATTTCCACAAGGAATTTTTCTACATGCTTGACCAATCCTATTTCCACATCACGCTCATTGTATTCTTTTGTGAAAGTCAGCATATCGAATATATACGGATCTTTGAGCATGGATTTCACATCGTTTGCCTCTGGTATAGGCAGGGTTTCACTGAAATTGTTTGCCAACGCTCCATGTTTGCCGTAATCATCCAGTTTGATAGCTTCTTGCAGATAACGTTTTGACCAATGGGAGGTGATGCTCTGTACCATGTACCAATAGCGTGCCCGAATGTCCTTGACTTGCTGCAAGAGTATGAGATTGTGAACCCATCCCAAATGTTTGATAGGAAGTGAAAGGTGGTGCTCCTGATTATATTCATTGAAAAATTGTATCATATACTGCATCTTGCGTACAGAGAAGCCCTTTATTTCGGAATACTCGTTCTTCAAATCCACGGATAAGCGTTGCAAAGTTTTCTTGCCCCAACCGTCAGCGTCTTGGCTTTTTTTTGTAACATCTCGCCCACGTCCCAATACATTCTGAGCATTTCTTCGTTGGCGGCATAAATTGCCCGTTGCTGGGCAATCAGCACCCTTTGCTTGATTTTGCGAAGCAATACCGCGTAACCATGAAAGTTATTCGCCAAGTTGTCAATCATTTGTATATTTGTGTTCTTAGGCATATTTTTCTTTAATTCGTTTACAAAGTTACTATTATTATTCGGTTGTGCATCAAAAACTTACGATTATTGCTGATTACATCCTATCAATTATTATCTTCGCATAGAAAAGCTCCTCTTTTGTTGCTGGTCATAATCTCCCTCCACCACGTTATCGGCTTCCCGTTTAGCTTTGATTCGTTCTCGGTTATCCAAATTCCCTTTTTGCTTGGCAGTGATATACAGGAAATCTCTGGTTGTACGATGTGGTTGTTTGTTGTCACCGAACAGGTTGAGGACACTCTTAATGTCTGATACATGCTCCGCGTCAAAACAGGGCTTGTAATAGTTCCTTGCCAAACGAATGATGTTGTTTACTGCCTTACGGAAGATATCGCTTGTTTTGAGCCTCGTTGTTTCCTCCGTATGCACAGCTTCCTTTGCGGTTAAGTTCGGATTGGTGCTTTGCCTCCAGCTTCATTAGTTCCCTATGGTGGTCACTCTGCATGGTCTGAATTTTATCCTGTAACTGTTCAATGGTTTCCACATGTGTGGAAATATTATCTCTTTGAGCGGATGTTTCCGTTTCCTTTCTTGCAGTTCTAAATCTTTTTTTATAAACTTGCCATTGTTTTTCAGTCAGATCGGTTGGATACTGTGTCATAACTGTATTGCTTGTTACTTTTAAAGATATAATATTTTTCCGATTGACTTGCTGATTTTGAATTTCGGAAATGCCTATAACATTATTCTTTGATTAATTCAAAACAGTTTCTAAGAATTATCTTGAATTTAATAGAAAGATTGTCAGTAAATAAACACATATTTATGGAATGTAAAAGGGTCATGACAGGTTTCTTGATTTGTACAGGTCTTTCAATATCTGCCTTTAGTCAGACAACAGGGAAAATAATAGATACAAAACAGCAACCGATAGAAGGTGCTACGATTGTCATGCAGTTGCCGGATTCTACCTATTTAGGAGCAGCCATATCTGCGGCTGACGGTACATTTACGTTGGAGCAGGAGCCGGATGGTTATTTGCTCATAGTTCAACACCTGCTTTACCAAACCAAACAGGTAAAGGGGCAGACAGCAGCTGCAGGCATCATTACGCTGGAGCAGAAAGACTATAATCTGGACGAAGTGGTAATAAAGGGAGAAAGACCATTGGTTAAGGTAGAAAACGGACGGCTTGGCTATGACCTTTCCGCACTATCAGAAAAGCAGTCCGTAAATAATGCTTACGAAGCCATAATCAAACTGCCGGGAGTACAGGAAAAAAAATGGAATTCTTTCTCTTGCCGGAGCAAATTCTCTCACAATAGTGATGAACGGCAAGCCTACCACTATGACCTCTGAACAGCTGGAAACATTATTACGCAATACTCCTGTAAATCGTGTGGAAAAAGCCGGAAGTAATGTACAGTGCCCCTCCGGAACTTCATGTACGCGGAGCAGTTATCAATGTGGTAATAAAACGCTCACACGACTATTCCTTTCAGGGTGAATTAAGTACCAATTACCAGAACAGATATTTCAGCAGTGGCGGTGCAAACGGAAATTTTCGCTTTTCCACACCAAAAATCACTTTAGATGTAATGTATGGAGCTGACAATATCAAAACTATGGAATACACAGACTTGCTCTCCAGACACACTTTGAATAATAATGTATATGAAATAATGCAGAACGAGAAACTGAGTTCCAAAAGTTGGATGCACAATGTGAGAACCGCTCTGGAATATAACTTCAACGAAAAGAATCATCTGAATGTAGCCTACACGGGAAGTTTTACCCCTGACGGGCATAACCGCAGTATAGCTGATGGAAGTTTTCAGCAGTCCAATCTTGATAAGTTTACAGATAATAAGATGAACAATATAACAGTACAATATAGTTCGGGTATCGGTCTGGAAGTAGGCGGTGATTATACACGTTACACCTCAGACAATAGCCAGACCATGTTCACACAATTATCTGATAAGAGTAAAAACTCATATACCCTGACTGGCGGTCAGCGTATAGACCGTTATTCGATTTATGCAGACCAGAAACATAATCTGACAAATAACTGGGGTATCGGTTACGGAATATCCTACCGTTATGCAAAAGATTATGATTTTCAAACTTATGATAATGTGTCTGGTAATATAAAACCTGAAAATACAGAAGCCGGACTTAATGAACAGACAACTGGTTTTTATTTTTCATTGAATAAAAACTGGGCAACCGGAACCTCATTCTCCATCTCTGCCACAGGAGAATATTATACCATTGGCAATTATCATAAATGGGCTGTTTATCCGCAAGCCTCACTGACCTATTTGAAAGGTTCCCGCAACACATCTTCCAGCTATCCCTATCAACAGACAAGAGCTATCCGGGCTACTGGGATATGCAATCATCCGTTACATATCTGAACGGATATTCCGAACTTCAGGGAACACCGGGATTGCGCCCTATGACAAACTATAACCTGAATGGTACGTACATACTGAAACAGAAGTATATTTTCGGTCTGTTCTACACGCATACATCCGATTACTTTGCCCAAACACCTTATCAGGCAACAGGCCGACTGGCATTGATATACAAAAATACCAACTGGAATTATATGCGTATGATAGGTGCGAATGTCATTCTGCCGCTCAGCATGGGAAACTGGTATGATGCAAGACTCACGCTTGTAGGCATGCAGGCACGGCAAAAATGCGACCGTTTTTTTGATGTACCATTTGACCGCAAAAAATGGCTGTTTATCGGCACACTTGACAACAGCTTCAAAGTAGGCAAGAACCTATCCTTTGAATTGATAGGAAACATACAGACACCTTTCATTCAGGGAACGTTGGATCTCGCCAGTTCATTTAATCTCACAGCCGGAATGAAATGGAATTTTGCCAAAGACAGATGTTCGCTTACGGCACGTTGCAGTGATATATCCAACTCCAGTATGCCGGATATGAAGGTTCGCTTCAAGGAACAATATTTGGATATGGATAGCGGATACTATACCCGTACTGTATCTCTGAATTTCACATACCGTTTCGGTGGTTATAAAAAACAGAAAGTAAAAAGGAGTGGATATATCACGATTTGGACACTAAAAAAATGAAAAACAAATAGTGCAACGTAATTTGTGTTAGATGCTTACTGATAATGGTTTATGCTCTCAATAGTTTATTAATCAATAGTTTACTGGTGATAAGTCGGAAATATGGTCGTAGCCTTTAAGGGTATATTCTAAGTGGTGAATATTTAACCATTTTAGTTATTATTAACTCATCTACGGTGTCAATACGAGCGATTTATTCTTTTTTTCGGTGCAATTCGTTTCCGATATTTCACTTCTATTTGGGCTCAATGTCTAAGCCAATACAAAGGTACAATATTTTATCCGATATATTGTCTGTTACTTATTGTTTTTTGGTAATAATTTTATTGTAGATATTATTACCTCCACAAAGGCTCTTGTTCCCAATTACGAGGGAAGCCCAACAAGCGAGTTTTCACTGATGGATGGCTTATCAAGAGTTGCTTGAAATCGGTAATGAATGTATTTTCAAGAACAATGGAGTTGAGCCAATACACAACACAGCATAATTGTGGATAAAGAGTTTGTTCTCGGAATGAGAAATCAGCAATCCATGTATTTGGCATACGTTCTGGCATCTTTGGTTTTACTGGAAAGACACGGTTGGACAGTCGTGAATGATGAGCACAACAATTACGAAGCACCGCAAGACACTCTAACCAGCTTCTCAAAAATTTGTGATGATTCAAACCGAACTCTCTTTGCGACAGCATGTTTTGCCGTGGCATTTGAAAAATTGGAATAGAGCTTAGAGAGTGTTCCCATTGAGATAGCCTCCAATGTTTTCCATACAGGAGGCAGCTCTGGTTCGTTGTATTTGCGGAAATGCTCAGTAATAAAATCATCGTGTGAGCGTTCCACCTCTTTACGGATAACAGCTAAATTGGTAGCAAAACGAGCCTCATTGGTGGCAAAGTTTTCGTCCATAAACCAAAATGCTCCAAATTCAAGAGCAAAGTGCTTGATTATTTTTGTGCGAACAGAAACTTCAATCGTTTGAATGGCAGTAAAGAGCAAAGCCCTAAGTTGCTTATCAAAGGAATACAGGTCGATAATATCTGCAAAACGACAACCTTCTCTAAATTGATGCGTAGTGTGGTCAGCTTCAAAATGTCGCCAATAACCAGCAAGACGAACATAGCTTATGATGTCAAGGGCTTTAACAGCTCGCTCAACATCATCAATAAGCAAACCTCTTTCTTTGAGAATATCAATTTGTTGTTCCGTGGTTATGGCTCGATTTGTATACCTGACTCCCATAAATAAAAATGTCCCGCTGGGTACGCTAATCTTACGGGAAGCGAGCGGGATTTGTTGGTGCAAAGGTAATTAATTATTTCTAACCTACCAAACAATAGAGCAAATATCAAACAGATATTTTTATCTTACCGCTTCTTTTTCAAATGTTTTTCCGTAATTCTGTACTCGGATTTGGGTAACCATTTCCATGCATTTGAAAATAAAGAAGCGTTATGCTACTCTTGTAAGTGCGAAGCTTGAGAAACTAAACACAAAATCAACAAGAATAGGCATGGTAGTTCCCACGTTATAGCGTGGGCTGCTTTACCATATCTGTTGATTTAGGTTTTCTCAGGACCTGCACTTTAAAATGTGGTTATTGGCAGTGTCACACTTCTTTTTTAGGAGAAAGTGTTACGACAAAAAGAAAAAAGTCAATAGATCTAGCAGCTCAATCCGGGGCAGCTAACGAAGTTGTGTCTAGATATGGATCGGCCTCAAAAGAACATTTAGTATCCTATTCTGGTGTTGACTCACAGTACATAAATGGGATTAAAATTTGGAATAAATAAATCGGGTGTCTTTCTGCAAAGAAAAAGAGTCGTTCCGATGCGTTTCCAGGGCTCACAAGGCTCAAGGCTCACTTATGCGGTATTTTAAACCTTGGTAGATGTGTAAGTGTTTGCTTTACAGTCTGTTTGGTGGGACAAAACGTGCGGGTTGAATATTATTCTTTGGTCTTTGGAAAGTTCAGGATTGTCTTGACTTTGTCTGTCGTTTTATAGAATTTGTGTTTGCTTTGACCAGGCTTGTTTTTTGCCGGGTTTTATTCATAATGGCCGGATCAATGGATATGGGGCACATTCGGATTTTTCACGATGCCCGGAATGACCAAGTGATGATGTCAATAGAAGTTTCTTTTATTTATACATTTTTCTTTCCGGTAAATGTCGGATGCGTTCGTGTATGTCTGGGGCTCATTATATTATTCATTTTATTTTTCAGAATATAGTCTTGTTCCCTTCTTTTTATTGTAATAAATTGAAAATCAGTGTATGTATGGGTTTCTTGAAGCTTGTTTTGGGCTTAAATACCGCTTAGGTGAGCCTTTGAGCCCTGAGCCTTGGAAAGCTTGGTGAAAAGACCTTGTAATTCCTTTCAAAAGACCTGTTCTTTGTATAAAAAGACCTTGACGTTTTTTTAAAAGAACCTTGTCTTTGACGCCAAACATCAGGACCTTTTTTTTAAATGTCTGGATCTTTTTCAAAAACAACAAGACCTTTTTTCAAAAGGAACGGGTACAAACGGACAGCCGGTCCGTCTCTTTTCCCAGATAGTGTAATAATTATGAAGAAACTGTTTATTTTACTTGTGTGCCTGTTGCCTGTGTTGGCACAAGCTCAAATGGAGACCTCTGTAGCCGGATTCATCCCTTTATCCGGTAGCGGAAGAATAGTATATAATTTCAATCCCGGATGGCGCTTTCATCGTGGAGACATAAAAGGCGCGGAAGCCGTACGTTTTGATGATACATCCTGGCAAGTAGTGTCTGCTCCGCATACTGTGGAACTGATGCCTGCCGAGGCAAGCGGTTGCCGTAACTATCAGGGTGTGGCATGGTACCGGAAACATTTTGTGATTCCTCAAGATATGAAAGGAAAAGAGGTGTCGCTTCATTTTGAGGGAGCTATGGGAAAACAGGTGATTTATTTAAATGGCAAGAGGGTGCAAGAGCACTTGGGAGGATACCTTCCTTTCACTGGGCAACTGACGGAACAGGGGGTACAGCCCGGAGACAGTTGCTTGCTGGCAGTGATGACGGATAATAGTGATGATAAGAATTTTCCTCCGGGAAAACGTCAATATACCTTGGATTTCGCTTATCATGGAGGAATTTACCGGGATGTGTGGATGATAGGAAAATCAAGTGTAGCTATTACAGATGCCTTGGAGGCCGATAAGGTGGCCGGAGGCGGAGTTTTTGTGCATTTTGACAATATAAGCGGGAAAAAAGCGGAAGTGTATGTGGATACGGAAGTGCATAACAGTGGAAAGCAGACGCGTACCGTAGCCGTGGAGACGGTTTTGGCGGATGCCGGCGATGTTCCCGTAAAACGGGTTTCGCAACAGGTGAAGCTGCAAGCAGGGGAATCGAAGACGGTGCGGCAACAGTTTGCAGTTCGCAATCCTAAGTTATGGTCTCCTGACTCGCCTTATTTGTATAGGATACAATCTCGTGTCAAAGCCGGACATGAAGTGTTGGATGGGGGAGTGACACGTGTGGGGATCCGCAAAGCGGAATTTAAAGGTAAGGATGGCTTTTGGTTGAATGGCAAGCCTTTTGGTCAATTGGTCGGCGCGAACCGTCATCAGGATTTTGCATACGTGGGTAATGCGCTGCCCAACAGCCAGCAATGGAGGGATGCCAAACGCTTGCGTGATGCAGGATGTACCATTATCCGTGTAGCTCATTATCCGCAAGATCCGGCATTCATGGATGCTTGCGACGAAATGGGGCTGTTTGTTATTGTGGCTACTCCGGGATGGCAATATTGGAATAAAAATCCGGAGTTCGCAAAGCTGGTACATCGGAATACCCGTGAGATGATACGCCGGGACCGCAATCATCCCAGTGTGCTGATGTGGGAGCCTATTTTGAATGAAACGCCTTATCCGCGCGATTTCGCACTGGAGGCATTACGGATTACACGGGAGGAGTTTCCTTATCCCGGACGCCCTGTAGCGGCAGCCGATGTTCATTCGAAAGGAGTGGCGGAAAACTATGATGTGGTGTACGGATGGCCGGGAGATGATGAGAAGGCAGACCGTCCGGAACAATGTATTTTTACTCGTGAGTTTGGCGAGAATGTGGATGACTGGTATGCACATAATAATAATAACCGTGCCAGCCGTAGCTGGGGGGAACGCCCGTTGCTGGTGCAGGCGTTGTCATTATCAAAGAGTTATGATGAAATGTACCGCACTACAGGGCAGTTTGTCGGTGGGGCGCAATGGCATCCTTTTGACCATCAGCGGGGGTATCATCCCGATCCGTATTTCGGGGGCATTTATGATGCGTTCCGGCAGCCTAAATACGCTTATTATGCTTTTCGCAGCCAGTCTGCCGCGACATTGAAGCATCCTGTAGCGGAATGTGGCCCTATGGTGTTTATCGCCCATGAGATGTCTCCTTTCTCGGATGCCGATGTGGTGGTGTTCAGTAATTGTGATTCGGTTCGTCTCTCTGTCTATGACGATACTGAGAGCTGGACGCTTCCGGTTGTTCATGCGCAGGGACATATGCCTAATGCCCCGGTGATATTCAAGGATGTATGGGATTTCTGGGAAGCACGCGAGTATAGTTATAAGCAAAAAAACTGGCAGAAAGTAAATATGGTGGCAGAGGGAATTATAGACGGTAAAGTGGTTTGCACTTATAAGCGGATGCCGTCACGTCGCAGCACGAAGTTGCGTATGTATGTGGATACGGAAGGAAAACAATTGGTGGCAGACGGTTCGGATTTTATCGTAGTGGTGGCCGAAGTGACGGATGATAGCGGTAATGTGCGCCGTCTGGCCAAAGAAAATATCGTATTTACTGTAGAAGGTGAAGGACGAATTATAGGGGATGCCTCTATCAATGCCAATCCGCGCACGGTGGAGTTTGGCTCTGCTCCCGTATTGATCCGTTCTACCCGCAAGCCCGGCAAAATAAAGGTGAAGGCCCATGTGCAGTTTGAAGGAACGAATGCGCCGGTTGCTACGGAAATAGAATTAGAAAGTATTCCGTCAGAACTGCCTTTCTGTTATACGGAGGAGGAGACGGATTCTCAATCAGTCGGAGCAGGACTAGCCGGAAGCCCTGTTAGAACAGAAAGAATGGCGGGGAAAGTTGTGCTGACAGAAGAGGAAAGGCAAAAAGTATTGATGGAGGTGGAGAGACAGCAAACTGAATTCGGTACGGAGAAGTAATATAGATAGAACGCGGATTTATCTCGTTCCAATCTAACCAATAATTGGTATTTAACTAATTTCAATTTAAGTACCAACGGATTTTTTTCTTATCTTTGACCTCGGTTTGAAGAAAACTAAATACTTATGAAGAAATATATACTTATTATACTTTGTTGCCTGAAAAGCTTTCCTCTGTGGTCATATAATGTGAATATGATTGTGGAACATTATTCTGTAGATCAAGGGCTTCCTAATAATACGGTAAACTGTACCTTGAAAGACAGAGATGGCTTTATCTGGTTCGGAACCTGGTATGGCTTATGTTGTTTCGATGGAGTGAAGTTTAAAACATTCAATAAACAGGAGCACGATTCGGATGTGCCGCCACGTAAGATCCAGCGCATAGTCGAGGATAAAAACGGGTATATATGGGTAAAGACCATTGACCGTAAGTTATATGTCTTCAATAAAGTGACCGAATGTTTTCATGCTGTTTATGATGACATGAAGAACTATTCGGAGAATATCCAGGTGATAAAATTACAAAATACGGCCGAGGGGGATGTGTTGTTGCTGACCAAAGATACAAATCTGTTATTATTGGCCGGGGTAGATGAAAAAGGGGCAGGTAACTATCAAGATTCTGTTCGATTCTCGGGACGAGATAAACAAGCATGATTATACACTGAAACACCATGTCCTGTGTGAGACGGAGGAATATATCAGTTGGATAGGAACTGATTATAAGGTAGCCGCCGTGCATAAAGGATCGGAATTGGCATCCCGGCCTGCCGATTTTATAACCAGTAAGATTAATTCCGGTGACAAGGATAGTTTTACCAGTTTTTTTGAGGATGGCAGGAAGGTATGGGTCGGAGATCGTGCGGGTATTTTTTACAGTATCGATGTAAGGACCGGTTTGGTAAACCGGTATGTACTTTCCGAAATAAAAGGTGCGATCAGCAATTTGCTGGTTACTCCGGCAGGTTATGTCTATCTCAGTGTGGCCGGACAAGGTACATACGAATATGATTTGGCCGAGCGCAGGTTGCAAAAGATAAATACTGAAATGAATGACGCTATGGTAACTCATGCATTTCATAGACCAGTATGATAAAATATGGTTTCACGAAAATGAGAAGGCGCTGATTTATTATGATCCGTTGAACCATACTGCAAAACGGTTTCCGTTTACCATGTTCGGCAAGATAACCACCCTGTATTCGGAAGATGCCGGCGAAAGAGGGCTTTTTTTCCTGTCTCCGGCAGGAGAGGCCTGGTTGTTCGACAGGGAACATGCGGAGATGGTTTATATCAATAAATTGAAACAACTTTCTAATGATAGGGCAAATCAGCAGTTTTATCATCTGATGTTGGATAATGACGGGGTATTGTGGCTTTCCTCTGCCGATGAAGGGGTGTATTGCATGAATTTCCCCAAGAAGCAATTCAATCTGCTTTCGTTGTCTCCGCAATCAGTCGGTCAGGAAAATTATGCGACAGGGGTAAGAGCCCTTTTCCAATCAAAAAGTGGCGATATCTGGGTGGGCACCCGTTGGCAGAGTGTGTATCGGATGGACCGGAACGGTGTAACCAAACATGTTTTTTCGACAGGTGACGAGCATATAGGTAATGTATATCACATCATGGAAGACGACAAAGGAAACCTTTGGTTCTCTACCAAAGGCGACGGATTGGTGAAAGCTGTTCCTGATGAGAAAACTGCAGGTGGTTTCCGTTTTAAACGTTATCTGCATAATTTGTCTGATTTGTCGTCAATCAGCGGGAATGATGTGTATTTCACTTATCAGGATGAAAAGAAACGTATCTGGGTGGGTACTTTGGACGGAGGATTGAATCTGCTTTGTGAGGAAAATGGGGAAGTTACTTTTAAGAATAAATATAACGGATTCAAGAATTATCCTACGTATGGCCTTTATATGGAAGTGAGGAATATGATAGAGGATAATGACGGGCGTATGTGGGTAGGTACGATGGACGGGCTGATGTCTTTTAAAAACAACTTTGCCTCAGTGGAGCAGATTGATTTTGAAACCTATCGTGGTTCCAACCGGGTAAATTATGCGGATAGCGATGTGTACGCGCTTTATAAAGACGAGTTCTCTCAGATATGGGTATGCGTGTTTGGTGGAGGATTGAGCAAATTGTCGGGATACGATGAGGAAACGCATAAGCTTTCATTTAAAAATCGTATGGCTGGGAAGATGGATTGAATAATGATGTGGTGATGTCTATTATAGAAGATGATAACGGTTTCCTTTGGCTTGCTACGGAAAAAGGACTCTCTTGTTTTGACAGGGCGACAAGCCAGGTGCGTAACTATGACAAATACGATGGCTTTCCCCCGGTTGTGATGGAAGAAAGCACCACATTGAAAACGCTGGACGGGGAACTTTGGCTGGGGTGTAAAGAGGGTATCTTGACCTTTTCTCCCGATAAACTGGAAACGCAAAGATTTGATTATAACACATTTATTGTAGGATGTCAGATATCAAACCGGGACATACGCAGCTATACGGACCATCCTATTATTGACCGGTCCATTACCTATACAGACAAGATTACATTGAATCATAACCAGTCCATGTTTACTTTAGAGTTTGCGGCGTTGAACTATAATAATCAGAACCGTGTGTCTTACAAATATATTTTGGAAGGATATGAAAAAGAATGGCACTATAACGGGAAGAACCGTATAGCATCCTATACCAATGTTCCTCCCGGCAAGTATCTTTTCAGAGTACAGACACTGGATGAGGCAAATCCCGGGTTGGAGTCTTTCCGTGAGTTGACCGTTGTCATTCTGCCGCCTTGGTGGGCCAGTTGGTGGGCGTATGTTATCTATATGATTATAGCCGTAGCCTTATTGCTGGTGGCTATAAAATTATCTCTTTTCATGATTAAGGTGAAGAATGATGTGTATATCGAACAAAAATTGTCCGAATTGAAAATCAAGTTCTTTACCAATATCTCGCATGAGTTGCGTACTCCGCTGACTCTGATTCAAGGGCCTATTCAGGAGTTGAAAGAGAAAGAAAAACTATCTCAGAAAGGAATGCAATATGTGGATCTGATGGAAAAGAATACCAAACAGATGCTGCAACTGGTCAATCAGATATTGGATTTCCGTAAAATACAGAACGGAAAAATGCGTCTGCATGTGTCGTTGTTCAACCTGAATGAGATGGTAGACTCTTTTTTGAGAAAGAATTCAGGGTGATGGCCGAAGAAAATGAAGTCAGCTTCACGTTCCAGCTGGCCGGTGAGGATATCATGGTATGGGCGGATAAGGAGAAAGTGGCCATCGTGATCCGCAACATCATCTCCAATGCGTTCAAGTTCACTCCTGCCGGGGGGAATATTTATGTCACGATGGGAGTGTCGGATGATGACAGGCATTGTTATGTACGGGTGGAAGATAGCGGTGTGGGGATTCCCCAAAGCAAGCTTTCCGAAATCTTCGAGCGTTTCTCGCAGGCTGACAATGCACGTGGCGCTTATTATCAGGGAACGGGCATCGGATTGGCTTTGTCTAAGGAAATTATCAGTCTGCATCATGGGGAAATCTATGCAGAGAGCCCTGAAGGGAAAGGGGCAGTCTTTACCATTGAATTGCAACTGGGTAAGGAGCATTACAAACCGTCGGAAGTCGATTTTTATATGGGCGGGGAAACGGTGAGTGTTCCTGAAACTGAATCTGTTTCTGCTTCTGCCGGCAAGGAAAGCGAGGAGGAGAAAGAACAGCCTGTCGATTCGTCTTTGCCTACCGTGCTGATTGTAGAAGATAATAAGGATTTATGCAATATGTTGAAGTTGCAATTGGAAGATAAATTCAATATTTATATGGCCAATGATGGTGTGGAGGGGCTGAAGAAAGTACATCTCTATCATCCCGACATGGTAGTCACCGACCAGATGATGCCGAATATGGATGGAATAGAGATGTTGCAACGCATCCGTAAAGATTTCCAAATCAGTCATATTCCGGTGATTATCCTGACGGCGAAAGGTAATGATGAAGCGAAGACCAAAGCGATAAGCATGGGAGCGAATGCCTATATCATCAAACCTTTCAGCAAAGACTATCTGGTAGCACGTATCGAACAGTTGCTGAATGAACGTAAATTGTTCCGTGAACGTGTATGGCAGCAGCCCGAAGAACATAAGGAGGAACAGGATACATACGAACAGTTCCTAGTGAAGAAAGATGTGCAGTTCATTGAAAAGATTCATCAGGTTATAGAAGAGAATCTGGATAATAGTGATTTTAATATAGATACTATAGCATCGACTATCGGGCTGAGCCGCTCGGCTTTCTTTAAGAAGTTAAAGAGCCTGACCGGGTTTGCTCCGGTGGATTTAGTGAAAGAGATTCGTCTGAATAAATCAATAGAGTTGATTAAAAACTCGGATATGAGTATTTCAGAAATAGCTTTTTGCCGTAGGCTTCAAAGGATTCCGGTTATTTCAGTAAATGTTTTCGTAAGAAATATGATCAGACTCCGAGGGAATATATGAATGAATGGCGTAAAGGTTGATTTCTTGATCTTATAAAGCAGGAGTCCCGTAAACAGATGCAAGCGAGCATTGTGTTTGCGGGATTGTCTTATTTGTTTTCTAAGTTATTTTGTGTTTTTATTAAGATTTAGTGATTACATACTTTTTTTGTGATGCGTCTTAATTCTAAACAATAACTAGATTACGATGAATGTGAAAAAAATTATCAGTTTAATCATGCTCCTGTTCATGTTACTGCCTTTGGGAGCACAGAATTCAGAGGGAAAACAACGCTATAAAATAGCTGCGTGTGACTGGATGATGCTAAAGCGTCAGAAGATCGGTTCTTTTCAATTGATGAAGGAACTAGGAGGTGATGGCATAGAAATGGACATGGGAGGCTTGGGAAAACGGGATACTTTTGATAATAAGTTCCACCAGCCCCATTTCTGTAAATTATTTAAAGAAACAGCACAGGAGCAGCATATTGAAGTTCCTTCTGTGGCGATGTCCGGATTCTTTGGACAATCTTTCTTGACTCATCATAATTATAAAGCTTTAGTGCAGGATTGTTTGAAATACGATGAAGGTGATGGGGGCCCAAGTAGCTTTCCTTCCATTAGGTGGCATAAAAGAGGACTGGACAGTAGCGGGTGATGCACGTCAGGAGTTGGTAAGCCGTTTGCACGAAGTGGGAGAAATGGCAGTGAAAGATGGAGTAGTGATAGGTATCCGTACTCCTTTGGACGCTGGAGGGATATAAAACTGTTGAAAGAAATTAATTCGAAAGGTATAAAGATTTATTATAGTTTTCAAAATGCGTTGGAAAATGGACGCGACCTCTGTAAAGAGTTGAAAAAACTAGGGAAAGGATCGGATTTGTCAGATACATTGTACGGATACAGACGGGGTTACTCTTCCTTATAATACCCGTCTGGATATGAATGCCGTAAAGCATATCCTTGATAAGATGGGGTGGAGCGGATGGCTGGTCATTGAACGGTCACGGAATAAGGATGAAGTCCGGAATGTAAAGAAAAACTTCGGGACGAATGTCGCTTATCTGAAACAGGTATTTCAACAAGAAAAATAAGATAATATTTTAATTTTAAAAAAGATTCTATGGAGAATGAAAATGCATTTCTTCAGAAGCTGGACAAGATTGGCAACTTGACACAAGTGGTCTGTCTCAGTCTGTTTCTGACAGGAGTTTCTGTTCAGGGAGTATCCGCTGAGACAGGATTCCCTATATCCCAGTCGGTGCAACAGACTAAAACTGTCACCGGACAGGTGGTTGATGAAACTGGTGAACCGGTGATTGGTGCCAGTGTGGTGGTGGAAGGAACTACAAACGGTACCATTACTGATTTTGACGGAAGATTTGCTTTGCAAGTCCCTTCGGGCAAGAAGGTTGTCATTTCATTTGTGGGGTATGTGCCGCAAACGATTGCTCCGAAACAAGGAAAAGACTTTAGAGTGGTGCTGAAGGAAGATTCCAAAATGCTGGACGAAGTGGTTGTAGTCGGTTACGGTACTCAGAAAGCAAAAGATGTGACAGGATCTATCGGGGTTATTACTCCTTCGGAAATTTCAGATTTGCCGGTGTCGAATTTGGGTGCTGCGCTAGCGGGACAGATACCTGGTTTGAGTATCAGTGGTGGTGACAGCCGTCCGGGTGAAGGGGCAACTATGTCTATTCGTCAATCTTTCTCGTATTCTAAAGATGGTGGTAGTACTAATCCGATGGTCATAATCGATGATGTGATTCAGATAGATGCCAACAGCGGTCTTCCGACATTAGAAACTTTCAATGCCCTTGATCCTTCTGAAATTGAAAGTATTTCAGTCCTTCGTGATGCCAGTGCTGCCATTTACGGTTCCCGTGCTTCGCAAGGTGCTATTATTGTAAAGACCAAACGAGGTAAATCAGGAGCTCCCAAAATCAATTATTCAGGTAAATTCGGATTTAATGATGCAGTGGGACATCCTAAAACCTTAAAAGGAGCAGCTTATGGACGTTTTGCCAATTCCTTTAATTTGGCCAATAATAAGATAAGTATGGATCCGGATGGAAAACTGGATGAATAAAATTTATAATGAAGCGGAACTGGCCGAGATGGATGGCTTGAATTACAATTGGCTGGATGAAGCCTGGTCGGCGCTTTTACAATGAACCATTCGGTCAATGTAAGTGGCGGTAGCGAGAAAGCTACTTATTTTGCGGGTGCTTCTTACTATACTCAGGGGGCGAATCTTGGAAAACAGGATTATAATAGATGGAACTTCCGTGCAGGTGTGGATATCAAATTGACTTCCGATTTGAAATTTTCTGCAACCATAGCGGGTAACCAGCAGGAAACCACATCGAGTTTTACCAAAGGTTTAAGCAATTTGAACGGTTATGGGGGAACTAAGCCCGGTGAATCCGGTGATTATTTGGTTCTTGCTCATATGCCGAATTATTTGCCATGGGAGATAACATTGGATGATGGTAATACCTATTATACATCTCCTTTGTTGAATAGTTACTCGAGTGCGGGTAATGCAACATCGGGCAATAAAATGAGTACATGGAATTATTTTGCTATGGAGAATAATGACGGTTCTTATTCCACGAATGATAATTTCAGTTATGATGCCAACTTCTCCGTCACTTATGCCGTTCCGTTTATCAAAGGTCTTTCATTCAAGGGAAGCTATGCGTTGAAGCGTAGTGCCAGTGATAGTGAGCAGGCATTTATGCCATTTACGTTGGCTTATCTGAAAGCAAGCGATGCATTGACACCCGGAAATCGTTTTTATAGCGATCATCCGTCTGTTTCCGATTATCAATTAAAAGAATTTACGGGAAGCACTCGTGTGGTATATTCAGACCAGATGGCTAAAAACGAGCAATTGAACTTCTATGTGAATTATGAAGGAAAGTTTGGCAAGCATAGCATTGCCGCCATGGCTGCAGTGGAAAAAATGCAGGCTTATATGCATTCCAAGCGGATGTTGTTTAATAACCCTGACCCGGATGGTTATTTGGGTACTTCGCCAAGTGCGGGAGCGATGGATACAGGTAATTCTATTACATATAAATACAAACAGGGATCTTTGTCTTATTTAGGTCGTGTAAGCTATAATTATGCCGATAAGTATTTGTTCCAATTCCTATTCCGTAGCGATGCTTCCACTAAATTTGCTCCGGCCAATTATTGGGGCTTCTTCCCGGGCGTTTCCGTGGGGTGGGTAGCTTCGGAAGAAGAATTTATGAAGAAGTTGCTGCCGTCATGGTTTGAATACATGAAAGTACGTTTCTCATGGGGACGTACCGGTAAAGATAATATCAAAGCATGGGGATGGAAGCAACTCTATTCATTGGATCCTAGTAGAGGATATGGATTCGGTTCTAACGGTGGTATCCTGCAAACGGGTATCAAGCCGGGAGCGACTCCTAATCCTGATGCGCATTGGGATAATACCGATAAATTTAATCTTGGTTTTGATTTGCGTTTCCTCAATAACCGTTTAAGTGCGACTGTGGATGTGTACTATGATATAAACTCTGACATCTTGAATCAGAATATCGGTGGTATCATAGGTACTCCTATTTTTGCAGGAGGTGCTTTGACAGAAGTGAACTTTGGGCGTCTTGATGCTTTTTGGTAGTGAATTCTCTTTGAATTGGCGCGATAAAATAGATCAGGTGAAATATAATATCGGAGTGAATTTTGGATTTAATGGCAACAGGGTAAGAGAATGGCCCCAGTCTGCTCCGAGTTATATACAGGAAAAATTCTGTAAGAGAGGGTGCTTCTACTATATTCCCTACATACGGGTATAAAGTATGGAGAGGTACAAGTTCCGGAGATGGTATTTTACGGAACAGTGATGATATTGAGAATTATTGGAACTATTTATCGGCCAATGCAGAAGCCGCAGGCACTTCTCCGGAATATTTGGGCGTAAAAGATGCCAGTCAGTTAAAACCGGGTATGTTGGCTTATCAGGATTTGGGTGGCGTATTGAATGAGGATGGTACGCAGTCGGGGCCCGACGGACGTATTGCCAAGACCCAGGATTATGCCAAACTGAATAAGAGTGGAAAGACATATGGTTTTACCACCAAACTGGGGGCGGAATGGAAAGGTATCAGCTTTAATATGATGATTGCCACTTCATGGGGTGGTTATCGCCAGATTGACGTCAATAAAATCACAACATCCAGTGGGGATATGCTTTGGACACCGGACTCATTTTGGGAAGATATGTTTGATGAAAGAAATAATACGACGGGGAAATATCCTAATTTAGGTTTAGACAACAGAATATCAGGATCAGTGATTGCACCGTCTGATTTTTTGGTCTATCAGTACGTTCCGTTGCTATATCCGTAACTTAAGTATCGGTTATACGCTGCCTAAGGCATGGTTGTCACCTTTAAAGATCCAGTCGGCTAAATTAAGTCTGACAGGTAATAATCTATGGGATTTCTATAACCCGTATCCCGATCATTATCGTAATATGTATTGTGGAACAACTTCATTGTATCCTACATTGAGAACGTGGTCGTTGGGAGTAAATGTATCATTCTAAAATTAAAAAGAATCATTGATATGAAAAAAAGCGCATATTATATACTGTGTTATTGGCAGCCGGATTGGCATTTAGCAGTTGCAGTGACCAGTTCTTGCAGGATATGAATCCGTATGACAGTTATTCACCGGAAAAGACTTTCGGCATCGAATCTAATTTGGACTTATATATTCAGAATGTGTATTATAACTATTTTTATAAGTCGGGTATGACCCCCTCCACAGTCATACGGCTTGTCCGGTAACTGGAATGACTATTCAACTTATACGGAGGAGAAATGGGGTATCGAGAAGAAATTTGACGCTTCCAGAAGTTTGAAAAAAAAGCTACGGACTGTGAAACTTATTTTGGCAGTAATCTGGCTACGAATATAAAGAATGATCCATATAGCCGTATCCGCAGTTGCAATGAAATTCTGGAAGGAGTTGATAAATATGGTCAGGACTTGTCGGAAGCTGCCATAAAAAAAGCGAAAGGACAGGCTTATTTCTTCCGTGCCATGCAGTTGTTTGATCTGGTACGTGTATACGGAGCTGTTCCTGTGGTAAATAAAGTGCTTATGGCGGCCGACCGTGAGGGAGCTAAAGATTATAATCGTGAAAGTGTGGAAACATGTGTCAACCAGATCTTGAGTGATTTAAAAGAGGCTGCGAATCTGCTTCCCACTCGTAAAGAATGGGGAAGTGACCAGTATGGACGGTTGACCAAGGAAGCTGCATTGGCATACAGAAGCCGCGTGGCGCTGGTATTTGCAAGCCCTATCTTTAATGCAGATTGGAATAATACAGGCAGTAAACGCTGGAAAGATGCGTTGGATATTACTCTAGAAGCACAGGCTTTCTTGAGAGCAGCGAAGGTTATGGTTTGTATGGCAATTCCGCCAAAGACTGGAATGAAATGTTCTACAAGTTTGATAATCAGGAATGTAAGGAGGTGATTATGGTCAAACTGTTGGCTAGCTCTACCTCTAAAAATGATGAACATAGTGGATGGCAGAAAACAATCCGCTTGAAAACAATGGGTGGCAGTGGTTCCGGTTATCATGTTCCTATGGGTATGTTGGATATTTTCCCGATGGCGGATGGTTCCAAAGCTGTAAATGATGACGGTGAGGCGATAAACGGGTACGACCGTTCTTTATTCTTCAAGAATCGTGATCCGCGTTTCTATTACACGTTTACTTTCTCCGGAGCGAAATGGGGATATGATCAGGATGCAGATGCCGTAGTTTGGAATTATCGTTGGAGTGAAACGAAAGAAGATGGTTCTCAGTTGCATTATTACACGGAAAATGAAGGCAGCAGTCCGGCGATAGTACGTAAAATGTCCGATCCGGCTGAAAATAGTGCAAACACATATCAATGGGATGGCACTGATGTATACGAATATCGTTATGCTGAATTGTTGTTGAACCTTGCAGAATGTTATGCAGCTACGGGGGATATAAGTAATTCAGTGAAAACAATTGGTGAAATTCGTGCCCGTGTAGGTATTCCTGCATCCAATAATTATGGCTTGGGAACGATTACCGATAAGAATGAAGCTATTAAGGCTTGTCTGCGTGAGCGTCAGGTGGAATTAGCTTATGAGGGTAAGCGTTATTGGGATTTATGGCGTTGGATGCTGTATAATGATGATGCAAGTGATAACAATACCACCTGTACTACCTTGGGTATTGAGCCGTTAAATGGTACTGCCCGTGTGGGTAAATATTTACAAGTGAAGGATTATGATGGAAAGGCAGATCCTCTTGTTTCTGTCATTGCTGATTTTGAGCCTGTAGATGTGGATAATGCGGCAGACTTACAAGCCGAAATGAATAGGTTGGGAGAGTTCTGGAGCCAGCACTTTGTTTTACAGGATAGAGAAACTCCGGTAGATAATGTGAATGGTCAGGAAGCAGTAATTTCATGGCAGGAAAAACTATTATCTGTCCGGTCTGCCCTCTAATGTATTGAATATGAATCCGTGGTTGGAACAATCAAAAAGGATGGGTTGGATTATTATGAATCAGAAGGCACATTGGATGCTAGGAAATAATTTAATACGATAGTTTTATATCTGCTAGTTTATTATGACAGATACAAGCATTTTTGAGTACATATCCCCGAAAAGTGCGTCTTGAAAAAGATAATTGTTAAGAAAAAGAGAACGGAATATAAATTCCAACTTACTTATAGCACAGATATAATTTTTTAAGAATAAAGTATGAAAAGAAAATATGTTTTTAGGACTGTGTATGGCTACTTTTATTGTTCCTGTAGCAAGAGCTCAGTATCCCCAGATAACTGAGGAGGCGAAGCAAGCCTACCAGAAAATGATGAGTGAAGAACGTCGCCGCTCTGACGAAGCCTGGGCAAAAGCATTGCCTGTTGTACAGAAAGAAGCGAGAGAAGGTCGTCCGTATATTTCGTGGGCTTCCCGTCCATACGATTTGCCGCAGGCACGAATTCCTGCTTTCCCCGGTGCTGAAGGAGGAGGTATGTACAGTTTCGGCGGTCGTGGCGGTAAGGTGATTACCGTGACTAATTTGAATGACCGTGGTCCCGGTTCTTTCCGTGAGGCTTGTGAGACAGGTGGAGCACGTATCATTGTCTTCAATGTTTCAGGTATTATTAAATTGGAATCTCCCATTATCGTCCGGGCTCCATACGTCACTATTGCAGGACAGACAGCTCCGGGTGACGGGGTATGTATTGCCGGAGAGTCTTTTTGGGTAAATACGCATGATGTCGTGGTACGCCATATGCGTTTCCGCCGTGGCGAAACAAAAGTCTGGCATCGTGACGATTCTTTCGGAGGCAACCCGATTGGAAATATCATGATTGACCATTGCTCTTGTACTTGGGGATTGGATGAGAATATCTCTTTCTATCGCCATATGTACGATCCCAGCGAAGGACAATATGAATCAAAAGATCTGAAACTGCCTACCGTAAATGTTACCATACAGAATACTATCTCGGCAAAAGCACTGGATACTTACAATCATGCATTCGGCAGTACGTTTAGGGGGTGAGAATTGTGCATTTGTGCGTAACCTGTGGGCAAGTAATTCGGGACGTAATCCTTCCATCGGTTGGAATGGTGTTTTCAATTTTGTAAACAATGTAGTGTTCAACTGGGTACATCGTTCTTCGGACGGTGGCGATTATACTGCTATGTTCAATATGATAAACAACTATTATAAACCGGGACCGGCCACTCCGAAAGATACTCCTGTGGGGCATCGCATCCTGAAACCCGAAGCGGGACGAAGCAAATTGGATCATAAAGTATATGGCCGTGTTTATGCCGATGGTAATATTATGGAAGGCTATCCTGCCATTACAGAGGATAACTGGGCAGGTGGTATCCAGATTGAAACTCAGCCGAATACAGAGGGATATACGGAGAATATGCGTAGCAACCGTCCTTTTGAAATGCCATACATCCGCATTACTTCTGCACATGATGCATACGATTTTGTACTGAAAAATGCAGGTGCCAACATTCCTTGCCGTGATATTGTGGATGAACGTATTATAGAGGAAGTGAGAACAGGCGTTCCTTATTATGATAAAAAGATGGCCAAGGATGCTAACGGTGATTTGACCGGGCTGGCTCCTAAATCAATGGGAGAAGACGGACAGTTTAAATATCGCCGTTTGCCGAAAGATTCTTATAAGCAAGGTATCATTACCGATATCCGCCAGATGGGTGGATATCCGGAATACAAAGGAACTCCGTATGTGGATACGGATGGTGACGGTATGCCCGATGAATGGGAAAAGGCAAATGGCTTGAATCCTAATGATCCTTCGGACGCTAATAAGGACTGTACCGGTGACGGCTATACAAATATTGAAAAATACATCAATGGTATCAGCACTAAAAATTGTATTGACTGGTCTGATTTGAGAAACAATTATGATACTTTGGCTTCTAAAGGGAAGTTGATGTAAACAGATGAAGAAACAGGATATGATACAAAAGTCAGGTATAATGTTTCTGTTGCTCATGGCGGTAGTCTTTACTGCTGGAGCAGTGGATTTGGACCGTGAAGGCCGCGATCCGGCTTACGTGGAATCTATTGTGAAACGTTCGCAGAAGATTGTAGATAAACTGGAGTTGACAGATACCGTTGCCGCCCGTGAAGTGACAACTATCATAGCCAACCGTTATTTTAAACTGAATGACATATACGAAACGCGCGATACCAAAGTGAAGCAGGCAAAAGAAACCCTGACGGGCGATGCGAAACAAGAAGCCGTTAAAGCTGCCGAAGCTGAAAAGGATGCGGCGCTTTACCGTACTCATTTCGCTTTCCCGGCCGATCTTTCGCTCTATTTGGATGCCAAGCAGATAGATGCAGTGAAAGATGGCATGACTTATGGTGTGGTAATGGTAACTTATAAAGCTACGGTTGACATGATTCCTACCTTGAAAGAAGAAGAGAAAGCGCAGATTATGGCATGGCTTGTTGAAGCCCGTGAATTTGCCATGGATGCTGAAAATTCAAATAAGAAACATGCTGCTTTCGGCAAATACAAAGGCCGGATTAATAATTACCTCTCTAAGCGGGGATATGATTTAGTGAAAGAACGTAAGGCTTGGTATGAACGTATCAAGGCACGTGGAGGAAAGATATAAATTAATGTTTATTGAAAAGCGGAAAAGGAGCTTGCCCGGTGAAACGGTGTCAAGCTCTTTTTTTATGTGCGGATAGAGAGTACAACAGGCTTTCTGTTCCGTCTTTGATATAGAAATACTCGCAATGTGTGTTTGAATCATGTTAAAAGCAGGGTGTTATGTTACGAAGTTATAGAAAAAATAATAATTTAGCGACCAAATGAATCAACTAAAGAAACTATTTGCAGTGGCAGCATTGACTGCATGTGTGTTGCCTGTGGCGGCACAGTATCCTGTAATTCCTGATTCGGTAAAATCAGAGGAGAAGAACAACAAAAGGAAATAGACCGGAAATCGGATCGAGGCATGGGCGAAAGCATTACCTGTAGTAATGTCCGAGGCTGCTCAAGGACGTCCTTATAAACCATGGGCATCCAAACCGGAGGATTTAATAAAGAGCAACATACCTGCCTTTCCCGGGGCAGAAGGGGAGGGGCCTATACTCCCGGTGGACGTGGAGGAAAAAAGTAATTGTGGTCAATTCGCTGGCTGACAGTGGGCCCGGAACGTTGCGTGAGGCATGTGAGACCGGTGGTGCGCGTATTGTTGTGTTCAATGTTTCGGGTGTTATCCGGCTGAAAACCCCTATAAACGTCCGTGCTCCGTATATCACTATTGCAGGTCAGACAGCTCCGGGGGATGGAGTTTGTGTAACAGGAGCTTCTTTCTTGCTTGATACGCATGATATTATTATCCGCCATATGCGTTTCCGTCGGGGGGCGCAGGATGTGTTCTTCCGGGATGATGCTTTGGGAGGTAACTGTGTGGGTAATGTTATTATCGATCACTGCTCTGCCAGCTGGGGACTGGATGAAAACATGTCTCTTTATCGCCATGTATACCATCGTGATTCCACAGGACATGGTTTGAAGCTTCCTACTGTCAACATAACTATTCAGAACTCTATTTTCTCGGAAGCTTTGGATTGTTACAATCATGCTTTCGGGGCGACTATAGGTGGGCATAACAGTATGTTTTGCCGTAACTTGTTCGCATCCAATATCAGCCGTAACTGTTCCATTGGCATGAATGAGGATTTTAATCTGGTAAACAATGTGACTTTTAATTGGTGGAACCGTTCTGTTGACGGGGGAGATGAAACCAGCCGTTTGAATATTATTAATAATTATTTTAAACCGGGGCCTATCACTCCGAAAGATAAGCCGATTGCCCACCGGATTGTGAAACCCGAATCGAGCCGTGACAAGAAGAAACCGGATACTTTTGGTAAAGCGTATGTTGCCGGAAATGTAGTGGAAGGCAATGCGCGTGTGACAAAGAATAATTGGGATGGCGGCGTCCAGGTGTACGATATGCCGGACGCAGGGAAGTTTACAGATCAAATTCGTGTAAACGAGCCTTTCTCAATGCCCCATGTGACTATTATGGATGCCAAAACTGCCTATAATTATGTATTGGAAAATGCCGGGGCTACTTTCCCTAAAAGGGATGCGGTGGATGCCCGTGTGATGAAGACGGTGAAGACAGGGAAAGCTATTTACGTGAAAGACGCTCCTGAATTCGTTAGTACTTATGTAAAAAGACGTCTTCCTGTTGACTCTTATAAACAAGGTATCATTACAGATCCCCGTCAGGTAGGTGGTTTGCCCGAATATAAAGGTACTCCTGTGGTTGATACGGATGGTGATGGTATGCCGGATGCCTGGGAGGTGAGATACGGACTCAATCCTAATGATCCGGGTGATGCGGTAAAAGATTGTAATGGTGACGGGTATACCAATATTGAAAAAATACATTAATGGCATAGATCCTGCAAAGAAAGTGGATTGGACGGATATAAAGAACAATCATGATACTTTGGCAAAACGTAAAAGTTTGATGTAAAATGAATTATAAGTTATTATTATTGGGATTTTTAAGTTTGGGGTTTGCGCGGATTTCTGCGCAAACCTTTCCTTTACAGGTGAAGGACGAAAAACTGACTTATGTGACTGATGAACGTGGAAACCGTATTCTAGATTATTCTTCTTGCGGTTACCATAATTCGGAACAGCCTATACCTGATGTGGCGAATGCCGTTTTTGTTTCATGGCAGCCTGGAGATAATTCCTCTCGTATTCAGCGTGCCATTGACTATGTATCTTCATTGGCTTTGGATAAAAATGGTTTTCGTGGGGCTGTTTTGTTGGATAAAGGAACTTTTGAATTGAATGAGAGCTTGCGTATCTCTGTGTCGGGAGTCGTGCTGCGCGGCAGTGATAGGGAACAGACCGTATTGTTGAAAAAAGGGAGTGGACAGAGGAGCTTTGCTTTATATTGAAGGACGGAATGATTTGGCTGTTACGGATACCTTGGATGTACTGACATCATACGTTCCTGTAAATACTTGTACTTTTCAGGTAACCAATAATGTACAGCTGGTTTCCGGAGAGCGGTCCGGATTGTCCGCCCCTCTACGAAAGAATGGATTGCTTCTGTCGGTTGTGATATTTTTTTGGCGGAGGTATTTCTGCTTTGGGCTGGAAAGAAGGAGAGATGGATTTGGTTTGGGATAGGTCAGTAAGTAAGGCGGATGGAAACCAATTGACTTTGGATGCTCCTTTGACAATGGCTTTGGATAATAAATGGGGAACTGTCAAAGTGTTACGTTATAATTGGCCGGGCAGAATCGCAGAAGCAGGTTTGGAGAATCTGACATTGGCTTCTGACTATGATAAGAAGTATCCTAAAGATGAGGATCATTGCTGGACGGGGGTATCTATAGAAAATGCCGAAAACTGTTGGGTGCGCAGGGTAAATTTTAAGCACTTTGCAGGAAGTGCTGTGATTGTACAGCGTACCGGCTCTAAAACAACTGTAGAAGATTGTGTATCCACAGAACCTGTTTCAGAGATAGGTGGAATGCGTCGCAGTACATTTTATACTATGGGGCAGCAGACACTTTTTTCAGCGTTGTTATTCTAAACAGGGTATTCATGATTTCTCAGCCGGATTTTGTGCGGCAGGTCCGAATGCTTTTGTACAGTGTGATTCGGAAGAGTCGTTAGGATTCAGCGGTTCTATTGATTCCTGGGCTTGCGGGTTATTATTTGATGTGGTAAACATTGATGGCCATGATTTGGTGTTTAAGAATTTGGGACAGGATAAAAATGGTGCCGGTTGGAATACAGGCAACAGTCTTTTCTGGCAATGTACAGCTGCCGGGATAGAGTGTTATTCACCGGCAAGAGATGCGGTAAACCGTGCATACGGTTGTTGGGCGCAATTCTCGGGTGACGGCCAATGGGCGGAATCAAATAATCACGTACATCCCCGCAGCTTGTTTTATGCACAGTTGGCGGCACGTTTGAATAAAGATTGTTCTGACCAGGCACGTATTCTTCCCAGGGCTACCAACGCAACCAGCAGTCCTACCGTAGAAGCGGCAATGGAGATGGCAAAGGAAGCTTATACTCCCCGTCTTACTATGCAAAAAATGGATTGAGGAAGCACCTTATACAGCCAGTGTGTCTTCCGGAAAACTGAAATCTTTAGAAGATTTGAAGTTCAAGACACCTATATATAAGGAAAAAAAAGAGGATCATCTGTTTGCCATTATTAATGGACGTATGCAGGTGGATGGCCGGTTACTGGTAGGCGGCAGACAGGAGGTTCCTTGGTGGAATGGGAAACTGAGGACCAGCTTCTTGTCTAAAAGCCAAGCCACATGTTACCCGTTTCGTGCCGGGACGCGAAGGACTTGGGCTGACAGATAGAATTGATTCTACGGTGAATTATATGGTGAAGAATCAGATTTTGGTTTTAGATCATAATTACGGTTTGTGGTATGAGCGTCGTCGTGACGATCATGAGCGTGTCCGTCGCCGTGATGGAGATGTGGGGGGCCATTCTACGAACAACCGTTTGCCCGCAGTGGAGAAGGTACTGCTTGGGAAGGATTGAGCAAGTATGATTTGAACCGTCCCAATGCATGGTATTGGAACCGGTTGAAGCAGTTTGCCGAAAAAGGGGCGGAGAAAGGTCTTTTGCTTTTCCATGAAAATTACTTCCAGCATAATATCTTGGAGGCGGGAGCACATTGGGTAGACTGTCCTTGGCGGTCGGCCAATAATATCAATCAGACCGATATGCCTGAACCTGTTCCTTTTGCCGGTGACAAACGTATCTTTGTAGCGGATATGTTTTATGATATCAGTCATCCGGTACGTCGTGAGTTTCATAGAAAGTATATTCGCCAATGCTTGGATAATTTTGCCGATGATGCAAATGTGGTACAACTGATCAGTGCGGAGTTTACCGGTCCGTTGCATTTTGTACAATTCTGGCTGGGATGTGATAGGAGAGTGGGAGAAAGAAATCGGTAAGAAAGCGACTGTGGCGTTAAGTGCGACAAAGGATGTTCAAGATGCCATTCTGAATGATACGCGGCGTGCGAAATTAGTTGACATTATTGATATTCGTTACTGGCACTATAAAGTGGATGGTCTTTATGCTCCCGAAGGTGGAAAGAACTTGGCTCCCCGTCAGCATGCCCGTAAAATGAAAGTAGGTAAGGTTACTTTTGATGAAGCTTATCGGGCGGTGAGTGAATATCGTAAGAAGTTCCCGGAAAAAGCGGTTACTTACTATGCGCAGAATTATCCGGATATGGCTTGGGCTGTCTTCATGGCAAGTGGCTCTTGCCCGGTTGTTCCGGTTGCCGATGAAAGCTTTTTAACTGATGCGGCTGCTATGGATATGGAGGATACTGGTACAAATAAGTATCAGAAATTGGTAAAATCTGGTATTGGAAGTATCATTTATTCCCATTCTGCAACAGATATTCCTGTTCATTTATCACCTGGAAAATACATATTGAAGTCTGTTGATCCGAAGACCGGAGCAATAACGGTGATTGCTAAACGGTTGAATATTAAAGATGTATATATGCTTAAAGCAGAGGGGAACAAAGATTGTATTTATTGGTTTCATAGAATTTAGTACATGGAAGGAGAACCGGACTTATTTTGGTTCTCCTTTTTTAATGAAAATCTGTATTATTTAGCATATATGTTTTTTTCAGCAGGTTATCTGTTTTTCTCGGTCCAATAATCAAATATTACCTAAAAAAGTAGCGTATCCTCCCTAGTTTTGCATCATCATCAAAACAACCTATAATTAGTATACTGTGATGGAACAAAACTTAAATGATAAGACAGCTTGCTTGGTAACCGCTTTCCAATCTGGAGATGTAAGTGCATTCTCTACATTATATGATATGCATATTAATCTTCTATTTAATTATGGATGTAAGTTAACTACTGACAAAGAATTGTTGAAGGACTGCATTCATGATGTCTTTGTAAAATTGTATACAAAGAAGGCTGAATTGGGTATCATTGACAACTTCAAATCATACCTCCTCATTTCCTTGAAAAACAAGTTATGTGATGAACTTCGCAGACGGATGTTCATGTCGGAAACCGCTGTTGAGGAACTGAATCCCGTTGCAGCAGGTGATGATGTAGAACATCAATATTTGGAAAAGGAAAAAAGTTGTTTTGAAAATATAAAAGTAAAACATTTGTTGGCTCAATTATCTCCGCGCCAACGTGAGGCACTTACCTTATATTATATAGAAGAGAAGAAATATGAAGATATTTGTACCATTATGGATATGAATTACCAGTCGGTACGAAATTTGATGCATAGAGGTATTACAAGATTAAGGGAATTGGTAGGATAATATTTTAAGTTTTCAGGTGAGTACAACTTTGAACCACTATCCGTCATAATGAAAAATGATTGTAACGTGGATACAAAAAAGGTGTATAGCAAGGTAGAAGACTTTTTGAAGGATGACGACTTTATCAAGTATGTTCTGGATGATGCTCCTGAAATGGCTTTTCATTGGGATAAGCTTTTAAAGGAGCATGCAGAACTGCTGAAAGTCTTTGAAGAGGCCAAGAATGTATTATTGGTTTCTGATGAAGCAATGGAAGTAATGACTTTATCTGAAGAGAGAAAACTAAAACATCGTATTTTTACTACATTAGAGATAAATAATATGGATTATTAATTAATTTGTTAACCATAGAAAAATGAGAAAAGACATGAAGAAATGTCCTAAGCCGTTGGGTTACGGAATCAGACGAACACCTGTTGTGTTAGGATTATCAGCTGCATTATGTATGCCAGCTGCTTTTTCGTATGCAAATGTTGGTGGCAGAATGGACAGTGAGTCGGTGCAGTCTGTTTTGCAAACGCATACAGTTAAAGGTACAATAGTGGATGAAACAGGAGAACCGTTGATTGGTGTGTCCGTGATAGTGAAAGGACAAGCTACTGTTGGAACGATTACTGATTTCGATGGAAATTTCGTTTTAGATATTCCTACAGGTAAGGGGATGCTTGAGGTATCGTATATCGGTTATAAAACTCAGACTGTGACCATAGGTAAGAACACCCAGATCACTATTAAGATGGAACCGGATACTCAGGCTTTGGAAGAAGTGGTAGTTATTGGTTATGGTGCTGTTAAGAAACGGGATTTGACTGGTGCTGTTTCTTCCGTTAAAAATGAGGATATAACTTTGACACCTGCTACTAATCCTATGCAAGCACTTCAAGGACGTGTTGCAGGGTTGGATATAACTCAGGCCTCAGGGCAACCGGGTGAAGGGCCTAAATTGCAATTGCGTGGAACTCGTTCATTTACAGCTAGCGGTGATCCTATGTTTATTATTGATGGTATGCCGGGTGATTATTCTACATTGAATCCTAATGATATTGAGTCTATTGAAGTGTTGAAAGATGCTTCTTCGACAGCTGTTTATGGTGCGGCAGGTGTCAATGGTGTTATTATAATTACTACTAAAAGTGGTAAAGCAGGAAAAATTAATATCAATTTGAATGCCTATGTCGGTTTCAACGGATGGGCCACGGTTCCTGAGATGCGTAGTGGTGACAGTTATATCAATGTACTTCGTGAAGCAAATCAAATTGCTGGAACATATTCTACGGATGAGGCATTATTTTCTTCGCCCGAAGCTTATAAGGCACATTTGAACGGACAATATATAGACTGGGCTGATGAACTGTTGCAGACTGGCGTTACACAAAATTATAGCTTATCGGTTTCAGGAGGTACAGAAAAAACAAAAGCATATTTCTCTTTAAACTTCTCTGATGAGCAGGGACAATTTACAGGCGATAACTATAAAGTATATTCTACCAATATGCGTATTGACCATGAAATAAAAAAAAATGGTTAAGTGTTGGTGTGAATATGCAAGGATCTTATGTCTATAGAAATAAAGCATATTCCAGATTTATTAATTCATTAGTGTCTGTTCCTTTGGGAACCGTTTACAATGAAGATGGAAGTATCAATGTAACTCCGGTTCCGGGTGATGGAAATACTATTAATTTATTATTGAATCAAGATAAAAGTGTATACCGTGATAACAATCAAAATTTCAAGCTGTTTTTAAATCCTTATATTGAGATTCGTCCCTTTAAAGGAATGACTATCCAGTCACGGTTGAACGCTAGTTTAGGGTACGATAAAAAGAATTATTTCCAAGGTATTGGTTCCTATCAATATTATGCATCAGATGGTCCTAATGCTTCTGGTACTTCTGCTAGTGTTTATGCCCAGATTGATCAGAACAGAAGCTATAATTATAAATGGGAAAACATTTTCACTTATAATTTTAATATCAAGAAAGACCATGAATTTACTGTAACAGCAGTTACCTCATGGAATCATAATCAAACGGATAAGTCTTGGCAAAAGCAGGATAATATAAAGAATAATTCGTACTTATGGCATAACATGGATGGTACGGGAATTGTTTATTCCAATTATACTATGTCTAAAGGGCTAGGTTTGGTAGGACGTATCAATTATTCGTATTTAGGTAAGTATTTATTTTCTGCATCGGTTCGTCAAGATGGATCTTCAAGACTGGCAAAAGGTAATAAATGGAGTACTTTCCCAGCTGTATCTTTAGGGTGGAGAATATCGGATGAGAAATTTATGCAAGGGGAACCAGTAATTGGATGAATAATTTGAAACTTCGTTTGGGTTATGGTGTGACTGGTGCAGCATCTATTGATCCCTATTCTTCTGTTGCAACTGTAGAATTGGATGGATATTATAGTTTGGGCGGTCAAAAAACAAACAGCTATAAATTTTCAGAGAATGTAGCTAATGCTGATTTAACTTGGGAAAGATCTCATAACTGGAATATTGGTTTGGATGCATCTTTCTTCAATAACCGTATTGATTTAAGTGCCGATTATTATATAACAAATACGGATGGTGTAATTTGGAAGCTTAGAATTTACCAGTTGTCAATGGTGCGTACAATGCTTCTAAGTTATATTATATGAGCAAGAACATTGCAAAGACACAGAATCATGGTTTGGAATTAACATTGAATACACGTAATATTGTTAATAAAGAATTTACATGGACTTCTGCTTTGACTTTCACTTTGAATAATGAAAAAGTAAAATCATTGATAGGCGGTACGGCAGACCATGTTAAGAATGAAGACTATTACTTGTCTATAGGTTATCCTGTAAATTCATTCTATGCTCCAAAAATTGATGGTATGTGGCAGTTGGGTGAAGAAACAGATGCAGCAGCATTTGGCTGTGCTCCTGGTGATATTAAAATCAATGTGCCAGGAATGATTAAGGAAGCCGATGGTAAGTTCTATAAAGTAGGGGATGATGGTCAGCCTTTGACTGACAAGAATGGAGATATTATCTATTATACTAAAGATAATAAATATACTTATAGTGACGCTGATTCGCAAGTATTAGGTCACAATGCTCCCAAATGGACGATGGGTTTCCAAAATTCATTCACATACAAGAATTTTGATTTGACTATTTATGCTTATTTCCGTTGGGGGCAGATGATTAATTATGAAATGTTAGGTTGGTATGACTCAACAGGTAAGGGTAATTTCCCTACTTATTTTAACTATTGGACGGAATCTAATCCTTCAAATGATTTTCCCGGCATTAAATGCTAATCGTGAAACGAAAAGTTATATAGGATATGGTAGTTTGAATTATGTAGATGGTTCATTCTTTAAAATAAAGAATATTACTTTAGGATATACCTTCCCGGAACGTTTGTTGAAAAATGCCGGCATCAGCAAATGCCGTTTATATGCTACTATTACTAACCCATTGACCGTTGCTAAAAGTCATTTGTTGAAAGATTATGATCCTGAAATGAATGGTGCTTTGAAGTATCCATTATCCAAGCAACTGGTATTTGGTGTGAATGTTTCATTCTAACAAAAACATTAAAGACAAAAAGACAATGAAAAGATCATTATATAACATGGCTTTAGCCATTTGCACAGCAGCAGCTATGTACTCATGTTCTTTGGATGAATATAATCCTAGCGATACATCTGGAGAAGGAGAGTTAAAAACTGTAGAAGGCTTGAAAAATTTGGGTACTTATTGCTATTCTCCACTTTATGACCAAATGTTTTCTGCTTCCGATTATTTGGCTGTAGCGGAAACCGGTACAGATTTATGGCTTACCCAAAATAATAAAACAACATTGCAGCAATTGTTCTATTATGAAGGGTTGACTACTAGTACTAATGCTACAGACAAACTGTTTTCTCAAGCTTATGCTTGTATTAATACTTGTAATGCAGTGATAAATCGTGCAGCAGATGTAACTGAGGGAGATAAGAATGTACTGAAAGTTGTAGTAGCTGAAGCAAAGTGTTTGCGTGCTTATTATTATTTGGTACTTGTGACCAATTATGGCAATGTGACGTTAGTAACTACAGAGTCAACAGATACCAAAATAATGAATCCCACTCGTTCGTCACAGGAGGAAATTTACAATCTTATTATAACTGATTTGCAAGAAGCTGCTGCTGACTTGAATACAACTCCTATGGATGGTAATTATGCCCGGGTAACAAAGAAAGCTGCTTTAGGTTTGTTGGCCAGAGCTTATGCGCAGGGAGCAGGTGAAGGTTTAAGCGAAAATGGTGTTTCTTATTGGCAGCGTGCGAAAGAAGTTGCAGAAGACTTGATTGCCAATATGGCTTCTTATAATGCATATTTGTATGATGATGTTGAAGATGTATGGGCACAAAGTAATAATCGTAACAATAAAGAAGCTTTGTTTATAGCTTCGGGACCCCAGGCAGGAACTGATGCTTTTACATATGGTTCGTATGGAGCGAATAAATTATTTACTTTCACATTCTGTGATCCTAATAAATTGAGTGATATTTATCCTGTGGGCAGTAAGCAAAATTACTTCTATGGTCGTGTGAATAAATAATTATTATGCGCCTTCTAAATATTTAGTGGACTGTTTTGATGCACGTTATGATAAACGTTGGGAAAACTCATTTACAACAGCTTTTTCTCTGTTCTCCATGGTACAGGCTGGATGGCGCACATACGATGATAAGAATGCAACAATTACATTAACTGAAGATTTGTGCACTAAGTATGGCATTGATTCTAAATTTGTAGGAAAGAAGATATATCCATATGTTGATGTTAATGCTATTAATCTAGGTTCTAATGGTGGTAATCAATATGTTGCCAGTGTATGGCCTAAAGGAGAATATTCTGGTGATGTCAATAAGTTGGTTAAAGTGAAGAATCCTTATGTGAATCCTTATCCATTAGCAGAGGATGAAGATCGTTTTATCGTTTATTTATCAAAAGAGTATTTGAGTGCTGCTGAAAAAAGCAAAGCGAGGATATATTTGTGTGAACATTGATGATTTGTTTGCAGCAGATGGTAAATACAAGGAAACATTTATTGATGCCCAGCAGACAAATACCTATACTTTATTTCCTTCATTGAATAAGTTTAATTTTAATTTCGAGGGAGGTTTTTATGGAAGTAATTTGCAATGCAAAACTGGCGACATGTTTATTATGCGTATGGCTGAAGTGTATTTGATTGCGGCTGAAGCGGAAGAACGTTTGGGAAATGGTGCAAAAAGCAGCTGAGTATTTGAATGTTCTTCGTAAGCGTGCTTGTCGTAATGAAGCTGATTTCGAAGCTAATATGAAATTGACTACTGCCACAGAGGATGATGTGTTGGATGAATATGCTCGTGAATTGTGTGGTGAGTTTACCCGTTGGGCTTTACTGAAACGACATAAAGCTTTTGAAACTCGATTGCCTAAATATAATCCTCGTGCTGCCGTAAATTTTAGCCAGAAGAATTATTTACGTCCTATCTCATATACATTCTTAAATCAGATAGAGAACTCTGCTGAATACGGTACTAATGGTTATTAATATAATTTTTTGATAGTGACATAAAAGGGGGATATTTCCATTTCGGAAAATCCTCCTTTTTTATTTGTTAATATGATGAGGTCTTTGGTCTTTTGATTATCGGGATGTTCTGTCTTTTCGTATATAAAGATTGGAGGTGGTTTCTATGTAATCCTTTTATGTTCTTATAAATAATCGGAGCATGGCTTTGAATTGAAGCCTCACAGTAATACTACAGTAAGTATAAATTGTGCACGAATGGAAGTTGGGGGAGATAATTCATGGGGCTTCCTATATTAGAATCTTATCGGCTAAAATCAGGCATTTATAAATTTAGATTTGTGATTCGGTTAAAAAGAAATACTAAATGAAAGGAAACGTACTTTTGTTTTTAACGTATTTTTTATGATTAAGCTTGGGTACAGGGGCTTTTTATATGCGTCATTTAAATAGATATGATAAAATAAATCTTATTAACTATTATAACAGAAATGAAAAGCATGAAAAAAAGTCCGAAACAAAATTGGGAAAGTAATATCAGACGTACTCCCATTATTTTAGGGTTATCGGCAGCATTATGTATGCCGTCTGCATTTTTCTTATGCAAATGCAAGTGACCCTGTTGCCGGTGAATTGGTTCAGTCTGTCCAGCAAGGACGTACTGTCACAGGTAAAATCATAGATGACACAGGGGAACCGTTAATTGGTGTATCCGTACTGGTGAAAGGTACAACGGTGGGTACGATTACCGATTTTGACGGTAATTATTCTTTGGAAGTTCCTTCAGGTAAGAATATTCTTGTCATATCTTATATAGGATATAAGACACAGGATATAACGGTGGGAAAAAGCAATCAGCTGAACATTAAAATGGAGGCCGATACGCAGGCTTTGGATGAAGTAGTCGTTGTAGGTTATGGCGTGATGAAGAAACGTGACCTTACAGGTTCTATTGCTTCAGTGAAGGCGGCTGATATTGTAAAATCACCGGCATCTAATGCCATGGAAGCATTGCAGGGGCAGGTTCCGGGTTTGGATATTGTACGTAATTCAGGTAAGGCTACTTCGGGTGTAACCATTAATATTCGCGGCCAGCGTTCACTGTCCGATGTGAAAGATGAGTTTGGTAACAATGTTGCCAATGCTCCGCTGTTTATCATTGATGGTATGCAGGGAGGTGATTTCTCGGATATTGCTCCGGCTGATATTGAGTCTATTGAGGTGTTGAAGGATGCTTCTTCTACGGCAATTTATGGTTCACAAGGTGCTAATGGGGTAATCATTATAACAACCAAGAAAGGTGCGCAAGGCAAAACAAAGTTTTCTTATAATGGTTATTTTGGTGTAAACGGGTGGGCGCAATATCCTGATATGCTGAGTGGGGAAGACTATATGCAGGTGCGTCGTGAAGCTGCTCGTACTGGCGGTCAGTGGAATTCTACCGCCGATGACCAGAAACTTTTCACTGTGGAGGAATGGCAGGCCATTCAGAACGGTGAGTGGACTGACTGGATAGATGAGGTGCTTCATACAGGGCTTGTTCAAAGCCATCAGGTTACAGCGTCAGGAGGTACGGAAAAGACCACCGCGATGTTGTCTGCCGGATATTATCAGGAAAAGGGTTCTTTCAAAAATGATAAAATGGATAAGTACAACTTGCGTATGAACATTGAGCACAAGTTAGGCAAGACCGTAAAAGTAGGAGCTACTACACAGATCACTCATTATGCACAAGATGAGCGTGCCGAGAATGTGCTATGGCGCGCTGCTACTAATGCGCCTCTTGGTAAAGCATACGATGAAGACGGTAAAGTGGTAGAATATCCATTAGGAAAGAATGGACAGGTGAGTCCGTTGGTGGATGAGGCATCTGAAGTGGCTGCAAGACATCATGTGCTGAAAACAAATTTGATAGCTAATGGGTATTTGGATTTTACTCCTGTTGAAGGATTGACTTTCCGTTCTAATTTAGGAACCAATTATGCTTTTTATCGTAAGCAGGATTTTGAAGGGGCCAGTTCTATTGACCGTTTGGGACAGAATTCAACGTCACTGTCCAAAATCAAATCTTCCGAAAAGAGTTTTGTGAATTGGGATAATATTATCAGTTATAACAAAACCGTCAAAGATCATACTTTTGGTGCCACTGCATTGACTTCGTGGACACAATCCAAATATACATCAGTGAATGCGCAAGGAGAGGGCCAGTTGGTTGATTCATACTTATGGCATAATCTGGGTGCCAATGACAAAAGCTCTTATGTCATTGGATCGGATTATATACAGCACCAGACTTTCTCGTATGCTTTGCGCTTCAACTATAGTTATAAAGGCCGTTATATGTTGACGGTTTCTAATCGTTGGGATGGTGACTCACGTTTGTCTAAAGGTAATAAATGGGCAAGTTTCCCTTCTGTAGCTGCTGCATGGCGCATTAGTGATGAAGCGTTCATGAAGAATGTGGAAGCTCTGAGCAACTTGAAGTTGCGTTTAAGTTGGGGTAAGACAGGTAACTCGGGTATCATGGCCTACACACGGAACTCAGTCGGGCTTGACTCCGAAAACCAACTCTGCTTTCCAGGATAATGGCTATACCTATTATATATACAATGAATATGTAGGTAATGAGAATGTAGGCTGGGAGATGTCCAATACCTGGGATCTGGGTTTTGATATCGGTTTGTTCAATAACCGTATTTCGGCTGTTGTCGATTTATACCAGACAAAGACTACTGATATCCTGTTGCCCCGTACTTTGCCTACTTCTATGGGTGGTAGTAACGCAACTCCGTTCAAGATGTATCAAAATATCGGTGCAACCATGAACCGTGGTATAGAAATATCGGTAAATACCGTCAATGTGGATAACAAAAACTTTAAATGGAACTCCACTCTTACCTTTGCTGCCAATCATGAAGAGATTACCGATCTGATTGATGGCAAAGACATCATTGGATCAGATTCGCATATTACGACTAGTTTGTTGATTGGACGTCCTTTGAAATCATTCTATCATTTTATTAATGAGGGAATCTGGCAGGAAAATGAGGCTGAAGAAGCAGCTAAATATTTTAAAGATTCAAAGAAGACACAACCCTTCAAACCGGGTGATATCAAACTGAGAGACTTGAATGGTGACTATATTATTGATGATAAGGATGAAACTTACCTGGGTAGCCAGTCACCGAAATGGACAGGTGGATTCAACAACAACTTTAGTTATAAGAACTTTGATTTGAACGTATATATTATCGCTCGTTGGGGGCAGATGATTGATTATGAGCTGACCGGTTCTTATGATCCTCAGGGAAAAGGTAACTTCCCTGCTTACTTGAACTATTGGACGCCGGAGAATCCGTCCAATGATTTTCCGCGACCGGCTCAGACCAATTTCTATAACTATCTGGGTTATCAGACTTTGAATTACATTGATGGTTCGTATTGGAAGATCAAGACTGTATCACTGGGGTATACATTCCCCAAATCGTTGACTTCAAAATTGGGCGTGTCCAAACTTCGTGCATATGTCACCGCCAATAATCTCTTCTCTTTTGCCAAGAATCATTTGATTCAGGATTACGATGCAGAACGCGGAGGATCAGCTAAAGCTCCCTTGCAGCGTCAGTTTATATTTGGTTTGAATCTTGATTTCTAACAGATAAAAAAAGAAATAACTATTATGAAATACGGTAAAAAATATATGTTTGTAGCATGTGCTGCTCTGTTATTGGGCATGCAATCATGTGATTTGGAGGAATACAATCCTGCCGGAAGTACCCCGGATAACGTGTACAAAGAACAGGCCGGTTTTGAGGCCCTTGTCAATTCGGCTTATGCTTTTTGGGGCGGTCAGTTTTATGGACGTGAAGATTTTGTGTTATTGCTGAACGGTGGTGGCGATCTTTGGATCAATATTGCCAATTGCGGTTATGGTCGTCAGATGTCTAAATATGAAGAATTGACGGCTTCGGTTGGTCAGATTAAGAACACGTGGAATCGTCTGTATGAAATTATAAACGACTGTAATGCCGGTTTGGAACGGATTGACCAAGTGGAATTCAAAGACAAGAAACTGAGAGATATCCGTTTTGGTGAATTAAGTTTCATGCGTGCTTACGCTTATTGGCATTTGGTTGAAATTTACGGTAACGTGGATCTTAGGACCAAAAGAAACTTCTGCCGAAAGTCTTTCAATGAATTGTTATCGCAGCAGCTATGAAGATTTATATGATTTAATGCTGACTGATGCGCAAAATGCGGTGGATAATCTGCCCGTTGATCCTTATCCTGTTAAAGATGTAGGTCGTGCGACCTCAAAAGCAGCATACGGCTTGTTAGCGCGCATCGCACTGACACGGGTTTCCTATTGTGACAGTCAGGCAGACAAAGATAAATATTATAAAATCGCTGAGGATGCGGCTCAATATGTGATTGATAATCAGAATGCGTTGAAAGTATCTTTGTATGATACGCCTGACGAAGTCTTTGATCCGGATAATAATAAAACGAATAAAGAGGCTATGTTCGTTGTGACCCACTCTACCGAGTCCTCATTGAATATGCAGGCTAAAAACCCGAACCGTATGCATATGTATTTCCATGCCAGTTATTCGGCAAGAGCAGGTATGGTGCAGGATTATGAATATGGAAATGATAAGAATGCCAAGTCGGGTAGTATGGCGATGATGCCTACCCGTTATTTATTGGAATTGTATAATGAGGATATAGATGCTCGTTATAATGCTTGGTTCCGTGAAGAGTATAAACTGAATACACCCAAAGCTTATGCCTGGACTAAGGATCAGTTGGACTATTTTGAAAAACCGTCATCTATGATTGGTCAGGTTATTCAGCCGGGAGAAACAGCGCTACTTTTCACCAAGAAGAAGATTGCTGGCAAACGTAACTTGCCATATGCTGTCGTCGATATTGATGATACCTATGCAGCCGATGGAAGTGTCAGCAAGAGTGCCAACTTTAACATTCACTTCCCGACCTTGCTGAAGTACGAAGATGCGAATTTTGAAAACAAAGGATTGCCTACCAATTCGCAGGTAGGTGCAAATGATGTGATTACCATGCGTTTGCCCGAAATGTATTTCATTGTTGCCGAATGTGAGATAATGAAGTCCGGAGGAAATAAGGAGATAGCTAAAGCACGTATCAATGACATACGTAGGCGTGCAGCTGTACCGGGCAAGGAAGCTGAAATGGAGGTAGGAGTGGACAAGATGACGATCGACTTTATTTTGGAAGAAAGAGCACGTGAGTATTGCGGCGAATTCATGCGCTGGTTTGATTTGAAAAGAACCGGAAAATTAGTAGAATATGTGAAAGCTCATAATCCGGACATTCCATTGATTCAACCGCATCATGCATGGCGTCCTATTCCTCAGATGTTCCTGGACTCTATCTTGAACCCGGATGAATTTGGACAGAATGAGGGATATAATTAATGAATATGAAAACACTGGTGCTTTTTAAATATAGTGTCTTGTTCCTCTGTCTGTGTGGCGTTCACCTGAATGGTTTTTGCCCAGTCCACCCGTGAGGCTATATTGGAAGATATAGCCCGGACGGGAGGAGTGTACTATGCTTATCCCGTAAAGGAAGCTATCGCGACTCCTCCGCCTAAAGGGTATAAACCGTTCTATATCAGTCATTATGCACGACACGGTTCAAGGTGGATTCAATCGGAACAGGATTATAAAACAGTGGTTGATATTTTCGAGAAAGCGCATCAAGCCGGAGCTTTGACCGCTTTGGGAGAAGATGTCCGCAAAAGAATGGCGTTGGTGTGGGAAGATGCCGAGGGACATGGGGGAGATTTGACTCCTTTGGGTGTGAGGCAACACCGGGGGGTAGCCGAAAGAATGTTTCAGAACTATCCCGAGGTATTCAAGGGATCTCCTGCTCTGTCTGCACGCTCTACCGTGGTGTTGCGATGTGTATTGAGTATGGATGCCTTTTGTGAACGGTTGAAAGAACTCAATCCGGCATTGCAGATCCGGCGCGAAGCTTGTGCCAAGTATATGAAATATATGAATTATCATACGCCGGAAGCTGTGAAATTTGTTTCTCATCAGGGACCTTGGTATGAGGAATATAGAAAGTTTAAAGAAAGCCATACTCGTCCCGATCGTTTGGTCACTTCTTTATTTAATAGTCCTGACTATATCCGTAAGAATGTGAATCCTGATGAATTGATGTGGGGACTTTATTGGATTGCTTCAGATATGCAGAATGTGGAAATAGATGTGAGCTTTTATGATCTGTTTCAGAAAGATGAATTATTTGATCTTTGGCAAGTTTGCAATTATCATAATTATGTATGTGACGGACCTGCGCCTGCCAATGGTGGAATAATGACGGCCAGTGCCCGGTCATTGCTTGAAAATATATTGGATTCGGCCGATGAGGCAATCAGGTCCGGGACCCATACGGCGACATTACGCTTTGGGCACGATGGAAATATCATTCCCTTGGTAGCGTTGCTCCAATTGGGCGATATGTGGAAAGCCGAAACGGATCCCGATAAATTCTATCGGGCATGGTGTAATTTCAAGGTCACTCCGATGGCGGCAAACGTCCAGTTGGTTTTCTTCAGAAAAAAAGCTTCTGACGATATACTGGTGAAGTTTATGCATTGCGAGAAAGAAGTTACCATCCCTGTAGAAACGGATATTGCTCCTTTTTACCATTGGAAAGATGTTGAAACATACTATCGTCATCTTTTGCATAAATTGCCATAAGTCTATAAGATGAAAAACGGTGTAAATTCCTGTAGTATTGTAACGGGATTTATACCGTTTTTTTGAATGAGAAAGAGCAAAGGGAACAGCAGATTATCAAAGAAAAAGACTTACTTTTTGCAATAACAGAATAAATAAAGAATAAAAAAGACCATGAGTAAACTGAATATGAAAGAGTGGATAAACGAAATTATCCAAAAGAAAGAAGTGGTGGCTATGCCCATCATGACCCATCCGGGCATAGAGATGATAGGGAAAACGGTGCGTGATGCGGTTACTGACGGACAAGTGCATTACAACGCCATCAAGGCATTGGGTGAGAAATATCCCACAGCCGCCGCAACCGTGATTATGGATTTGACGGTAGAAGCCGAGGCTTTCGGAGCGGAGATTGTCTTCCCCGAAAATGAGGTTCCCAGTGTAGTGGGGCGTCTTCTCAATGATGAGGAAGCTATTGACAAACTGGAAATTCCTGCCTTGAATAAAGGAAGAGTTCCCCAGTACTTGAAAGCGAATATGCTGGCAGCCAAGACCATTACAGACAGACCTGTCTTTGCCGGTTGCATCGGTCCTTATTCTTTGGCAGGACGTTTGTATGACATGTCTGAAATCATGATGCTTATTTATATCAATCCGGAAGCGGCCAATTCGCTGTTGAAGAAATGTTCGGATTTCATTCTCCGTTACTGCATGGCATTGAAGGCCACAGGAGTGAATGGGGTAGTGATGGCCGAACCGGCTGCCGGACTCTTGTCTGATGAGGACTGCACGCAATACTCGTCTGTTTTCATTAAGGAGATAGTAGAGAAAGTGCAGGACGATCACTTCACAGTCATTCTGCATAATTGTGGAAATACCGGTCATTGTACCAAGGCAATGGTAGCTACAGGAGCTGCCGCTTATCATTTTGGAAATAAAATAGATATGGTTGAAGCTCTGAAAGAAGTACCTGCGGATGCTCTTGCAATGGGAAATCTTGATCCGGTGAGTTTGTTCAAGGCGGCTACTCCGGAGGTGATGAAGAAAGCCACACTCGATTTGTTGGAGGCTACCCGGTCCTATCCCAACTTCGTGCTCTCCAGCGGATGTGATACACCGCCTCATACGCCATCTGAAAATATTGATGCATTCTTTGCCGCATTAAATGAATTCAATAATGCTTGAAAAAGAACTTTCTTTTGCTGATCTGTCTATCTCATTGTCCGAACTCTATGAGGCAATGGGGTATGCAGATGCTGTGCCCGACGAAGCGGTAGAAAAAGAAGTCCGTGGGGGTGCTTGGACGGGTTGAGGCAGTAACTTCTCCCCGTTTTTGTTTTTTCATATCCGGTGGAGAGTTGGATGAATCGAAAGACTCGCTTTCTGTCGGCGATACGTGTTTCAGTATAGGTAAAATAATAACCCGGCAACTGCGTGGTTCGGAATCCTTCGCTTTCTTTGCCGCGACTGCCGGAACTGGTTTTGAAAAGTTCCAGCATACGTTGCAACAAGAGGGGGATATGGTAAAGGTTTATATAGCGGATGCCATAGGAAGTGTCATAGCCGAGAAGACTGCGGATTGTATGGAAATTGCGTTGGATGAATACATCCGCGACAGAGGGTGGAGGCATACCAACCGTTTCAGTCCCGGATATTGCGGCTGGCATGTGTCGGAGCAAAAGAAATTATTTCCCTTATTTCCTTCAGCGGAACCTTGTGGCATCCGGTTGACAGATTCCAGTTTGATGCTTCCTATAAAATCGGTCAGTGGAGTAATAGGACTGGGGGATAGTGTCCGTAAACTGGAATATACTTGCGGTCTCTGTACGTACGATAGATGTTACAGGCGGAAGCAGCGGGGATAATAGGATGACTACAAAAATCAGAGTCCCAAAATGGCTAGATGTTGTTATTAACCTCACTGATTTTGCAATTTGTTGCAACCTTAATGAATCTCCTGTTCTATCAGACAGGGTATAACAGCCGTTCCCATCTGTTATAACAACCACTTTCATCTGATATTCCACCCCGGTGAGACTCCAGTTCCACCGGGGTGAAGCTGCAATCTCACCGGGGTGGGACTGCCTCACCACCCGAGTGGAATACCAAATGCAGGCATATAAAAATACAATCTTTTCAGCCTTCTGCACCTTCTTTTAATGCCCATTGAAGAATAGATAAAGCCCGATCATGATAATAGTCAGTAACGCCCATGCAAGGATAACGGATTTAGCCGGCTTCTCCATGACTTTCTTCATATTTAATGTACATTCTTGTCGATGTTTATCCAATAAGGATACCAAGATCATGCCTGCGCTGATGATAACGAACAGGTAGAAAGACAGCATCATGAAGTGAGGCCATGTCGTATATTCTTCCGCAGGAAATACCCATAAATAGAGAATGCCCACTCCCATGCTGAACGCCGTGCCAAGCGTCAATGCCATGTTGGCAGCCATCGTGGTAGTTCGTTTCCAGAAGATGCCGAACAGGAAAACAGCCGCCATAGGCGGTGCGATAAATCCCAGTACCGATTGGAATACATTGAACAGATTCAATCCTTTGATACTGTCTATGGCAATGGTGATGATCACCGAAATCAGTGCTCCCGCCACTGTAACCACGTGTCCCGTACGGATGATCTCTTTCTGGCTGGCAAGTGGCCTGAATTTCTTGACATAAATATCCATCGTGAAGACGGTACTCAGCGCATTCAGGGCAGAGCTGACAGTGCTGATCAGTGCGGCGGTCAATACGGCCAGTACCAACCCCACCATGCCTACAGGAAATAAGTTCGTGACCATAGTCATGTAGGCCTCATCGGGGTTCTTCAAGCCCGGGTAGAGTGCCAGACAGATGATACCCGGAAGGATATAGAGAGGAACATCCAGTATCTTCAACCAGCCGGTGAAGTTGGCACCCATTTGGCCTTCTTTCAGATTCTTAGCAGCCAATACAGGCTGTACCATGGATTGGTCTGTGCACCAGAACCAGACTCCCATGATGGGATAACCCAGAATGATGGGCAGCCACGGGAAGGCAGGATCGTCATTCGGGCGGAACAGGTTCCAGTAATCGGCCGGAACCGCTTCGGCCAATGCGCTGACTCCACCCACCTTGTAAAGCCCTGCTATAGTAAGCGTGGCCGATACGAAAATAAGCAGAAGCATTTGGAATACATTGGTATAGGCTACCGCTTTCAGCCCTCCGGCCATGGTGAAGAATGCGGAGATAACGAGCAGGATCAATGCCGATTGCCACATGGGAATATCGAAAACCTGACGGATAAGGATACCTCCGGCGAATAAGGTCAGGGCAAGCCACGAGATAAGGATTGTCACAATGGTGTACCAGGCAAGAATGTTGCGGGTGGACTGTCCGAAACGCCGCCCCATGAACTCCGGCAAGGTGGTGATACGCGCTCCCAAATAACGGGGGGCAAAGACAAAAGCCAGCAAGCAGATGAAAACAAACGCATACCAGGCATAATTGCCCGAAACGATGCCGGTGGTGAATCCGGCACTGGCTGAGGCTATCAGCATGGAGGGGCCCACATTGGTTCCCCACATGGAGAAACCGATGTGATGCCACTTCAGGGAACGCTCGGCGAGAAAAAGGCTGCTGCCTTTTTTGCGTTTCAGACTGGCCCATATGCCGATGCCTATAAGAATCAGAAAGTAGGCAATAAGAATGCCCCAATCTAACGTATCTAAATAATTAGCGTGCATAATTCATGTATCAGATTAAGATGAATATTCCGTTTATTTATGAAGCCCCATCAGTTCCTTGGCTACCGCTACGGCCGTATTGGCATTGTCGCTATACCCGTCTGCACCTATTTCATCGGCAAATCCCTGGCTTACCGGAGCGCCGCCTATCATCACTTTTACCTGATGACGGATACCGGCTGCTTCCAAAGCGTTGATCACCTCCTGCATATAAGTCATGGTTGTTGTCAGCAAGGCGCTCATGCACAGGATGTCTGCCTTGTTTTTCTTGACCTCTTCCACAAATTTGTCGCAAGATACATCTATGCCTATGTTGATTACCTCAAAGCCGCAACCTTCCAGCATGGAAGCCACCAGGTTCTTGCCGATATCATGCAAGTCGCCTTTCACGGTCCCTGATGACCACCTTGCCTATGGTGGTCGAGGCACTCCCTTGCAGTAAAGGCTTCAGAAGTTCCAAAGCTCCCTTCATGGCGCGTCCTGCCATCAGCAGTTGGGGAACAAATGCTTTTCCATCCTGGAAGCGTTGTCCCACTTCGCCCATAGCTTTTATCATGTAATTGTTGATAATTTCCTGGGGCTGTACTCCTTCGGCGATGGCTTTCTTGGTTACTTCTACGGCCGGTTCCAGCTTTCCGTCCACAATGGCATTGAACAAAGGTTTCAAGGCTTCATTCCCGGCTGCCGCGGAGTCTTTGAGGACAATTGTTTCTTGTTTGGTTGCAGCGGCTTCTTCTTTCGAAAGGTCTTCTTTGGATACGTCAGAGGAGGAAGAGGAGTATTCTTCGACAATGCGCATCGCTTGTTCCACTTCTCTCTCGTTATGGAAATCCATTTCCAGATGCACACCGTCCGCACCGATATTGTCCAGCAAGGGTTTCAGTTCGTCCAAGGTTACCCAACAAGCCATGATGCTTTTGCCTCCGGCAAGGATTTTCTTGTAAAGGTCATACCATTTAGGTGATCCTCCTTGTGGCTCACCTACGCCCGGAGTCCATTGAATGGCATTCAGTTCCTCAATTTCAAGAAGGGCGGGCAGATGGTGCATGGCGCCCACACCGTCCAGATGATACAAGGTATAGTCTATTTTTTGACATTGTTCGCGGATAAAGGGTTGTACAAAACGACGATAATCATCTTCGCTGATCATGGTAGAAATATCGCTTTGTAATTTGCTCATTTTACCGGGAGCCCATGAAGAAAAATAGCAGAAAGCCATTTCGTCCCCTTCACGGATGATGTCGTAAAGTTCATCAAAGACTTTGAAATAGATATCATTGATTTGTTGCATTTGCTGTTCCAGCACTTCGGGCTGCATCACGGTATCCAGCAAAACTTTGTCTGTACCTTTCAAGGCGGCCAGTACGTCCAGCCCTTCCATCAAGTCGGGCATTCCTACGTAATAGTGACCGTTTGCTTTCGCCTTGCATGCTTTCAGCAATTCTTTATGCAAGATCCAGTTGGGATGCTCGGGATTGAAAACAATCTCATCGTTGAAATCGGGATCGGGATGAATCCAAATGGTATCTTCCCCTCCTTCGAACACGCCGCCCAAGATGGCTGCCAATGAACCGGGGCCTAACTGGGTATTGGCTACTGGCAGGATATCTGCTTTCAGACTGCTGTGTGCCACGTACCAGTCCAGGTATTCTGCACGCCATTGCGGATCGAACCATTTCTGATTCAGGTCTTTTGCCGGGGAGGGCGCAGGGATATCCGCATGAGGTTTCACATCTTCCTGAAAGTGCTCCCACATGTTCAGTATGATTCCTTTATGGTTCCACCAATCTATATATCGTTTCTTTGTCTCGTCTAAATTCGTTTTCCAAGTTTCCATATTCGTCAGTTTTTAAATATTCCTTTAAAATGAGGGTCTATGTGCAGACCGATGCTTTTGCTTAAATCCATATCGTCCGTGCATTCCACTTCATCCGGATAAACGGGGATGGTCGCTCCTGACGTACATATACGGGCATTTCGTCCAAGGGGATATCCAGATTCTTCAGCCAGCGTCCCCCTTCCAAGCGTTCGCCTGTGAAGAAATTCACCCATTTTCCTTCGGGCAGATAGACATCCCGGCGGTTCTCGCTGTTCATGACCGGGGCTACCAGGAAGTCGTTACCAAAATAGTATTCATCGTCGATGTGCCAGCACAGTTTGTCTTCGGGGTGATGAAAAATCAGAGCTTGCAAGAGAGGTGCTCCGCTTGCGATGGCCTTCCGGCTTTGTTCTACAATATAAGGTATAAGCGTATAGCGCAACTTCCACCACTTTTTTATCATGGGTGCGATAGCGGGATAATGCCACGGCTCGCGTTTGTTTGTTCCGTGATAACGGATGTGGGAGGAGAATACACCGAATTGTGTCCAGCGCATATATACATCATCGTCCACTATAGAGTTCATGAAGTTGGGCAATGTGTGGAATCCGGGGACATCATGACTCCAGAAGGCGAAGCCGGAAAGCCCGAAATGCAAGCCGCCTTTCAGTGAGCCTGCCATCCCATCCCATGAACTGCATGAGTCGCCTCCCCAATGCAGGGGATAGCGTTGGCATCCCGCCCATGCCGAGCGTGCCCATACGATGCCGTCACCGGTTACGTCTTTTGTGATTTCATAAGCGGCTTTCTGATAAAGCAATGCATACAGGTTGTTCAGCAATTCGGGTTTCATGCCTTTATAGAGAGCATCCATGTGGATGTTTTCTCCAAAATCGGTTTTGATACAGGTCACGCCCATATCCAGCAGATTCTTCAGCAGTCCTTTATACCATTCGGTTGCTTGGGATAAGTGAAGTCAATGGTTCCGGCATAGTCCAAAGCGGAGAAATTGGAACCTTCCGAATCTTGTTTCTTTGTTAGCGGAGCTATATAATCGTTTTTGCGTGCTTCGTCTATCTGTTCGGCGTTCTCCGCCACGTAGGGGAGTTGCCATAAGGACACGCGATATCCTTTTTTCTTCAGTCCTTGGATGAACCCTTTGGGATCGGGAAAGCGTTCTTCGTTGAATTTCCATTCGCACAGCCAGTCGGTCTTGAACCAGCCGGTATCCAGATGGATGACATCGCAGGGGTAATGTTCGGCACGCATCCGGTCGCATATCTCATTTACTTCATCAGCGCTGAAGTAGGTCATGCGGCTCATCCAGATGCCGAAACTCCAGAGGGGAGGCATGGAAGGATATCCGGTCAGATCCCGATAACCCCGGAGGATTTCTTCCATCGTGTCGCCTGCTATGACGAAGACATCCAGCATGGCCTGGTCGCTTAGGAACTGTACCGAGCGGGTGGATTGCCCGGCCAGCGACAGTTTGCTGTGGGCACAGGTGTGATAGAATGTTCCATACATCCGGCTGGAGAGGTAGAAAGGAATATTCTTATAGGTACGGCGGTTGTTCACACCTTGTCCGTCCTGGTTCTTTAAGAAGAACGTTTGTCCGCTTAAGTCCATTTTGGCAAAGCGTTCCCCTGTTCCGGCAAAACATTCATCGGGTTTTGATTCAAAGGAAAGGGTGGCACGTTCCTTCACTCCGTTTCGTTTGCAGAAAGCCAGTGGCAACGCATCGTAACGGGGAGGGGAGAAGTGGTCGTAGGCAGCCAGTCGGATTTCACGTTTGCCGTCGGGGTAAAGGCGAAGATCCAAGGTCTCTTGAGGATCGGGCAGCAGTTCGCTCCAACGGTCCAGTACCGGGGGCTTTACATGGATAAGTGCCCGTTGGATTCCGTCTTGGGTAGTGATCAACCATTCCCCTTCTGTTTGTGTCACTTGCAAAGGGAGTTTCTTTACCCGGTCACTGAATTGGAGCATTTCCGACTGATCCGTCATGCTTTCTTCACCGAATCCGATAAAGAGCCGGGTGATACCTGAGGTGTACTGACGGATGACCAGCGTATATTCTTCACGGGGGAATGCAGTATCGGGTGCCATATCGTTAGAGAGCACTTGCTTTTGGAAGGGGACGTTTATACAGATATCCCCGTCTTTTTTCATAGACAGAGGTGGGCTTGTATGCTTTCCATAATGATTCGTCTCTTGACAGATCGGGATCAAAGTCCAGAAAATCGAATAAGTGGTAATTGGTTGGTTTCATTCTCTTTTTTTGTTATTTTGTTTTTATAATGATTCTTGGTTGTGACACCCCACCTACAGCGACCCTGCCTGCCTTTTGTTTTTATACTTTCATCTACTTGCGGACCAATTCTTCTTCCACACATTATGAGGTCCCGGACGGTTGGAGTCGAAACGTTCGGACGGACACCAGTTGTTTTCTACGGTATAGCCATCCGTTGCTTCATCAAAGTAGATGTAAAACGCACGGTCGTTGGTAGCGTATGGCGCGTCGATTAAATGTTCAATCCGGTTATTGCGCATCACGGAGCCGGGTTGGTTGGAGAGGGTATAAAGTCCTCCTGCATCATACAGCCTCCGGGCAAAGTGGTGGACGTAATTGGCTTCAATCCGATTGCCGCTCATTCCGCTTTCCTGCAGGGTCCATCCCCAGCCCACACAGATACCTGAGTAATTGACGTGGCAGACTTCATTAT
>VOFJ01000111.1_pt1 | contig 66001 bp, 77 predicted proteins | sample 5384081 | NCBI WGS metagenome assembly VOFJ01 (sample SAMN12384729, study PRJNA508395) | human gut metagenome | isolation source: healthy gut I | host: Homo sapiens | reverse complement strand
AATAGCCACACCGGCAGACAGGATGGGAGCAGACTGCCTAGCAGCAAGCCTGTTCCAAACATAAATACGGCAAGACCGGGATCGCCTGACCACGGCAGAACATAGCGCATCACGCTCCTGTTACCAGTATAAGCAGCTCGGATAGAAAATGTGACAGCAAAGCGAAACCGATCTGCTCATATTTTACGCAAGCGCTTCATATGGTAATGCAGGAGCAGCGGTGAAACCAAAGGAGGCAGCATCAATGGAACTGAATCAAACAAGCATCTGCTACTACGAAAAGAAATTAGCGCATATCTCTGCGGCGACAGAGAGTGCGGATTCGATTGTGCCGGACACGTTTCCGGATATCGGACGAATCGTGTGCGCGTATGGTACGGCGGTCATCAAGGACCAGACTCCACAGAATGACCGCCTGCTAGTATCCGGCACCGTGCAGACGACCGTACTGTACGAACCGGAAAACGGTGGTAAGCTGCGTCGACTCTCCGTGCCGGTCACGTTTGCGCATATTGAGGAATGTGAGGGTTTAACGGCAGAATCTATCTGCAGCACCGTGTGCCGCATTGCTGCAGTAGATGCCGAAGCTATGAACAGCCGCAAGGTGAGCGTCAGCGTTCAGCTTTGCTTTTTAACTGAAGGCTACTGCAAAGCTGAATGCAACGTGACGGAATCGGTCGAACTGGACGGCATAGAATGCCTGAGCCATTTGCAGAGCATAACGCTGCTGGAGCAGGTACGCAGTTATCCGGTGACAATACTGGATGACATACAGCTTGCGGATGCAGCGGAGCTGTCCCTGCTGCACACCGATTGCACGATGCAGGTATCCGAGTGCCGCGCCATGCATGGCAGAATCATCGTGAAAGGTGAAGCTGTGCTGCACTGCCTTGCCATGCAGGAGGATGATGCTGTGCGTGTACTGAACAGCAGCACGCCGTTCACGCAGATTCTCGAGCTGCCGGAAGCAGAAGAAGACGCCCTGACCGCAGTACGGATGACCGTATCTGAGGCAGACTGCCGATTGGAATCCGATGGCATGCTGTCCTGCACCATCAGCGCACAGGCTATGGTGCTGCTGCGGCAGGAGCGCAGGCTGCGCTGCATCGAGGATATGTATCTGCCCGGCAAGGAGCTTGCTGCGCAGGCAGAGCATCCTGTATTGCAGAATATGCCATCCGCGCAGCCGTTTACCTCCGAAGGCAGCGAGACTTTGCAGACCGCACAGCATGTATCTCATGTGATTGCCGCGCAGGCGGTCTGCTGCGGCGCAAAGCGTGTATCGGAGAGCGAGCTGCAAATCAAAGCTGGTGTTCGCGTGCTATATTTGAGTGATGAACAGCAGCTTTGCGCGGTACAGCGTATTGTACCGCTGACCATGCCGTACAGCGAAGCCGGAGAGCCGGAAGAGCTTACGCTTTCGGCACGCGCCACAGCGGCGGGTGAGCGAGGATTGCTTTTGACTGTCACCGCAAACGGTGCTGCTGCAACACAGGAGCGTGTGACATTCTGCCATATCTCTGCGTTGGAGATCAAGCCAAAGGAGAGCAGTCATAACGGCGTAACACTGGTTCTCAAAAGCAGATCAACGGCGAAGAACGGCTGTGGGACATTGCCAAAAACTGCGGTACGACCGAGCAGGCCATCCGCTGTGCGAATGACTTGCCGACAGAGGCAGAGTGTGTGCAGAATGCCATGCTGCTGATTCCGATTCAGGACTGAAAGGCGGGAAGAGAATGGAAAACCAGATTTACGACCAAATCAGCAGCCGTACCGGCGGTGATATTTATATTGGTGTTGTCGGTCCGGTTCGTACGGGCAAATCCACATTTATCAAGCGGTTCATGGAGACTATGGTGCTGCCCGATATGGAGAATCCCTACAAGCGGGAGCGCGCACGGGATGAATTGCCGCAGTCCGGCACCGGACGGACAATTATGACTGCCGAACCGAAATTTGTGCCGGAAGAAGCGGCGGAAATCGCTCTGCCGGAAGGCGGCGCATGTCGGGTGCGGCTGGTGGACTGCGTAGGCTATCTGGTAGAGGGTGCACTCGGCGGCATGGAGGGAGATACACCGCGCATGGTATCTACACCGTGGCAGGAAGATCCCATGACACTGGCCGAAGCGGCAGAGATCGGCACGCACAAGGTTATCGGTGAACACTCTACCATCGGACTGGTGGTGACGACCGACGGCAGCTTTACCGAGCTGCCGCGTGAAGCCTATATACCGGCAGAAAAACGCGTAATTGAGGAACTGCAGTCACTCGGCAAGCCGTTTCTCGTACTGGTAAACTCGTCAGAGCCGAACGGCGAAGCGGCACAGCGATGTATGCGACGAGCTGCAGTCGCAGTACGGGATTGCACCGATTGCGGTGAACTGTCTTGAACTGGATGAGAGCGGCATTGCGGATATTCTGCAGCAGGTGCTGTATGAATTTCCGGTCTGCGAGATTGGTTTTGTCCTTCCGCGTTATATCGGTACTCTGCCGCTGCATCATCCGGTGCAGAACAGCATTTACCAGTGCATTCGCACAGCCGCCGCCAACGGAGAGAAAATGCGTGATGTACAGAAGCTATGCCGTACCCTCGAAGAGAACGAATACGTCGAGCGGGCGAGCGTGGACAATATGGCGCTCGGCAGAGGCTCGGCGGTCGTGCGTGTAGACGTACCGGAAACCGTATTCTACGGCATTGTCGGCGAGCAGACCGGCATTCAGGTGCGGGATGACGCAGATTTAATTCGTGTGCTTGAGGATTTCGCTGCGGTGAAACAGCAGTACGAACGGCTGCATGGTGCGCTCGATCAGGTATATCAGACCGGTTACGGCATTGTGATGCCGTCGGTGGAGGAGCTTTCGCTTGAGGAACCGGAAATCGTTCGGCAGGGAGGGCGGTATGGTGTGAGTCTGCGGGCTTCTGCACCATCCATCCATATGATGCGGGCCAACATCAAAGCCGAGGTCAATCCGATCGTCGGCACGGAAAAGCAGTCGGAAGAACTGGTACACTATCTGCTCAGCGAGTTTGAGGAACAGCCGGAGAAGATTTGGGGAGACCAATATTTTCGGAAAGTCGCTCAATGAACTCGTGCGTGAGGAACTGTCGCACAAATTGAGCCGTATGCCGGATGATGCCCGTGGTAAAATCCGTGAAACACTGGAAAAGATCATCAATGAAAGCGCAGGAGGACTCATTTGCATCATCCTGTGAAATCGAGCGTGCCTGCCAAAAACAGGCACGCTTTTTTAACAGAATTGTAAAGACTGTCCGCTTGTAAAGGTCGATTTGCTGTGCTAAAATGTATAGTGTATAGAAATGCGCATTTGAAGGAGACTTTTTTACTTGACCAAACAAGTGTTTATCATAAACGGCAGCGGCGGTGTCGGCAAGGATACCGTATGCAGTGCTGCCGCGCAAAGCTGGAAGGTGCAGAACATTTCGTCCATCACACCCATTTTGCAGGTAGCCAAAGCCGCAGGATGGGACGGCACCAAAACACCGGCGGCACGTCGTTTTCTTTCGCAGCTGAAAGCAGACTGCACGGAATTCAACGACCTTCCGTTCCGCTACTGCACAGAACAGCTGCAGATATTTGCTGAAAATGATGCGGAACTGCTGTTCGTCCATATCCGGGAACCGGAGGAGATCGAGCGGTTTCGTCAGACAGCAGGCGTAAACTGCAAGACCATTCTCGTGCGTCGACCGACACTTGAGCAGGCACGCGGACAGCTGGGCAACCGCTCAGACGACGGCGTTGCAGCGTACGCCTATGATGCGGAATTCCTCAACGACGGTTCGCTGGAGGAACTGCCCGCAAAAAAGTACACGACTTTTTACAGGCTCTGATCAAGAGATAACTTTCAAGATCAGGCACGGCTCTGTTTCACAGGAACAGCGCATAGAAAGGAACATCAAAATATGAGCCAGAACAAGAAGAAGTTCTTCGGCAAGCACAAGGACGAGCAGGAGCAGGATCTCGAGCAGACGCAGCCGCTTCCGCCGATGCCAGAAAACAACTCTGACAAGACCGTTCAGACGGAGGAAAATACTGCACCGGAAGAAGCATCCGAAAAAAAGCTGATGCTGACGAAAAAAAACGAGAAGGCAGAGCAGCTTGCCAAATCCTTTTGCAAAAAGATTTAATCGAAGCAAGTGCATTCGCGTTATCATTGCAGCCGGATTGATTATTCTGCTGGTCGGCGGTTCGGTATTTGCTGTCATTCGCTCGCGCCATACCGGCACGGAGAACACACTTCCGACGACTGCAGTCGTTACCTATGGCGATATTGGCACTTATATCGAGGGCAGCGGTGAAACGGCGGCGCGCAATACGGAAGAACTTGGCTTGGGAATTGAGGGCAAAATCTCTCAGGTGCTGGTTTCCGAGGGAGATGAGGTGCATGCCGGTGATCCGCTAGTCGTTGTCGATCCGACCGGAATCCGCGAACAGCTGACAGCGGCACAGGCAGAATTCACTGCCGCGCAGAGTGAGCTGACCAACGCACAGGCAGCGATTACGCAGGCACAGAGCCGCATTGCCTCGGCGCAGAGCCAGTACACCCACGGCAGCGCTACGGCACCGTTCAGCGGCAAGTTTATCGCATCAAGCACATTTGCAGCAGGGCAGAAGGTAAGTGCAGGACAGACCATCGGCCGTATGGTCAACGACACCCAGATGCAGCTTGCTGTACAGTTTAGTTCGGAATATGCCAAAGATATCAAGGCCGGTCAGACGGCTACGATCTCTACCTCTGTCGGACAGGTTTCCGCTGTAGTTTCGTCGATTGATTCCGCTTCCGGCAAAGGTACTTTCCTTGTTGTATTGACCGTACAGAATCCTTCCGGTGCACTGACGCAGGGAACGAGTGCTACCGCAACGATCAACAGCGACAGTGCCGGCACGATTTTCTCTTCCGGGTCGGGCACGCTGGACTACATCAAGGAGCAGGTTATCACGGCACCGATCGGCGGTGAAATCACGGCCTATAACGGCTCGAACCACACATACAGCAGCGGTGCAGTCATTATGTCAATTTCCAATGTTGCAGCGCCGGATACTTCGGACGCGCGAAGCAGTCTCACGGCTGCACAGAGCACGGCTGCAGCCGCACAGGCCAAGGTGAGCGAGATTCAGACGCGCATTCTAAAGCTGCAGCAGGAGATTCTGGATGCCACGATGACGGCTTCGATCGACGGCGTTGTCACCTCACTGAACGCGGAAGAAGGGGAGGAGACCGATGGTACCGAGCCTCTGGTTGTTGTTTCCGACCTAAGCGATACCGTTGTTACGGCCGAGCTGACGACAGATGAAGTGCAGTCTGTCGAGCCTGGTCAAACGGTAACAATGAACATGTACACGATGGATGGTTCCGAGCTGCCGCTCACCGGTGTGGTTGACTCGGTTTCGCCGGAGCCAAGTCAGAACACGGAAGTCAGGGCAGTCTGACGACTTTTTAAGGCAATTATCACGGTTGATTCTATCGAAGGTCAGGCGATTTCCAGCGGCATGATGGTCGATTACAAAATTGCAGTTGCCGAATCGGACAGCTGCCTGATAGTACCGACTTCCCGCTATCGTTCACACGGCGGATGGCAGTACGGGTGTATTCACCAAAACGCTCATTGACAAGGACGGCAACGAAATTCCATTCGATGATACACTGCCGATTCCGGACGGCATGGAAGCGCCCGAAGGCTATCAGCTGGTAGCGGTGGAAACCGGCGTTTCAGATGCGAACAATACCGAAATTTTCTGGGGCGTCGATGAAGGTGCAACGGTTTATCTGAATGCCACACCAAATACATCAAACGCGGTAGCTGATGAGGAAAATACAGCATATAACAGCTGATAAGCAGTATAAAGCACGGCTTTTGTTTTAGAACAGAAACCGTGCTTTTCTTTTATTTCTTACAAACTGGCATTACAAAATAATTGCCATCTGAGCATTTTAACATATTCAGATTGGGCGTATAATGCGTTCATACACCAAACAACAAAGGAGTCTGAACGACATGAGCGTACAGTATAAGCTGAACAAGGAGCTGGCCCAGATGCTGAAGGGCGGCGTCATTATGGACGTAACCACACCGGAGCAGGCGAAAATTGCCGAAGCAGCAGGCGCATGTGCAGTTATGGCGCTGGAGCGCATTCCGGCAGATATCCGCGCTGCCGGAGGGGTTTCCCGCATGAGCGACCCGAAGATGATTCGCGGTATTCAGGAAGCAGTTTCCATTCCGGTTATGGCGAAGTGCCGTATCGGTCACTTTGTTGAGGCACAGGTGCTGGAAGCAATCGAGATCGACTATATCGACGAGAGTGAAGTGCTGTCTCCGGCGGACGATGTATACCACATTGATAAGACACAGTTCAAGGTTCCGTTTGTATGCGGTGCGCGTGATCTGGGCGAAGCTCTACGCCGCATCGCTGAAGGCGCAACAATGATCCGTACCAAGGGTGAGCCGGGCACAGGTGATGTTGTGCAGGCAGTTCGTCACATGCGCGCTATGAACGCAGAAATTCGCCGTGTGCAGAATCTGCGTGAGGATGAGCTGTTTGAGGCCGCAAAAAAGCAACTGCAGGTTCCGGTTGAACTGCTCCGCAGTGTGCATGAAAATGGCCGACTGCCGGTCGTAAACTTTGCAGCAGGCGGTGTGGCAACTCCTGCCGATGCAGCACTGATGATGCAGCTTGGCGCAGAAGGCGTATTCGTTGGTTCGGGCATCTTCAAGTCTGGCGATCCGGCAAAGCGTGCTGCAGCAATCGTAAAGGCGGTTACTAACTACACCGATGCAAAGCTGATTGCAGAACTGTCTACCGATCTGGGTGAAGCAATGGTTGGCATTAACGAGAACGAAATCGCATTGCTGATGGCAGAGCGAGGCAAGTAAAATGGCAGTTGGAATTCTGGCGCTGCAGGGCGCCTTCGCAGAGCATGCCGCAGTGCTGGATAAACTCGGCGTACCGCACTTCGAAATTCGCCAGAAGCGCGATCTGGATCAGCCGATGAATGGTTTGATTATTCCGGGTGGCGAAAGCACAGTAATGAATAAACTCTTGCGCGAGCTGGATTTTGTATGATACGCTGCGTGAGCAGATTCAAAACGGACTTCCTGTATTCGGAACATGTGCCGGTCTGATTCTGCTGGCTAAGCAGATTGATGGTGGCATACCATGCTTCAGTGTGATGGATATCCGCGTAAAGCGTAATGCCTATGGCAGACAGCTTGGCAGTTTTTTCACGGATGATCGGTTTGGCGGTAGCGAGAGAATACCGATGACATTCATTCGCGCACCATATATTGAGAGCGTAGGAAATAATGTCGAGGTGCTATCCATTGTTGACAGTAATATTGTTGCTGCACAGCAGGATAATATGCTCGTGACCGCATTTCATCCGGAATTAGATATGGATTTGACGGTGCATCAGCATTTCATTCGGATGGTTGAGCAGTTTCGGTTGAAGAATGCGAGATAACTAAAATAAGCGGCTCTGTAAGAGCCGCTTTCGTCTGTATAGAAAATCTACTGCACACAAAAAATACCAATTACGAGGATAGAAGAAGCTGAATAAGAAAAAATTAGGACGGTCAGCGCAGCAGATGTGCTGCGTAATTGCCAGCACCGCTAATTATACAAAATAAAGATTTTGTATAATTAGCAAACCATCTATTTTATAGCCATTAATAATTAACAGTTTTCATCCTATTTTCTCCAGATACTCTATCATATCAGCCACAGCACGATCATTATTAGAACTTACCGTTATATTGACATTTTGCAGCACTTCCGGCCCTGCATTGGCCGGTGCAAACGAAATCTGAGCTTCTTGCAGCATGGATTCATCATTGTAGCTGTCGCCAATAGCAAACACACGTTCAACGTCTGGTAAGTATTCAACAATATTTCGTAGAGCCGAACCCTTATTCACACCAGCGGCTGTGATTTCACAGAATGTCGGCATGCTGGATGTCACATCAAATACATGCGGATACCGAATCAGTAAATCCTGTGTAAGTGCGGTGATTTGTGCCGGTTCACCGGTAAAATTGACCGTACACCAGTCCGCAGTTGCGCTTTTTTGCAAACTGCTCATTAGAAAGCATCTGATAATCCAAATGCAGCTTGTGCATGTGCTGCAGCGTGTGATCGCTCATTTGACGAATCAGCGCCGTTTCTGCAGTAAAACCTCGCAACCGAATTGTGAATTATTTAACAATACATGCTCGATCATTTCTTTCGTCTCGTACGGCATTCCGGAGCAATACAAAATCTTGCGATTTTCATCGCAAATCAACGAACCATTCATCACACTGTATGGCGCATTGACCGGCAACTGGTCTATATATATGCCAATAGCATGAGGAGAACGGCCGGTCGCAAGCGACAGCCGTCCTCCCTGTTTCGTAAAATATTGTAATGCTCGCAAATTTTCTGCCGGAATTTGCTTTGAATCATCGAGCAGCGTACCATCCATATCGCAGGCCAGCAGCATACCCTTAAACTTTTTCATTGCATACGCTCCAATTTATCAAGAACTTCAATAAAATATTGTGGCAGCGATGCCGAAAAACTCCATCCGCTCCCCTGTTTTTCGGGTGCGTGAGCGTCAGCTTCGCTGCATGCAGACATTGACCGCCGATATTGGAAAACCGGTCTTTTTTTCAGTCCGTACACCGGATCACCGATAATCGGATGACCAATAGATGCCATATGTACACGAATCTGGTGTGTACGTCCGGTCTCGAGCTGAAATGCCATATATGTGTAGCCGTTATATCGTTTGATGACAGTGTAATGCGTGATTGCTTCACGTCCGCCCTCCACGATTGCCATTTTTTTTTCGATCCGTTTTGTGGCGGGCAATCGGCTTATCCACCGTTCCTGTATCATCCTTGACAGAACCAACCACAATCGCTTCATAGCCGCGATACGCCGTATGCGCCGCAATCTGAGCTGCCAGGCTCTGATGTGCGGCGTCATTTTTCGCCACAACGAGCAGACCGCTAGTATCCTTATCAATACGATGCACAATGCCCGGTCGATGTTCACCGTTAATGCCAGACAGACTGTCACCACAGTGGTACATCAATGCATTTACCAACGTGCCGTCCCAGTTGCCGGCCGCCGGATGCACAACCATGCCGCGTGGCTTGTTGACCACCACAATATCTGCATCCTCATAAACAATATCCAGCGGAATATTCTCCGGCTTGAGATCTACTTCCTTTAACTCCGGAAGCTGAACCGTAATCGCCTCGCTGCCGACCAGCTTGTAATTTTTCTTGAGTGGCTGACCGTTACAGCTTACTGCCTGCTCTGACAGCAGATTCTGCGCCGCAGAGCGGGTCAGTCCTTCAATTTGCTCTGCCAGCCAGCTGTCGATACGCTTGCCGGATTGCTCTGCCGGAACTGTAAATTGTAATTCACTCATGGTTACTTCTCCGCTTCGCTTGTTTCCTTGTGCTGAAACATAAAATATAGCACAAACAGTACACCACCTGCACAAATGAAGATATCTGCCACATTAAATACCGGAAAATGAATCAGACGGAAGTCAAACATATCGACAACAAAACCGTGTGCTACACGATCAATGGCGTTGCCGAGTGCGCCTGCCGCCACCAGAATCAGAGACCAGCAGCCCAGCTGAGTCTGCAGCATATTCTTGTAAATCGCTGTGAAAATGGCAACTGTAATCACAATGGCCAATACAACAAAAAATCCAGCGTGAATCAAATTGCGCGAACAGGCTAAATGCTGCACCGCGATTCTCGATATAAGTCAAGTGAAACACACCATTGATCAACGGAATGGTCTGCTGTGCCTGCAGGGACGTAAACGCCCAGTATTTCACTGCCTGATCTGCCGCGATCATCAGCAAGATTGCACAAATATAAATCGGCATCTTCTACCTCCAAAACAAAAAAGGAGGAACAGAATTGCTCTGCTCCCCCTTGGATTCTTCTTTTTTTAGCCTACAACCTTGGCACAGCGAGCACACAGACCCGGATGCTTTGCATCAGAACCAACGGTCTTAGCCTGCTTCCAGCAACGCAGGCACTTCTTCACCTGCTGCGCGGGCAACAGCAATCTTCAGACCCGGCAGATTCTCGCTTGCAGCGCCCTCACCGTCACCGGCAACGACATCAAGTTCGGAAACAATGCACAGATCAGCCAGATCCTGACCACAGCCGTTCAGGAATGCAGCCTGTTCAGCGTCAGCGTAAACAGTAACGCATGCTTCCAGCGGCTTGCCGATGGTCTTAGCAGTACGCGCACCCTCGAGAGCCTTGTTTACATCATCGCGGAATGCTGTCAGCTTGTCCCACTTAGCACGATCCTCATCGCTGAAGGACAAAGCCTCGTCAGCCTGCGGCATCTCGTTATATGCTACGTTGCGAGCATCATCCTCAGCAGCGTGCGGCATAGCCTGCCAGATTTCGTCTGCGGTAAAGCACAGAATCGGAGACAGCATGCGAACCAGTGCACTCAGGATACGATAGATCGTAGTCTGTGCAGAGCGGCGGCTCAGACCATCGGTCTCATCGCAGTACAGACGATCCTTGGTATCACATCGAGGTAGAAGTTGGACATATCAACAACACAGAAATTATGAATTGCATGGAATACGGTGTGGAATTCGTAGCTATCATATCCCTCACGAACCTTTGCAGCAAGGTCGTTCAGCTTCATCAGTGCCCACTTATCCAGCTCCGGCATATCTGCGTATGCAACAGCGTTGGTCTTAGGATCAAAGTCAAACAGGTTGCCCAGAATATAGCGAGCCGTGTTACGGATCTTGAGGTAGTTCTGCGACAGATGCTTGAGCATGTCCTTGGAAATACGCATATCCTGACGGTAGTCAGAAGAAGCAACCCACAGACGCATTACGTCTGCGCCATACTGCTTGAGGATATCCTCCGGAGCAATACCATTGCCCAGAGACTTGGACATCTTCTGGCGTTCCTCATCAACAATCATACCGTGGGTGATAACCGTCTTGTACGGAGCCTTGCCCTGCGTAGCAATAGAAGTCAGCATCGAAGACTGGAACCAGCCGCGATACTGGTCATTGCCTTCCAGATATACGTCAACCGGGGTCTTCTGACCTTCGCGGTTCTCGATAACAGCACGCCAGGAGGAACCGGAATCAAACCATACATCCATGGTGTCGGTTTCCTTGTCGAACTCGCTGCAGCCGCACTCACACTTGATGCCTGCCGGCAGAATCTCAGCAGCCGTCATGTCGAACCATGCGTTGGAGCCCTTTTCACGGAACAGATCAGCAACGGTCTTAATCGTCTGCTCATTTACCAGCGGCTTGCCGCACTTCTTGCAGGTGAAGATCGGAATCGGAACACCCCAGACACGCTGACGGGAAATACACCAGTCGGAACGCTCACGGATCATGGAGGTCATGCGCTCCTGACCCCAGCCGGGAATCCACTTGATGTCCTCACAAGCCTTGACTGCGTCATCCTGGAGCGCATCAACAGAGCAGAACCACTGCTCGGTGGTACGGAAGATGATCGGGTTTTTGCAGCGCCAGCAATGCGGATAGCTGTGCAACGATGTCCTCGGTTGCGAGAAGTGCACCGCAGTCATCCAGATCCTTGAGAATAACCTCGTTGGAATCGTCAACGAACATACCCTCATACTTGCCGGATTCGGCGGTGTGACGGCCCTTGCCGTCAACCGGAACGATAATCGGGATGTTGTACCTCTGGCAAACGATAAAGTCATCAGCACCAAAGCCCGGAGCGGTATGGACACAGCCGGTACCGGCATCGAGCGTCACATGGTCACCGGTGATAACCAGAGAATCACGGTCGAACAGCGGGTGCTTGGTCTTGATCAGCTCCAGATCAGAGCCGAGAACGGTTGCGAGAACTTCCCAACTGTCAATGCCGGCAGTCTTCATAACAGAAGCAACCAGTTCCTTAGCCAGAACATAAATCTCGCCGTTCGGAACCTTAACGAAATCGTACTCGAAGTTCGGGTTCAGAGAAATTGCAAGGTTGCCCGGAATGGTCCAGGTAGTGGTGGTCCAAATTACGAAATATACATTTCTCCTTGGTACCAAGCAGCTTAGTGATAACACCCTTGTCATCGGTTACAGCGAACTTTACAAAGATAGACTTACACGGAACATCCTTGTACTCAATCTCTGCCTCAGCCAGTGCGGTCTCGTCGTGCGGACACCAGTAAACCGGCTTCTGACCCTTGTAGATGTAACCCTTCTTAGCCATCTCGCCGAAAATCTCAATCTGAGCAGCCTCGTAATCGTGGGTCAGGGTCAGGTACGGACGATCCCAGTCACCGATAACGCCCAGACGCTTAAACTGGGTACGCTGGGTATTGACATGATCGTGTGCGAACTCTTCACACTTGGAGCGGAACTCCGCAGTGGAAACCTTGCTGCGATCCATGCCGTAAGCCTTGATTGCCTGACGCTCAATCGGAAGACCATGGGTATCCCAGCCCGGAATGTACGGAGCCTGATAACCCATCATATTGCGCGAACGCAGAATAAAAATCCTTGAGGATCTTATTCAGTGCATGACCCATATATGCAGATTGCCGTTTGCATACGGAGGGGCCGTCGTGCAGAACGAAAAGCGGCTTGCCCTCGTTCTTCTTCATCAGTTCATGGTAGAGGTCGTTCTTCTCCCAGTTTTCCAGAAAACCCGGCTCGCGCTTCGGCAGACCGGCACGCATCGGGAATTCGGTTTTGGGCAAATTGATCGTATTGTTGTAATCCTGCTGCATTGTGCAGTATTCAGTCCTTTTCGCTTATTTACTTAACGTCCTTCGGGTCGTATTCAGTGCCGAACTGCAGTTCGCCGAAGTCGAATTTACGCGTTGCATCTTCCACTGGTGCATCGCCCTTCCCAGTCGCATTTGTGTTCTTTGCATCTTCAGTCTGCTGTACCGGAGCGAGGTTTTCACCCTTCGCCAACTCTGCCAGTGCTCTTGCCTGCGACTGATACAGCTTTGCTACATGAGCGATAAACTCAGCAGTGTTCTTGCGGGCAGTCTCCAGTTTCTGTTCCTCAGTGTTGATTTCCGCCTGGGTGTCTTTCACCTTGTTGGCGGTTTCATCCTTCGCAGAAGCAATGATCTCCTCTGCTTCCTTCTTCGCCTTGTCGATTGTCTCCTGTGCAATCGACTGTGCGGTCAGCAGGGTACGGTGCATTCCTTCTTCAACACCGCGGTACTCTTCAATTTTATCGACCAGCACTTTCATTTTGCCTTCATAGCAGCGTTTTCCTTCTGCATCGCTGCAAATTCCTCTGCAACACGCTCGAGAAAAGTATCGACAGATTTCATGTCATATCCGCCGAAAACCGCTTTTTCAAAGCCGATTTCTTGTATTTCCTGCACCGTCATATGTTTTTCCTCCGTCTTTATATCATTTGCCGTACTGACACGGAAAAATGGTCGGGCTGCGCCCGACCAAAATCAGCGCCGTTTGTCCGGCAGGCTTAAAGCATATATACCATTTGTTCTAAAACAATCAGAACAAAAAAAGCCAGCATAAACGCAAAATCAAACGGACAATTCCCGCAGCGCACTCACGCGGCTCAGCAGACTGCGAAAAGGTTGAATGACCGGCTCGGTAACAAGGCACAGAAACTCGTAGATTTTTGAGTCGCTGCCCTGTACGAACCAGCTCATGATTGCCCGTGCAAAAAACATAAACTGCAGAATGCGCAATAAGCTGCCTACGAAATATATTACCAAGCTGTTCACGATAGTACTCACGATCTGCGCTTAGAAATACATACCGCTGTTTTCCAGTTCATCGATCAGATCGCCCATAATATCAACATTGTAGGGTGTGATAATATAGGTGCTGTTTGCAACCTTCTTGATCTTGCCTTCGTTTGCATAGGCCACACCGCTTAAGAAATCCACCAGACGGCGGGCAATATCCTTGTTGGTCTGCTCCAGATTCAGGACAACCGTACGCTTGTCCTTGAGATGATCTGCAATCTCCGCAGCCGTCTCAAAGCGATCCGGCTTGACCAGAACCACAGCCAACTGTGTAGTAGTATTGATGTTTACAACCTTATCGCTGCGATCGTGACGGCGCACCTGAGGCGCGTCCTGTGCATCACTGTCGTACGAACGGTCATAGGATCTTCTATTGTAAGATGATGGCTCGCTATCCATCGCAGGTTCTTCGTTTCTCTGACGGGGCATCTCGTCTTCGTAGTCGTCCTCCAACTCGCTGCCCTTTACCCAATCAATAAAGCCTTTGATTGAACCCATGCCAAGTTCCTCCTTATGTTTTAAGGCGAAACGATCTGATACGGCCGTTTGCCAAAGATCGCCGTGCCTACGCGAACCATGTTCGCTCCGCACGCAATCGCCGTTTCAAAATCATTCGTCATTCCCATAGACAAATAATCCATATCTACATTATCGTATTTTTTCGTCAAAATGTCAATAAATACTTGACGCATTTCGGTAAAGTAGTTTGAATTTTTTGTTTTTTCATCCGCAACGGGAGGAATTGCCATCAATCCGCGGATATGAAGCGACTTTTTTGCGCTCAATTTTTTACGATTGCATCGTGCAGTTCTTCGGGCGGAAGACCGCTTTTGGCAGCTTCTCTGCCGATATTTACCTCCAGAAGAATATCCTGACAAACACCGCGCTTCTCAGCTTCCTTGGCGATAGCCTCGCCGAGATGAACCGAGCCGACCGACTGAATCAGCGAAACCTTGCCGATCAGGTACTTGACCTTGTTGGTCTGCAGCGTGCCGATAAACTGAAGGTCTGCGCCATCGTAGGCGTTCTGTTCATACTTCTCCTGCAGTTCCTGTACGCGGTTTTCGCCGCACACACGGATTCCCGCTTCGATAGCCGCCTGTACGCGCTCGGCGTCATTCATTTTGGTCGCAGCCACCAGTGTAATTTCACTGGGATCGCGCCCTGCCTGCACGGCGGCATTGTTTACGCGCTCGATCACAGATTTTACGCGTTCCTGCAGTTCTTTCTTTTTCTTGCTCCGTCATGTCTTCACCACCATATTGTTTTGCAGATTTTTACCTTGAACGATAACCTGGTCTCGCTCGACCAGCATATCGGAGTTGGTCGCACTTTGTTCGACGACATAATAATCGTCCGCCTCAAACAGCTCGTTGATCATTTTGAATTTCTGTATCGAGCCGCTCAGGATGAACACGCCGGGGATCTGCGTGGTCTTTCCGTCGCTGTCTGTTTGTTCCTGCACACGGACGGCACTCTTCGGCACCTTTGAGTCCGGTGTAGGTCGCAATGATAATTTCGATCGGCTGTTCGCGCATGGAAACCATTTCACTGCTGAATTCTGTGCCTTCCATCACCAGCAGAGCCGTATCGCTGTCACCTTGATGGTTGATGGAATGCACGGTTACTTTGGATTCCATCGAAGCCTGCGTAAAGTTTACTGTCAGCTCCTGACCGACCTGCAGACGCTCGGCCTGCTCGGCCGGAATCTTAGCTGCCAGATACCAGTTGAATCCCTTAACGATCTTGCCGAGCGAATTGCTGTTCTCAGCAGACGGCTGCTGCGCAACGGTCTTGTCAAACTGCTCCACGGTCATCTCATCCAGTGAGGATGGTGTGAGAATGCTCTCGTATCCATCCACTACCTCGGAGAAATATCCGGACGAGGATGCAGTGAGTTCCGTGGTTCGGCCGGTAAGCTGATGCTCGAGCGAGGACTGCTCAGAAACCAAAGCGTCACGTTCGGCAGATACCTCGTTGGTATCCACATTGCCGGCCTCGCGGCGCAGCGACAGCGTGCGCAGCGAACTTGCGGCAGACGCGACCGAAGAGCCGCTGCCTTCCTTCACCTGCTCGGCCAGCTGCTCGATCGTCAGCGTGATGACCTGATCCAGCTTTGCGATGTTTGAGCTGTCCGATGTGGACTGCAGCGCTGTATCCAGAAGAGAAATACGTTCCTCCAGCGGATCAAGCTGTCGGCTCAGATCCATAGATTCCTGATCAGAATAGATGATCGCCAGCGGTGCGTCCTGCTGTACGCGTTCACCGCTGTACACGATGTGCTTGACCGAGCTGCCCGTGGCATTGTCGATTGGTTCTTCATCGCGGAAGAACCAGCCATCGCTCGTAAAGCTGTCATTAATTGTGACATGCAGAGCCGGTGTGGTCTCCGGTGCAGCCGAAAACGCGTTAGAAAGACGGCCTCCCAGATAAATCACCATCAGCACCGCCGCAATGATAAATACAACGCGGTTTCCGCCGTCATTCCGCCGTTTTCGCGGCTTGGATTTTGTGCTTTTTGTCTGTTGTCCCATGTAAAGACCTCGTATATGTTCACTGTTCCGCACGCTCCCCTCTCGGTGCATGGAGATCGACTCTATGCTGTGGGATCAGAGTAGAGATTGCGTGCTTATAGATCATTTGCTGTTTTCCGTCGCTCTCCAAAATCACAACGAAGCTGTCGAATCCGCGGACGATACCGCGCATCTGAAACCCGTTCGTTAAAAATACGGTGATGTTCTGCGCCTGCTGACGCAGTGCACTGAGCATTCTGTCCTGTAAGTTGATTTCGTTTCGCACAATGATTCCTCCAGTTAAAATTACAATTTATGGTATCATTGTACACCGTGGTTTTGAAGATATTTTGTCGTTTCCTGTAAGACGAAAGGAAGTTCTTCTCCACTATTATAATATATCCAGTGGATGCTGTCATCCCTTTTCAGCCAGGTAAGCTGACGTTTTGCATAATTTCTGCTGCGCCGTTTGAGTAATTCGGCACATTCTTCCAATGTTTGCTCGCCGTTCAGATAGCCGAGCAGCTCTTTGTAGCCGATGGCCTGCGCGGCAGTGCCGGTCAGCAGACCGCGTTCCACCAGCCGTTTCGTCTCCTCCAGCAGACCGTTTTCCAGCATAAGATCCACTCTGCGATTGATGCGGTCATACAGAATTTCACGGTCAGACGGGCAAACACCGATCTTGAGCGCATCATACTTTGGCTCCGGGCGCTTGTTCCTGCGGTTAAATTCGTCGATCGTCATACCGGTCTGCTCATACACCTCAAAGAGCACGAATGACGCGCTTGAGATTATTCGGGTGCAGACGTTCCGCTCCGGCCGGATCTACCTTAGCCAGACAGTCATGTACCGCCTGATTGCCCTGCTCAGCCGCCATCCGCTGATATTTCTCACGCACGGTCAGGTCGGTCTCATCGCCGGAGAATACGCTGCACTCGATGAGCGCGTCCATGTACAATCCTGTACCGCCGACAACGATCGGCGTCATGCCGCGCGACAGAATATCCTGCGCAGCAGCGTCTGCCAGTTCGACATACCGTGCCACCGAGAACGCTTCGCCGGGCTCGCACACATCGAACAGATGGTGCGGTACGCCCTGCCGTTCCTTCATATCAGGCTTGGCGGTGCCGATATCCATCTCACGGTAAAGCTGCATGGAATCCGCAGAAATGATCTCAGTATGCAGTTGTTGCGCCAGCGCGACCGATAAGGCGGTTTTTTGCCGCTGGCAGTCGGTCCGCAGATACAGATCAAACGGTTTTCCATGCTGTTTCCTCGCTTTTTATTGATTTACACGCTTGAACATCTTGTCAAGCTCATATTTGGTCAGACGAACGGTCGTCGGTCTGCCATGCGGGCAGGAACGCACGTTGTCATCGCTCAGCACCCGCTCGCACAGGTCCTGCAGCTCGGTCATCGTGGTCGGTTTGCCTGCCTTGATAGCCGCCTTGCATGCTACCGTATGAATTAAATCGTCCAGACGATCCGGCACGGTGGTACGGCTGTTCATCGCCTTTTCGGCCAATTCACTGATGACGCTCTGCACATCGCCGCTATCCAGATAAGCGGGCACGCTGCGTACGGCAAAGCTGTTCTCGCCAAAGCTGTCGATGGCAAAGCCTGCCTGACGGATGTCCTCGATCTGCGACTGCACAGCGGCGGCTTCCTCGCCGGTCAGCTCTACAATTACAGGCGTGAGAAGCTGCTGCTGTGGCATATCGGTCTCCGCACGCAGCTTGTTGAACAGAATGCGTTCATGCGCGGCATGCTTGTCGATGAGAATCAAGCCGTCCTTGTCCTCAGCAATGATGTACGTCTGGAAACATTCGCCGATCACACGCACACCGGTATCCAGCGGCTGCAGGATCTGCGGCTTACCCTTGACCTCCGGTGCGCTGACAGACGGCACAACAACCATCGGTTCATCTTCCGGCTCCGGTGTCGGCGTATGCACGGCAGGTGTCGGTTCTGTGACCGGCTCGACCGGCTGTGCCATTCGCGTACGAACTGGTTCCTGCGGTTCCTCCTGCAGTATGCGCGGCGCGGACAGATAACTCGATGCACTGCGCGGACGCTCTGCCTTTGGCGGGATAGACACGAGGAAATCCTCTAAATCCGGTGCTTCCTCGTCGTTCTTTACCGGTGCAATCGGTGTTGGCTTGACACTCGGCGTGACAAACGGCTTAGGGTCTACCGACTTTGGAATCGCAAACCGCTGCTGCTCATGCGTCAGATTATCTTCACGCGGCTTGGCAGGCGCTTCCTTCTCCTTGTGCTCCAGATGCGGCATATTGTCGTTTGCGGCAAGCGCATTCTTGCAGGCAATATACACGACCTCGAAAATCGGCTTTTCCTGCGAAAAATTTGACCTCGGTTTTTGCAGGATGCACGTTGACGTCGACCGCCGACAGCGGCAAATCCAGGAAAAGCGCACCAGACGGATATTTGCCGGTGATGATCGCATTGCGATAGGCCTCTTCCATTGCAGCCTGCATAAGACGGCTCTTGACATAGCGGCCATTGACGAAAAAAAGTGCTGCATGGAACGGTTGGCACGTCCGGCGTGCGGCTTGACAATGTAGCCGTGCACGGTCATACCGTTGCGCTCGGTCATCGGCACTTCAATCATATTGGCAGTCATTTCCTTGCCGAATACGCCGAACACCGGTGCAATCAGCTTGCCCTTGCCGTCCGACGAGAATACCTGCTTGCCGTCGCGAATGAGCGTGAACGCAATCTCCGGATGGGAGAGCGCCGCATGCTGTAAACTACGCCGAGAATGTAACCCGCCTCGGTGAAGTCCTTTTTGAGAAACTTCATGCGAGCCGGTGTGTTGAAGAACAGGTCGCGCACAACGATTGTTGTGCCTTCCGGACAACCGGCTTCCTCCTGTGTCTGAATCTCACCGGCTTCCAGATGCAGGTGCAGACCCGCAATCGAACCTGCCTGACGCGTGAACAGATCAATGCGCGTAACCGACGAAATCGCAGCCAGTGCTTCACCGCGAAAGCCCAATGTGCCGATAGCATTCAAATCTTCCTCGGTACGCAGCTTGCTGGTCGCGTGGCGGCGGAAGGCCACAGGTGCATCCTCTGCCGACATGCCGCAGCCGTTATCCGCAATACGCAGATAGGTAATGCCGCCGTTTTCGATCTCCACCGTAATGCGGGTAGACCCTGCGTCAATCGCATTCTCGACCAGCTCCTTCGCCACGGAGGACGGCCGTTCAACAACCTCTCCTGCCGCGATCAGATCCGCAAGATGCGGCGAGATAATTCATGAATCACTGCCATTTTTTCTTTGTTTTCCTTTCCGGAACAAATCATGGTTGGTCTTTCCTGCCCTGATAAATGATTAAACCAGCTTTTTCAGCTCATACAGTGCGTTGAGCGCCTCGATCGGCGTCATGGTGTCCACCTGCAGTGCACGCAGCCGCTCTGCGACTGCATCGCCGGAGAGCGAATCTATCGTAATCTGCGGAACGTCTTCCGGTTCCTCGGCTACGGCGTGCAGCTCGATTTTCGGCATGGTGGATTCCAGATCAGTCAGCACAGCCTTTGCTCGCTTGATGACCGGATTCGGCACACCGGCCAGCTTTGCAACCTCAATGCCATAGCTGTCATCCGCGCCGCCACGCACGATTTTGCGCAGGAACGTAATGTCATCACCGCGCTTTTTGACCGCAATATTGTAATTCTTGACGCCCTTGACCAGATCTTCAAGCACCGTCAGTTCGTGATAATGCGTTGCAAACAGCGCGCGTGCCGCCGATGCGCTTTTTGTCCGCTACATACTCTACAACTGCGCGGGCAATGCTCATGCCGTCATAGGTAGATGTGCCGCGTCCAATCTCATCCAGAATGATCAGACTGGACTTGGTAGCGTGCCGCAGAATGTCCGCGACCTCGCTCATTTCCACCATGAAGGTGGATTGACCGCTCGCCAGATCATCCGACGCGCCGACACGGGTAAACACGCGGTCTGCCACGCCGATATGCGCGGATGAGGCCGGCACATACGAGCCAATCTGCGCCATGATGGTAATCAGTGCCACCTGCCGCATATAGGTGGATTTACCCGCCATATTGGGGCCGGTGATGATAGCAACGCGGTTTTCCTTGCTGTCGAGCAAGGTGTCGTTCGGGATGAACAGACTATCGGACAGCATTTTCTCAACAACCGGGTGACGGCCGTCCTTGATGTCAATGCGGTCGGAAAAATCCACCACCGGACAAACATAGTTGTTATCACATGCCACATCAGCCAAAGCGCACAGAACGTCAAGCGCTGCGATAGCCTGCGCGGTTTTCTGCACGCGGTGTACCTCGGCGGCAATCTGGTCACGCACAGAGACAAACACCTCATACTCGAGTGCGGTCAGGCGTTCCTGCGCACCGAGCACGGTGCTCTCGAGCTGTTTCAGCTCCTCGGTGATATAGCGCTCGCTGTTCGCAAGCGTCTGCTTACGAATATAGTTCTCCGGAACCGCCTCCGCATTGGAGCGGCTGACCTCAATATAATAGCCGAACACACGGTTGTAGCCGATTTTCAGCTTGCTGATGCCGGTACGCTCGCGTTCCGCCTGCTCGATTTCGGCAATTTTGCCCTTACCGCCGGACGCAAGGTCGCGCAGACGGTCAATCTCCTCGTTGAAGCCCTTGCGGATCATGCCGCCTTCCCGAAGAAGAATCGGCGGCTCATCCACGATGGCCTGCTCGACCAGCGCGCGAATGTCTTCAAGCAGATCAATCTTGCCGGTCAGCTCACGCAACATAGCCTGTCCGAACAGAGCAGCCTGCGTTTTGATCTCCGGCAGGCAAGAAATTGCCGCCGACAGCGCACGCAGATCACGGCAGTTTGCAGTGCCGTAGGCTACGCGCCCAATCAGGCGCTCCATATCGAACACCCGCTTGAGTGCGTCCGTCAATGCCGTGCGGGCAATTACATCGTCGCACAATGCACCTACCGCCTGCTGACGGCGTGCAATATGCAGCGGATTATACAGCGGTTTTTCAATCCACTGACGAATCAGGCGCGAACCCATTGCCGTGCGCGTGTGGTCGAGTACCCACAGCAGCGTGCCCTTCTTCTCCTTGGTGCGCATGGTCTCGCAAAGCTCGAGATTGCGGCGTGCGATCAGGTCAAGCTCCATATACTGGCCTTGATGGTACACCTGCAGCTGATTCAGACTGGAAAGGCTGGCCTTCTGCGTCTGCTCTAGGTAATCCAGCAGACCGCCGAGGCACTGCACAGTGCACGGCAGGTCAGTCAGGCCGGCAGCGTCAAAGTCCTGCACCTTGAAGTGCTCCTGAATGCGTTCCGCACTGCGCTGTGCCTCAAAGCACTCCTCCGGCATCGGCTCTATGAGCGCCTCCAGACGTTCCTTCAGAAAGGACTGAAGGCCGTCTGCCGAAATGGCTCCGCCGCCGACCAGCACCTCACGCGGCGCAAAGCGTCCGAACTCGCTGGTGATGTCATTCCAGTTATCCGAGCCGGTCGCGTACACCGAACCTGTCGTAATATCAGCAAAGCATACGCCGACGGAACCACCGGCTGCATATACGCAGCCGAGAAAGTTGTTCCGGTTTTCATCCAGCATGGAGGCTTCCACGACCGTACCCGGTGTCACGCGTCGGATGATCTCGCGCTTGACCAGACCTTTTGCCTTTTTCGGGTCCTCCATCTGCTCACAGATTGCGATTTTGTAACCCTTCTGCACCAGCTTGGCAATATAGCCTTCCGCGCTGTGATACGGCACGCCGCACATCGGTGCACGTTCTCCCTGACCGCAGTCGCGGCCGGTCAGCGTCAGCTCCAGCTCGCGGGAGACCAGCTTGGCATCGTCAAAGAACATTTCGTAAAAATCGCCCAGACGGTAAAACAGAATGTAATCTTTATTTTTGTTTTTGATCTCAAAATACTGCTGCATCATGGGCGTCAGTTCAGCCATGTTCTTACCTCTTTCTTATAATTTGTGTGCAAACAGACAGCGAAGCGAGGTTTTCTCGATCTCTGCCTCGATAAATTCACCGATTTTGATATCGTCACCGCGCACGCACACGAGCAGGTTGCCCTCGGTACGGGCGGTAAACGGATATTCCGGTCCTTTGGCATTGCCGTCTACAAGCAGACGCAATTTTTTTTACCCTGATACGCCGTCTGCTTTTCAGCAACGATTTCATCCTGCGCCTTGAGCAGGCGCTCGAAGCGGCGCTGCTTATCCTGCGGCGTAGCGTTATCCTCATAGGAGGCTGCGGGCGTGCCCGTGCGAGGCGAATACAGGAAGGTAAACAGCAGATCAAACCGGGTATCCTGCACCAGCTTCAGGGTCTGCTCGAAATCCTCGTCCGTTTCGCCCGGGAAACCGACGATAATATCGCTTGACAGCGTAATATCCGGCATTTTCGACCGTGCATCCGCAATCAGCGATTTGTAGTGTTCTGCCGTATAGCGGCGGTTCATGCGGTGCAGAATCTCGTCGCTGCCCGACTGGAACGGCAGATGCAGCTGCTTTGCGACCTTGCCGCACTCCGCCATGGTGGAAAACAGCTTGGGAGACGCGTCCTTCGGGTGGCTTGTCATAAACCGCAGCCAGAAATCGCCGGGCACGGCGTTGAGACGGCGCAGAAGATCGGCAAAATTCACGTCAATGCCGAGATCCTTGCCATAGGAGTTGACGTTCTGGCCGAGCAGCGTGATCTCCTTGTATCCCGCGGCGATCAGCTCGCGCAGTTCTTTCTCGATCTCCTCCGGTCGGCGGCTGCGCTCCCTGCCGCGCACATAGGGCACGATACAATACGAGCAGAAATTGTTGCAGCCGTACATGATCGACACCCACGCCTTTGCGCCCTTGGCACGCAGCACCGGCAGACCTTCGGCGATATCATCCTCGCCGCCGATGTCGAACACGCGCTTTTTCTCGGTCAGCACGCGGTACAGCAGCGACGGAAATCGCCAGAGCGCATGCGTGCCGAACAGAAGATTGACCTGCGGATAGCTTTTCTTAATCTTCTCGACGTTTTTCTCCTGCTGGGCCATGCAGCCGCACATTGCAATAACAATGCCCGGGCGCTCCTTTTTCAGATGGCGGAGTGCGCCGACGTTGCCGAACGCACGATCCTCGGCATGCTCACGCACAGCACAGGTGTTGAACAGAATAAAATCTGCCTCGTCGGGCGTATCGGTCATTTCGTAGCCCATTTCGGACAGCATCCCGCGGATGCGCTCGGAATCCGCCTCGTTCTGCTGGCAGCCGAACGTATGCGTATAGGCTTTGGGGCGCTTGTCCCCCAATAGGCGGGCTACTGCGTCAATATAGGTAAACTGCGATTGCAGCTGTTCTTCGGAAACATTCTGGGTTGCCATGAAACTCTCCTTTTATCGAAATGGAGTGCCGTCAGAAGTAAACACGTTCATGCGGTGGTACGCGCTGAACGGAATCTCGTACTGCGGCAGGTACTGCCGAATGGCACGGGTCAGATATTCCGGACTCATGTTGTTATTGCCGGCAGCGGTGGTGACAACAGCGGTCACCTCATCAGGGCCGTCAGTAACGGTCAGATCGCGCATCAGCTCACGCATATTGACCGTCTTTTCGCCGCGCTTGGAACGCTTGACGATCTCGACCATGGGGCGGCGGAACAGATTGCGCACATCGTCGGCAAAGCCCTTGGGCGTACCATCCTCAAAACCCCATGTGATGCGGTACTGCGACCATTCAATTGAACCGACCTTCATGCCGCCGTCGGCAAGCGGGTTAAATCTCGATTGCACGCAGGCCCTCGGGAAACACGTCGTTGAGCGCTTCCACCGCGTTTTCCGGCACCGCTTCGGAGGTGATATTGAAATCCAGGAATTCGCACTCGCCGGAGTAGCCGGTCGAGAGCGGCAGCGCCACCGAAACGTAGGCGTGCTGATTGAAACCCTCGGTGAACCACAGCGGCATCTGGCAGCGTGCCATCGAACGCTGCATAGCGTGCATCAGATCAAGGTGAGAGATATACTTGGCTCTTCCTTCTTTGGCAAATTTCATTCGAGCCTTAAACATGGCACTTGCCTCCCTTCAGCAGAGCGCTTGCGCCGCAGCCGGCACACTGGTGCATACAGTCCGGCGTGATAGCCGCTTCGCGGGAACGCTCCCACTCACGCTTGAGATGCTCCTTGCGCGTGCCGCAGCCGATGTGATCCCACGGGAACACCTCGTCCATCGGACGCTGACGAGATGCGTAGAACTCTGGATCGAGTCCGCAGTCGCGAAAACGCCTGCATCCACTTGTCAAAGTCGAAGCACTGATCCCAGCCGTCCATCTTGCAGCCGCGCTGCCACGCCAGCAGAATCGCCTTGCCCTGACGGCGGTCGCCGCGTGCAATAACGCCCTCGAGCACCGAGGTCTCGGCATCATGCCAGTTGTAGGTGACATTCTTGGTTTTCATGACCACCTTGAGGTGCGCCTGCTTCTCGCGGAACTGCTCGAGCGTGTCCTGCGCGTCCCACTGGAACGGGGTCTGGGGCTTGGGCACAAAGCACGAAGCCGACGCTGTGATACGCACGCCGCGCGCACGGTTGGGCGTGTTCTCACGCCAGCAATAGGCGACCTTTTTTTTTGCAAATGTCGGAAATGCCGTCCAGATCCTCGTATGTCTCGGTCGGCAGACCCATCATGAAATAGAGCTTGACGTTATTCCAGCCGCCTTGAAAGGCAATCTCGCAGGCATGTAGTACATCCTCCTCGCGGATGTTCTTGTTGATAACATCACGCAAGCGCTGCGTACCGGCCTCACATGCGAACGTCAGGCCGCTTTTGCGGGTTTTCTGTACGCGCTCCATCAGTTCGGCGGAAAAGCTGTCCGCACGAAGAGAAGGCAGTGACAGGCTGATATGCCGCGGCTCACAATAGTCGAGCATGCACTCGGTCAGACCGGACAGCTCACCGTAGTCACTGGTAGACAGCGAGGACAGAGATTTCCTCGTAACCGGAGTTCTTGAGCACCGCCTGCGCCTGCTTGAGCAGCACTTCCTTGGACTTGGTGCGCAGCGGACGATAAGTGTGGCCGGCCTGACAGAATCGGCAGCCGCGCGGACAGCCGCGGAATAGCTCAATCATCGCACGGTCGAACACAATATCCGTCGAGGGCACAACGAAGGACTCCGGATAGTACATGGTATCCAGATCCTTGACGATGCGCTTCTGCACGAGTGCGGGTGCACCGTGTGTCGGCGTAACGCTCTCAATCGTGCCGTCCTCGTGATATTTGACCCTCGTACAGCGAAGGTACATACATGCCCTCGATCTGTGCTGCCGCAATCAGAAATTCCTGCTTAGACCAGCCTTCGCGCTTGGCCTTGCGGTACAGATCGGTAAATTCCAGCATGATCTCCTCGCCGTCGCCGATCATGAACAGGTCAACAAAGTCAGCCAGCGGCTCCGGATTGTAGGCACACGGACCGCCGCAGGCTACAATATGCTTGAGTTCGGTGCGGTCCTTTGCCAGCACCGGAATACCGCCGAGATCCAGCATATTCAGAATGTTGGAAAACGACAGCTCATACTGCAGCGTAAACGCGATAATATCAAAGTCCGACAATGGGTCACCGCTCTCCAGACCGTACAGCGGCAGACCGGCCTCGCGCATTTCAGCCTCCATGTCGATCCATGGCGCGCAGACGCGTTCGCACCAGATGCCCTTCTGATCATTGAGCAGGCCGTAAAGGATACGCGAACCGAGGTGAGACATGGCAACCTCATAGGTATCCGGAAAAAACAGAACGCAAATCGCAGATCGACGTTCTTTTTATCTTTCATCACCGAGCCCCCCATTCACCGCCGACGTAGCGTGCCGGCTTCTGTACACGGGACAAAATGGCTTCCATCTTTTTTATGCAAGACGTATTCCTCCATTTTCATTCATACAGATTATTGTATCATATCCTTCTGAAAAAAACCATACTGTTTTTGACTGTTTTCGCGCAGAAAGTACACAAAACAAAAAGAAACGCGAAGAAAGCCTTTACACTTTCTTCGCGTTTTGCTTATTCCTCTGAAATTTCCGGCTTACTGCCGAGCAGTCGGGACGTGTTGAACACAGTCAGCACCGTGAGTACGGCATCAACGACAACTGCCATCCACATCTGCGCCAGACCGATCAGCGCCAGTACAGCAAGCACCAGCTTGATGGCGGCCAGCAGTGTCAGATTCTGCATTGCCACTCCATGTGTACTCTTGCAGACCTGAACAGCTTCGCCGAGACCGCTCAGATCATTTTGCGGTAATCAGTACATTCGCCGCATCCGCTGAATAGCGGGAGCCGCGCGTGCCCATTGCCACACCGACATCAGCCATCTTGAGCTGCTCGATATCGCTTACGCCGTCGCCGACATAGGCGGTCGTACCGTCTGTCGGAATCGTGCGCATCATAAAGTCCAGCTTCGCTTGCTTTTTTCCTCGGGCATCAAGCTGCAGTGAACGGTATCGATACCGGCGGCATTTGCAATTCGCTGGGTTGGTGTCTCAGCGTCACCGGTGATAAGTACAGTACGCTCAACGCCCTGATCCTTGATCTTCTTGATCGCGTCAGCAGCGGACGGACGAACCGTATCCTCCAATTCAATCACGCCGATGTGCTCCCCTTCACAGGCGATGTAAACAACCGTGCCGTCGATATCCGGCAAACCCTTGACACCGCGGGAGACCATCAGCTTTCGGTTGCCTACCAACAGAACATGATCACCGATACGAGCGCGCACGCCGCGGCCCTGGAATTCCTCGAATTCCTCGATCTTCGGCAGCTTTTCCCGGCATGCACTTACGATTGCGCGTGCAACCGGATGCTGCGAAAGCTGCTCGGCTGCTGCGGCAAGTGCCAGACAGTTCTTTTCGGAGAACTCCTGCGTGGGATAAATCTTTTTAACCTGCAGATTGCCGGTGGTCACTGTGCCGGTCTTGTTGAATACGACCAGACGCAGGTCTGCAGTCCGTTCCATCGCTTCGCTGCCCTTCATGTGAACGCCTTCGCTCTCAAGTCGGCCGCCGCCGCATACAAAAGCAAGCGGTACAGCCAACGCCAGTGCGGTCGGACAGCAGGCGATGAGAAGCGTCAGTCCGCGATATACCCAGCCGGTCATATCCGAACCGGGCATGAACAGCGGCGGAAAGTGCGGCTGCCAGTACGGCAATGACGATCACAACCGGAACCAGGCGCTTGGCATTACGCTGCGCACTGTTTTCCAACGCTGCCTTGTGTTCGGCAGCTGCATTCTTGCTGTACTCGGCGAATCTGACGAACCGCGCAGTCCTCGTAGCGCGAGATCACACGAATCAGCATCAGAGAGCCGTTATACTGGCTGCCTGCCAGCACACGCGTATTCTTATCAACTGCCATCGGCACGTTTTCACCGGTAAGCACGCTGTCATCCACCGTGCCGTCTCCGCGAAGCACAACACCGTCAATCGGTACGCGCTCACCCGAGTGCACCAGAACCAGCTCACCCAGACGGATATCTGCCAGCGGAACCTGACGCTGTTCGCCCTTCATGTTGACGACCGTTGCCTTTTCCGGCATGAAATCGTGCTGCTGCGGCAACGCCTGATAGGTGGATGCCAGAACGATATCACCTGCGATTTTGCCAATCTCGAACAGGATGAGCACAACCGTTGCTTCTGCACGGCTGCCGAGCGCAAATGCGCCGATAGACGCTATTAGCACGAGCAGATATTCATCGAAAAACGAGCCGTGTGTCAGATTGGTCAGCACACGCGCTGCAATCGGCAGCGCTGTGATCAAAAACGCCAGCAGGCAGAGCGGCAATGCCGCGCTCGAATCTCCCATTGCGATTCCGGCCACAAGAACGATTGCCGCGGCAGCCAGCCGTGCACCTACACTCTGCATATCCAGCCGTGTCATCGGCTGATAGGTCACTTCAGCGCCTTCCTGTATACGGCGTGCATTTTCTCGCCGCAGACGGGTCTGCTCACGCCGACGCATTTTCGCCCGGTACTGTGCCTTCTGCACGAAATTCATACCAGTGGTATCGTCCGCGTCCTCCGGAGCTTCGATTACTGACGGTTCCGGCTTCTTTTCCTCCGGCTTTTTTCATCTTTTGGTTTAGGCTTCTCCTTAGGTGCGGATTTTGCCTGTTCCTTTTTCTCCGCCTTGTCCTTTTCATGGTTTTTCAGTTTTCTTCTTTTAGCTTCTGCAGCCTGTCCGGCTTTTCCTCTATGATAGGCTCGAATTCCGCTTCCTCTGATTGTTCCTTCCTCAGGAAGCTCGTCCTCTATACCTTCGTCGTCAAATTCCGGTTCGTCCCAGTCGCCCTCGTCTTCGGTCTCATCCGGCGAATCTTCTTCTTCGTCAAATTCGTCTTCCGCATCTTCCGGCGATTCCTCAGCTGCGTCTGATTCCTCCGAGGGCTTTGCAGGCTCAGCTGCTGCCGCTTCCTCGGGCGGCGTTTCCGCCTCCGGAGATTCGCTTTCACTTTGGTGCGATGTATCGGCTTCCGGCTGTTCCGCATTCTTGTCCGGCGGCTCAGGCTCGCCGGGCGGCGCTGATTCTTCTTTTTCAGGCGGTTTTTTATTCTCTTCGGGTTTAGGTTTTTTTCCGGAGCGGCAAACAGCTGCGCTACTGCCGAATTTTCCAGATCCGCTAAAATCGAATCGACCTGTGCTAAAATATCTTCCGCCGTTGTCTGGTCCTTCTTCTGTTCCGAATCAGGGCGGTTATTTTCGCTCATTCCGTTTATCCCTCCTGCACGTGCGCGATTCCCTGTGCCAAAATGGTCTGAATATGATCATCGCACAGCGCATAGTATACTGTTTTTCCGTTTTTTCGACTCTTGACCAGCCGCGCCTGCTTCAAAAAACGAAGCTGATGCGATATCGCGGACTGGCTCATGTTCAGCAGCGACGCAATATCACAGACACACAGCTCCGCGGACACAAGCGCCGCCAGTATCCGCAAGCGGGTCTTGTCGGAAAACGCTTTGAAAAAATCTGATGCGGCTGTAGTGATCTCCTCTGCCGGCATTGCGCTGCGCGCTGCCATAACTGCATCTGTATGGACGATATGCTCCTCGCAGCACTCCAGTTCTGCGTCTGTATGCTTTGCCGACAATTTGATCCCTCCCGCAATATGTGCATATCTATTCAACTTATGATAACATTCCAGTCCACTTCTGTCAAGAATCGAGTCGGACACAAATGACAATTTTGCGTGCAAAAAAGTCCTGCAGGCCGGATACGGTCTGCAGGACTTGAACGCAATTTTTACTTTTCGGGCTGTTCACGCTTCGGATCGGTCATAACTTCCTTGAATGAAGTTGCCAGACCCGCAAGGCTCTGAATCTCGCTCGGGATGATGATCTTGGTTGCCTTGCCGTCGGCGGCGCTGCTGAATGCCTCGAGAGATTTCAGCTTGATAACCTGCTCGGTCGGTGCCGCTTCATCCAGCAGAGTGATGGAGTCTGCCAGTGCCTTCTGCACGGTAAGCAGCGCTTCCGCTTCACCTTCGGCCTCCTTGATCTTGGCAAGGCGATTTGCCTCTGCAGCAAGAACAGTTGCTTCCTTTTCGCCTTCAGCCACCAGAATCGCGGACTGCTTTTTACCTTCCGCTACCAGAATGGACTCACGGCGTTCGCGCTCGGCCTTCATCTGCTTCTCCATAGATTCCTGAATGGCAGCCGGCGGAATGATGTTTTTCAGCTCCACGCGATTTACTTTAATGCCCCAGTCATCGGTCGCTTCATCGAGGATGGAGCGCATTTTGGTGTTGATGATATCGCGGCTGGTCAGCGTCTGGTCAAGCTCAAGATCGCCGATGATGTTTCGCAGTGTGGTTGCAGTCAGATTTTCGATTGCCGCCATCGGGCTTTCGATACCGTATGCAAACAGCTTCGGGTCGGTAATCTGGAAGTACACGACCGTGTCGATCTGCATGGTTACATTATCCTTGGTGATAACCGGCTGCGGCGGGAAATCGACTACCTGCTCCTTGAGGGTTACCTTGCGGGCAATGCGCTCAAACAGCGGCACCTTGAAATGCAGGCCGGTGCTCCATGTGTCACGGTAGGTACCGAGACGCTCGATAACATACGCCTTCGCCTGCGGCACGATCACGATATTGCTTGCAATGAACGCGATGAGCAGAACAATCAGCACAATCCAGATGATGGGTACAATAATATAATCCATGATAACGCTCCTTTACAGTTGGTTCGGTTTTACAATCGCCTTGACGCCGCGGATCTCCACAACCGTGACTCTTGTCCCGATTGCAATTTGCGCGTCAGTCGTACTGCGGGCTGTCCAGATCTTTCCGTTGATTTTCACCGCACCGGTCTCCAGAACATTGTCAATCGGTTCGGTAACAACGGCAGTCTGTCCGATGATACGATCTGCGTTGGTTGCCTGCTGCCGACTGCCGAGAAAACGGCGGCAGAGCGGACGCACCAGTACAAGCAGCAGCGCGGAGAACACGATGAACACAATCCACTGCCCCATCAGTCCGACCGAAAGGCTGGCTGCAATGAGTGCCGCGACACCGCCGGCAGCGAACCAGATGCCGCACAATGTGAGTGTAAACGCCTCTACCGCTACACTGATGATAATGACAGCCAGCCAGACATACAGGCTGTCAATTCCAAACATCATAAACTATCCCCTCCTTTGGCAACAGTATAGCATGTGCATACGAAAAAGTACAGCAAAACCCGATCAAATTTCCGGCTAATCTTTGCATATTGCACAAAATGTCGAATAAAACAAAAATCCGCTCGAACCGTGCAGTACAGTTCGAGCGGGAAATCTTCAAAAAATCAGCGGGTCATGCAGCGCGAGACGTATCAGCCAAATTGCGATATCCAGCACGATAACGCTCCACAGCAGCACGCGCTCGAGGTTTTTGGAGCCGAAAAGCGGCTTTTTGCCAAACAGCGCGTACAAAACGACCGGCGGCAGCACGAAAACCATCGGGTGAAACCGCAGTGCCGTACGAAAGTCCAGTCGGAGCAGAGCGGCAAGTGCGCGGCTCAGTCCGCAGCCGGGACACGGCACACCGGTCAAGTATTTGATCGGACAGTTCCAGCCGAACAGCAGCGCCGAGGCATATGCCAACGCACCCAGTATCAGCAGCACGAGCAGGCCGTTCAGACCGCGCCGAAAGCGCTCCGGCATCAGCCCTTGTAGGTCTCGCGGAACTCGAGGAACTCGTCATAGGTGCATTCCTTGTCCAGAACGCCCTTTTTCACGAATTTTCGATAATACGGGTCGCAATGGTCTGCACGAACTCGTGGTCGTGGGAAGCAAACAGCACGGTGCCCTTGAAATCACGAACGCCGTTGTTGACTGCGGTGATGGATTCCAGATCAAGGTGGTTGGTCGGCTGGTCGATGACGAGCACGTTCGAGCCGAACAGCATCATGCGCGCCAGCATCAGGCGAACCTTCTCACCGCCGGACAGTACGCGAACCGGCTTGTACACGTCGTCGCCGGAGAAGAGCATCCGGCCGAGGAAGCCGCGCAGTGTGGATTCCAGTGTATCCGTGCGGGAATACGGCGCGATCCAGTCGAGCATATTCTCCTCGTGGCCCTCGAAGAACTCGTTGTTGTCCTTGGGGAAATAGCTCTGGCTGGTGGTCACGCCCCACTTGAAGCTGCCCTCGTCCGGCTCCATCTCGCCCATAAGAATCTGGAACAGCGTAGTCATTGCCAGCTCGTTATCCGAGATGAACGCAATCTTGTCACCGCGGCGCACGATGAAAGATACGTTGTCGAGCACCTTCTCGCCGTCGATGGTCTTGGAGATGCCGCGCACCTCGAGAATGTCCTTGCCTGCCTCACGGTCCGCGTCAAACGCTACCCACGGGTAACGGCGGGACGAAGCCGGCATTTCCTCGACGGACAGCTTGTCGATCAGCTTGCGGCGGCTGGTCGCCTGACGGGACTTGGACTTGTTTGCCGCAAAACGCTGAATGAAGTTCTGCAGTTCCTTGATCTTTTCCTCGTTCTTCCGGTTCTGGTCCTTCATCATGCGCTGGACCAGCTGGCTGGACTCGTACCAGAACTCGTAGTTGCCCACATACAGCTTGATCTTGCCGTAGTCGATATCAACAATATGGGTACATACATTGTTCAGGAAATGACGGTCATGCGATACAACGAGGACGGTGCCCTCAAAATCGGCAAGGAAGTCCTCCAGCCAGCGGACTGCCTGAATATCCAGATGGTTGGTAGGCTCGTCCAGCAGGATGATGTCCGGCTTGCCGAACAGCGCCTGAGCCAGCAGCACCTTCACCTTCTCGACGTCACCGAGGTTCTTCATCTCGGTGTACAGGATGGCATCTGCATCCAGACCCAGACCGTTCAGCAGCTGGCTGGCCTCGGTCTCGGCGTCCCAACCGCCCATTTCAGCAAACTCGGACTCCAGCTCGGCAGCCCTGTTGCCGTCCTCCTCGGTGAACGGATCCTTCATGTAGAGCGCATCCTTTTCGTGCATGACCTCAAGCAGACGCTCGTTGCCGCCGAGAACCGTGTTGAGAACAGTCTCCTCGTTGAAGGCAAAGTGGTCCTGCTTGAGTACGCTCATACGGGTCTTGGGCGCAATCGAAACCGTGCCGGTGGATGGGTCCAAATCGCCGGACAGAATGCGCAGAAATGTAGACTTGCCTGCACCGTTTGCACCGATAACACCGTAGCAGTTGCCCTGGGTAAATTTCAGGTTTACATCTTTGAACAGCGGCTCGCCGCTGAAGTTTAAGCTAAGATCGCTGATAGTGATCATGTAAGAGATTCCTCCCGCATTATTTTTCAATTAGAATCAGTATACCACATAAACCGCTGTTTTCACAGATAATTTACAGATGCAGCCGTATTTTTTTGTTCATGTTGTCTTGAAACGACACCCAGAATGCTATATACTATATTTATAAATATCAATCCCTATTTGTTTCAGGAGGTTTTTCCCTATGTCTAACCTGATGGAAGTTATCAAGTCTCGCCGCTCTACGCGCGCGTTCAAGTCCGAGCTGCCGCCGAAGGATCGGATCATGCAGATTGTTGAAGCTGCTGAATGGGCGCCTTCCGGCATGGGCAAGTACCTGTGGCACTTTACCGTGATTTACAATGCAGAGAAGTCGCTCAAGCTGGCTCGTGCCGTAGCCGAGGCAGACAATCGCGGTCCGGAGTACAATTTCTACGGTGCACCGGTCAACATTATCATTTCCTACAAGCGGGATGAGCACCACCACGCTCGGTAGACGGCGCTGCTGCAATGGAAAATCTGCTGCTGATGGCTACCGAGCTTGGCCTCGGCTCCTGCTGGATCAACCAGCTGCGCGAGACCTGCGACGTGCCTGAGGTTCGGCACTGCTGACCGAGTACGGCGTACCGGAGGACCACATTGTTGTCTGCTCCGCAGCCATCGGCTACATCGAGAAGGAAACGCCGGCAAAGCCGCGTCATGAGGGCTTAGTTTCGATTACCGAATAATCGAAATAATGGAAAATTGAGAATTGAGAATGGAAAATGCCGCTATTCTTGCGTGCATTAAATCACTCGGCTGTGCCAAATACCTTAATTTTCAATTCATTAGCGACGAAAGGAGCTAATATCATGGATGAGAAGATTGCTAAATTAAAAGAGTGGATCGACGGCAGCGACAACATTGTCTTTTTCGGCGGTGCAGGCGTATCAACTGAGAGCGGCATTCCGGATTTCCGCTCGGTGGACGGTCTATACAACCAGCAGTACAAGTACCCGCCGGAGACCATTCTCAGCCACACGTTCTTTTTTTGAGCGAAACCGAGGAGTTTTATCGCTTCTATCGGGCGAAAATGCTGGCTCTTGATGCAAAGCCGAATGCGGCTCACCTCAAGCTGGCCGAGTGGGAACGCGAGGGCAAGTGCCGTGCCGTTGTAACGCAGAACATCGACGGTCTGCACCAGAAAGCAGGCTCGAAGGAAGTGCTTGAGCTGCACGGTTCGGTGCTGCGCAACTATTGCATGCGCTGCCGCAAGCCATATCCGGTTGAGGATATCGCCAAGGGCACCGGCATTCCGCGATGCTCCTGCGGCGGCATTATCAAGCCGGATGTCGTGCTGTACGAGGAGGGACTCGACAGCTACACGATCAACAAGAGCGTAGACTACATCTCCAAGGCTGATATCCTGATTATCGGCGGCACCTCGCTGGCTGTTTATCCGGCCGCCGGTCTGATCGACTATTACCGCGGCAATAAGCTGGTTTTGGTCAATAAGTCCCCTACTCCTGCGGATCGCCGTGCTGATCTGGTCATTCACGCGCCAATCGGCGAGGTTTTCTCGCAGCTGTAAAAATAAAGCTCCCTTTTCCGGTTATATAAACTGCAAACCGAAAAGGGAGGTATTATGCCGGTTGATAGAATTGCACTCATTTTTGCCATCATCGAGGGATGAAACTGCTGTACAGATAGGAAAAAGACCCGCTTTCAGCGGGTCTTTTCTCGTCAAATTGTAAGAGGTAAAATAGGAATACGCGATATTCAGCTTAGTTGAATGCCTGCTCGAGGTCAGCCAGAATATCATTGATATTCTCGGTGCCGATGGACAGACGAATGGTGCCCTGATGGATACCCTGATCCTCCAGCTCCTCTGCGGTCAGCTGCGAGTGAGTGGTGGTTGCCGGATGGATGACCAGGCTCTTAACGTCAGCAACATTTGCCAACAGAGAAAAGATCTGCAGCTTGTCAATGAACTTAAATGCTGCTTCCTTTCCGCCCTTGATATCGAAGGTGAAGATAGATGCGCCGCCGTTCGGGAAGTACTTCTGGTACAGAGCATGATCCGGGTGGTTCGGCAGCGACGGATGGTTCACATGCTCAACCTGCGGGTGATTGGTCAGGAACTCAACAACCTTCTTGGTGTTCTCAACGTGACGCTCGATACGCAGAGACAGAGTCTCAGTGCCCTGCAGCAGCAAAAATGCGTTGAACGGAGAAATGGTAGCACCGGTATCACGCAGCAGGATAGCGCGGATGTAGGTTACGAAAGCAGCAGGACCAACTGCATCTGCGAAAGAGATGCCGTGATAACTCGGGTTCGGCTCAGCGATCGGTGCATACTTGCCGGATGCCTTCCAGTCAAACTTGCCGGAATCAACAATGATGCCGCCGAGGGTCGTGCCGTGGCCGCCGATGAACTTGGTAGCAGAGTGAACAACGATATCAGCGCCGTACTCAATCGGACGGATGAGGTACGGGGTACCGAAAGTGTTGTCGATTACGAGCGGCAGACCGTGCTTGTGCGCAATCTTTGCGATAGCCTCGATATCCGGAATATCGGAATTCGGGTTGCCGAGAGTCTCGATGTAAACCGCCTTAGTATTGTCCTTGATAGCGCCTTCCAGTTCTTCCAGATTGTGTGCATCAACGAAGGTGGTCTCAACGCCGAACTGCGGCAGAGTATGTGCCAGCAGGTTATAGCTGCCGCCGTAGATGGTCTTCTGTGCTACGATGTGGTCGCCGGCCTGAGCAAGTGCCTGAATGGTGTAGGTAATCGCTGCGGCGCCGGAAGCGGTAGCCAGAGCGGCAACACCGCCCTCGAGTGCTGCAATGCGCTTCTCGAACACATCCTGCGTGGAATTGGTCAGACGACCGTAGATATTGCCTGCGTCAGCCAGACCGAAACGGTCAGCCGCGTGCTGGCTGTCATGGAAAACGTAAGAAGTGGTCTGGTAGATCGGAACTGCACGGGAATCGGTAACCGGATCAGCGGTCTCCTGACCGATGTGCAGCTGCTTGGTTTCAAAGGACCAGTTTTCGGTATTCTTGATAGTTGCCATGATAATAATCTCCTTTTTATATACATGTTTGAAGTGGTTGATTCGTTTCGTGTACTAAAAAGAAGGTTCACATTCGCCCAAATCGGAAATTCGAGCGGAGCAGCTTTTCAAAGTAGTATCGCATAACCGCGTCTCCTAAATTCATATTATTTCACTGGGATTGCTATGATTATACTAAACTCCCCCTCTTCTGTCAACCCTTTCCGACAAACTTTTTTCGTTCCGGCAGATTACCCAATTTCCGATGGTCCAATCCCTATTTTTTCGATAGGTTTTGAGGCGGTGTTTCCTGTTCGCCATCCAAATAAAAAAAACCGCCGCACAGGGATTGTGCAGCGGTTTTGATGATCAATATTCAGCAGCGAAAAATCAGAACTCGATCTTCTTTGCGATATAAGCAGCAACTTCCTCAATCTTGATGCGCTCCTGCTCCATAGTATCACGGTCACGAACGGTTACGCAGCCATCCTGCTCGGTCTCGAAATCGACGGTTACGCAGTACGGCGTACCGATCTCGTCCTCACGGCGGTAGCGCTTACCGATAGAGCCTGCATCGTCAAAATCAACAGAGAACTGCTTAGCCAGCTCCTGCCAGATCGGCATAGCCTTGTCGGTCAGCTTCTTGGACAGCGGCAGTACAGCAGCCTTGAACGGTGCCAGAGCCGGATGCAGACGCAGAACAGTACGAACATCGTCCTTGCCGTTCTTGTCCTGACCTACGACTTCCTCGTCGTAAGCGTCGCACAGGAAAGCCAGTGCAACACGGTCAGCACCAAGCGAAGGCTCGATAACATACGGAATATACTTCTCATTTGCTTCCTGATCGAAGTATTCCATCGAAACACCCGAGGTGTTCTGATGCTGGGTCAGGTCAAAGTTGGTGCGGTCTGCAATGCCCCACAGTTCGCCCCAGCCAAACGGGAACATAAACTCGATATCGGTGGTAGCGTTGGAGTAATGAGACAGCTCCTCGGGATCGTGGTCGCGCAGGCGGAGGTTCTCGTCCTTCAGGCCGAGGGAGAGCAGCCAGTTGTGGCAGAACGTGCGCCAGTAGTTGAACCACTCAAGGTCGGTGCCCGGCTTGCAGAAGAACTCGAGCTCCATCTGCTCAAACTCGCGGGTACGGAAGGTGAAGTTGCCCGGAGTAATCTCGTTGCGGAAGGACTTGCCTACCTGACCAACGCCGAACGGAATCTTCTTACGGGTGGTGCGCTGGATATTCTGGAAGTTTACGAAGATGCCCTGGGCGGTCTCGGGACGCAGATACACCTCGTTCTTCGCGTCCTCGGTGACGCCCTGGAACGTCTTGAACATCAGGTTAAACTGCCGGATGTCGGTGAAGTTGTGCTTGCCGCAGGTGGGGCATGCGATCTCATGTTCGTCGATGAATGCCTTCATCTCAGCCTGGCTGAGTGCGTCAACACTCTTTGCCGAGATCGTAGTTGTTCTCAGCACACCAGTCCTCGATGACCTTGTCGGCGCGGAAGCGCTCCTTGCACTCCTTGCAGTCCATCAGAGGATCGGAGAAGCCGCCCACATGGCCGGAGGCTACCCAGGTCTGCGGGTTCATCAGGATCGCGGCGTCAAGACCTACATTGTACTGGCTCTCCTGCACAAATTTCTTGCGCCATGCTGCCTTGACGTTGTTCTTGAACTCAACGCCGAGCGGACCGTAGTCCCAGGTGTTGGCCAGGCCGCCATAGATCTCAGAGCCGGAGAAGATAAATCCCCGTCCCTTGCACAGAGCGACGATCTTTTCCATGGTCTTTTCGCTGTTTTTCATGTTAAATTCTCCTTTTTGGCACAGCTGGCTGCTGCACGCTGTTTTTGCTTTGCACCGGAAAAAGTGCTTGACATGAAATTATTCTACCGTTATAATTAATCATTGTCAAGAGTAGTTTAACGAGTTAAACGAATAGAATTCGGTTTGATCAGTAAATTGCTTGCGAGAAGCTGACATTAAGGCGATTCGCTCAGTTGGGAGCGGAAGCGGTACAGAAAGCAGTCCCCGTTCTTCCCTGTTCAGTTGAGTTTGCTCAAAACGCTTTTCTTGACACATATATTCGGGCTTGTAGCTCAGTTTGGGAGAGCGTTCGGTTCGCATCCGAGAGGTCGAGGGTTCGATCCCCTTCAAGTCCACCATAATGCGAAGATACAAACTTTTTTTCATAGTTCGGAATGTTTTCGCATTAACCATCAGAATAGAGCACACCTGATTGCGGGTGTGCTCTTTTTTCTTTGCCCTCCTCTCTGTTATAATAAAAATATAGGATTGGAGGAAATATGAATGGTTTCAAGAAAAATTTTTGTCGGTGAAAAATACTTGCACTTTAAGAACAAGCTGTATCAGGTACTCGCTATCGCCACGCACACAGAAACCGGCGAACCGCTGGTGATCTATCAGGCGCTCTACGGCGACTTCAAAATTTATGCCGCGGCCGTATGATATGTTCGCCTCCGAGGTGGATCACAAGAAGTACCCTGATGTTACGCAGCGTTTCCGCTTTACTCATGTAATCTTTGACGGAGATACGCCGAAGGCAACTGAATAAAAACAGCCCCTCCAGGAGCCAGCATAAAACCAGTTCTCGGAGGGGTTTCGCTTTACTCCTGCATAGCCTCGGCAGGCTTCTTCACAAGGTCCTCACCGTACTGATACCGCGCCCAGACCGAAGCCTACGCCGCGGTTGCCGGAAGCGTCATACGGGAAGAAGTTGACGGTCACGCGAGCATACATACCGGAGTAAACATCGGTCGGCAACAGGTCGGCATGGACGTTGGAAATATGCACGCACTGCGGCTTCTGCTTGTGACCCAGTGCCCCTTGCACTCCCAGGACGAACGGCTCACCGGACGGACGGGTGCCGTCGCCGCCGCAGATAACCAGATAGCGTATCTGCAGACGTTTTCCCTTCCACAGCTCCTTGACGTCGTATCCCACAGAGCGGTCAGCTGCTCGAGCTACTCCTCCGTCCAGCAGAAGTAAAGACGCTTGCTCGGCTTGATGCCGCAGCTGTGCTTCCCGACTGCAGCCAGATTGGCTGCGAAATTGTTGTTTTACATTGAATCTTCTTTCTTGTGTATTTTATCGTACAATGCCAATACGCCGCTTGACGATGTCGGTCGCAACGTCGCCAAGATAGTACATCACGCGATGCTCGCCGGACACTCTCGGTGCGCCGAGTATGCGCTTGGCTTTGTGCTTGTCAGTAAAACCGTAGATTTTTGCGACTTGCTCCAGTGTCAGCAATACCATGTTCGAATACATCCGCATCAGGTCGTTCTTGCCCCCCCCTGACGGAGTTCCTGATAGGTTCAGGCGTTTATGTTTTACACCTCCTTGTGTGATTTATAATCACGCAGGTGGTACACTAATTACAACCAATCGAATGTTTGATGTAAAGTAAGGGTGTTTGTTCTGACATTAGGAGAAAAGAATCAAAAGAGAAAATGGTCGAAGTTCCCGACACCTATCTCAAGGGCCGCAAGCCGGAGGATTTCTGCGCTATGCATGTCCGCGGTGGCAGTATGTATCGTGATTTCCGTAATGGTGATATCGTGCTGGTGCTCAAGCAGAACACCAGGGAACCACAGCGGCGAGATCGGAGTCATCAGCTATGGCGATGACGAAATGACCATCAAACGCATCAACTATGTTCAGAGCTAGGATTGGCTAGAGCTTGTGCCCCTGAAACCCGTCTCACCCGCCCAGACGGATCGAGGGCACCGACCCGGAAAGATGCCGTATTATCGGTATCCCGCGCGTACTGATACGCGAGTTCTAAATATAAAAATTACGCCCACCGGCTGCAACCGATGAGCGTTAGCGAGTGCATTCTACCCTCTTATTTTACAACCAAAGATGTTTTACAATAAAAACAAACACATCAGACGGATGTTTCCGCAAAACGTTTACCTATAATGGCAAGCGGTACTCCGTCCGGGTAAAGGCCGCGCGCGATCTCTGGCACAAGGTCGAGGAAAAGAGTAGCGGCTATCTTTTTACGCAGCCGACTACCGGCAGACCGCACACCGAAACGTCCATGAAGCAGATGTGGCGCTCGTTCAAGCAGGCACTTGATCTCGATATGGGCGCACAGATGGCCAGCGGCGCAATCGACCCGGAAACGTCGTTGTGGCTGATGATCTCACGCCGTACTGCCTGCGGCATACATACGCGACTGATTTGCAGTCCGCCGACGTGCCGATCAACGTTGCAAAGGACTTTCTGGGCACAAGTCGATTGCCATGACGTCGCATATTTATACGCACCTCTCCGATGAAGCGTTCACGAACGCCTCGTTAAAGGTGCTCAGTTTTGCGACCGAGAGCAGGAAGAAAACGCAGAAAAAAGTCGTCTCTATCCATTGATTTTTGCTCCCACACTTAGTCCCACATCCTGCACCCGTAAAAACCCCAAAAAAACCGCATTCACACAAAAACAAAAAAAGCGCCGCTTCCCTTGCGACACTGTAAAAAAATTCAAATAAACAGAGAAAAAAGCTCCCAAACCACAATGTTTAGGAGCTTTTCGTTTGGTGGAAGTTACAGGGCTCGAACCTGTGACCCTCTGCTTGTAAGGCAGATGCTCTCCCAGCTGAGCTAAACTTCCATCGGGTCGTTGTCGTCTCATCCCTGACGACTTGTTTAGTATATAACAGAATTACGAATCTGTCAACACATTTTCTGAAAAAATTCCAAAAAATTTTTAGACCCGAAAATTTACGCCGCGCACAGCGTTCTCCGACATGCGCGGCGTAATGTATTATCGTTCCATCTTTTCACAGAACCTCATCAGCATTGCCGCGACCTGTGCGCGGGTGGCATTCCCATGTGGATTCAGTCTGCCGTGTGAACCGTTGACGATTCCGTTCGCTGCCGCCCATCGCATAGCATCGACCGCGTAGGCGCTGACGGTATCTGCGTCTGCAAAGGCATCCAGTGTGCCGCTGGCTTCAGGGACATCCGCATAGCGGTACAGCATGGTGACGAGCTGCTCTCGTGTAATGCCGGCCTCCGGCGCGCGGCCATCCGAAATGCCTGCCGACTGCGCCCACGCCATGCCCTTCTCGTACCAGTTTGCACCGCCGGTCGTATCCGCACCCGCGTACCGTGCGAGAATCGTCATCAGCATACCGCGCGTGGTCGTGCCATCCGGCGAGAACGCATCCGTACCTGTGCCGCTCATCAGACCCTTTTCCACAACACAGCGTACGGCATCGGCGTACCACTCGGTTGGCTTGACGTCATCGAAGCTCACATTTTGAGCAGGCTGTCTCTCGAAAATAGGTGTAAGCGTGACATTGCACGCAGGCATGACGAATGTAAACCGACCGTCCTTCTCCGTCACTGCGACCGGCTTGCCGCTCTGGTCGGTAACCGCGATTGTTTTGAGCGCATAGCCTTCCTTTGGCACAGCTTTAATCATCCACTGTGCTGCCTTTGGCTGCGTTTTTCGGTGTGATTGAGACCTCGCCGTGCTCGCTCTTAGCCGCAGTCACCGCACCGGTCGGCGTGCGGACCGGACCGCCGCCGCCACTGCCGCTCGTTCCGCCACTCTGCTGAGCAGTGAACACCGGTGCTGCAGTCTGCGTGCCGTTCAGTTTAGTAAGTGCTTCCTCCGTCAGCGTCGTGTACGTTTTATCACCGATTTTCCACCCGTCAAACGTGTATCCGCGCTTACTATCGGTCGGAAACGCCGTTCCGATATCTCCCGCGCCGTAAACGTTGGTCTGCGCACTGCTGTCCGCAAACACGAACGTGATCTCCGCGCGGCGCATATCCACTGCGGAACGGTCGATCGTGTACGTCACGCCATGGATGGTCAGCGTATCGCCCGCGGCCACGGCATCCGGCGCAGAAACCGTGATCGGCTCGGTCGCAAAGCCGGTCAGTCGAATCGTCAGGCCGTCGATTACGGCAGTAACGGTACTCGGCGTGACAGTTGCCGTCTCGAGCGCCTTCTTGATCTGAAACGAGAAGGTTTGTGCCTCGGGCAGCACATAGTTGCCCGCCTTTCCGCCTGCCAGAGCGACCGCACGTGCGGTGTACTCCCCGATTTCGGTCCGGCTGCCGTCCTCGATTATGACAGTAAGCGCATCTCCGTTCACCGCGCCAATCGCTTCTGCCGTGACCGATTTCGGCGTACTATCATAATAGAAAATACTCTCGCTGTTCCATTTTATCTCAACAGGCTTCGGCTGTACGGTCAACACGCCGTTTTCGTATGTAATTTTGTAATTTTCAGCTTGTGCATTCATCGGGATAATCGTGTAAGTTCCAATATCGCTAAACTGCGCATAGTCAAACGCATAGTGCAGACCCGAAAGCACAGTTTCGTTCTCATTATTCACGAATCCGTTGATTTCCACACCATTATCACTTAACGTTTCCCCATAGGTTATGGTTTTATCCTTGGCACGAATACACAGCGGCGCTTTTTCAATATGAAACCGAACCGCTTGCGAGGTTGCGGAAGCCGTGCTGCTCGTTTCCGATGCATACGCTTCCACCCAGTAAGTTCCAGCGTTGATCGGCGCACCATCCAGCTGATTGCTCTTTGCACCGTTGCTGTCGGCGTAGTAGCGATATGTCGGCGCGGACGTGCCCGAGCAGGTCAGATTGCTCTCGCTGTACGGCAGACCGGTATAGACTGCATCCTTCGCGCTTACAATAAGTTCGACCGCTTTCGGCAGGATTTTACCCTTTACAGTGCAGTTTTCGTCCTCTAACGTGTAATTTTTATTCGTAAGTGTAACTGTAACCGTCACGTCCCACTCGCCAGCTTCGGCAGATGCGTACCGTGTTGAGAGCGTGTAATCCGTGCCCTCGCTCAGTGCCGCGCCTTCCGGAAGATTGCTGAACGCCAAACCGCTAATCCGTGCATCATCATCGCGTCCGTTGCATGTCTTGTCCGCGACTTTCAGCGCTGTTGTATCCAAGGAAATCGTGCGCTTATTGATTGTAAAACTGCCGACATTCACCCGTTCGACCGCAGAAAAGTTATCACTCGATGCAATCCCGACCGCCACGTTGTAAGTTCCGGCACGAACCGGCAAAGCTGTGCTGTCGTTGTACCAAACTGTGACCTCGCCAACGCCTGTTCTCGTCCACACCGACGCCTCACACGGCTTGCCGTCGTAGGTCGAATCAACAGGCAATGCAATCTTGTAATCGGTGTCCTTTTCGGGTGTTTTCGGTGTGATTTGGAATGTTTTCTCAACTTTTCCGGTATAATTTTCCTTGCCGGTAATTGTCACCGTTCCTGCACCGCAGTCTCTGTTATTGGTGTAAGAAAGTTCGTAATCTACGTTGATTTTCAACGTTTTATTGTCTATTGCGATGATTGGCTTGGGATTATGCTCGACTCCGTCATACACATACTCGGTCTGCTTCATATCAATCTGCGCGTCTGCAATATCCCGCGGAGTAACTTTCAGCGTGCCATTGGCATAGCTGATTGCGTAATTTTTCGTCTTATCTGTACCGTTTCCGCATATTTTTGCATTATGTGGTACATTTTCTGCATTTCCTGCATTCGTCTGCGTGCCGGAAACCTTCACCTCGATGATTTTGTCGCCGGGCACCAGTTTGCCTGCTGTGTATCCATCTTTCACCAGAGGTTCGCCATCGTACACTTTCTCTGCACTTTCCGCCGTAATTGTCAGCGGTTTCGGCTGAATTTCTGCAGAAAACTCCTCGCTTTCCACAGTGTACTTGCTGTCTTCCGACATAAATTTGAGCCGATATTTGTCCCCGACATTCGGGACGGTTTCACCGTTTACGACCTCGAATGTGCCGGAAAGTTCGGTGCCGTTCAGCGTTGCACTGCAACCGGAAACATCAACCATTTCATTCCAGGTCTGGCCGTATGTGCCGGTGGCCACTGCAGACCAGTTAATAACCGGGGTTTTCTCTGTGTTTTCTTCGGCTGAGCACAAAACGATGTCAAGTTTCTCAGGTGTAATCTTCATACATGAAGCCGTCAAGTGATAGACAGCTCCTGATTTTGCAAATCTTGTGACGTACATAAACCATTGACCGCCTTCTGTCCTGAAAGAAACTCCATCCAGTCCGTCAGACGAAACCGCAGTTCCATCCGCAGTATTCAGTTCAATATCACAAGACGCCTCTGAATTGACCGTTTTATCCTCAAAAAGCGCATCTGCCGTATAAGTATCCCGACATGGCTCATCATTAGTTGGAATCGAAACAGTAATCGACTTTTCAACTACAGGTGTACCATTTCGATTGATTCGGATTGATGTAGTTGGTTGAGCCTTTCTACATATCCGTTCCGGATAAACCGCATTCTGATAAGTGCCGTCGGCCGCTCCCGCAGGAACGACTACCATGCCGAGCGCCATCGAGAGCGCCAAGACCACCGAAAATGCCGTTTTAAGACGTTTCACGTTTTCCTCCTGACCCCCGCAAGCTGGTATTTGACGATTGCGTGCGCTTTGTTCACTGCACTCTGCACAATTTTTCGCAGAGAACACATATATTTTTATTCAGCTTACCATGAGGTTTCATATGCGTCAATGTTTTAATCGACAAAATTCGACATATAATATTCATCATTTTCCATAAAGGCACAGCCAGTCGTTAGTCTGTTTCTTTGTGTCTACTCCGCTTATACAGTGAGCCTTTCATCGGCAGAATATTCATATTTGCATATTTATGTTATTATCTTAAAAAGCGACTACTAATTCTCTATTATGGCATTTCCATATATATTGTCTGATGTTTTCGTTTAATAACTATACGTTCATTTATCTGTGTTTCGCATAAATATTCTATAAGTGCAAAAAAGCTCCGTGAAGCTTTCCACAGGGCTACGCCGTTGATGAGTAATAATAAGACGAAAAACACGAGCGCTGTATATTAATTTTACCCGACAGTTTAGTTTCTCCATAAATCCATGCTATTTTCTTCCTGATTCATATGATAAGGTACAATAAGTTGCGCAAATTGAAAACCTCACCACGACCTCCGGTAATGTCACGCTCCACATGACGCGGCTCAAGGGCGTGTCCTTCGAGACAGCCATCATCGAACGGTATCGCTGCCGGGAGAGCAGCGTGGAGGAAGCGCTCATAGAGATGTATCTGGCAGGCGTATCGGTGCGGCGTGTAGAGGACATCACGGAGGCGCTTTGGGGCAGCAAGGTTTCGCCCGCTACCATCAGCGAGCTGAACAAGAAATCCTATGTCCACATCGAGGCCTGGCGGAACCGTCCGTTACAGGGCGGACGCCATCCATACGTCTACGTGGACGGTATCTACCTGCGCTACCACTGAGGCGGAGAGTACGAAAATGTAGCTATTCTGGTGGCAATCGCCGTGAATGAGGATGGTTTCCGTGAGGTTTTGGGAGCTGTCGAGGAAATGAAGGAGGCCAAGGCCAGCTGGGTCAGCTTCTTCCAATGGCTCCGCGGCCGCGGCTTGGACGGCGTGAAGCTCATCGTCGGTGACAAGTACATGGGGATGCTGGAGGCTGTGGGCGAGGTGTTCCCGGACGCCAAATACCAGCGCTGCACGGTGCATTTCTATCGCAATGTTTTCTCTGTTGTACCTAAATCCAAGGTCAAAATTGTAGCAAAATGCTCAAGGCGATCCAGCCAAAAGACGCCCCGCGACAAGGCTAAAGCGGTCGTTGCCGGACTGCGCGCCATGAAGCTAAAGGAAGCAGCTAAGAAGGTCGAGGACGGCATTGAGGAAACTCTGATCTACTGCGATTTTCCCAGCGAGCATTGGACTCGCATCCATACCAACAACGTGATTGAGCAGCTGAATCGTGAAATCCGCCGGCGTACCCGTGTGGTGGGAACATTTCCTGACGGCAACTCTGCTCTGATGCTGGTCTGTGCCCGGTTGCGCCATGTGGCCGGCACCCAGTGGGGCAGCAAAAAAAAGATATAAACATGAAGCACTTGAAGACGGCGCTGGATGACGCCTTCATTGCCGGCTGACTTCACTCAGCCGGAGCCTGCAAATAATTTTGCGCATAAATCTTGACTGGACCGAATCTATTAGATGCACGCATGTGATATAATCTTGGCCACGCATTTTGTCAATTCGTATACAGATCTTTGTTGAAATCATAGATGCTACCGCACTGTTTCCAATTATTGAACAAAAAAGTGCTCTCCGTTTGATGGAGAGCACCTTCGTTTTTTTACTTATCCGACACGCTGTCTGGAGTGGTGCAGTTCGATCTGCTTGGACTTGATGAACACGCTCAGTTTCTTGTAGGCGAGCATGGTAATCGCAGTCAGAATTGCGCCTTTGATGAGATTGAACGGCAGAACGCCAAGCAGCAGATAGCCCTGCATGCCGGTCACATACGGGTTGATAGCATTGCACGCATCAAAGATAGCCTGCAACGGCATAACCTGCGAATAAAACGGAATGATAAGAAAATAGTTGGTCAGCATGCCGACACAGGCCATAGCGACCGATCCGGCTGCACAGCCAAGGACAGCCATCTTGCGGCTCTTGTGTCCGCGGTACAGCAGCACGGCGATAACAACGAGCGTGGAAAGCATCAGGAAATCTGCGACCTCACCGGAGCCGCCGGTCTGGGTCTGGGTCAGATGAATAATGTCCTTGATGCCGATCATCGTGATCGCCGGAGCGATGCCGAAAATAAACGCACCGATGAGCACGACTGCGCCGGACAGATCCACCTTGAGAAACGGCGGCATGAACGGAATCGGAAACTCAAAGTACATCAGTACGGTTGCGATAGCCGCAAAAAATTGCGGTGTAGGTGATTTTGCTGGTTTTTTGTCATTGCTGTTTTTTTCTCCCTTTCAGGAGTCCTGTTCCATAAATAAAACAAGCCCCCGGATTGCTCCAGAGGCATACAGACGTACCGATAGGTACATCTGTTTCTCTCATCCGGACTATAACCGTCGGTTGGGATTCTAACCCATCATGCCTTGCGGCTCGCAGACTATCAGACTCGAAGCCTGTATACTGCCGGTGGAGACTTTCACTCCGCCCTGAAACAGAACTGATTTATTTATACTGCTATTATAGTCGCCGGTAAGGGATTTGTCAACACTTCAGCAAGAAAAACATAAAGCCGCCTTTCCTTGCGAAAAGCGGCTTTTTATCAGAAAATCAGTCTTCCTTGCTGCCCATCAGAGTAACCATAACGGCCTTCTGTGCGTGCAGGCGGTTTTCTGCTTCCTCGAAAATCTCGTTTGCGTGCTCCTCGAACACCTTGGTGGTGATCTCCTGCTCACGATAGGCCGGCAGGCAGTGCTGCACCATGCAGCCCGGCTTTGCAGCAGCCAGCAGCTCATCATTGACCTGATAGCCCTGGAATGCCTTCATACGGACTTCCTTCTCGGCTTCCTGCCCCATGGACGCCCATGTATCAGTGATAACAACGTCTGCGTTCTCGGCAGCCTTCATCGGGTCATCGGTGATGAAGAAGTTCGGGTTCGGCTCTGCGAATGCCATAACCTCAGCGTCCGGACGGTAGTCCGCCGGCGTTGCGATGGAAACCTTCATGCCGGTCTTGAGGCCGCCGACGATCAGAGAATTCGCCATGTTGTTGCCGTCGCCAATGTAGCACATCTTGAGACCCTCAAGAACGGCAAACTTCTCGCGGATGGTCATGAGGTCTGCCAGAACCTGACACGGATGGCAGAAATCAGTCAGACCGTTGATGATCGGAATAGAGCCGTAGTTTGCCAGATCCTCTACTTCCTTCTGGGCAAAGGTGCGGATCATAATGCCGTCCAGATAGCGGCTCAGCACACGGGCCGTGTCCTGTACCGGCTCGCCGCGGCCGATCTGAAGGTCGCGATTGGACAGGAACAGTGCCTGACCGCCCAGCTGATACATACCGGTCTCAAACGAAACGCGGGTGCGGGTGGAGGACTTCTGAAAGATCATGCCAAGGCTCTTACCTTCCAGATGACGATGGGAAATGTTGTGCTTTTTTTTCTCATACTTGAGCTGATCCGCCAGGTCGAGCAGACCGATGATCTCCTCGGTCGAGCAGTCGAGCAGCTTGAGCAAATGCTTCATTGTAATAAACCCTTTCTGCAAATTAGCAATGAGTAATTAGTAGTCGGTAATTATTGGGCTGCAATAAGGCTTACCGTAGGGCGGCATGAGGTCATGCCGCCGTGTAAACCATCTGCACACCGTTATAAACGGCGGGGTAAGGTCAGGAGGTGAATTGCGGCAAAGCCGCAAAAGAGGCCACTCTGGAGTGCCCCCGCCCTGCGGTGATGGCAAACCACTGCATAAACTACTATTTTATTACTAATTATCAAAAACTTTGATTAAAATACTTTTTGCCATGATAGCGAGTGCTTCATCCATCTCTTCCTTGGAAATGGTGAGCGGCGGGGAGCAGACGAACGGCATTTTTGCCGGCGGTGATCGCCAGAACGCCGTTTTCGATCAGCTTATTGGCAAACACGGAGTGCTTTCCTTCCTCAACGATGATGCCGAGCATGAGACCCATGCCGCGCACGCCCTTGATATTCGGCGAGCCAAGGGACAGGATGCCGTTGCGCAGGTACTCGCCCTTTTTCGCGTACTTTCATCAGAAACTGGCCGTCACCGACAGTATCGAGCACGACGTTTGCTGCAGAGCAGACAATCGGCGTACCGCCGAAGGTGGTTGCGTGCGTGCCCGGCGTCAGGACGTTGCAGCAGGTATCCGCCGCCATGACAGCGCCGATCGGCATGCCGCCGCCAAGACCCTTTGCCATAGTGACAACGTCCGGCTTGATGTCGTACTGCTGGAAGGCAAACAGGCTGCCGGTACGGCCGATACCAGTCTGCACCTCGTCGATGATGAGCAGCATATCCTTCTCGCGGCAGAGCTTCTCTACCTCCTTGACGAACTCGCGGTCAAGCGGCAGGACACCGCCCTCGCCCTGGATCAGCTCCATCATGATGGCGCAGGTCATATCGTCCGCCTTTGCGCGTACCGACTTGATGTCGTTGGCAGCCGCGTAATCAAAGCCCTCGGTAAACGGGAAGAAATAGTTGTGAAAACGCTCCTGACCGGTGGCCTTCAGCGTGGTTACGGTACGGCCGTGGAAGGAGTTGATGAGCGTCAGCACCTTGTAGCGGCCCTCGCCGTACTTGTCGAACGAATACTTACGAGCCAGCTTGATGGCACCCTCGTTTGCTTCGGCGCCCGAGTTGGCAAAGAATACCTTGCCGCCCAGATGCGTCTTTTCTACCAGCTTTTTGGCAACCTGAACCATCGGCTCGGTGGTGAACAGGTTGGAAACATGCATCAGCTTGTGCGCCTGCTTGTCGATTGCGTCAATGATCGCCGGATTGGCATAACCCAGACAGTTTACACCGATGCCGGAAGCAAGATCGATGTACTTCTTGCCCTCAACGTCCCACAGAGTCGCACCCTCGCCGTGGTCCAGCGCAATCGGGAACCGGCCGTAGGTGTTCATTACATATTTGTTTTCTTCGCTTTTAATTCATTGTAAGTCATAGGGTATCACCTTTTACCGGAGATACGGAGCGAATCATTCTCCATTCTCCATTTTCAATTCTCAATTACTGAAACATAGTGCCTGCGCCGACCTTGGAGAGCAGCTCGATCAGGATCGAATGCTTAACACGGCCATCCAGAATGGTAGCACGCTCAACGCCCTTTCGGACTGCCTCAACGCAACAGTCTACCTTCGGGATCATGCCGCCCTTGATCACGCCGTCACGCACCAGCTTGGGTACCTCCGGACACCTTCAGGCGGTGAATGACACTGTCCGGGTCGTTGACATCCAGCATCAGGCCGCGCACGTCGGTCAGCAGGATCAGCTTCTTTGCGCCGAGTGCGACTGCCAGCTTGCTGGCTGCGGTGTCGGCGTTGATATTGTAGTTGGTTTCATCGTCGATGCCCTGTGCAACGGTCGAAACGACCGGAATATATAGCCCTGCTGCAGCACATCGATAACCGGAGACGGGTCTACGTCCATAATGTCGCCGACGTAGCCGTAATCCGTACCCGAGCGGTCGGTCAGGCGCTTCGCCTGAAACAGGCCGCCGTCCATGCCGCCGAGACCGATGCCGCGGCCGCCTGCCTTCTCGATCAGGGTTACAAGGTCCTTGTTGACCTTGCCGCACAGCACCATCTGGACGATATCCATGGTTTCACGATCGGTGTAGCGCAGACCGTTGACAAACTTGCTCTCCTTGCCGATCTTTCCCAGCATTTCATTGATTTCCGGGCCGCCGCCGTGTACGATAACGACCTTGACGCCGACCAGATTGAGCAGTACCAGATCGTGGATGACCGCGTCCTTCAGCTCCTCATTGATCATTGCGTTGCCGCCGTATTTTACAACAACGGTCTGACCGTAATATTCCTGAATATACGGAAGCGCTTCGACCAGAATATTGGCACGCAGCTCCGCATCAAGTTGAGTATCCATACTAATTCGTTCCTTTATCGGGAGTTTTCTTCGTTTTTAAGAATCAAGTTCTGTAATCACCGTTGATCTTAACGTAGTCGTAAGTAAGGTCGCAGCCCCATGCAGTAGCGCTGTCCTCGCCCTCATTTACATCAACCGCAATGGTAACCTCGTTCTCGGAGAGCACCTTCTTCGCCAGATCTTCATCAAAATCCAGAGCAGCACCCTTGTCGCAGACTGCTACGCTGCCTGCTGCGGACTCGAACGCCACAGAAACGTACTCCGGACGGAACGGTGCCTTGGAATAACCCATTGCACACAGCACGCGTCCCCAGTTTGCATCTGCGCCGAACATGGCCGCCTTGACAAGATTGGAGCCGACAACAGCCTTGGCCAGTCGCTCAGCTGCTTCCTCGGAGCGGGAGTTCTTAACGGTGCAGGTAACCAGCTTGGTTGCGCCCTCGCCGTCCGCGGCGATCTGGCGTGCCAGGCGGGTGTTGATCTCGTTGAGCGCCTTGCAGAACGCCTGATATTCCTCGTCCTGCCACTCGATGAGTGTATTGCCTGCCATGCCGTTTGCGAGCACGATGCACATATCGTTGGTGGAGGTGTCGCCGTCAACCGTTACACGGTTGTAGGTCTTCTTTACGTTCTCCTGAAGTGCATCAGTCAGCATTTCATGCGTGATCGCACAGTCGGTGGTCAGAAAGGCCAGCATGGTACCCATGTTAGGATGGATCATGCCGCTGCCCTTGCAGATACCGCCGATGCGGCAGATCCTGCCGCCGATGGTGAACTCGACAGCCGCCGTCTTGGGCTTGGTGTCGGTGGTCATGATGGCACGGTTGGCCTTTTCGGAGGCATTGTCCTCCAGTTTAAGCTCCGGAAGGTGCTCCTCGATGCACTCGATGTTCAGGCGCTGGCCGATAACACCGGTGGATGCAACGGCAACGTCGGTTTCCGCAACACCGAGCAGTTGAGCAGCTGCCTTTGCCATGCGGCGGGCGTTCTCCATGCCGTCCGGTGCGCAGGCGTTCGCGTTGCCTGCATTAGCAACGATAGCGCGTGCTACGCCATCCTCGAGGTGCTCCATGGTAACGTACAGCGGAGCCGCCTTAACGCGATTCATCGTGTAAGTAGCAGCCGCGGTGCATTCGCATTCGCTGAAAATGATCGCGGTATCATCAGTGGTTCGACTTTCCTTGACGCCGCAGCGCACGCTGCCCGCCTTGAAGCCCTTTGCGGCACAAACGCCGCCTTCGATAATCTTCATAACTGTTTCCTCCTGCTGAAATCAGAGGTTTAAGCCGGTCGTTTCATCCAGACCGAGCATGATATTCATATTCTGCACGGCAGCGCCCGAAGCACCCTTGCCGAGATTGTCAAACAGTGCGGTGACGATCGTCTGCTCCTCGTGGCCGCAGACAATGAGCTTTAAGCTGTCGTGACCGGCCAGCGTGTTGGCGTAGATCATCGGCTCTTCCCCGCCGAACGGCGCCACGGTGACGAGCTGCTTTGGCCCTCGTAGTGCTTCATGAACGTTTCGTGAACGCGGTGTGCATCCACGCCGGGCAGCATGACAGTGGTCGCCATGCCCTTGTAGAAGTCGCCAACGATCGGAACGAACACCGGCGCCTGCGTCAGACCGCAGATGTAGCCCATCTCCGGCAGGTGCTTATGATGCAGGTTCAGGCCGTAAATGCGCTCAGAATCGTGCCGCGGATCGCGGTTCTCGTCCTGATACTCCGCGATCATCTTCTTGCCGCCGCCGGAGTAACCGGTCAGTGAAGCACAGGTAAGCGCGGTGTCCTCGGCAATGATGCCGTTTGCTACCAGCGGGTAAACCGAGGAAATAAATCCGCTCGCGTGGCAGCCCGGATTAGCCACACGCTTAGAGTTCTTGATGGCTTCGCGGTGCGCCTTGGAAAGCTCGGCAAAGCCGTAGTCCCAATCCGGGTCGGTGCGGTGCGCGGTCGATGCGTCAATAACGCGGGTCGTGTCGTTCTCGATGAGCGAAACGGCCTCGCGTGCCGCCGCATCCGGCAGGCACAGAAACGCAATGTCGGCTGCATTGAGAAACTTGCGGCGCTCCTCGATGTCCTTGCGCTTGTCCTCGTCGATGAGCAGCAGCTCGATATCGTCGCGGCCGCCGAGACGCTCATAAATCTGCAGACCGGTCGTGCCTTCCTTGCCGTCGATGTAAATTTTAGGCTTCATCGTCCTCAACCTCCGCGATGAACTTGTCGATCTTGTCGATCTGGCGGGTTACCTCCTGCGGAGCCGGACCGCCGATGACCTTACGCTCGGCAACACAGGTGCGCAGGTCGAGTGCGTCGTATACGTCGTCGCCAAACTTGTTGGAAATTGCTGCAAAGTCACGCATGGTCATGGTCTCAAGGGTCTCATCGGCCTTGATGCACTGGTTGACCAGACGGCCGACCGTCTTGTACGCATCGCGGAACGGAACGCCCTTCTTGGTCAGGTAGTCGGCGCAGTCGGTCGCGTTGATGAAGCCGCGGGAAGCTGCCTTGCGCATGTTGTCGCGGCGGAGCATCATGGTGGAGAACATCGGAGTGAATACCTCAAGGCACTGCTTTACCGTGTCGATCGCGCCGAACACAGCCTCCTTGTCCTCCTGCATATCCTTATTGTATGCCAGCGGCAGGCCCTTGAGCACGGTCAGCATGGTGGTCAGGCTGCCGTACACACGGCCGGTCTTGCCGCGGATCAGCTCGCAGACGTCCGGGTTCTTCTTCTGCGGCATGATGGACGAGCCCGTTGAGAACGCGTCGTCAAGCTCAACGAATTTGAACTCCCACGAGCACCAGGAGATGATCTCCTCGGACAGACGGGACAGGTGCATCATCAGGATGGACAGCGCGGAGAGCAGTTCCACGCAATAGTCACGGTCGGATACGCCGTCGAGCGAGTTGTCGGTCAGGCGGGCAAAGCCAAGCTGCTCACGAACGAAGTCGCGGTCGATCGGATAAGTGGTAGACGCCAGTGCGCCCGAGCCGAGCGGCATTTCGTCCATGCGCTCGTAGCAGTCCTGCAGGCGGGATACGTCGCGCTTGAGCATGTTGGCATACGCCATCATATAATGTGCAAAGGTCGTCGGCTGTGCGCGCTGCAGATGGGTGTAGCCCGGCATAACCGCATCGAGATTCTCACGGCTCTTTACAGTCAGCGCCTTCATAAAGCCAAGGATCAGCTTGATGATCTCCTTGATCTCCTTCTTGACGTACAGACGCATATCGAGTGCAACCTGATCGTTTCTCGAACGGCCGGTGTGCAGACGCTTGCCGGTATCACCGATGCGCTCGGTCAGCAGCTGCTCGACGTTCATGTGGATGTCCTCGTAATCGAGCGAGAACTCAACCTTGCCGTCCTCGATATCCTTGAGGATGCCCTTCAGACCTTCGACGATCTTTTCGGCCTCATGCTCCTCGATGATGCCCTGCTTGCCCAGCATGGTAGCGTGCGCGATAGATCCGGTGATATCTTCCTTATATAAACGGGCAGTCAAACAGGATGGAAGAGTTGAAATCGTTTACCACCAGATCGGTTTCCTTCTGGAAACGTCCTGCCCATAATTTTGCCATATTTATGTTACCTCACAAAACACTCATAGGGCGGCACACAACGGGCGTGCCGCCCTACGATTTCTTTTACTTACTTTTCAACAGACGGGAAATGCTCACCGGTCTTCTTGTACAGGATCTGATCGTTCAGGGCACGAACCTTGAGCGGCAGGCCGAACAGGTTGATGAAGCCTGCGGAATCTGCCTGATCGTAGCAGTCATCCTCGTTGAAGGTTGCCATATCCTCGGAGTACAGGCTGTACGGAGAGGTTACGGAAGCCGGGATGATGTTGCCCTTGTACAGCTTCAGCTTAACGTCGCCGGTAACGGTTTCCTGGGTGGAGTCAACAAATGCAGAGAGCGCCTTGCGAAGCGGCGTGTACCACTGGCCGTTGTAAACCAGCTCGCCGAACTTGAGAGCAACCTGATTCTTGTAGTGCGAGGTTTCCTTGTCGAGGGTGATCTCCTCCAGCTTTGCATGTGCTGCATACAGGACCGCACCGCCCGGAGTCTCATATACGCCACGGCTCTTCATGCCAACCAGACGGTTCTCAACGATATCGACGATGCCGATACCGTTTTCGCCGCCCAGCTTGTTCAGCTTCTCGATCAGGGCAACAGACTCAAGCTTCTCGCCGTCAACTGCGGTCGGAACGCCCTTCTCGAAGTGGATGGTAACATAGGTCGGCTTGTCCGGAGCCATTTCCGGAGAAACACCCAGCTCGAGGAAACCCGGCTTGTTGATCGGTGCTTCGTTGGACGGCAGCTCGAGGTCCAGACCCTCATGGCTGAGGTGCCACAGGTTCTTATCCTTGGAGTAGTTGGTCTCTTTCGTAATCTTTAACGGAATGTTGTGAGCCTCTGCATACTCGATCTCTTTTTCACGGGAATTCAGTTCCCAGAAACGCCACGGAGCGATAATATCCATCTGCGGTGCAAATGCGTGAATAGCCAGCTCGAAACGAACCTGATCGTTGCCCTTGCCGGTACAGCCGTGGCAGATTGCGTCAGCACCTTCCTTCAGTGCGATATCAACAATACGCTTTGCGATGATCGGACGAGCGAACGAGGTACCCAGCAGGTACTGCTCGTAGGTTGCGCCCGCCTTCATGGTCGGGATGATGTAGTCATCAACGAAGTCCTTGGTCAAGTCCTCGATGTACAGCTTGGACGCGCCGGTCTTAAGCGCCTTCTCCTCCAGGCCGTCCAACTCGGTGCCCTGACCGACATTGCCGGAAACCGCGATGACTTCGCAGCCATAATGCTCCTTCAGCCACGGGATGAGTACCGAAGTATCCAGACCGCCGGAATATGCCAGAACAACTTTGTTATATTTCTTTTCCATGTTTTTCGACCTCGCATTCTGCGTTTTTTTTCGATGGTCTTATTATACTACCGCCATACTCATTTGGCAAGCAAAATTTATAATTATTTTTTCTCGATTGTATATTTATGCATACTATGAATTTAGATTTGATAAATAATGCTTGCACTTTCTGTAAAAAACGTACTATTATATTATAAATGCACTGTGTCAAGACAGATTGCACGGAATGAATAAAAGCGCACAAAAAATGGTGCGCAAAGGGGCGTTTTTTCGCAATGACCGAAAGAAATTTAACCATGCTCACTGACTTTTACGAGTTTACGATGGCGAACGGATACTTTGAAAAGGGTATCGGCAACCGCCGCGCATACTTCGATATGTTCTTCCGCCGTGTACCGGACGGCGGCGGATATGCCATCATGGCAGGCGTGGAACAGCTGATTGAATACTTCAACAACCTGCATTTTTCCGAGGAGGATATTGCATATCTTCGCAGCCGCAAGTGCTTCTCGGAGTCCTTCCTCAATTATCTGCGCGATTTTGAGTTTGAATGCGACGTATGGGCCGTACCCGAGGGTACGCCGGTATTTCCTGGCGAGCCTCTCGTAACGGTGGCCGGTCCGATGATCCAGGCACAGTTTGTCGAAACCATGATCCTGCTGACCATCAACCACCAGAGCCTTATCGCCACCAAGGCCAACCGGATCGTCCGGGCGGCGGAGGGACGCACGGTGCTGGAATTCGGCTCCCGCCGTGCCCAGGGCAACGACGGCGCTATCCTCGGTGCCCGCGCTGCCTACATCGGCGGCTGTCAGGGTACCGCCTGCGTTCTGTCCGACCGTGACTACAAGATTCCGGCCGGCGGCACCATGGCCCACTCCTGGGTTCAGATGTTTGACAGCGAGTACGAGGCGTTCAAGGCTTATGCGGATATTTATCCGGATAACTGCGTATTCCTGGTTGACACTTATAATGTACTCAAGTCCGGTGTGCCGAACGCAATCCGCGTTGCCAAGGAACTGGAAGCGGAGAAGGGCATCCGCGCACGCGGCATCCGTCTGGATTCCGGCGATATCGCTTACCTTTCTATCGAGGCCCGCAAAATGAACTCGATGCCGCCGGTTTTGAGGACATGCAGATCATGGCGTCCAATTCGCTCGATGAGTATCTGGTACGTGACCTGCTCGTGCAGGGTGCCCGCGTAGACTCGTTCGGCGTCGGCGAGCGGCTCATCACCTCAAGTCCGAGCCGGTATTCGGCGGCGTATACAAACTGGCTGCCGTTGAGGACGAAAACGGCGAGATCATCCCGAAGATCAAGGTTTCTGAGAACGTCGGCAAGATCACCACGCCGCATTTCAAGCAGGTGTACCGCCTGTTCGACAACAAGACCGGCAAGGCACTTGGCGACGTGCTCACCGTACACGACGAGCAGATCGATGCTTCCCTGCCGTATGTGCTGTTCCATCCTGTCTACACCTGGAAGCAGCGTATCGTTACCGATTATACGGTTCGTCCGCTGCGCGTACAGCTGTTCAAGCACGGCAAGTGCGTTTACAACAGCCCGGATGTTGAGGACATCCGCAAGTACTGCATCCGTGAGGTTGATACTCTGTGGGATCAGATCAAGCGTTTCGAGAATCCGCAGACCTATTACGTGGATCTCTCCAAAAAGCTGTGGAGCTGCAAGAACGAGCTTCTTGAAGCCTGCCGCATCTAACAAGCAAATTTGCAGACAGCGAACCGCAACGGTTCGCTGTTTCTTTGCGCCATCATCGCAAGATTGTATAAAAGCTGTGCAGCACCCCTGCACAGGATTGCACTACTACAGCCTGTTTCAGCAGTTTTTCGCAGAAACACGCTATCTTTTCGCAGATGTAAATCGCAAGAATTTAGTAGCACATCGCACCGCAGGAGATTATACTAAAATCGCGGTCAAAAAAAGAAAACCGCATATTCCACACAAATTGAAGGGACACATCAATGAAAGCATTTTTATCTTCCCCTGAGCCGCAGCAAACGCTATGTTGTCGCGGAACTGTTTCTTGTTTATTTCGCACAGGGACTGAGCTCCATCATGCTCGGCTCCGTGCTGCCGGATTTACGCGCGGCCTACGCGCTGGATTACCAGATCGGCGGTACGCTGCTGTCTGCGCAGTCGATCGGCTATCTCGGCATCGGCCTGCTGTCCGGTCTGGCTGCCATCAAATGGGGACTCAAACGCGCGTACCTCATCCTGTATTATGTATTCGCGGTCGGCTTTGTCATGCTGCTGACCAACGGCTCGCCGGTCTGGCTGCTGGCGGCCATGTTCCTGACTGGCATTTCCAAGGGCGCTATCACGGATTACAACAACCGCGTAATGAGCGAATACGCGAACGGCAGCGCGACCCCGCTCAACATGATGCACGCGGCGTATGCATTTGGTGCGTGTGTGGCGCCGCTGGCCGTACTCGCCTGCCATAAGCTAGGCGGTGACAACGGCTGGCGTCTTGCGCTCGAGATTTCCATTGTACTGCTGACGGCTTCATTTATCTTCGGTCTGTTTATGAAGATGGATGACGATAAATCCACAAAAACCGAGCAGAAATCCGCAACCGATTACAGCTTTTTTTTCGCGAAAAGCTGTTCTGGCTGTGCACAGCGCTCTGCTTTTTCTACGAGGCTGTTGAGGCTTCCATGATGGGCTGGCTGACCAGCTTTTACATTGATTCCGGCGTGCTCGCCGCAGACGCTGCGCAGATCATCACTTCCCTGCTGTGGGTTTCGCTGCTGATCGGCCGCTTCTCGTGCAGCGTGATCGCTGCGAAGTTCCGTCCGTGGCAGATGATCACGGTCATGTGCTTCGGCGTGGCGGCGTTCCTCGTGCTGCTTGTCACCGGAACCACGTTTCCGATTCTCACCGTTGCGACGATTGGTCTGGGTCTGTGCATGTCCGGCATGTACGGCACAACGGTGGCCAATGCCGGAGATTTGTTCTCGCGCTATCCGGCATCCATGGGCATTTATGTTACGCTTAACGGCTTCGGCGCGGCTATGGCTCCGGCTGCGATCGGCATCGCTGCCAACCGCGCGGGTATCCGCTGGGGTTTTTGCTACCCTGCTGATCGCAGGCGTGCTGCTCGTTGTCTCGGCAGTGCTCAATGCACGGTATTTCAAGGGCAGACAGCATAGCAAGGCGGTTTCCCGCGCCTAAAAAGCACAAAAACCTCTCTCAAGCGTTTTGAGAGAGGTTTTATTTTTATTCCGCTGCCGTTTCCGGCTCCTGCTCGACAGCCTGCCTTGCAGCCCTTGCGGCAAGGTGTGTCTCCAGCCAACGGGAAATATCTCCGAAGGTTTCAAGTCTGTCAAGCTCGTTGAGTACCTCGTGGCGCGCATCCTTATAAAAGATGACCTCGATATTCTTCACGCCGTTGCCGCGGTACAGATTGACCGTACGGCGCACACCCTCACCGTACCGCCCGACCGGGTCCTTATCACCCGAGATGAACAGCAGCGGCAGGTCCTTCGGTGTTTTCCGGAAGGTCACCGGATTGTTCGCCTTGGTGATGAGCGTAAACAGGTCGCGGAATCCGGTCGCGGTAAACACGAAATTGCACTTTTCATCCGACTGATAGAGCGACACGACCGCCTCATCGCGGCTGAGCCAGTCAAACACGGTTTTCGGCTGCTTGATTTTCCTGTTGAAGCCCTTGAACACCAGATTGGACAGCAGTCCGCTGCGATAGGTGATGCCGCGCGAGCGCGCTACCGAATCCGCAAGATGTACGATGCTGCCGGAGGCAGCGATCGGGCCGACTGTTCCAATAAGAATGCATCCAGACAGCTTCTCTCCGTAATCGAGCAGGTACAGCCGTGTGATCAGCGAACCCATCGAGTGCCCGAGCAGGAAATACGGCAAGTCGGGATAGCGGCGCTGCATCAGGTCGGTCAGGTGCTTGACATCCTCAACAAGATACTTCCAACCGTCGCGGGCGGCAAAAAAAACCGAGATCCGCCGTGCGCGAGACCGATGCTCCGTGTCCGATATGATCGTTTCCGCAGACAATGAAGCCCAGTCCGCAGAGATACTTCGCAAATGCGGTATAGCGCGAAAAAATACTCGCACATGCCGTGAGACAGCTGTACGATACCGCGCACCTCTACTCCTTCGGGAACAAGAATATAATAGGTGACATTGGAAACACCATTGGCACTTTTTGTAAATATTTTGCGTACACTTGATATTCATATGCAACACCCGATCATGGACTGTACTTCTTCACTGTTAATACTATACCACAAATCCACTTATTGTGCACCTGTTTTTGATAAAGTTCACAGTTCATTTAAAAAATACACTGTCAAAAACTGCTGATTTTAAAATGCCTTTCCCAACTGCAAATTATGCAGGATTACGATATTGCAAACAGCGGTCGATGTGCTACAATAAAATAAACCACGGGCAATCAGTACTGCCCAATCCCAAAGAAAGAAGGATATACCCATGCCGTATATTGCTGTTACCACTTCCAAGGCCCTGTCCGACGAGCAGAAGGACGAGCTGAAGAAGACCATCGGCCAGAAGATTTCCCTGATTCCGGGCAAGACCGAGGCTGCTCTGATGGTTGACATCTCCGACAACCACACCATGTACTTTGCAGGCGAGAAGCGCAAGCTGGCGTACGTTGATGTTCGCTGCTACGGTTCGACCGAGTTTGAGAACAAGAAGGCACTGACCGAAGCACTGTTTGATGCTGTCGAGCTGCACACCGGTCTGCACGATGACAGCATTTACCTGACGTACACCGAGTTCTCCAACTGGGGCACCCGCGGTACCATGAAGTAAACTGCAGAAAGACGCTGAGAGGGTTCTCGGCGTCTTTTTGGTTTCGATGGAGAATTGCGAATGTCTGAATTTTCAGAATGTTCACATTTGAGCGATTGACGTTCGCTCGCTTTCGGTCTATTATAGTTTACAAGTAAACCGTTTGCCGAAAGGAGGACACCGCATGTCCGGCTCTCCCTACGATTTTGCCGCCGATGCGTTCCACGCGGGTCAGCTGTACCGCAGCTGCTTTCGTGAGCTGACCGAAAGCTGCGGCTTTACGCCAAATGAGATGTTCGTGCTGCTGTTTCTGTACCGCAACGCGCCCGAGCAGGACACCGCAACTGTCATTGCACAGGCGTGGAACGTTTCCAAGCCGCTGGTGACGCGCAGCGTAGACGGACTGCAGAGGCGCGGTCTGCTCTACTGCGTGCGCGACGAGAACGACCGCCGCCTGGTGCACCTGCACCTGTCTGATGAAGGACACGCTGCCGCCAAAGAGCTCCATCACCGCTGCGAAACCTTTGCGCTGACACTGCAGCAGGGTATCTCCGAGCAGGAAATGCAAACTCTGTGCAGTGTGATGCAGAAAATGCAGCGAAACCTCAACGATTTACTCGAAAGGACGAAACTCACATGAATAACAACCCCAAAGGGGCGAAAAATCCCAAAAAACCGCTGATCTTCTATTATGCTGTCATGCTGCTCGTGCTTATGATGCTCAACTGGCTGCTGTTTCCGAGCTTGCTACAGCGACAGGTGACCGAGGTCGGCTACGACGAGTTCATCTCCATGGTGGACAAGGGTCAGGTCGAGACCATCGCCTACGACAAGCAGGATCAGGAAATTACCTTCGAGGCCAAGAACGACAAGGGCAAGGACGCACTCTACAAGACTGGCATCTTCCCGGATGACGAGCTGGTCGGCCGTCTGCTGGGGGCCAATGTCAAGTTTGCCGCCGAGATTCCAACCCAGACCTCTCCCCTGCTGAGCATGCTCATCAGCTACGTTGTTCCAATTGTGCTCATTATCGCGGTCGGTCAATGGCTGCAGAAAAAGATGATGAAGAACATGGGCGGCAACATGATGAGCTTCGGCAAATCCAACGCCAAGATTTACGCCGAGACCGAGACCGGCAAGACCTTTGCCGATGTCGCCGGTCAGGATGAAGCCAAGGAGGCCCTCACCGAGATCGTGGATTTCCTGCACAACCCGAACAAGTACGCCTCCATCGGCGCCAAGCTGCCCAAGGGCGCGCTGCTGGTCGGCCCTCCGGGCACCGGCAAGACCTTGCTGGCGAAGGCCGTTGCCGGTGAAGCGCATGTGCCGTTCTTCTCCATCTCCGGCTCGGAGTTCGTCGAAATGTTCGTCGGCATGGGCGCGGCCAAGGTGCGCGATCTGTTCAAGCAGGCGGGCGAAAAAGCACCGTGCATCGTGTTCATCGATGAGATTGATACCATCGGTAAAAAGCGCGACGGCGCAGGCATGGGCGGCAACGATGAGCGCGAGCAGACGCTCAACCAATTGCTGACCGAGATGGACGGCTTTGACGGCACCAAGGGCGTCGTTATTCTGGCGGCGACCAACCGTCCAGAGTCGCTTGACCCGGCTCTGCTGCGTCCGGGCCGTTTTGATCGCCGCATTCCAGTGCAGCTGCCCGATCTGCAGGGTCGTATCGCAATTTTGAAAGTGCACGCTAAGGATGTTCATATGTCCGGCAATATCGACTTTAACTCGATTGCCCGCGCAACTTCGGGTGCGTCCGGTGCTGACCTCGCCAACATCATCAACGAGGCAGCTCTGCGTGCCGTTCGTCTTGGACGCAACAGTGTCATTCAGGCCGATCTGGATGAGAGCGTCGAGACCGTCATTGCCGGTGCGCAGCGCAAGAACGCCGTACTCAGCGCCAAGGAGAAGGAGATTGTTGCGTACCACGAGATCGGTCACGCACTGGTGGCTGCCAAGCAGACCGACTCCGCGCCTGTCACCAAGATTACCATTGTGCCGCGCACCTCGGGTGCACTCGGCTACACCATGCAGGTGGATGAGGGCGAGCACAATCTGATGAGCAAGGATGAACTGCTGAACAAGGTGGCAACGCTCACCGGCGGCCGTGCAGCCGAGGAGTTGATTTTCGGCTCGATTACGACCGGTGCATCTAATGACATCGAGCAGGCCACCAAGCTGACACGCTCGATGATCACGCGCTACGGCATGAGCCGCAAGTTCGATATGGTTGCTCTCGAGACCGTAACGAATCAGTATTTGTCGGGAGATACCGCGCTCGCCTGCTCGGCAGAGACCGCGGCGAAGATTGACGAGGAAGTGATTGCCACCGTCAAGACCGCGCATGAGAAGGCCATCGGCATCCTGCAGAATAATATGGATGCCCTGCACCGACTCGCGCATTTCCTGTTGGAGAAGGAAACCATCACCGGCGAGGAATTTATGGATTTACTGCATAAGAGCGAATAAGAGAAAGCCTCTCTCGTTGCGAGAGAGGCTTTTCTTATTCGAATTGAGAATGTCGCTATCCTTGCGTGAGTTCCGTCCGCGCTGCGACGAGGTATCACGCATTGCGCGATTATTTAATTACCGCCCATCGGGCGGACTCATCCATTTTCCATTCTCCATTCTCAATTATTTTCACCGTAATGTTAAAATCTCTGCCGGATGCTCAAACCTGAGGTCGGACGTTAGCTTCTCCGCCTCGGTGCATCCCCACAGAGCGAGAACGCTCGTAACGCCGGCGCTCCTGGCGCACTGCATATCGTACTCGCTGTCGCCGATATAGACGGCGTCCTCGGGTTTACAGCCGAACCGACGCAGACACTCGAGCAGAGCGTCCGGCGCAGGCTTAGGATGCTCAACATCATCCGCGCAGATAATCTCATCAAACCACGGCGTGAAGCCAATCGGCTTGATGCCTTGCTCAAGCTGCAGGCGCGTGCGCGAGGTAACAATACCACACAGACATCCGCCGTTCCGCAGTTCGGCTATCACCTCGGGGATGCCGTCATACATCGGGATTTCGTCCAGCCGGTCATACGCCAGTGCTTCCCAGCGAGCCATGATCGGCTCGACCCGCTCGGCTGGAATGCTTAATTTCGCCAATGCTCGTCTGCCCGGCATACCGAAGGAGAAAATCAGCTGCTCATAGGTGAAATGATAACCGAACTCGGCAAGCGCAGTACGCATCGCCCACTGGTCTACCTTTGAGGAGTCGATCAGCGTGCCGTCAATGTCAAAAACAAAGTATTTCATGTGGTTTCCTCCATCTTTTTCGCCAAGGTAAATAATCCTCGGGTGTAGTCCTGCTCGAAGGACCGGGACAGCTCTATCACCGGCATGGCCTGCTCCGGCAGCGCCTGCGCACAGCTTTCGCGTATCTGCGATACCTTATCGGTCAGACGGGAATCGGCATACAGCACCACCCTGTCCGGATTGATGAGCGCCGCACAGCCACAGATGACTTTGGTGAAATAGTCGCTCATATCCGCGCCCGCAAAGTGATTCTGCGCGTATTCAAGATTGTGTTCAATCGGCAGATAATGTAATTCGCCTGCAAAGCCTGCGGCACCGCCCCAGACCTTTCCGTCCAGCACGATACCTGCGCCTGCACCCAGCTTGCCGATGTAAATGCACACGGCGGCTTTCGGTGCGGGTGTGTACTGTGCCGCGTAGCCTGCGGCCACGACCTGCATATCACGGGCCGCCATGCACGGCAGGCCGGTTTTATCGTGAAGATACGCACTAAGGCTTACGCCCCGCAGCTCAGGGTAGCCGAAACTTTTCGGTGATGATGCCGTTATGCATCGTTCCGGCAAAGCCGAGCACCACCGCTGCAAGCCGCGGGTAACGCGCCCTAACACGCATCAGAAGCGTGTCGAGAAATTCGCGCACATCGCCGGAGCAGGTCTGCTGTTCCTGTTCGAGCGGTGTGCCGTCGAGGTCGCACACAAACCAGTGCAGCGTGTCCTGCTCCAGCCGCAGACACAGGAACAGCCGGTACTGCGAGTTCAGCCGGTATTGCATGGCGCAGCGTCCCCCGGTGGAAGCGGCTGTGCCGATTTCTTGCGCTTCTCCGCACTCGACCATCTCATCCACAATGCGGCTGACGGTCGGAAAGCTGAGATGTGTCAGCCGCGCAAGATCGTTCTTGCCGGCAGAGCCGTTCTGCATCGCCTGCCGGAGCAGAGCCGTGTTCTCCCGCTTGAGTTTGCCTGTGTCTGCCATGGCGCACCTCTTTTCAAAACACTTTTTAATAGTATGTTAATTTCTTAGGATTAGTATACCCTCTGTGAGTGGTTCTGTCAATGCTAAATTAGGAATTAACGTGAGGATTTATTGTCTGCACAGCATTGTTCTTTCCATTCCACCCATAATGTGTTATACTGTTTGCAAAGGAAGGAGGAGACAAAAAATGTCCACTACAATTTCAATCTCGGTGATGTGCTCTGTGGTGAGCCTGACCTGCGGTATACTTTCACTTGTACTGCCGCTCATTGCACTGGCCAGACGAAAAAACGCGCTGCCATTTGCAGCGGTCAGTATGGGTTTGTGCTCACTGGCGTTGCTCGGACAGATTTTCGAGTACAATGTCCGCGTATATGCACAGGATTTCAGCGCCCTTCTGGATACATCGTTCGCTATTCGGTTCTGTGCAGTCGTACTGTTCCTGCTGGCGGCTGTTGTAAACGCGGGCGTGTGCATGTACCAGATGAAACGCAGTGTAAAGCAGCACCCGCAACATTAATTTACCATAGATAATGCACAATAAAACCAAAACCGCCTTTTCAGGCGGTTTTATTATTTTAACAAGGTCTTACAGCTGCCGGTTTGAGGCGGATTGACCTTGCAGGTCTGACAATATTTGAAATCCACTCCCTTTAGGTCTATGCAGATGAGTTGCAGGCGATGTGCCAAGCCAACGTACCCTATGGTATACCTTTAATAATAAGATAGAATCATGTGAAGAAGGGTAAATCGCTACGTTATCTTCACTCTCCACTCTTAATTACTCCGTTGATTTCCGCTTCGGCAGATTGAAGTCAATCCCGGTGAGCATTTTCACAATCCACAGCAGGAGCAGCAGCACGAGCACCGGCAGCACGCACGAGGTAACGATCAGCACAGCGAGTGCCTCCATGACATTGCTGAGCAGTTTTTCAAACTTTTCCGTCACGCCGGAGACCGCATTCTGCACCGAGGACGTGATACCCGACCAGAAACCGCTCTTTTCGCTGTCCGAATCCGAGTCTGAACCCGCACTGGTATCGATAGCATCCGCTGCACTTTGCGCGTCCTCAATGGTCTGCGACAGCGAGGTTTCATAGGTGGCCTCGATCATGCGCGATACTGTGATGCCGCCCGGAACGACAAGCCAAACCGCCATGCCGAACAGCGCCAGCTTGAATGCGAGCTTCGCCAGAATCTCGCTGCTGCGGAACTGCCGGACGATGAGCAGCACGCACACTGCCGGTAAAATAAACCGAAAAACCGCGTATCCGGTAATGGTGAGCAGGTATTTCTCCAGCATAATGGCGCACAGTACGATCAGAAAGTCGGACGTGAGATCAGCCAGCTTTTCTGCGATGGCGCTGCCCGTGTCTCCCCGGCAGAGCCGAAACAGCTGCAGATGCTGCCGTGGAAGCCGCAGTCAGCTTCATCACAGTCGCCTGCTTTTCGTTTAAATATTCAATGCTCGTCCGGTGCGTCTCCGGTGAAGACTGCCATCCCGAAATGCCGAAAAAGCAGCCAAGTCCGATCATCAACAGCAG
>VOFJ01000472.1_pt1 | contig 66672 bp, 82 predicted proteins | sample 5384081 | NCBI WGS metagenome assembly VOFJ01 (sample SAMN12384729, study PRJNA508395) | human gut metagenome | isolation source: healthy gut I | host: Homo sapiens | reverse complement strand
CTACATATTTTTATAATATTCAGGAGCAATGGCAGGAGCACCCGCCAGAACAAGCTGATAATCGGGAAAAGCAGAAGCAGCCTTCAACATATCTGGTAGATTATCTTTGATTTCCTGTTTCCGGCTACCTGCAAGAAGAGCTATTACCGGTTTTTCTTCCAGTTGATTCTCCGCAATAAACTGATCCTTATTTTTTTCGGATGAGTTTTCTGATAAGCCACCACCTCATCCACGGTAGGATTTCCAACATAGTGGATGGGGTATTGATGCTTTCCTTCGAAGAACTCTACTTCAAAAGGAAGAATGGAGAAAAGTTCGTCTACATCTCGTTTTATATTCTTGATGCGATACTCTTTCCAGGCCATATCTTCGGAGAAATATAATAAAAGACAGGAATCCTTGTCTTTGCATGGACAAACTTGGCTATATCCAGATTAAAGCCCGGATAGTCCACCAAAATAAGCACATCCGGCTGCCAGGAAACAATGTCTTCTTTACAGCGCTTCATATTGGCAAAGATGGTGCGCAGATGCAGCAATACGGGAATAAAACCCATGTATGCCAGTTCTTTATATAATGTTTCACCATCGTTCCTCCGACGGCAGCCATCAAATCACCTCCGAAAAACCGGAAATCAGCCTGCGGATCTTTTTTGCCTTTAAGGCAGCCATCAGATGAGAAGCGTGCAAGTCGCCGGAAAGTTTTCGCCGACAATCAGATAATACTTCATGATAGTTGATAGTTAACTAAACCATTTGTTAAGTTCATCCATAAAGTGATAAGCTCGTCACATCAACCGTGGTCGGAGTGATAGCTACATAGCCGTTAACCAAAGCCCAATGATCGTTTTTCTCATTTTCCGGTTCATGATCGGTAAATTCACCGGTTAACCAAAAATAATTTGTATCATTCAAACGGGGACAGGCAGCCCATTCGTTCGTCCAACGTCCCTTTGCCTGTTCACAAATCCTTATTCCTTTGATATCGGCAGTATTCGGGAAGTTCACATTCAAACAAGTTAAAGGAGGAAGTCCTTTTTCCAGTACCATCGCGGCAATTTTGCGTATATAAGGTCCCGCAGCTTCAAAGTCCGCATCGGGAGCATGATTGCACAAAGAGAAGCCTATAGAAGGGATTCCATTCAAACAGCCTTCGAATACCACTCCCATTGTGCCGGAATAATGCACGTTAGTGGCAGAGTTGTCTCCATGATTGATACCGCCGACTACCAAATCCGGTGTCCGGTCGAGTACTGTATTCCGAGCCAATTTGATACAATCGGTCGGTGTTCCCGAACATTTATAAACAGTTAAACCTACTTCTTTCTTTACTAACTGGTAATGAACAGGCTGCGTCACCGTCAGCGCACAACCACTGCCCGAGCGCGGGAGCATCAGGTTGCCATTACCACAATATCTCCCAAAGGGCGAAGAAACTTCACCAGTTCATTAATCCCTTTGGCCATAACCCCATCGTCATTGGAAACGAGTATCAACGGCTTCTTATTTTCCATATATTCAATCCTTTCCTTTTTAATATTCGCACAAAAGTAACAAAAAAAGAAGCCGTACCGCCAAACCCTCCCTACATCAGATCGAAAAGTCTCTTTCCGTCCCCCACTCTACCCGTTTACAAATCTTAATCTTCTGCAAGCGAGCAAAAAAAGAAATAAATATCCAATATAAATATGTATATTTGCAAGCTCGTTAAAGAGAAAGGTAGATGATGAACCTGTCGAAGTTTGGTATCCGTTTCGTCCGACAGTTATTAACAAAACAGGCGACTTATCAACAGAAATTGCAAAGTTTCTCTTTTTTTCGTAGGCGCTCTAAGGATTTATCACTTATTTCGCTGCCAATAAATTTAGAGAATATGGGAAAAAATTATTGCTTTGGCCAAATCAAAAAGGCGGTGGTGTAGGAAAGACAACGACTACGATTAATCTCGCAGCTTCACTTGCTACACTGGAAAAAAAGGTACTCGTGATAGATGCCGACCCGCAGGCCAATGCCTCTTCAGGATTGGGAGTAGACATCAAGCAGTCGGAATGCACTATCTACGAGTGCATTATTGACAGAGCCAACGTACAGGACGCTATCCTCGATACGGAGATCGATTCTTTGAAAGTAATCTCTTCGCACATCAATCTTGTAGGAGCAGAGATTGAAATGCTGAACCTCCCAAACCGAGAAAAAAAAGATACTAAAAGAAGTACTCACGCCTTTGAAGAAAGAATATGACTATATCCTGATAGACTGCTCGCCTTCATTAGGACTTATTACAATCAATGCCCTGACGGCAGCCGATTCTGTGATCATCCCCGTGCAGGCCGAATATTTCGCACTCGAGGGAATCAGCAAGCTGCTCAACACAATCAAGATTATCAAGTCGAAATTGAATCCGGCATTGGAAATCGAAGGCTTCCTGCTGACTATGTACGACTCACGTCTGCGTCTGGCCAACCAGATTTACGATGAAGTGAAACGACACTTCCAGGAATTGGTATTCAACACCGTTATCCAGCGCAATGTCAAACTGAGCGAAGCTCCCAGCTACGGTGTTCCGACCATTCTTTATGATGCGGATTCCACCGGTGCCAAGAACCACCTGGCTCTTGCTAAAGAGATTATCAACCGTAAATAAATAAGAGTAAGAAGAAGATATGGCAACACAGAGAAGAAATGCATTAGGACGTGGTCTCGACGCCTTGCTCTCGATGGATGATGTGAAAACCGAAGGGTCTTCTTCCATTAATGAGATAGAACTGGCTAAGATTGCAGTCAACCCTAACCAGCCCCGTCGTGAGTTTGACGAAACGGCCTTGCAGGAACTGGCTGATTCAATAGCGGAAATAGGTATCATCCAACCGATTACTTTACGCAAACTCTCGGACGATGAGATATCAGATCATTATCGCGGGAGAACGCCGCTATCGTGCTTCACAGAGAGCCGGATTAAAAACAATCCCTGCTTACATCCGCACAGCCGACGACGAAAACATGATGGAAATGGCGCTGATCGAGAATATCCAGCGTGAAGACCTGAATGCTGTAGAAATCGCACTTGCCTATCAACATCTGCTCGATCAGTACGAACTGACCCAAGAACGCCTTAGCGAACGTATCGGCAAGAACCGGACAACTATCGCCAATTATTTGCGTTTGTTCAAGCTACCCGCTCCTATCCAGATGGCTTTACAGAACAAGCAGTTAGACATGGGACATGCCCGTGCGTTGATTTCATTAGGCGACCCTAAACTACAAGTAAAAATATTTGAGGAAATACAAGAACACGGATATTCAGTCCGCAAAGTCGAAGAGATTGTAAAATCATTAAGTGAAGGTGAAGCTGTGAAAAGCGGTACGCGGAAAATAACTCCGAAACGTGCCAAACTTCCTGAAGAATTTAACTTACTGAAGCAACAACTTTCAGGCTTTTTCAGCACCAAGGTACAACTCACCTGCTCTGAAAAGGGGAAAGGGTAAAATTAGCATTCCTTTCGGTAATGAGGAAGAGCTGGAACGTATCATGGAAATCTTCGATACGCTAAAGAAATAAATGACAAGAAAAAACAAGAAATATCAGTTACTAGTCAGCACCCTGCTTCTCTGTTTTTTACAGGTGGCAGGGATTGATGTGTATGCACAATCCCACAGTTACTCCGGCACGGAAAGATACAACAATCATACAGCGAGAAGCGCCGAAAGCCCGTGCACGAAGGCATCGTGATCCGATTATACAAGACTCGGTGAAGAAGGATTCTATCCAAATCATACCATCCAAAGAACTTCTTCAGTCTATTGACAGTTTATCGGCAGCTAAAATACAAGTAGCCGACAGCCTTGATGCAGCCAACAAAAAAAGAACTGAAGAAGATAGAACAACCTGCCTCCATTGTTGTAAAGACCGACACTGTTCCGCCACCTCCCAAGACATTAACAAAAAATATTCGTATCCTAATCCGACCAAAGCTACCTGGCTGGCCGTCGTATTCCCGGGTGGAGGACAGATTTACAACCGTAAATACTGGAAATTGCCTATTATATATGGAGGATTTGCCGGGTTGTGCTTACGCCTTAAGTTGGAACGGTAAGATGTACAAAGACTATTCGCAAGCCTATCTGGACATTATGGACAGCAATCCGAATACGAAAAGTTACGAAGATCTGCTGCCCCCTAATTCCACTTACAATGAGGAGCAGCTAAAAAGTCACGTTAAAACGAAGAAAGGATATGTTCCGGCGTTATCGGGACCTTAGTATATTTGCATTTATCGGAGTTTACCTCATCTCTATCATTGACGCTTATGTAGATGCAGAGTTGTCTAACTTCGATATAACCCCCGACTTAAGTATGAAAGTAGAACCGGCTGTAATCGACAATAACAACCAGTTCCGCTCCAACAGTTTTAAAAGCAAATCGGTCGGTCTTGCAATGCGTATTACGATTTTAAAAAACACAATTTAGATTGATCTTATTATTGAAGCATGAAGAAATTAGTTAACTATTGTTCGATTATTCTTCTTTTTACTATTGGCAACATCCCAAGTAAAAGCCCAAAGTGTAGATGTGGTGATTCGTGAAAATGGTACAGAACGTAAGGAAAGCATCGACCTGCCTATGAGTATGACTTATCCGCTCGACAGTTTGCTGAACGATTGGAAAGCCAAAAATTACATTGATTTAGGCAAGGATTGCAGTACGGCTGAAATCAATCCTTTATTCAGTGATTCTGTTTACATGGACCGGCTCTCGCGCATGCCGACTGTTATGGAAATGCCATACAACGAGATTGTGCGCAAGTTCATAGACATGTATGCCGGACGTCTACGTAACCAAGTTGCCTTTATGCTGAGCGCCTGCAACTTCTATATGCCCATTTTCGAAGAAGCGTTGGATGCCTACGGACTTCCATTGGAACTTAAATATCTTCCTATCATTGAATCAGCTTTGAACCCTTCCGCCGTATCACGTGCAGGTGCTTCCGGTCTGTGGCAATTTATGATTGGTACAGGTAAGATCTATGGTTTGGAATCAAACAGCCTGGTAGATGAACGCCGTGACCCGATCAAAGCGACTTGGGCTGCCGCACGTTACCTCAAAGAAATGTATGATATCTATGGAGACTGGAACCTGGTAATTGCTGCTTATAACTGTGGCCCGGTACAATCAATAAGGCAATCCGCCGTGCCAATGGCGAAACTGATTATTGGAAAATCTACAATTAACTGCCTAAAGAAACACGTGGTTATGTACCTGCCTTTATTGCAGCCAACTATGTGATGACCTATTACTGCGACCACAATATTTGTCCAATGGAAACTAATATTCCGGCAAGCACTGACACTGTGCAAGTAAACAAAAATCTGCACTTCGAACAAATCGCTGACCTTTGTAATGTACCTCTGGATCAGATCAAGAGTCTGAATCCCAATATAAGAAGCAAATGATTCCGGGTGACAGCAAACCTTATACGTTAAGACTGCCTATTGACGCGATCAGTACTTTTATCGATAAGCAAGATACGATTTATACGCATCGTGCCGATGAGTTGTTCCGCAACCGGAAAACCGTTGCTGTAAAGCCGATATTACACCTGCAACCCGCAAAACGACATCAGCAGTTGCCGGTAAGGGAAATCTGACCTATTATACAATAAAAAGTGGAGACACTTTTTTATCCACTATTGCCAGAAAGTATGGTGTCACAATTAAGGATATACAAAGGTGGAATGGAATGTCTAGCACTAAAATTGCAGCAGGAAAACGATTGAAAATATACAAATAAATAACTTCCTGCTTGCATCGTTCGGAAATTTGCTTATTTTTTGCAGAACTAAGCAAGTGAAAGGATAACAATTATGGATAATCTGGCCCCCAAAGAAATAGCTTGACGAAGAGATGATTAATCAGGCGTTCCACGAACTACTGAATGATTATCTCAATACTAAGCATCGCAAAAAAGTTGAAATCATTACGAAGGCTTTCAACTTTGCCAACCAGGCGCATAAAGGTATCAAACGCCGTTCCGGGCGAACCTTACATTATGCACCCGCTTGCCGTTGCCAGCATTGTATGCAATGAAATAGGTCTCGGTTCCACTTCTATATGTGCAGCCTTGCTGCATGATGTGGTGGAGGACACCGACTACACCGTAGAGGATATTGAAAACATCTTCGGTCCCAAAATCGCCCAGATTGTAGACGGGCTGACAAAGATTTCCGGCGGTATCTTCGGCGACCGTGCCTCGGCGCAGGCAGAGAACTTCAAGAAGCTGCTGCTCACCATGTCCGACGATATCCGGGTTATCCTCATCAAGATAGCCGACCGTCTGCATAACATGCGTACACTCGGCTCCATGCTGCCCAACAAGCAGTTCAAGATTGCAGGCGAAACACTCTATATTTATGCCCCGCTCGCCAACCGCCTCGGCTTGTACAAAATCAAGACAGAACTGGAAAACCTGAGCTTCAAGTACGAACATCCGGAAGAGTACCACGAGATAGAAGAGAAACTGGAAGCCACCGCCGTGGAACGCGACAAGGTATTCAATGAGTTCACCGCTCCGATACGGGCGCAACTGGACAAAATGGGACTGAAATACCGTATCCTTGCCCGTGTAAAGTCCATCTACTCCATCTGGAACAAAATGCAGACCAAGCATGTCCCCTTCGAGGAAATCTATGATTTGCTTGCTGTCCGCATCATCTTCGAGCCCCGCAATATAGAGGAAGAGCTAAACGACTGCTTCGACATTTACGTCTCCATATCCAAGATATACAAGCCCCACCCCGACCGCCTGCGCGACTGGGTGAGCCATCCCAAAGCCAACGGCTACCAAGCCCTGCACGTCACCCTTATGGGTAACAACGGGCAATGGATTGAAGTACAAATCCGCAGTGAACGCATGAATGACGTTGCCGAACAAGGCTTTGCCGCCCACTGGAAATACAAAGAAGGCGGAGGCAGCGAAGATGAAGGCGAACTGGAGAAATGGTTGCGTACCATCAAGGAAATTCTGGACGACCCACAACCGGACGCCATCGATTTTCTCGATACCATCAAACTGAACTTGTTTGCATCGGAAATTTTCGTCTTCACCCCGAAAGGCGACCTCAAGACCATGCCGCAGAACTCTACGGCGCTGGATTTGCCTTCTCCTTGCATACCGACATCGGCAGCCACTGCATCGGCGCCAAGGTAAACCACAAACTGGTTCCCCTAAGCCACAAACTGCAAAGTGGAGATCAGGTTGAAATATTGACCTCCAAATCCCAACGTGTACAACCGCAATGGGAGGTATTTGCAACGACCGCCCGTGCCCGTGCCAAGATCGCAGCGATTCTTCGCAAAGAACGGAAAGCGAATCAGAAAATTGGCGAAGAGCTACTCAACGAGTTTCTGAAGAAGGAAGAAATACGTCCGGAAGAAGCTGTCATCGAGAAGTTGCGTAAATTTCACAACTTCAAGAATGAAGAAGAGTTACTGGCCGCCATCGGTAGCAAAGCCATTACTTTGGGAGAAGCGGACAAGAACGAGCTGAGAGAAAAGCAAACCAGCAACTGGAAGAAATACCTGACGTTCTCCTTCGGGAACAGCAACAAGGAAAAACCGGAAGAGAAAGAACCGCAGGAAAAAGCCGAAAAAGATCAATCACGAAAGAGATTCTTAAACTGACCGAAGAAAGCCTGCAAAAGAAATACATCATGGCCGAATGTTGTCATCCGATTCCCGGTGATGATGTTTTGGGTTACGTTGATGAAAACGACCGCATTATTATTCATAAACGCCAGTGCCCTGTTGCCGCCAAGCTGAAAAGCAGCTATGGCAACCGTATATTAGCGACCGAATGGGATACTCACAAAGAACTTTCTTTTCTCGTATATATCTATTTAAGAGGTATAGACAGTATGGGACTTCTAAACGAAGTGACTCAGGTCATCTCCAGACAACTCAACGTGAATATCCGTAAACTTGCCATCGAAACGAATGACGGGATATTCGAAGGAAAGATTCAGCTATGGGTACACGATGTGGAAGATGTAAAGACAATCTGTAATAATCTGAAGAAGATTCAAAACATCAAACAAGTGAACCGAGTAGAGGAATAACCTGCCGAAACTCAGGTATTTATTCTAAGCTATAAGTCCGCGATAAACGTAAACCTTTCTTCCAAGAACACTTCGTTTATCCGCGTCATTGTAAACTGTATCCAATCCAGTCCCGTCCGTCCAGTTCTTTCTTGATAGCCAGAAGCTCTTCCTTAATACCTTTCAGACGGTTCACAATTTCGTAATTGCGAACCGTGGCTTCCTTGTTATCCTTCAACCGTTGACGGGCACCGGGAAGCGTCATGCCTTTCTCCTTCACCAGATGATAGATCAGACCAATCGTTTCCACATCTTCCTTTCGATACTGACGTATCCCCCGCCCCGTCGTCCTGGGAGAAATCTGTGGGAACTCCTTCTCCCAAAAACGAAGCAAGGATGCGTTGACTCCAAACATATCGGCCACTTCGGCTATGGAGTAATATAATTTTAGTTCTTTGTCCGTATTCAGCATAGAAATCGTTGTTTTAAGAGATTAATCGAACACTTTACCGTGATTGGCAGCCAATTGAATCATCTTCTCATAATCTTCCGCACTCAAGTCCATGAAGTAATAGTTGACAGGATTCACAACCTTCTCCCTTCACGTGTACCTCATAGTGAAGATGAGGACCGGTGCTCTTACCTGTACTTCCCACTTTTCCAATCACCTCGCCACGTACCACCTTTTTCCCGACTTTCGTGTTATAGCCCTGCAAGTGAGCGTACCGAGTCAGATAACCGAAGCCATGGTCAATCTCAATCGTATTGCCATATCCGGTTTCCCATCCTACTTTTACCACTGTACCGTCACCGGTCGCATAGACATCCGTTCCCGGATGAGCGGAGAAGTCCATACCCGATGGAACTTGCTGGTACCGTAAATCGGGTCGATACGCGTACCGTAACCCGAAGCGGTCTTGCGAAGGTCTTTATTGGAGATAGGCTGTATGGCAGGAATGCACTTCAGCATTTCATCATGATTCTTGCACATATCCACCACGTCATCGAAAGGACGGGACTGGATATAGAGTTGCTTGCTAATCATATCCATTTTCTGCGTGGTATTGATAACCAAGTCGGAGTTAGCCATATCCATCAGATGCTCATAGCGGTTGGTACCGCCGTATCCAGCCTGACGGATGGCAGAAGGAATAGGGTCGGCCATGAAAATCACCCGGTACAGATTGTCATCACGCTGCTGTATGTCTTGCAGCACTCCCATAGCCTCGTCCAGCCGGCGGGAGAGGACGTTGTACTGCGCCTGCAGTTTGCTGTTCTCCTTTCGCAACTCCTTCTCCGACGGAGAGCCGAAGATAAGCAGCAATACGATGAAACTGCCCGCACCCAGCCCCATACCGATGAACAAACGGCGGAGAATGCTCAGCGCCCGCTGCCTCACGGTAGGATAAATACGGTCGTACGTCTGCGTCTGGGGATTATAAATGTAGTAAACTTTGCGCATCTTAGGAAATATTTCGCTTGTCAATGCGACAAAAGTAATAAAAACAAGCTATCTTTGCACAGTTTTTTCAAGAATATTAAGACTAAGTAGCAAGTAGTTAGTAGTAAGAAACGGGCAAAAAACGACAAGAGAAGGTAAATCAAATTAGAATCAGATAAATCAATAGAGAGTATGTTGACTGCAAACGAAATCAGAGACTCTTTCAAGAGTTTCTTCGAAAGTAAAGGTCACCAGATAGTGCCTTCGGCCCCGATGGTGATTAAGGATGACCCCACGTTGATGTTCACCAATGCGGGAAATGAACCAGTTTAAAGATATCATTTTGGGCAACCACCCGGCGAAATACAAAAGAGTTGCTGACTCGCAGAAATGCCTTCGCGTAAGCGGAAAGCACAACGACCTGGAGGAAGTGGGTCACGATACCTACCACCACACCATGTTCGAGATGCTGGGCAACTGGTCGTTTGGCGACTACTTCAAGAAGGAAGCCATCTCCTGGGCATGGGAGTATCTGGTGGATGTATTGAAACTCGACCCCAAAGACCTCTACGCCACCGTATTCGAAGGTAGCGCCGAAGAAGGACTGGAACGCGACAACGAAGCCGCTTCTTACTGGGAGCAGTTCTTGCCGAAAGACCACATTCTGAATGGCAACAAACACGATAACTTCTGGGAAATGGGTGATACGGGACCGTGCGGTCCGTGTTCGGAAATCCATGTGGACTCCCGTTCGGAAGAAGAGTGGCCAAAGTACCCGGTCGTGAGCTGGTGAACAACGACCACCCGCAAGTGATTGAAATCTGGAACCTCGTGTTCATGCAATATAACCGCAAGGCGGACGGCAGCCTGGAAGGACTTCCCGCAAAGGTTATCGATACAGGTATGGGCTTCGAGCGCCTGGTGCGCACTTTGCAAGGAAAGACCTCCAACTACGACACCGACGTATTCCAGCCGATACTGAAAGCGATTGCAGCAATGTCAGGCACAGAGTACGGAAAAGACAAGCAGTCGGACATCGCCATGCGTGTAATTGCTGACCACATCCGCACCATCGCCTTCTCCATCACGACGGACAGCTTCCGAATGCCAAGGCAGGTTATGTAATCCGTCGTATCCTCCGCCGCGCCGTGCGCTACGGTTACTTTCCTCGGACAGAAGCAGGCATTCATGTACAAGCTCCTCCCCGTACTCATCGAGAACATGGGCGCCGCTTATCCCGAACTGGATGCACAGAAGGAACTGATTGCCAAAGTTATCAAGGAAGAAGAAGACTCCTTCCTCCGCACTTTGGAGACAGGTATCCGCCTGCTGGAAAAGACCATGGCAGACGCCAAAGCCGCCGGCAAGAACGAAATCAGCGGAAAGGATGCCTTTACCTTATATGATACCTTCGGTTTCCCGCTCGACTTGACGGAACTGATTCTCCGCGAAAACGGCATGACTGCCGACATCAAGGAGTTTGACGCCGAAATGCAGCAGCAGAAACAGCGTGCCCGCAATGCCGCCGCCATAGAGACCGGTGACTGGATTACGCTAAAGGAGGGTACTACCGAATTCGTAGGATATGACTATACGGAATACGAAACATCCATTCTGCGCTACCGACAAGTGAAGCAGAAGAACCAAACCTATATCAGATTGTACTGGACTGTACTCCGTTCTATGCAGAAAGCGGCGGTCAGGTAGGTGACACCGGTGTATTGGTGAGCGAGTTTGAGACCATCGAAGTGGTAGACACCAAGAAGAGAACAATCTACCGATACATATTACCAAAAAGTTGCCGGAACATCCGGAAGCTCCGATGATGGCTTGTGTAGACACCGACAAACGGGCAGCCTGCGCAGCCAATCACTCGGCTACTCACCTGCTGGACTCTGCGCTGCGCGAAGTACTGGGCGAGCATATCGAACAGAAAGGTTCGTTAGTAACACCGGACTCCCTGCGTTTCGACTTCTCACACTTCCAGAAGGTGACGGACGAGGAAATCCGCAAGGTAGAACACATCGTTAATGCAAAGATTCGCGCCAACATACCTTTGAAAGAATACCGCAACATTCCTATCGAAGAAGCCAAAGAACTGGGCGCCATCGCTCTCTTCGGCGAGAAGTACGGCGACCATGTACGCGTTATCCAGTTCGGTTCTTCCGTAGAATTCTGTGGAGGTACGCACGTGGCTGCAACCGGAAACATCGGTATGGTGAAGATTATCTCCGAAAGCTCCGTGGCTGCCGGTGTGCGCCGTATCGAAGCATATACGGGAGCCCGTGTGGAAGAAATGCTGGATACCATTCAAGATACGATCAGTGAATTGAAATCGCTCTTCAACAACGCACCCGACCTTGCCGGAACCATCCGTAAGTATATTGACGAAAACGCCGGACTGAAGAAGCAGGTAGAGGACTTCATGAAAGAGAAAGAAGCACAGCTGAAAGAAAGACTGCTGAAGAATATACAGGAAATTCACGGTATCAAGGTAATCAAGTTCTGTGCTCCGTTGCCGGCGGAAGTGGTGAAGAATATCGCCTTCCAGCTTCGCGGTGAAATCACAGAAAACCTGTTCTTTGTGGCCGGAAGCCTCGACAACGGCAAGCCTATGCTGACCGTCATGCTAAGTGACAATCTGGTGGCCGGTGGCTTGAAAGCAGGCAACCTGGTGAAAGAAGCAGCCAAACTGATTCAAGGCGGCGGAGGCGGTCAACCTCATTTCGCTACTGCCGGAGGCAAGAATACAGACGGACTGAATGCCGCTATCGAAAAGGTACTGGAACTCGCAGGTATCTAAAAAAGCAGTAACATACATCCAATACAAGAACCGTGTCTTAAAGTCACTCGCACTTTAAGGCACGGTTTTTTATTTCAGATTCCAGTGTCAACAGCAACTAATCAGCCTCCTGCCAAAAATATTCGTGATATAAACTCAATTATCACAACTTTTTCCTACCTTTGTAAACAGATTAATTATTTTTCTTATCCTTCAAATAATAAAATAAGTAATCACCAATACCCGTACACCGATGAAAACACCTATTTACCTACTTCTAATCGTTTGTATTTTTGCATCCTGCAACACCAAACAGACAAAAGCTGAAATTGATTACACATCGTATGTAAATCCTTTTATTGGCACCGATTTCACAGGAAACACTTATCCCGGCGCACAAGCCCCCTTCGGTATGGTGCAGCTCAGCCCGGACAACGGACTTCCGGGATGGGACCGCATCTCCGGCTATTTTTATCCGGACAGCACCATCGCCGGCTTCAGCCATACCCACCTTTCGGGAACAGGTGCAGGCGACTTGTACGACATCTCTTTCATGCCGGTCACACTGCCCTACAAAGAGGCAGAAGCGCCGCTGGGCATCTACTCCAAGTTTTCTCACGATGAAGAGAGCGCCTATGCAGGCTACTATCAAGTACGTCTGAAAGACTACCATATCAATGTGGAACTGACCGCAACCGAACGTTGTGGCATCCAGCGATACACCTTCCCCAAAGCCGAAGCCGCCATCTTCCTGAATCTGAAGAAAGCCATGAACTGGGACTTCACAAACGATTCGCACATCGAAGTAGTGGACTCTGTGACGATTCAAGGATACCGTTACTCCGACGGCTGGGCACGCGACCAGCGAATCTACTTCCGCACCCGCTTCTCCAAGCCTTTCGACAAGGTGAAACTGGATACGACTGCCATTATCAAAGACAAGCAACACATCGGTACGGCTGTCATCGCACGTTTTGACTTCCATACCGAAGAAGGAGAACAGATTCTCGTCAATACCGCCATTTCCGGCGTCAGCATGGAAGGCGCAGCCAAGAACCTGCAAGCCGAAGTGCCCGAAAATGACTTCGACAAGTATCTGGCAGAAACAAAAGCAAACTGGAACCGCCAACTGGGAAAGATCGAAGTCGAGAGTAACAATCAAGATGATAAAGTAAACTTTTATACAGCTCTGTACCACTCGATGATCGCACCTACGATTTACAGTGACGTAGACGGAGCCTATTACGGTCCCGACAAAAAAGTACATCAGAGTGACGGCTGGGTGAATTACAGCACTTTCTCCCTTTGGGATACCTACCGTGCCGCCCATCCCCTTTTTACATATACCGAACCGGAACGTGTCAACGACATGGTAAAATCCTTCATCGCCTTCTTTGAACAGAACGGACGCCTGCCCGTATGGAACTTCTACGGGAGTGAAACCGATATGATGATCGGCTATCATGCCGTTCCCGTGATTGTAGACGCTTATCTGAAAGGTATAGGCAACTTTGATGCGGAGAAAGCACTGGCCGCCTGCGTAGCTACCGCCAACTTGGATAACTACCGGGGCATCGGGCTATACAAGCAATTAGGCTATATTCCTTACAATGTGACAGATCATTACAATGCCGAAAATTGGTCACTGTCCAAAACACTGGAATATGCATTTGACGATTACTGCATCGCTGAGATGGCGAACAAGATGGGCAAGAAGGAGATAGCGGACGAATTCTACAAACGTTCTCAGAACTATAAGAATGTTTATAATCCGGCCACTTCGTTCATGCAGCCGCGTGACGAGAAAGGTAACTTTATCAAAGACTTCAAAGCCGACGAATACACTCCGCATATCTGCGAAAGCAATGGCTGGCAATACTTTTGGTCCGTGCAGCATGACATAGACGGTCTGATTGATCTCACAGGAGGCACAAGCCGCTTTGCAGAGAAACTGGACAGTATGTTTACCTACCATCCGGCAGCCGACGAAGAACTTCCCATCTTCAGCACGGGAATGATCGGACAATATGCTCACGGCAATGAACCGAGCCATCACGTAATCTATCTCTTCAATGCCGTAGGACAACAAAACCTGACACAGAAATACGTTGCCAAAGTAATGAACGAGCTTTACAAGAACGAGCCTGCCGGTCTTTGCGGAAACGAAGACTGCGGACAAATGTCTGCCTGGTACGTATTCAGCGCAATGGGATTCTATCCTGTCAATCCGGTCAGCGGAAAGTATGAAATCGGTACTCCCCTGTTCCCGGAGATGAAGTTGCATCTGGCTAACGGAAAGACATTTACAGTACTTGCCCCCAAAGTGAGCAAAGAGAATATTTACATTCAATCTATCAAAGTAGACGGTCAACCGTACAACAAGACCTACCTTACCCATGAACAGATTATGAGCGGTGCCACCGTCGAATTTGAAATGGGGAATACTCCCTTAGTGGAAGTCGAATTTGAAGAACAAACCCAGTAGGTCCACCTAAAACTAATCTATCGGAAAAATGGATGAAAACTTCGACTTAACCTACAAAGCTCTATTCCGCAGGTACTACCCCAGCCTGATATTCTATGCCACCCGACTGGTAGGAGAAGAAGAGGCGGAGGATGTAGTGCAGGACGTGTTCGTAGAGCTTTGGAAACGAAAAAGACAGCATAGAGATAGGAGAGCAGATTCAGGCTTTCCTTTATCGTGCTGTCTATACACGTGCCCTTAACGTATTGAAACATCGTAATGTAGAAGATGGCTATTGCGCCGCCATGGAAGAGATAAACCGGAGGCGTGCAGAGTTTTATCAGCCGGACAACAACGAAGTGATCCGCAAGATCGAAGACCGGGAATTGCGGAAAGAGATTCACGATGCAATCAATGAGCTTCCGGACAAGTGCAAAGAAGTTTTCAAGCTCAGCTATCTGCACGACATGAAAAATAAGGAGATAGCCGATGTACTGGGAGTTTCACTCCGCACGGTAGAGGCACATATGTATAAGGCATTGAAGTTCCTGCGAAATCGTCTCGGACATCTTTGGTTCATTCTCCTCTTATTTTTATTGGATTAAAGATAAGTGTTTTTGGGTTTTCAATTGTATTACTTATATGAAGGAAAAGAAAATGAGAAATCTGAGCGAAGAAATAATAAACAGATATCTGACTGGTCAGTGTTCTGAAGAAGAGCTGATCGAGGTGAATGCCTGGATCAGCGAATCGGACGAAAATGCCCGCCAGTTGTTCCGCATGGAAGAAATTTATCATCTGGGTAAATTCGACCATTATGCCGATGAACAGAGAATGGCTAATGCGGAAAAAAGGCTTTATAAACAACTGTCGCAAGAGAAAAAAAGAAGAAAGATAAAGTACTGCATATGCATCGCTGGATGAGGTATGCGGCCATCCTTGCCGTCGCTTTACTAATGGGCGGAGGAGCCGGATATTGGTTCTACAACCGGCCGGAGCATCAGATGCTGGTAGCCGTTGCCAATGAAGGCATCGTGAAAGAAGTTGTCTTGCCGGACGGGACGAAAGTCTGGCTGAACAATGCCGCCATGCTGAAGTACCCGCGCGAATTCTCCGAAAAAAGAACGTAATGTGTATCTAGACGGAGAAGCCTATTTCGAAGTAACCAAAACCGCCATAAACCATTCACGGTAGAAAGCGACGCTATGCGCGTACGTGTACTGGGAACCACTTTCAACTTCAAGTGCGACAAACGTTGCCGGATAGCCGAAGCGACCTTGATCGAAGGAGAAATCGAAGTGAAAGGCAACAAGGACGAAGGACAAATTGTCCTCGCCCCGGGTCAGCGTGCCGAACTGAACAGAAACAGCGGACGGCTGACGGTGAAACAGGTCGATGCGAAACTGGATGCTGTATGGCGTGACAATCTGATACCATTCAATAAAGCAAACATATTTACCATCACCAAAGCACTGGAACGCTTCTACGACGTGAAAATCATTCTGTCTCCTGACATTCGGTCGGACAAAACATATTCGGGTGTATTGAAGAAAAAATCAACCATCGAATCGGTATTGAAATCCTTGCAAAATTCCATACCTATTGAATATAAAATCGTAGGAAACAACATCTTTATCTCTTCAGATAAAAAATGAGTCCTGTGTTAAACTTAAACTAATAAACGACATGAAATTAAAGACACTTCTGATAGGATGTTTCGGAGGATTTATAATGCTCAACTCCTGCACAGAGTCCCCCAGTGTAAAAGATTATAGTGCTTATGTCAATCCTTTCATAGGCACCGGCGGACATGGACATACTTTCCCCGGAGCCGTAGTTCCGCACGGTATGATCCAGCCCAGTCCGGACACCCGGATCGACGGCTGGGACGCCTGCTCCGGTTATTATTACGATGACAACACGATCAACGGTTTTTCGCATACCCACGTCAGCGGTACAGGCTGTTGCGACTACGGAGATGTATTACTGATGCCGATTGTCGGCAAACCGCAGTATCTGACAACTGATCCGGAAAGCCAGAAACTGGCTTACGCCTCTGCTTTCTCGCACGAGAATGAGACTGCGGAACCCGGATATTACTCCGTCTTCCTCGACACCTATCAGGTAAAAGCGGAAATCACAGCTACCAAACGCGGCGCCATCCACCGCTACACTTTCCCCGAAAGCACAGAATCCGGATTTATCATCGATCTGGACTACAACCTGCAACGGCAGACCAACTACGAGATGGAAATCGAAGTTATCAGTGACACGGAAATCTGCGGACATAAGAAGACGACTTACTGGGCTTTCGACCAGTATATTAACTTCTACGCCAAGTTTTCCAAACCGTTCGCATATACCCTCATCACCGACTCTGTCACAATGGACAACGGCAAACGCCTGCCTGTATGCAAAGCCGTACTGCACTTTAATACAAAGAAAGACGAAGAAGTACTGGTAAAAGTGGGTGTATCCGCCGTCGATATCGCCGGCGCACGCAAGAATGTGGAATCCGAAATTCCCGAATGGGACTTCGACAAGGTACGAAAAAAAGATGCCCGCACTGCCTGGAATAATTATCTGTCTAAAATAGACATCACCACTTCCGATAAAGAAGATAAAACCATTTTCTATACCGCTCTGTATCATACGGCCATCAGCCCGAACCTGTTTACGGATGCGGACGGACGCTATCTCGGCATGGATCTCGAAGTACATCAGGGAGATACCATTAATCCGCTGTATACTGTCTTCTCCCTGTGGGATACTTTCCGTGCACTGCACCCGCTGATGACGATCATCGACCCGAATCTGAACAATCAGTTCATCAATTCACTGATCAGGAAACATCAGGAAGGCGGAATATACCCAATGTGGGATCTGGCTTCCAACTACACTGAACGATGATCGGATATCATGCGGTCCCCGTTATCGTGGATGCCTATATGAAAGGTTACCGCAATTTTGATGCTCACGAAGCATATAAAGCCAGTCTACGGGCAGCCGAATATGACACGACAGGCATCAAATGCCCCGATCTGGTGCTGCCGCATCTGATGCCCAAAGCGAAGTATTATAAAAACGCTATCGGCTACATCCCCTGCGACCGCGAAAATGAATCTGTAGCCAAAGCACTGGAATATGCCTACGACGACTGGTGCATCTCTATCTTTGCCGAAGCGATGAACGACTTCGAAAACAAAGCAAAGTATGAACGTTTCGCCAAAGCCTATGAGTTCTATTTCGACAAATCGACCCGCTTCATGCGCGGACTGGATTCGAATGGCGAATGGCGCACCCCATTCAACCCGCGTGCCTCCACTCACCGTAGCGATGACTATTGCGAAGGAACCGCCTGGCAGTGGACCTGGTTTGTTCCGCACGATGTGGAAGGACTTGTAAAACTGATGGGAGGCGAGGACGCTTTTGTAGAAAAGCTGGATTCGCTGTTTACAGTCGATTCGAGTCTGGACGGAGAAACCACCTCGGCTGATATCAGCGGACTGATCGGTCAGTATGCACATGGCAATGAGCCGAGTCATCACGTGATTCATCTGTACAACTATGTGAATCGTCCGTGGAGAACGCAGGAATTAGTGGACAGTGTCTACCGGAGCCAGTATGCCAACAACGTCGACGGGTTGTCCGGCAATGAAGACTGCGGACAGATGTCGGCATGGTACATACTCAACTCGATGGGATTCTATCAGGTATGCCCGGGCAAACCGGTGTATTCTATCGGACGTCCGGCTTTCGACAAAGCTGTGATCAATCTCCCCAGTGAAAAGACATTCAGCATCGTGGTGAAGAACAACTCCAAAAGCAACAAATACATCGAAAGCGTATTGCTGAACGGCAAACCTCTGGACACGCCATTCTTCGGACATCAGGACATTGTAGCAGGCGGAATCATGGAGATCAAAATGACTGACCATCCTACACAATGGGGAAGTAACAACTCTTCTCAATAATCATATAAAAACCATTACTAATCATGAAAAGACTCTTATTGATAGCTTGTGTACTTAGTTGTACGCTATTGTCCCAAGCCAAAGACTGGACGCAGTATGTCAATCCGCTGATGGGTTCCCAGTCTACTTTTGAGTTATCAACAGGTAATACTTATCCGGCTATTGCCCGTCCCTGGGGTATGAACTTCTGGACTCCACAGACAGGCAAAATGGGAGACGGATGGCAATATACCTATACCGCCAACAAAATCCGCGGGTTCAAACAGACACACCAGCCCAGTCCGTGGATCAATGATTATGGTCAGTTCTCGATTATGCCGATAGTGGGCCAACCGTTGTTTGACGAAGAGAAACGGGCAAGCTGGTTTGCACATAAAGGGGAAGTGGCAACTCCTTACTACTACAAAGTATACCTGGCAGAACACGATATAGTCACCGAAATGACACCGACGGAACGTGCCGTGCTTTTTCGTTTCACTTTCCCGGAGAATGATCATTCTTATGTGGTCGTAGATGCCTTCGACAAAGGTTCTTACATCAAGATTCTTCCGGAAGAGAATAAGATAATCGGTTATACGACACGCAACAGCGGTGGTGTTCCTGAAAACTTCAAGAACTACTTTATCATCGAGTTCAACAAACCTTTCACCTATAAGGCTACGGTAGAAAACGGAAATCTGCAAGAGAACGTAGCGGAACAGATGACCGACCATGCCGGAGCGATCATCGGATTCAAAACCCGCAAAGGGGAACAGGTGAATGCACGTATCGCCTCTTCTTTTTATCAGCTTTGAGCAGGCTGCTGCTAATATGAACGAACTGGGCAAAGATAACATAGAACAACTCGCCCAAAAAGGAAAAGATGCCTGGAATCAAGTACTGGGTAAAATAGAAGTAGAAGGCGGTAATTTGGATCAGTACCGTACATTCTACTCCTGCCTGTATCGTTCGCTGCTATTCCCGCGCAAGTTCTATGAACTGGATGCAAACGACCAGCCCATCCATTACAGTCCGTATAACGGGCAGGTACTTCCGGGATATATGTTTACCGATACCGGTTTCTGGGATACATTCCGCTGCCTCTTCCCGCTGCTGAATCTGATGTACCCGTCGGTCAACAAAGAGATGCAGGAAGGATTAATCAACACGTATAAGGAAAGCGGTTTCTTCCCCGAATGGGCAAGTCCGGGACACAGAGGTTGTATGGTTGGAAATAACTCCGCATCAATCCTTGTGGACGCTTATATGAAGGGAGTAAAAGTCGATGATATCAAAACGCTGTATGAAGGATTGATTCACGGAACGGAGAATGTACATCCGGAGGTTTCTTCCACCGGACGATTGGGATACGAGTACTATAATAAGCTGGGATACGTACCCTACGATGTGAAAATCAACGAGAACGCCGCCCGTACTTTGGAATATGCATACGATGACTGGTGTATCTACCGGTTGGCAAAAGAGCTGAAACGTCCCAAGAAAGAAATCAACCTGTTTGCCAAACGTGCCATGAATTACAAGAATCTTTTCGATAAGGAATCCAAGCTGATGCGTGGTCGCAACGAAGACGGTACATTCCAATCTCCTTTCTCTCCGCTGAAATGGGGAGATGCCTTTACAGAAGGAAATAGCTGGCATTATACCTGGTCTGTCTTCCACGATCCGCAAGGTCTTATTGACCTGATGGGCGGGAAAGAGATGTTTGTTACCATGATGGATTCCGTATTTGCCGTACCGCCCATTTTTGATGACAGCTATTACGGACAGGTAATTCACGAAATTCGTGAAATGACTGTGATGAATATGGGCAACTACGCGCATGGAAATCAACCGATCCAGCACATGATTTACCTCTATGACTATGCGGGACAACCGTGGAAGGCTCAATACTGGTTACGTCAGGTAATGGACAGAATGTACACGCCCGGACCGGACGGTTACTGCGGAGACGAAGACAACGGACAAACTTCTGCCTGGTATGTGTTCTCTGCGCTGGGTTTCTACCCTGTTTGCCCTGGAACGGACGAATATGTGATGGGAACTCCTCTGTTCAAAAAGGCTACTCTTCACTTCGAGAACGGCAATAGTCTTGTTATCGACGCGCCCAATAACAGCACGGAAAATTTCTATATTGATTCCATGAGCTTCAATGGTGCTGATCATACCAAGAATTATCTGCGTCACGAAGATTTGTTCAAGGGAGGTACTATCAAAGTAGACATGAGTAATCGACCGAATCTGAACAGAGGAACCAAAGAAGAGGATATGCCTTATTCTTTTTCCAAGGAACAGTAGTTAGTTCATCGATTAAATTCACGTTCCTATATTAGGCCCTTTTTCTTCCGGTTTTCTGACTTTCTCTCTGTTCTGAAAGACTTTATCCGGATAATGGCAAAAAAACGATAGCCAGAAAGTAAACTTCTTTACTATCTGGCTATTTTTCAGTTAGTATTCACTACTTTTGCCGGACAAACAACTATAAATCATGGAAGAAGAAATTGACTTTACCAAAGTCCCCTATCAGTACGCAATGTGCCTCAATCGGGAATGTTCAAAAGCAAAACACTTGCTTAAGACTACTTACAGCACAAAGCGTACCGGAAAAGATTGAATACTGGGTTATTATCAGTCCCAAACATCTCGCTGCCCAACAAGGGAATTGTCCTTATTATCGTTCTAATGTCAAAGTACGTTATGCTAAGGGATTCATCAGAATGTTAGAAGACTTACCTTATAAGCAAATGCAAACTGTCATATCGCATTTAATGAGCTATTTTGGTCGCAGAACTTACTACCGCATCCGCAAAGGCGAACGCCTCCTTACCCCCTCCGAGCAACAAAGAATATTAAATATCCTCAAGAATTGCGGAGCAACTCATCTACAAAACTTTGATGCATACGTTGAAGATTATGACTGGTGATCGGCAGTAACACGAAGTGATACTACTGTTACGCTCAGAAGACACAACTGTCACCATTTGGTGGCACAGTTGTCACATATTGGTGTCATTGTTGTGCCAAGCTGTTGGCACAACAATGACACCGTAGTCACAACTGTGCCAAGCCCTTGGCACAAGGGTTCCCTTACGAGGAAACAAGGAGGGACATAGTAGCTTATACAAGAAAAGAGCCAAACTTTCAGAATGAAGCCTGGCTCTAAAATTAACTAATCTGCTAATGACTAGACTTTACTGAGCGTTGTAGATATAAACTTCAGTTACATCAATATATGAACCAAAGCCTTCCAATAATTCAACCTTTACATAACGAGCTGTTATAGAAGAGAAGAATTGGAAATAATGATTACCCACACGAGGAACTTCCAACACTCCCTGTGGAGTCCAGTTTTCATTATCCAATGAAGTTGAAATACGTACTTTCTTAGAAGCATACGTATAATAATAATCCATACCCAAAGCATTAAAAGTCTGTGCTGATTTCATATCAATAACAAACCAGAATGGATTATAACTATATACATCTGATCCATAGCTTCCTCCATTACCATCAATCAAATAACTAGCTCTACCGGAGACACCAGAAGGAATCTCCGCACTCCAACCTACTTTCGACAATTCAGTCCAGTTACTACCTATAACAGACAAATATTTAAAGTTTCTAAGTACTTTATCCACATTAAAGGTTAAGAAGTTCTCCTTACTATTAACCTTCACAACAGGGGTCTTCACTTTCTGCTGATGCAGTAACAACAAGAGTGTGAGATTCTTCTCCAGCTGTTGTCAGCAAGAAATCATCAGTAATAGTCCAGGTAACCTCTGCTGATTCTAACTCTCCGGCAGCTATGGTAATTTCAGCAGGAGTTACAGTGATATTCTTCATGAACTGTTCATCCAATCCCGTAGTGGCAAGTTTCACTTTTACGTCTTTTCTTGCCGGCTTATCCAACTTCATCTTGAAAGTATAGGATATAGGATCAGGATTTACAATCGCTCCTTGAGAAAAAGCACGTTCAAATGCAACGTTATTACCGCTCTCACCAACCACAGAGCATGAAGCTGTATATGCCTCCTTCTCTATTACAACTTTAGATTCTATTGGTTCAGTTCCTATCTTATATCCTTCCACACTGGCTTTCACCCCTAATTCATAAGTAGTCGCATCATAATTGGATGCTGCAAAACTAAAATCTTCATCCTTCAAAGTCACAGTGACAGAAGCATCTGTTGAACCGGCAGGAAGAACTACTTTAGTGGCACTGATCTCTACATTTTCTTTTGGGATATTAGTATTTATAATATCAAAAGTCACTGTAGCATCTTCCGGTGATGCAGCAAAATGGAATGTATAAGTTCTAGTGACAGGGCCATCTAATTCCAATGTACCATCAGATTTGTAAACCGCAGTCAACGTCGCTTTAGACGCTCCTTCCGCATCGTCAATCGTTATAGCAGGCTGATTCACCGGATATTTAACCAAATCCACCACCTCATCATCCTGACATCCAGCAAAAGTAACGAATGATCCTATTGCCAGAGATAAAAAGAGTTTATAATGTGCTTTCATATTCTTGTTTTTTATTTGTTCCTAAATTTTATTTAAAGATCATCCGGATATTTATATGGCGTCGGATCATTCTTCTTGTAGAATATAGTCGGTGCTGCTACATTGGACCCGTACAATACTTCGCCACCACCTTGAAGACGGCTGAAAACACTACCATATTTAGCCGGACTTGGAGCAAATCCCATAAACCATCCATACCCTCCATCTATCATACTTTGAGCTTTAGAGGCAGATAAACTACCGCCACCACCTAAGTTGAATTCCATTGAAATACCGGAGCATTGTTTCTTTGTCATTTGTCCGATAGGATATGCAGCACTACCATAGTTGGCTACCACAATATCTATCCATTCTTTTGCATCTACCCCGTCGACAGTAGCTACACCATACATCTGTCCCCAATCAAATACAGTAACCAGTTTATCCGGCATTGCCTGTTTGGTTTCATAACACAGACGAGCTGCAGCAGCCGTACTTGGATTAGTAAGAGACGGATTGCTCAAATCAGGACTGTTTGAATACTCATCGTCATAATTTACTCCATCCAAGTTATATGCCTTACAATACTGAGCAACTTCGCGGGCAAAGTCTTTAGCACCTTGTTCGGAAAGCTGTGCCAAGCCTGTAATGTCATGGTTACCAAGCAGTCCTAACAATACTTTCACACCACGTCTACGCAGTGGCTGAAGAAGAGTTTCATTATTATCCAACAGATACTGTACATTCGGGTTACATTGTACACGAGGACGTCCTGCTTCAGCATCATAGTTGATATTAGCAGCAAACAGTACAACAACATCCCAAAGAAGTTTTCCATTCTCTAATTGGAAAGAAAAGAGTATTCAGCGGATTTACGTCATTTACTTCAAAGAACAAATAACCTTGCATTACACCTTCTCCTTTTATATGCATCACCGGCATTTCGCATATCTTTCACCAGATAAATACAATGTTTCGCATCTTCATCTTTAATAGTGATATCACTACTCTGATCACTGATAGCTACCGGAATAGCATATGTTTTATCTTCCTGCAGACCTTCTCCTGCCCGAATAGTCATCTCTACCTCCGCTGATTTAGTATTAGCGTTCACTGTAAGTATTCCTTCGTTAGCAAAGGTAACCAAGTCCTGCGGATACAATGCAAAATCTGTATTATGCGCCTTATTATACGTTTCCAAATAAGCAGCATCAATTTTCACTTTTGCCGATGTAGCTGTATTAGGTGTCTTGCTCAACCCCATTTTTACTGTAGTAGCATAAGTCTCACCGTGCAATTCGACAACCTTAGAAACTAAGTTCGACTTTCCATCACGCAGATATGCATTATTTTCATAAATGCCACTGTAGGCCGACTCATCAATATTCTTTCCGACCTCAAGATCATCAGCACAAGAGGTCAAGAATGCAGTACTGCTCACAATCATGGCAGCGAACAAACCCGAAGTTATATATTTCATATTCATAATGAATTCTTGAATAAAAGATTAAACCAACAATTAATTTATCTTAGGAATCTCTACTTTTACCCAAGTAGGATCGCCCGAACCTGTAATATCATTACCATGTCCAGTCTGGTCGGTAATAACATTTCCAGCACCTTCATTAAACTTCCAGTAAGCAACCAGTCCTTCACTGGCAGGATCTACTTCATAAGGATTAGTGGCAATTTGCTCTGCCGTTCTTTGCACTGACCACACGCGGACTTCTGAAATATCTCCCGGCAACCAACGAGTATCATCCCAAGCGCGACCAATATAACAACCACTGCTCAAAGATACATTACCTGAAGCTGCTTCGTCTTTATAAACAGGCACACCATCTTTATAATAGATTCGTTCTTTTGTTGTATTATCATAAACAATGGCAATGTGTACCCACTCATTAACCGGTAAACCCGGAACAACATTCGGACCTGGGAAATTACCACCGGGAGCTACTACCTGAACTTGATCACGTGGACGGTCAGCATCACCAATACGTACAAGGAATTTACCTTCAATACCGAAAACAGAACTCAGGGCATTATCACGTCCTGCTACCCAGTCTTCACTACGAACCAAAGCTTCAATAGTAACAGTAGAAAGACTATTCACACTGCTCTTCCAGTTAATTGGGAAATAGATTTCTTTGATATTTGCCACTACATTAATAAGGGCAGCACCCTTAAATATGAAATAAGCAGTACGGGCACTTTCGAGTACATCAATATTGGATGCATCTAGAATGGTGACGGGCAATACATATCGTTTTGACTTATCCAATTCGTTGGTATTCTTAAAGTCAATCACAATATTATCACTGGAAATATCCCCTGCCTTAATAGTAGCAGTTTTTGTTGGTATATTATAAAAATATGAATCCAGTGCAGTTGCGTTATCATTGTAAATCAAATTATATGCTGCTGTCATAGCGGGAGCCGCATCAAAGCTTATTTGAATATCTTGTTCTGCCGGCGATGCTATACGATAGCTAAGTTCACGGGTAGCCTCAGTTATACTGGGTTTAATCAGCAAATCATCACAAACAGGAGCCGAGCTAACATAGAGTTTATTGTCATAATGATGCTCTTCATTGATATCTTCATTCTTACAACCACTCACTGTGACTGTTGTAAGAGCCAAAAAGCGCAAAACAATATTTATAGAGTTTCATTTCTATTCTTATTTATTAGGATTCATAATACGAATAACTTCACGCACATATCCATAAGTATTGTTATAATAATCATTATGGACATTCATAATAAAGATTCCTTTCCGGGTGTAATTAGGAGATGCTTCAACCATCCACCGGGCTGCTCCCGGAGCTGCTACTAGTTTATTGCCTTTTTTTCATCCACTGTACTCCAGTAACCCTTCACTTTATCCTTATCGTCAGCCTGCGGCAATTTCGACACAAACGATAAAACGATCAGCAGGAACAGGATTCACTCCTCCTTCTGTACCGCCTACTGCATCTATACCCGCCTGAATAGCCAAATATGCTTTTAAAGCAAGATCATCAGCATTGGTAGAAGAAGCAGTTTTCAACATGATGTAGTCAAACTTGCTTAACATATCCATATTCTCCGGCACTAAATATTGTACATTTCCGTAGAATACCAGAGTCTTGTCATCATGATTGCCTTGCCAGTTCATCACCTCGCCAAAAAACTTCTGTTGACGGTCATTATATTCTTTCAGAGCTGCCTCCGGAAGGCTCACCAGCGAACGCCCTGTATAATCAGCAATAACACCATCAAAGTTATATTTGTCACAGAGTGCCAACATCTCATTGGTGCGTTCACCGATATACTGAAGAGCATCCTCTTCTGTCAACTCCGGTTCGGCTTTTTTTACTTTCTCCTTCCAGGCATTTTCAATGCTGGAATAATCAATACTGTAAACCGTACGAGTTCCTTTCTCGCGTATTTTGACCATTTCTGCCTGTACTTCGGGACTTACTTCCGGATTATTCAGACAAATGAAATCAACGCTGTCAGGTACGACGGTCAGACGTTCAGCCTGCTTGCCGGGAAGATCCCTTAGGGTTCTCGAAAGAAACAAAAGTGACCTTATGTTCTTCAGACTTATATCTGTTCAAATCCTTCAGATAGTCAGCATACAACTGAGGATTCTGCTCTTCAAATGTAGGAGTATTCAATTGGAGACTTTCCACATCTGTCCAATCACTACATGAAGTTATTGTCAGAGCTGATGCCAGAAACAGCAGAGCAGACAATCTATATTTCAGGTTATTTTTCATATATACTTTCCTTTAAGTTTAATATTATTTTTTAGAAGCCCACCATACATCTGTAGCCATGTTATCTGCACCGTGCAAGTAGTTGGCAATCGCATATTCTACATTTGCTTTATTGCTGACAAACTCATCCAACGGATAAGGCATACGACGCGCCCCTTTCTCTGAATCAACGACACCACCGCTCTTATTTTCTTTCACCGGGATCAGTTTCGGATATCCGGTACGGCGGAAGTCTGCCCAAGCTTCATTACCCAATTGCCAGTTGGCAATCCACTTCTGCACGATAATGCGTTCTTGCTTCTCTTCTTTGTCAGCACTATCATTCCATTTAATAGTGATATTGGACAAAGCATTCTGATAAGTGTTCGTACCTGCCGGGTCTGTATATGCAGTCGGTTTGTTTACATCATCTTTCAGATAGTCTTCCACACCGTCTGCACCCCATTGCTCAAATGACAGACGGATACCTTGATTATAGAATGATTCTGCTGTACCACCCATGCTGAAGTTAAAAACAGCTTGCCCTTCAGCACGTAAGAAAGCTACTTCGGCTGCATTCATCCAATAAAGCGGAGATGTAGGAGCAATGTTCACCCCAGAGTATTTATGTCCGGTTGTCTTCAGTTCGGGAATGACAATACCACGACGCATTCCTACATAGTCCTGTCCTGCCCATTCGGATTTTGTGAAGAACTTTTCACGTCTGTTATCCTTGTAACCATTCATATAGCAGATGATATCGGCAGCAGCATGCGTATCACCACCAGTCAAACAGGGTACGCCGCCATGATCGGAAGTCTGTACCTGATTGTAGCGGGTAGCTACATAAATAGGATTTTGTGAAGTCTCAAAGTAGTTCCATGTTGCATTGTCCGCATTCGATTCGATGACACCTCCGTTTGCAGGATTCACAGCTTCTTCAGCCATCTGTTGAGCTTTCACCGGATTAGCATAAGCTATACGGATAGCAAGACGCAACTTCAGTGAGTTGGCAAATCTGATCCACTTCTTTACATCACCTTTATATATATAGTCGGCTGTAGGAACGAGCTGTTCGTTAGAATTCTCATTGAGTGTGGCAATAGCTGCATTCAACTCATCGAAGAATGTATTATATGTCACTTCCTGAGAATCATAAGGAGTAGCAATTTCACCATTCGCACCTATCTGAGAATAAGGTATCGGACCGAAAGCATCAGTTACACGATGCATAGCTGCCACTTTTATCACTTGTGCAATGGCATAAGGAACCGGATCATTCGTATTTTGTGATACAAGTTTCACTTGGGTCAGATTAGAATATAATGTCGGAATAATCTTATCACTTTTCAGAAACACACGGCTCCAGTCGTCTTTCGGATTGAAGTTTGAAATGGTTTCTGTAAAACCGGCATTAGAATCGGCAAAATATCCGCCTAAAGGTCCGCCCAACAAGCAGTCTGTGAACTGAGCTGTATTTACATCCGGTGTTACCACGCAACCGGCCAGGTTATTCATGGCAGATCCCAAAGCATATCCATCCGCTGACAAATCAGGAGCTTCATATGGGTTGGAATTGATATTCTCATAGTTACCGATACACGAGGACAGGGCAACGGTAAGAGATCCAAATACTAATTTATTTATTATATTTTTCATACCTATCTTGATTTATTTAGAATTTAAAGCTCAGATTAAAGCCAATATTACGCAATGAAGGCATCATAAAGTAGTCAATTCCCTGATAGAAGTTATCAGTAGATGCCACGCTTTCAGGATCGAAAGGAGCCTTGTTGTAGATCATCCAAAGATTACGTCCGATCAATGAAACTTTGATATCACACACATTGCCCAGCCATTTTCTCGGAATAGTATAACCGATAGAAGCTTCCTGCAAACGAATATTAGTAGCGGAATAAATATAATACTGAGGAACAGCCGTACCACCAGCTACTACTGAATACCAGCCTTCCGGATTTACACGGTCGTTTCCATTTACCGATACATAACCTTTGTCACGTGCAGCAGCAGATGCTTCAGAAACTCCGAAGTTATCAAGAACAGCTTGTGTACGTGAGAATACAACTCCACCCAGACGAGCTGATACAAGGAATGCCACATTAATGTTTTTCCAACTGAAATTGTTACGCCATGCCAAATTTCCTTTCGGCAATACACTACCTAATTTGATGTAATTATTAGCTTCCAGACTCTCTGTTACAACACTGTTGTTCTCATCGATATAAACAGCTCCATTGGCATCTCTCTTCAAATCCATCAAGGAGTAAAATGTCACCCATGCTTCCACCTTCTTTCAGGATGAAACGGGTACTACCCAGACCACCCATATTCAGAGAAGAAATAGAGAATTTCTCGCGAGTGATAGGATTGATGGCATTATCAGCTAAGGTAAGAATCTTATTCTTGTTCATTGAATAAGTAACTCCTGTATTCCAAGTAAAATCTTTCCATGTATTATTGTAATTCAACGCTAACTCAAGACCTTGATTGCGAACTGCACCTGTCTGAATGTAGATACGAGCATATTCACCTACCGGCAACTCAGGATTGAATGTCTGATTCATTGTCTTGGCGTTATAATAAGTCACATCCAGTTCGAAGTTCTTAAGAAAACGCATATTCATACCTACTTCAAAAGAATTGGTACGTTCCGGTTTCAAGTCATATACCGGGAAGTCAGTCAGGTTACTCCACTGACCGATACTGGTATTCCATGCGAACAAAGGATTAGCTATATATCTTTCGAATGCTGTACCTACAGAAGCAAAAGAACCGCGTATCTTCCAGTAAGACAGATAGTCCTTATTCAATTTAGGCATCAATTCAGATAACACTACAGACATACCTACCGAAGGGTAGAAGAATGATTTATTGACAGAGTTACGGCCTGCCAACTGTGAAGGCCAGTCATTACGACCTGTCAATGTCAGATAATAAGTACTTTGGTAGCCAACTTCGGCAGATGCATAGATAGACTGAGTCTGTTCACGCCATCCTGACTGCATTTTGCTTGTCTTGGTCGTACTCAGGTTTTGAATATAGAAACCGTTTGTCAATCCGGCTTTTTCACCAGCAAACGTTTTTGAATCATCAGCAATAGGTCCGCGTACAGCCATTTCATCATATCGCATATCAGTAAACGATCCACCCATATTAGCTTGTAAAGACCATTTTTCACCGAATGTTTTGTTCACACTTACCAGGAAGTCTGCATACAACTGCTTTTCGTAGCTTCTGGAAATGCCATAAAGACCACGATCAGACAACTCTGTCAGCTGAGTATTTGTACTGGCATAAGCCTTTTCCGTATAATCATTGTTAGAATTATCCAGGCGGACACGTCCGGAAACATTTAACCAGTCAAGAATCTGATAATTCAGACTTGCACCTAACATATAGCGGTCTTTCTTATTTTCACGCAAGTTACGGTAGTTCACCCAATAAGGATTCTGCATAGTCATATTACCATCACCTGTCGGCCAGTACTGAGTATAGATCTTACGTGCAACGTCATAGCGTTCGTACATTTTAATATCTTCCCAGTCATTACCACGAGGGAACAGATAAGCTCCTACCAACGGATTGTTGTAAGTACCCTGATTCACCATATTGCGGTCTTTCTGCAAAATGTAGCTGGCATTTACATCCAATGTCATCTTATCATCAAGAAATGAAGTAGTATTGCGTACGTTGAAATTATAACGGTCATATTTGTTGTTAGGAACGATACCTTTTGAATTAACCGCTGCAGCGGAAGCATACAAGTCTGGTTCTTTTCCGAACCGGTAGAGAATGATACGCTTTCTGTACCTATAACACCAGTCTGAAAATAATCATCACGAGGATTATATCCAAAATATCTGGCTTCTGTCAGTTTAGGGCCCCAGCTACGACTGGAGTTATCATCTTTCACGCCACCAATACCTGTACCATAACGTGTCTGGAAACGAGGCATTACCAAAGGAGCATTAAACTCAACATTACTATTCACTGTGATATTCACACGACCTTCTTTTCCTTTTTAGTAGTAATGATAATCGCACCATTGGCAGCATCAGAACCGTAAAGTGCAGCTGCTGCCGCACCAGTCAACACAGACATTGATTCAATATCTTCCGGGTTAATGTCGGCAATCGGCTCAGTATTTCCTTTAGAAGAAAACTCTGTCCCATTCACTTTATTTGCATTGGAGTACATCGGAACCCCATCTACTACATACAATGCATTGAAGACTGCATGATAGATTTTGTACCACGCATCACTACTTTAGATACACCGCCCACTCCGGATGAAGAAGCATTGATATTAACACCTGCCACTTTACCACTCAATGAGTTAATAAAGTTAGGATCTTTATTGGTAGTCACTGCATCAGCATTTACCTGCTGTACATTGTAAGACAGCGCTTTTTCTGAGCGTTTGATTCCCAATGCCGTAACTACGACTTCATCCAAGACTTGAGCATCTTCCTTTAAAGTGATATTAATAGCAGTCTTTCCTGCTACAGCCCTCTCCAAAGTTTGATATCCAACATACGAAAATTGCAAAACTGCATTTGAACCTGTAACGACTAATGTATAATTACCATCAAAATCAGTAATAGTACCATTAGTTGTTCCTTTTTCCAATACAGAAACGCCAATCAAAGGTTCGTTATTAGCATCTACCACCTTACCTGTTACTTTCTGTTGTTGTTGAGTCGACTTTGTCGAAGAAGATGCATTTGCTTTCGACAAATAAACAACATTGTCATCAATTTTATAAACGACATTTTTCCCTTTCAAAGCCTTATCCAGTACTTCTACCAAAGAAACATCTTTAACATTCAATGACTCTATTCGCATTGAAGCCAAATTGTCATCATAAAAAAATTGATACTTGGATTGAGACTGGATTTGCTTAATCACAGTTCCTAAAGAAGAATTGGAGATCCTAATTGTTAACTGTGCTATTGCAGATTGTGCCGGAAGGGCGAATAGCATCAAGATCAACAATGCCCGAAAAATCTTCGAGCCTCTACACGAGTCATTGATTCTCATACACTTGAATTTAAGATTAAACATTAGTTTTTATATAAATATTAGAATCGATATTCCATTTATTATTTTCGATTCACATTTATATAACAACCCATACCTTGAAAAACACTTAGAGGTTTTTGAAAAAAAATAAATATAATCTCATATTTATTTTTTCACAACGAGTATCTCCCCATTCATCTAGACTGGGAATCAATTATTTACGAAGAAAAAAAAGAAATCTTTTATAAAATTTGTTCTTTGGGATAATTCACCAGATACAATGTCTTCGTGGCGCGAGTAAATGCCGTATACAACCAGCGAAAATAATCCGGAGTCAAATATTCATCCGTCATATATCCCTGATCAAGAAAAACATTCTGCCATTGCCCACCTTGTGCTTTATGACAAGTTATCGCATAAGCATATTTCACCTGCAACGCATTGTAGTGTGGATCTGCTTTCATCTTTTTCATCCGGTCCCGCTTGTTAGATATATCTGCGTAATCTTCAAGTATGGTATAAAATAATCTGTCATTATCTACTTTTGGCAATGCGGGAGAATCAGAGTGAAGAGTATCCAGCAGCAAATTGGCATCCAGTTCAAAATCATTCTGGTCAGGAAACCTGAGAGTCACTTCCGCAAAGCGAAAACCATACATCTCACGCGTCTTACGGACACGACGCACGACTGCTATTTCTCCATTGGCAATGAAGTCCATTTCCTTATATTGCTCTGTCCAATAATAATTATTTTTGGCTATCATCAACATATCTCCCGTATTCAGTTCATCTTCCCGCCAAAGGATCTGTGCACGTATTCCGTTATTATATAGGTTCGCGCGTTTATTAGAACGACAGATCACAATCGTCTCATCCATGCCGTCATGATCATAACAACTAGTGATGGCATCAATCAATTCCGTACCCGGCACCATCTTTATATCTGGAAAACCTGTTATCTTTATTTTAGGTAAAGAGTAGCAATTATCTTCCGCTATCAGCTGACGCAATTGAGTCGCATTCCACAAAATGCCCGATTCCTGTATCTGACGAACCACTTGCGTCAAGTCAACTTCCCGCACTTCCAATCCATATCCCTTTAATGCATCTGCAAAAAGTGCCGGACTCAACTCCTCACCTACCGGAGGAAGCTGCGCAGTATCTCCCATCAACAAAAGACGGCACCCCTGACCGGAATAAACAAACTGTATCAGGTCGTCCAATAATCTTCCCGTCCCAAACATACTGCCCGACAATCCTTCATTGGAAATCATTGAAGCTTCGTCGACTATAAACAAAGTATTCGTAGCAAGATTGTCATTTATTGAAAAATTACTGGTTTCATTAGAAAACGACTGCTGCCGGTATATTTTCTTATGAATTGTAAAAGCCGGGTGACCGGCATAGGATGAAAAAACTTTTGCAGCACGACCAGTAGGAGCCAGTAACACAGCCTTTTGCTGTAACTGATCCATCGTCTTTACCAATGCCCCTACCAAAGATGTTTTACCAGTGCCGGCATAGCCTCTGAGGATAAATACTTCATCCGCCAGTGTGGAAAGCAGAAACTCTGAAAGAGATTTTACAGCTATTTCCTGCTCAAAAGTTGGTTGATAAGGAAAATTTTCCTTAATTTGCCTTTCTAAATAGTTATTTATCATTTTTGTACGAGAAAAAAGTTCCCGGAACTATCGTATTTAAATTTATTTATTCTATTTTTGCGATGCGAATATAACAACTAAAAACATAATTTATCATGAAAACAGTATTTAATATTGTATTAGTACTCTGTGCTGCTGCATTAATCTACATTTGCTATAGCAGTATTATGGGTCCTATCAATTTTGAAAAAAGCGAAAAAGGAAAGAGAGCAGGCTGTCATTGCCCGTTTGATCGACATCCGTAAAGCACAACAGGAATACCGTTCGCTTCATCACGGAATGTACACAGAACATTTTGACACACTGATTGATTTCGTTAAAAAATCAAAAATTACCTTTCGTTATGAAAGTTGGTCAGCTGACAGACGACCAATTGGAAAGCGGCTTGACTGAGAAGAAAGCAATGGCAATCATCAACAAAGCTAAAAAAACAGGCAAGTATGATGAAGTTAAGAAAAACGGACTTGAAAACTTTAAGCGTGACACCATGTGGGTAGCTGTAATGGACACCATCTATCCAAAAGGTTTCAATGCAGATTCAATGAAGTACATTCCTTATGGCAACGGTGCTATCTTTGAAATGAATGTTAAAAACGACACAGCTAAATCAGGTGCTCCTGTATACTGGTTTGAAGTGAAAGCTCCATATGAAACTTACTTGGGCGGACTTGACAGACAAGAAATTATCAATTTGAAAGACCTTAATGAAAAACTGGGCAGATACTCAGGTTTGATGGTAGGTTCTATTGACAATCCTAACAATGGTGCTGGTAACTGGGAATAATGATTGATTTTACAAAATCAAAACAATATACTTTATCCATCCGTCTTAGTACGGATGGATTTTCTTTTTCTATCTACAATCCGATTAACGACAATTCGCAGTCGCTGTTCGAAAAAGAGGTAGACACCTCTCTGTCTCTGACAGCCAATCTTAAAAACGTTTTCCACGAATCGGACTTTTTAAGCTACTCCTACAAACGGGTGAACATCATGATAGCCAGCAAACGCTTTACCATGATACCATTGGAACTGTTTGAGGAAGAACAGGCAGAGCTTTTTATTCTATCACAATCATCAGAAACGGGAGAATGAAATAGTGATGTACAATATTCTAAAAAAGAATAATGTAGTCGTAATCTTCGGCATAGACAAAAGCACCTATACATTCTTAAATGAACAATATCCCGAAGCTCGTTTCTATTCTCAATCTACTCCATCATCGAGTATTTTTCTATCAAAAGCAGACTGGGGAATAGTAAGAAAATGTATGCTTCAGTACGCAAAGATGCCATTGACATTTACTGTTTCGAACGGGGGCAGCTACTTTTGGCCAACTCTTTCGAGTGCATGCAAACCGAAGATCGTATCTACTATCTATTATATGTCTGGAAGCAACTGGAATTTAATCAGGAACGGGATGAACTACATCTGACAGGCACTCTGTCGGACAAAGAGACATTGATGAACGAACTGAAAAAATTCATTCTGCAGGTATTCATTATGAATCCTGCCAACAATATTGACATGCAAGCCTTATTAACATGCGAGTAATCAGCGGTATTTATAAACGAAGAAGATTTGATGTACCACGTACATTCAAAGCACGCCCTACAACAGATTTCGCCAAGGAGAATCTGTTCAATGTACTTAATAATTATATTGATTTCGAAGAAGGAGTAACTGCACTTGACTTGTTTGCAGGCACAGGCAGTATCAGTATCGAACTGGTATCCCGAGGCTGCGACCGTGTGATCAGTGTGGAAAAAGATCCGGCTCATCACTCGTTTATCTGCAAAATAATGAAAGAAGTACAAACTGACAAATGTCTGCCTATCCGTGGCGATGTATTTAAGTTTATCAACAGCGGACGAGAGCTGTTTGATTTTATCTTTGCCGACCCTCCTTACGCTTTAAAGGAGCTGGAATCGATACCGGAACTAATATTCAAAAATAATCTGCTCAAAGAAGGAGGTTTGTTTGTATTGGAGCATGGTAAGCAAAATAACTTTGAGGATCATCCGCATTTCATAGAAAGAAGAGTCTATGGAAGTGTGAATTTCTCGCTTTTCAGATAAGATAAAAGTATATCAGATAAAGGAAGCATCCTTTTTAAAGCAGCGGAGCCAACAAACGAACGACAGACTCTGCTGCCCTCCTCCTCCACGAACGTTTCACCCAGTTTTTCAGAAAGATCTGTGTACTTTCCCGCTGATCCTGAAGGAATATCTCCTTCATTTCAAGAGCCGTTTCCACATCATACATAAAGGCATTTACTTCAAAATTATGCTCAAAACTACGGAAGTCAACATTGGTAGACCCTACTGTAGAGAGCATATCATCAGAAACCATCAGTTTGGAGTGCAGAAACCCTTTCTTATAAAAATAGACTTTGACACCTGCCTGCATCACATCTGCCAAATAAGAACGCGATCCAAGATGAGTTATCCAGTTATCTGCACGTTCCGGTAACATCAAACGCACATCTACTCCTGCCAGTGCAGCTGTCTGCATAGCGGCAAGTACTTGCTCTGTCGGCAGGAAATAAGGGGTTTGCATATAGAAATACTTCTTCGCTCCATTGATCGCCATAGTCAGTCCCTGCATGATTTCTTTCCAGGGGCCAATGGGTTCACTGGTAACCACCTGCACTAATGAACTTCCACAAGATTCTATCTTTGGGAAATAACGGGAAGCGGTTATCAACGTACGGTCTACAAAATACCAATCAAGCAAAAAAGCCGTTTGTAAACCATGCACTGCCTTGCCTTCTATCAGAATATGGGTGTCACGCCAAATTCCCCATGAGAAACCACGCATATAACGTTCTGCCAGGTTCATACCTCCCACAAAGCCGATACGTCCGTCTATCACGACTATTTTTCTGTGGTTACGATAATTGACCCTGCTTGTAAACAAAGGGAAGCGTACTTTCAAGAAACTCCTGACTTCAATACCTGCATTACGCATTTCCTCGAAAAAGCGGTTAGGTACATGCCAGCACCCCACATCATCATAAATTACTCTTACTTCAACCCCTGAGATGCTTTTTCGATTAGTACATCCCTTACCAAACGTCCTATAGCATCATCTTCAAAGATATAGTATTCTATATGAATGTGTTGTTTCGCCTTTTGGAGCTCACGAAGCAATGATTGCAATTTGGTATAGCCTTCCGTATAGACAGCAATACGGTTTCCCTCAAATGGAAAAGCTTGATTGGTATGCTGGAAAAGTTGGATAAGGCGGGCATATTCTTCAGGTACATCCGAACAGTCTTGCGCCATGTATTCCGCCATAGGTTTCTTCAAAAGGCGGTCATAACTTTTTTGACCGATGATACGTTCCCGACGCTGACTCCGACCAAAGAAGAAATAAAAAACAAGACCGACAATTGGGAGGAAAAGTAATATGAGTATCCATGCCATAGTCTTCACCGGATTCCGGTTATCAAGAATGATAACGACAATCGTACTGATAATGGCTCCAAAATAAACGATATCAAAAGCAACCGTAGCTATCTGGCTAACTAGTATGTTCCAGTCAATCATAGGATACTCCTTTTTTATATGGATACTGAACAACAAATATAAAGCAAATTATCGGATAAACAAAAAAGTCCCGATGGCAAGTCATGTTAGTCATGTTCATTACCATCGGGACTTTCCCGTTTTTATTCAGAGCTAGTCACAATTTAGAAACGCATAGGTCTGCCACCGCCGCCAAAGCCATGTCCTCCTCTAGGTCCACCACCCGGTCCACGTCGATTTGGTGACTTTCCACCCAACGTATTAAAGCGATATACAAAATGTACCATGAAATAACTTCCTAAAGTATTATATTCAGTATCACTCATCATTGTTTCGCTAATCGAACGCGACAAACTACTTTGTTGTTTTAAGATATCATATATTTTTAAAACGAATTGTACCCGAATTATTCTTTAAAAAATTCTTCGAAATTTGTGCATTCCACATCACTTCGTTATTATTAAGCCCACCTGTATATCCATCTTTAAATCGACAATTAATATCTGTGGAAATCGAGACTTGCCAAGGAAGGTTTACATTGGTATTACCTCCAATATAGTAGTCGAATGTTTCTCGATTACTATTTTCTTGTTTACTATTTCTGACCAAATTATAATTAACAGAACCACTTAAGGATATATCAAAAACTTCACTACGATAACTACTGGTAAACCGTTCTCCTAACCCTAAATTATGCGTTGTACTTAGTTCTTGATCTGCATTTTTAGAACTTCCGACACTTGTATAACTTACAGCATCACTAAATCGTGCATTTGTATTAGATGAAATTGTAAATTTCTTGTTCTTCAACGGTGTATTGAATGAAAAAAAATCCTCTTGCTTGCCAGTTACCATTTACATTTTCTTTCTTATAAACCCGAGCACCCGTCTGAGGATCATATGTCATTCTATTTGCTACAGAATTCAATGTACTTGTATAATACAAATTAGCAGAATAGCTACGCATAGATTCCGGTACAAACTTTCTATAATCGAGAGTAAAATTATTATTAAATGATGGTTTCAAATTCGGATTACCATATCTTAGGTTCATCGGGTCGGTTATATCAATCACCTCCTGCAGGTCCTCAATGTTAGGTGTACTGCTTCTTCCACGATAACGGAACATTAATACATGTTGTTTATTAAACATATAACGGAACATTACTGAAGGAGCCCAATTCAAAACATTCTGTTCTGGAAGATTCTTCTTATAGTTCGGACCAATTGTCGTTTTTACTTAAGGATGACTGAGGAGTCACCCCCACTCCTACACTATACATCATCTTAGGGTGAATACCACGTACAGAAACATCAGCAGTATGAGTATCATAGAAATTCTCCACACGTGTACTTAGTTCATTATCATACCCACGCTCTATATATTCAGGATACGGATAGTAGTTAATACTATCATACACTAATGATTGTGATAACTGTTTGCGATGAGCAAATTCATAACGCAACTGCAAAAAGTGATTTTTAAATACAGGTTCTGTATAAGAAGCTGATACACTCCAGTTACGACTATCACTATTTCTGTCTGTATAGCGCGAAATATCAGAAATACTATCCTTTTCGAAGAATTCAGTCTTTGAATCAGAATAAGAATCAGACTCGCTGTCACTATATCCGAAACGTGCACCTAAAGACAAGTTTCGTCCTTTATTGTTCAATCTTCGAAAAGCCATCAAGCTACCATTAAAAGATGCATTATGACTTTTAGAAGAAGAAGCTGCCTCTTTTTCATTAACAGGACTATGCGAGTTATTTTCTGTCTTTGACCAAGAACGACTGCTAGATTCTGTTTGTGAATAACTACCGTTAGGACGGAAAATAATCGTAGTCAATGTGTCAGGTCTCCACTCCAAACGGAAATCAACGCGAAAAAATCATGACGATTACGATTTGAAAAGTTCTCACTTTGAGCAAAAGAAGATGTTTCCCCCAAAAATGTTTCTGAAGAGGTTTTGCGACGAGCGTCATTATCAGAATGTCCATATTGTACATTCCCCCCGATCTGCAACTTTTTAGTATCCTTAGCGAAGTTGACTCCCAACGATTGTGCAGTTGTAATACCTGAACCAGCATTACCTCCACCTAGTCCTTGTCCGGCATCACCAAATTCAGAAAATCCCTTATTATTAGTATTATTTGCAGAACCTATAATTGAAAGACTGGCATCATCTTTAAAGCGGCTGATCATTACTCCCCCTTCATACCGATCCTGGCTACCATACCCTGCAATAAGATTTCCAATCCATCCTTTTTTCATACCTTTCTTAACGGTCAAATCCAAGACGGGCTCTTCATCTCCATCATCAATTCCTGTGATACGTGCCATATCACTTTTTTTATCATAAGCCTTTACTTTCTCAATCATATTAGCAGGTAAGTTCTTCATAGAGACTTTCGGGTCATCAGAAAAAAATTCCTTTCCATCAACCATTATCTTTTTTATTTCCTTACCATTTATAGTAATTTTACCTTCATCACTCACTTCAGCTCCTGGAATTTTTTTTTCACAAGATCTTCTAACATTGAACCTTCCGGTACAGGGTAAGCCGCTGCAGAATACTCTGTAGTATCAGCTTTTTACAGTAACAGGAGGAGCTTCCGCCGTAATCACAGCCTCGCTCAGCATCACTGCATCAGGGTCCAGAGAGATTGTCCCCATTTTCTTTTCAGTCACATTATTGGATAATTGTACAGGGAACGAATTTCGTACGGAAACCGATGTAAGAAACCTTCAACAAATATTTCCCCGCTTTCACTTTAGGGAGCGTAAACCACCCCTTATTACTACTTGCTATACCGGCTGCATAAGCGCTATCCGGCAACGATAACAATTGAATAGTTGCCTGTGCAGCTGGCTCTTTAGAGTCAGATTCGACAACACGCCCCGAAACGGTAATCACCTTATTCTGTGCAAAAAATAGAGAAGGTGCATAACAGTGTAAGCACCCACCAAACTGATAATCTTTTCATTTACCTTAATTACGATTAGTAGAGTAATAACAATGTCTTTTTGACAAATAGAATCGTAAAAGGTTTAATTTAATAGAAAATTATCTTTTGAAGAATCGATCAACAAGCGCTTTTTTTAAGACCAAACTCCAAACAAAGCACATTAAAGATTAAAAAGGTGAGAAAAGAAGAAGTGTCTACATTGATCACATCTCCTTGCAGAACACGCCACAACATACCACCGAAAACAAACAGAAAAGTCAGAAAGACTGCATTCCGGACTGCCGCATTACGAATCTGTTCCGTCTCGCGGCTTTCATTCTTGCTTAAGGCAAAGATGATCAGCAAGCATCCTGCCATCATCAACAGCTTCGTACATTCCTTGTAAAGCAGCAGGTTATGGTCGGTAATCAACCCTTGCATTAGCAAAATCGGAAGAAGAAACAAAGCTACTAACAACACCACATATCCCAAAGGACGGCAAAATACAGGAAACAATGCTTTCATAATTGAACGTTTTAACGAGACAAAAGTAAGTAAAAAAAAGATATTTTATATACATTTGCACCAAGAAAAAAGCAAAAGAATCATGAGTAAACAAGAAGTCATTCTCTGCGAAAGCTTGGAAACAAGCCTCGGTCGTGCCATTGAAAGGTGTCCGCATGACAAGTTATTCATCCTCACAGACGAACATACCCAGCGTCTTTGTCTGCCCTCATTGAAAGAGGTCTCGTTTCTGAAAGACGCAGTCGAAATCTGTATCGGAGCCGAAGATGTGCATAAGACACTGGAGACTCTGGCCTCCGTATGGATGGCACTGAGCCAGCAAGGGGCTACACGTCACTCATTGCTCATCAACCTTGGTGGGGGCATGGTAACAGATTTGGGAGGCTTTGCCGCCGCTACCTTCAAACGGGGGATTTCTTATATCAATATACCCACTACACTGTTGGCTATGGTCGACGCATCCGTCGGCGGTAAGACAGGTATCAACTTCAACGGACTGAAAAACGAGATAGGCTCGTTTGCTCCGGCAGACAGTGTGCTGATTGAAACTGAATTCCTGCGCAGCCTCGATGCACAGAATTTCTTCTCCGGTTATGCTGAAATGTTAAAGCACGGATTAATCAGCAATACCGCACACTGGGTCGAATTACTGGATTTCAATACCAATAACATTGATTATGCATATCTCAAAAATATGGTGGGACGATCGGTACAGGTGAAGGAAGACATTGTGGAGCAAGACCCCTTCGAGCGTGGCATCCGTAAAGCACTGAATCTGGGACATACAGCAGGACATGCCTTCGAAAGTCTGGCATTGGCTGAGAATCGCCCTGTGCTGCATGGCTATGCCGTAGCATGGGGAATCGTATGCGAGCTTTACCTGTCACACCTCAAAGTCGGCTTTCCGAAAGACAAGATGCGACAGACCATCCAATTCATCAAAGAGAATTATGGTTCATTCGCATTCGACTGTAAGCAGTACGAACAACTCTACGCATTTATGCAACATGATAAGAAAAATACCTCAGGAACGGTCAATTTCACTTTACTGAAAGAGATCGGAGATATTTGCATCAACCAGCCAGCTGATAAAGACACAATTTTTGAAATGCTTGACTTCTATCGCGAATGTATGGGAGTCTGATCTTGAAACTTATTATAATAATGAAGGAGAATGGGATTCCCTAAAAGGTTTCCCATTTCTTCTTTCCCTTTCCCATTCTCCTCTCCCCACATATGCCTTTATTCCCCACAGGCATCTTCTATATTATCCTAAGTTACTCATCCGGTATTGGGACAATGACATTCCGGTATGTTTCCTGAAGAAACGTCCCAAAGACGACTGATTGGCAAAATTTGTTTTCACGGCAATTTCCTGAATATTCATATTCGTATTCTTCAGCAAAGCCTTTATTTCGAGTACGATGTATTCTACAATCCAGTCTTTGGCAGATTTGCCGCTCACTTCCTTGATCACCATCGTCAGGTATTTGGATGTGATACACAACTTATCAGCATAGAAAGCAACATCCTTATTCTCCTTGAAGTGCTTCATTATCAACCCAAAGAATTTATTAGCCAGTTCCTCTTTACGAGTATCTTTTCGGGTAGTCATCAGAGATGCCTCCTTTTCATAAGCATTAAACAATTCCAAATATAAGTATCTTAATAAATGAATAATCAGCTCACGCCTGTATATATCATTAGACGTCACTTTATCCTTTACCATTCCAAAGAAATTCATCAACCGCCGGGTATCATTTTTTCGGTCTGAGGATACCAATAATGGGTCCTCATATAGAAAAATGCGGTGAAAAGCGAGGCACACCGCTCAGCGCATCGCTGAACATTGTAGGCGACACCACCAACGTAGTAGTCAGAAAATCATCACTGGCCTCGGTGAACGAAACGAATTGTCCCGGCAACAGAATAATCAATTCCTGCGGCTGTATCCAATGCGAATCATCATATACATTAAGCTTGGCCTTTCCGCTGAAGCAATACACGACCAAAAGCAGACTGAATATTAGAAGGATAAACGCTTAGGGAAGATACTTCAAGTTCTGAAAATACTTAAAATCATCACCTAAGACATAAGCTTCTAACGTTTCTCTATTTTTATTATACACATTTACCCCCTCATTAAATAAAACTAAATACAAAAAATATACTATCCTAAACTACTCTCATGTCTCGTATGCCGATATGGTTTCATTTTAAAGAAGTTACGCACTATCTATTCACTTAATTTCATAAACAAAACCCTGTTATGTTAGTTTGCAACCACCTATATTATTTAGAATTATTATGGACTAAAGGACTTTTTTATTCCGCAAACGGAAACTTATCCTAAAATCAGCTAATGGAAAAAAACAGGCTATTTATTTGCTATTTCAAAATAAAGCACTACTTTTGCAACCGCAATTCGGGATGTAGCTCAGCCCGGTAGAGTACGCGTCTGGGGGGCGTGTGGTCGCAAGTTCGAATCTTGTCATCCCGACTACCGACCGACAAAGCATTGATAATCGATGGGTTATTGATGCTTTTTTTTGAAACGAGAATGAAAGAAGACCCGAAACATATTCACATCAGCGAATACAACTATCCACTACCGGATGAACGAATCGCCAAATTTCCTTTAGCAGTACGAGACCAGTCAAAACTGTTGGTATATCGCCACGGTGAAGTAAGCGAAGATGTCTTCACATCCTTGCCGGACTATCTTCCGAAAGGAAGCCTGATGGTATTCAACAACACGAAGGTGATTCAGGCACGCCTCCACTTCCGCAAAGAAACGGGGGCGCTGATCGAGGTCTTCTGTCTGGAACCGATTCAGCCCAACGATTATGTATTGAACTTCCAGCAGACGGAACACGCTGCCTGGCTCTGCATGATCGGTAACCTGAAGAAATGGAAAGACGGAGTACTGAAACGGGAGATGACGGTAAAAGGTTTCCCGATCACTCTGACCGCTACCCGTGGAGAATGCAGGGGCACCAGCCACTGGATTGATTTCTCCTGGGACAATCCGGAAGTAACCTTTGCCGATATCCTCGAAGTGTTCGGAGAACTGCCGATTCCCCCATATCTGAACCGGGATACGGAAGAGAGCGATAAAGAAACTTATCAGACCGTTTATTCCAAAATAAAAGGCTCGGTAGCCGCACCGACAGCCGGACTGCACTTCACTCCCCGTGTACTGGAAGCATTGCAGGAAAAAGGCATTGATCTGGAAGAACTGACACTTCATGTAGGCGCAGGAACCTTCAAGCCCGTGAAAAGCGAAGAGATAGAAGGACATGAGATGCATACGGAGTATATCTCCGTCAATCGGGCTACGATCAAAAAGCTGATCGATCATGACGGTTGCGCTGTTGCTGTAGGCACCACTTCGGTGCGTACGCTCGAAAGCCTGTATCACATCGGAGTAACATTGGCGGAAAATCCCGATGCTACGGAAGAAGAACTGCACGTCAAGCAATGGCAGCCATACGAAAAGTATGATCAGATTCCGCCTGTAGTCGCACTGCAAAAGATTTTAGGCTACCTCGACAGGAACGGGCTGGAAGCCCTTCACAGCAGTACGCAGATTATCATAGCTCCGGGATATCAGTATAAGATAGTGAAAGCGATGGTGACCAACTTTCACCAGCCGCAAAGTACGCTGTTACTTTTGGTTTCCGCCTTCGTGAAGGGAAACTGGCGCACAATTTATGATTATGCGCTGGCGCACGATTTCCGTTTTCTGAGTTATGGAGATTCTTCTCTGCTGATACCGTAAACCAAAAAGTAAAAACAACTATGCCAAGCGATAATAATCAAGAAATGTTTCCCATCGTAGACGAACAGGGAAACATCACCGGAGCCGCCACACGCGGAGAATGCCATAGCGGAAGCAAGCTCCTTCATCCTGTCATCCATCTTCACGTTTTCAATTCGAAAGGAGATTTATATCTGCAGAAACGTCCGGAATGGAAAGACATCCAGCCCGGAAAATGGGACACAGCCGTTGGCGGACATATTGACCTGGGCGAAAGCGTAGAAATCGCACTCAAACGGGAAGTCCGCGAAGAACTAGGCATCACGGACTTTACTCCCGAACTGCTAACCAGCTATGTATTCGAATCGGATCGTGAGAAAGAACTTGTCTTTGTTCACAAAACTGTTTACGACGGTGAACTGCACCCCAGTGACGAACTGGACGGCGGACGATTCTGGACCATCGAAGAAATAGAAGAAAATCTCGGAAAAGGCATTTTCACCCCCAACTTCGAAGGGGAATTAAAGAAAGTATCCCTTATTCCGTCTCTTTTCCCTGCTCCTACTCCTGCTCTATCCAAGTAACGATTTTCTCCGAGAGCGGACTCTCTTTGGGGGCCACAAAGCCGACCCAGTTTCCGTTCTCGTCAATCATAAACTTCTGAAAATTCCACTGGACAGGCGCATCTTCTTTGCCGTTCAGTTTCTTTTCCGTCAGCCATTGGTAGAGTGGAGCCATGTTTTTGCCCTTGACGGAAATCTTGGCCATCATCGGGAAAGTAACGTCATACTTTAAGGAGCAGAACTGAGCGATCTCTTCATTGCTTCCCGGTTCCTGTCCCATAAAGTTGTTGGCAGGAAAGCCGATGATTACAAAATTCTTATCCTTATATTTATCATATAGCTCTTGCAGTTTGGCATACTGTGGCGTCAGTCCGCATTTGGAGGCTACATTTACTACCAGCACTTTCTTTCCTTTCAAAGAAGAAAGCGGAAATTCCTTACCATCAATCGTGGTCACATTGAAGTCGTAGAAAGACTTATTCTGCGCTTCCAGAGAGATTGCACATACCATTGTTATAACCATTAAGATGAATGACTTCATACTGAATATATATTTAGTTTGTTATATAATAAACGAGGTTATGCAAAGAAATGTTCTGCCGTAGCATGAGATTGCTTGTTTCTTCGTATCCATGCCGAATGGCTCAACAACGATTCAGTTATAAGCTAAATTGTCAGTCCATATAAATCAAGCATCAGTATCATATGGGGCAAGCGTTGGTTTCCTCGGAGGAAACGCCAGTTCCCTTTAAAAGGAACGGTCGTCTCCATTATAAGGAACGACCGTTCCCTCACCGGGAAACGACAGTTTCCATTACAGGAAATGACAGGAAACTATAAGTCATTGAGATCTAAACACATAGAGTTCTATCGATAATGTTATAGAGTTTATGTTCATGTCCAAACATGTTTTGAGTCAAATGATAGTCAATAGTATCTTTAATCTCCTCCTTCGGGAAGGAGGAGAATAGAGATAGAATCGACTTTTTAGTCACCCCTCCAATGGAGATACTGCTGTTTGATTCATTTTTCATTCGATTTAGTAATGCTCAATGGTTCGTCTCACCTGACGTAGCGCCCGGCTTCAACTCTTTGCGGTGACAATAAAAAACTAAGTTCCGCCTATTATCACCCTATTGTCACCTCTTATTATCACCCTTACCATTCTAATTTGCAACGTATTAAGTCGCAAAAGTGACAAGTGACAATAAAAACGCTGCATAAAACGTTGTGGCGAATAACCAAAGGAGGTTCAAACTCCTTGATTCGACAGACAACAGCCCTTCACGTTCAGACCTTGATTTCGTCATTTCACCTGTCAATCTTTCCGCTTCATCCTTTCCCGATAATCACGGATAAGGATAGTCCGTAACTTTGTAACATGAAACAATAACACTGTAAAATCATGTTTAAAGCTATCGTACGTTTTTTCGATCAGGAAAAAAACTATTCGTAGGGTTAACCACCCTCTTCCTGTTTATCGGGGGAATCTATGCCATGCTGACGCTCCCCATTGACGCCGTGCCGGACATAACCAACAATCAGGTGCAGATTGTAACCGTATCTCCTACGCTTGCGCCGCAGGAAGTGGAGCAGCTCATCACCATGCCCATCGAAATAGCGATGAGCAACATCATGAATGTAGAAGATATCCGTTCCGTCAGTCGCTTCGGGCTATCAGTGGTAACGGTCGTCTTCAAGGAAGACGTGCCCACACTCGATGCCCGCCAGCTGATCAACGAGCAGATACAAACCGTATCCGGCGAAATCTCCCCGAACTGGGAACACCGGAAATGATGCCGATCACCACCGGACTAGGCGAAATCTACCAATACATATTGAAAGTAGCTCCGGGATACGAAGAGAAATATGACGCTATGGAACTCCGTACCATTCAGGACTGGATGGTGAAACGCCAGTTATCGGGCATACCGGGCATCGTGGAAATAAACAGTTTCGGAGGTTATCTGAAACAATACGAAGTGGCGGTAGACCCCGACGCCCTGTTTTCACTGAACATCACCATCGGCGAAGTGTTCGAAGCACTGAGCAGCAACAACCAGAACACGGGCGGAAGCTACATCGAGAAAGCAAAGAATGCCTATTACATCCGTTCGGAAGGGATGATCACCCGCATCAAAGACATCGAGCAGATCGTGGTAGCCAACCGGAACGGGATTCCCGTACACATCAGTGACGTAGGCGCTGTCCGCTTCGGCGCCCCCAAACGTTTCGGTGCGATGACGATGGACGGAAAGGGCGAATGCGTAGGCGGAATTGCCATGATGCTGAAAGGCGCCAACGCCAATGTAGTGACGCAGGAACTGGAAAAGCGGGTGGAAAAGATACAGCACTTATTGCCCGACGGCATCAGCATCGAACCGTATCTGAACCGTTCGGAACTGGTCAACCGGAACATCTCCACCGTCGTCAACAACCTTATTGAAGGAGCCATCATCGTCTTCCTCGTACTTATTATCTTTCTGGGCAACGTCCGTGCCGGGCTGATTGTAGCTTCGGTCATCCCGCTGGCTATGCTTTTCGCATTCATCATGATGCGTCTTTTCAACGTAACCGCCAATCTGATGAGCCTCGGCGCCATCGACTTCGGTATTGTGGTAGATGGTTCCATTGTCATACTGGAAGGTATCCTGGCACACATCTACAGCAAGCAGTTCCGCGGACGGACACTGACCCGCAAAGAGATGGACGAAGAGGTGGAAAAAGGTGCTTCCGGTGTAGTCCGCTCGGCTACATTCGCCGTACTGATTATTCTCATCGTGTTCTTCCCGATACTGACTTTGAACGGAATCGAAGGAAAATACTTCACTCCAATGGCCAAAACCCTGGTGTTCTGCATCATCGGCGCCTTGATCCTGTCGCTGACATACGTCCCTATGATGGCGTCGCTCTTCCTGAAACATACCATCGTAGTGAAGCCGACACTTGCCGACCGATTCTTCGAGCAGCTGAACAAACTCTACCAGCGTTGCCTGCATGCCTGCCTGCATCACAAAGCACGCACCGTAGTCATTGCTTTTGCCGCACTGATCGGCTCCCTCTTTCTCTTCACCCGTCTGGGTGCCGAGTTCATCCCGACACTGGACGAAGGCAACTTCGCCATGCAGATGACCTTACCCGCCGGCAGTTCACTTTCGGAAAGTATCAAACTCTCCGAAGAAGCGGAAAAGACATTGATGGATCAGTTTCCCGAAATCAAGCACGTAGTGGCGAAGATCGGTACGGCAGAAGTCCCCACCGACCCGATGGCAGTGGAAGACGCCGACGTGATGATCATCATGAAACCTTTCAAGGAATGGACCAGCGCAACGAGCCGTGCGGAAATGGTAGAGAAGATGAAAGAAGCGCTCGAACCCCTCTCGGAACGTGCCGAGTTTAACTTCTCGCAGCCGATACAGCTCCGGTTCAACGAACTGATGACAGGTGCGAAAGCCGATATTGCAGTCAAGTTATACGGCGAAGACACGCACGAACTTTATCAGAGGGCAAAGGAAGCCGCCACGTATGTAGAGAAAGTGCCGGGGGCAGCAGACGTCATCGTAGAGCAGACGATGGGATTGCCTCAGCTGGTTGTCAAATACAACCGCGGCAAGATAGCCCGTTACGGCATCAATATCGAAGAACTCAACACGATTATCCGGACAGCCTATGCCGGGGAAGCCAGCGGTGTGGTTTTCGAAAACGAACGGAAGTTCGACCTTGTCGTACGTCTGGATCAGGAGAAAGTGGCAGACTTAAATCTGGACAAGCTCTTTGTGCGTACTTCCGAAGGCATTCAGATTCCGGTCGGCGAGGTGGCAAGCATCGAACTTGTCAGCGGTCCGTTGCAGATCAACCGCGACGCTACCAAACGCCGCATCGTGATTGGTGTGAACGTACGCGACGCGGACATTCAGCAAGTAGTAGCCAACATCCAGAAGACACTGGACAAGAACATCAAACTGCAACCGGGCTACTACTTCGAATACGGCGGTCAGTTTGAGAACCTGCAAAACGCCATCAATACGCTGATGATCGTCATTCCGGTAGCACTGATGCTGATTCTGCTGATCTTGTTTTTCGCTTTCAAGAACATTACTTATACATTGATGGTATTCTCCACCGTCCCGCTGTCACTTATCGGAGGTATCGTAGCCCTCTGGCTGCGCGGACTCCCGTTCAGCATCTCGGCAGGAGTCGGTTTCATCGCCTTGTTCGGTGTGGCTGTACTGAACGGTATCCTGATGGTGAACCATTTCAACGAACTTCGTAAACGAAATAAATATGCTATGACTACCAACCGAATCCTCACTCTGGGCACCCCGCATCTGCTGCGTCCCGTATTCCTCACCGGACTGGTCGCCTCGCTGGGATTTGTCCCGATGGCAATCGCCACTTCCGCCGGTTCCGAGGTACAACGCCCGCTGGCTACGGTCGTCATCGGCGGACTGATTATCTCTACCGTGCTGACTTTGCTTATCATTCCGGTATTCTACAAGATTGTCAACTCATTTGCTGTATGGAGACGTCCCGGAAGCAAGTTTCATCTGCCGTTCTTCGTCATCCTGCCGTTGTTGCTGCTGATTCCTTCTTTCGCCTCAGCGCAGCAACCGGAAGCGGTCAGTCTGGAACAGGCCATCGAGATAGCCAAACAAAATCATCCGAGACTGAAAATAGCCGCCAACGCCATCCGTCAGGCAAAAGCCACTCGCGGAGAGATTGTCGAGGCAGCTCCCACCTCATTCAATTACTCATGGGGACAACTCAACGGAGAAAACAAGCAAGACAAGGAACTTGCCTTCGAACAGAGCCTCGGTTCGCTGCTGACTCCGTTTTACAAGAATGCACTGGTCAGCCGACAGGTAAAGACAAGTACTTATTATCGCCGGATGGTGGAAAAAGAAGTGATAGCGGAAGTAAAACGGGCATGGGCTTACTATCAATATGCCGCTAACCTCTGCTCCATGTACCGTGATCAGGACAAGATGGCGGAAGAGTTGAAACGTATCGGCGAAATACGTTATCAACAAGGAGAAATCACCCTGCTCGAAAAGAACATGATGACGACTACCGCCGCCGACCTGCACAACCGCTGGTATCAGGCACAGGAAGAGGAAAAGACGGCACTGGCACGTTTCCAGTGGTGCTGTTATGCCGACAGCCCGATTGTGCCGGCAACCCGATTCGACCTTGTCTCTCTTTTTTATACCACCCTTTCGGACGGTAATCTGTCCGAAGCGCATACCGGATACTTCCGGAGTCAGGCAGAAGAAGCGAAAGCAATGCTTCATGTAGAACGCAGCCACTTCTTTCCGGAGATCAGCATAGGATATACCCGTCAGGACATTCTTCCCTTTGAAGAGTCTGAATGCATGGATGGTGGGAGTCTCCTTCCCCGTTTACTTCCTGCCCCAGAAAAGCAAGGTGAAGCAAGCCAGACTGGCTGCCGCTTCGGCACAGATTCAGGCGGATGCCAACATCCGCGAACTTCGCAATAAGGTGATGGAACTGGAAGCCTCCCTCCGACGATACAACGAGAGCCTGCGCTATTATACTACTTCCGCTCTCAAAGAAGCGGAAGAACTGACCAAAGCCGCCAACCTGCAACTGCAACAGAGCGAAACGGGCGTTGCCGAATACATACAGTCCGTCACGACGGCACGGGACATCCGGCGAGGGTATATCGAAACCGTCTATCAGTATAACATTGCCGCTCTGGAACATGAATTGTTTGAATAAGTGGAGAGTGGAGAGTTTTAATGAACAGTTTTCCTGTTAATATAGAAGATTATTTTGCAAGAGTACTTAATATAAAAATGTGTATGAGAAAGATATTTTTACCCCATCCTTCTGCTCGCCTTAATAGCCTGCAAGGGACAACAACAAACGGCGGATTCAGAGTCTGTGGCGGACCCTGCAACAGAAAGCGTGAATCCGGAAATGGGAAAAAACAATGGTCAAAGCGACGCCGATGCCACTGCACAGCCCGAAGTGGATGCAATCACTTCCGCCACTTCCCGCCCCAATCAGGTTTCGTTCAACGGCCGGATCGTCCTTCCGCCCCAACGGCAGGCAACCGTCGCACTGACTATCGGCGGAGTGATCAAAAACACTTCCTTACTCCCCGGACAACACGTTACCAAGAACTCTGTAATCGCCACTTTGGAGAATCCGGAGTTTATCACCCTCCAACAGACTTATCTGGACAGCCACGCACAAACAGAATATCTGCGTATGGAATACGAACGGCAAAAGAATCTCTCTGCCGAACAAGCGGCTTCGCAGAAGAAGTTCCAGCAAAGCAAAGCGGATTATCTTTCGATGAAAAGCCGTCAGGATGCTGCCGCCGCACAACTTTCGCTTTTGGGCGTGAATCCGGAAACACTGCTTCGGGATGGCATCCAGCCGCTTCTGGAAGTAAAAGCTCCTATCAGCGGATATGTGGTCAATGTAGCTATGAACATGGGAAAGTACATCAATCCGGGAGAAGCTCTCTGCGAAGTGATCGATAAAAGCGCACCGATGCTCTGCCTGACTACCTACGAAAAAGACCTTGCAGATATGCAAACAGGCAGTCCCGTACAATTCCGTGTCAACGGCATGGGTACACAAATGTTCAACGGCACGGTCATCTCCATCGGACAAAAAGTGGACGAAGTGAACCGCTCACTCGAAGTATACGCTTCCATCAAGGAGACGAATCCGCAGTTCCGACCGGGGATGTACGTCACGGCACATATCCAAAAACAATAATCTGCCGTGCAGCGACAGCCATTCATCATGCATAATTCGTAATTAACCATTATCTTTGCAACATGGTATTGAAAGCTATCAATAAAGATAAGTATTTCCTGTCCACGGTCATCATCTCGCTGATGGTGGCTGTGCTCATTCATTTTCCGGAATCGGTCTCTCTCTTCGACCGTTTCGAAAGCCATTCGCTTTTCCCGGGGATGAAGTTTATGGATGTGGCAAATGAGATTCTGTTTACCTTCGTTTCGTTACTCATACTTTTTGCCATCAATACGCGCTTGTTCCATTTCAACCAGGCGTCCATTAAAATAACGGCTGCAAAGATTCTGCTTTCCTTCATCCTGACATGGATACTCAGCAATCTGCTGGGACAAGTGTTTGTCTTCCTGCACCGGACATTCGACATTCCCGCCATCGATGCGATGGTGCACCACTATCTCCATCCGTTGCGCGACTTCATCATGGCTTGCCTCGTCACCAGCAGTTGCTGCATCATCTACCTTGTCCGCCGCCAGCAACTGGTATTGATTGAGAACGAACAGTTACAGGCGGAAAACATCCGCAACCAGTATGAAGTATTGAAGAATCAGCTCAATCCGCACATGTTGTTCAACTCACTGAATACGCTGCGTTCACTGGTACGGGAGAATCAGGATAAGGCACAGGATTATATTCAGGAACTCTCGCGGGTACTGAGGTATACGCTACAAAGCAACGAATCGCAAAGTGTCAGCCTGCGGGAAGAGATGGAATTCGCTTCTGCTTACATCTTCCTGCTGAAAATGCGTTTTGAGAATAATCTGCAATTTGATATACAGATAGCGAAATCTTTCGAAGACTACCGTCTCCCTCCGATGGCGGTACAGGTGTTGATAGAGAATGCCGTGAAGCACAATGAAATCAGCGACCGCAAGCCGCTGACTATCCATATCGTCACCAACAACGAGGGATATCTGTCCGTCAGCAACGACATTCAGCCCAAACGGACCGCTGCCTCCGGCACCGGCATCGGACTTGTCAATCTCGCCAAACGCTACCGGCTATTATTCAAACAGGACATACAAATCACAGAGGACAAAGAGTTTTCCGTTTGCATTCCTCTTATTGATGAAGTACAATGAACGACAAGCCAAGTGTTATGAAAACAGTTATTATTGAAGATGAAAAAAAGCTGCTGTACGCAATCTGACTTCCCTGCTCAACGAAGTGAAACCGGAAGCTGAAATTATTGCCATACTGGACAGCATCAATTCCACCATCGAATGGTTCGGCATCCACCCGATGCCGGAACTCGTTTTTATGGATATTCACCTGGCGGATGGTTCTGCTTTCGAAATATTCGATCATATCAGCATCACCTGCCCCATTATCTTCACCACGGCTTACGACGAATATGCCCTGCGTGCCTTCAAAGTGAACAGTATCGACTACCTGCTGAAACCTATCGGCAAAGAGGACATCGAACATGCGTTTGAAAAATTGGACAACTTGCAGGATACCATCCCCGAAAACGGAAGCAGACGGGAAAATAAGGAAGAGGAACTGCTTCACCTCATTCACTCGCTGAAAAAACAGGAGAATTACAAGACACATTTCCTCATACCGATAAAAGGCGATAAGCTACTTCCTGTCTCGATCGACATGATTCAACTGTTCTATATCAAAGATTGTCAGGTAAAAGCTGTCTTAACGGACGGGGTGGAATACAACTTTTCTCTTACGCTGGATGAGTTGGTCGATTGTTTGAATCCTAGTCTCTTCTTCAGAGTCAACCGACAGTTTCTGATTTCAAGGGAGGCGATAAAGGATATTGATTTGTGGTTCAACAGCCGGTTGTCCATTAATCTGCACCACTCCAGAATGACAGAGAAGGTATTGGTAAGCAAAGCACGGGTAGCGGAATTTAAGGAATGGTTTTCGAGCAAAAAGTAAAACAAGCGGGACTATATTGAAATCCCACTATATGCATTCGTTCTTTATAAGTATCGGATATCAGTTCTAAAAAAAGGATGAAGCCCAGCCTCATCCTTTCCATTTTTATCTTAATACCTAACCTTATTAAAACCCAATTGATGATTTATACTTCATCGTCTTCTCCGGTAAAGAAATCGAAGGAGGTACAGCCTCATCGGACACCGCCCGTTTGTAATTCGGCTTACCACTCATCACAAAACGGAGTTTTACTCCATCACGGATATCATCATACGTCAGGTAGGACTTATCGTACTTTTTACCGTTGACATAAAGCTCCTTCACATACAAGTTCTTTGGCGACCAGTTGTCCGCTGTCATTTCGATGTTTTTTCCATTACTCATCCGGACCGTAATAGCCTCTGCGCATGGCGAACCGATATTATAAATATTGCTGGACGGAGCCACCGGATAGAAACCGATGCAGTTGAACATATACCACGCAGACATCTGTCCGCAATCGTCGTTACCACTCAATGCATCCGGTGTATTTCCGTAGAAACGGTCGACAATGGTACGTATCCACTTCTGACATTTCCACGGTTCTTTCAGGTAGTTGTAGAGGTAAGCGACATGATGGCAAGGTTCATTTCCATGCCAATAGGCTCCGATACGTCCCTGTATATCATGTGCTCCGGGGATATCATCCGGCAGTTCTACCGTAAAAAGCTCATCCAGGCGTTTGCGGAACAGTTCCTTACCGGCCTCGTTGATATATCCCTGCACATCTTGCGGCACATACCGTATATTGCATCGTGAATCCTTCCGTGATATCACCCCAGCCATGTACCGATCCCGGACCCCTGATAGGCAACCGGAGTAAACGGAGTGCGCCAGTCACCTTTGCTGTCGCGTCCGCGCATATATTTCGTTTCGGGATCAATCAAGGTCTGATAAGACAAAGCACGGTTGAGGAAATAATGATAATCGTCTTCTTTGCCTAATTTCTTGGCTGCCTGTGCGATGCAATAATCATCATAAGCATATTCCAGTGTCTTTGACACTGACTCCGCTTCCTTATCGAATGGTACATAGCCCATTTCACGATATTCCGGAAGGCAATCGTAGTTCGGATTCATCGCTGTGGTTTTCATCGCTTCGTATGCACGCTCGTAATCAAAGCCTTTCACTTCTTTCACGATCATATCCGCCAATACGGATACGGCGTGGTAACCAATCATACACCAGGTTTCGTTGCCGTAGAAAGACCAGATAGGAAGCATCTTCTCCACACTCTTATCGTAATGAGCCAACATAGAATTTGCAATGTCCGCATTCACCTCCTGTTGAACCAAGTTAAACCAGGGATGCAAAGCCCGATAGGTATCCCAAAGAGAGAACACCGTATAGTTCGTGAATCCTTCCGCTTTTTCTATGTTCTTGTCTAGTCCGCGGAACTGCCCGTCCGAATCCTGAAAGATAAACGGATGCAGAGCGGCATGATAGGCGGAAGTATAAAACGTTTCCTTTGTCTTTCGGTCAGCAGTCAACGTATATTTTCCAAGTTCCTTTTCCCAAAGGGCTTCCCCTTTCGCCCTTAACTCGTTGAAAGTTAATCCGTCGAGTTCCTTCATATTATTCCGGGCACCGTCTGTGCTGACTGCAGAGATGGCTGTTTTCACCGTCACTTCTTCTCCTGCTTTTGTATCAAAGGAGATACAAGCCATCAGATTCTTTCCCCAGGCTTCGTAAGAGCTGCGGAATCGGGAAGTGTTATAAATAACCGGCTTTTTGTCTTGTACAAAGCGCAGTCCGGTCAACTTCTTTGAGAAAGTAGCCGTGAAGTACACATGACGTTCCGGCCCCCAACCTTTCACCAGTTTGTATCCGGTGATAGTCGAATCGTTTATCATTCGCAGATTCGACCATTCGCAGGATTGCCAGAGCGTATGGTTCATATCAATCATGATGAACGCATTATCCGACTCCGGATAAGTAAAACAGAACATACCGCTACGCACACCGGAAGTCATTTCGGCTTTGACTCCATAGTCTGCCAGTTCCACAGCATAATAATTGGGGGACGCCCACTCCTTATCATGTGAATAACGCGAACGATAGCCTTGATCGGGATCTTCATGAGTACCGGGTTCCAGTTTCATTTCTCCCGTTCCGGGGATAAACAGAAAGTCGCCCAAGTCCGGAATACCTGTTCCGCTCAAGTGCGTCAAACTGAATCCCATCAATGTCAGATGATTGTATTTGTATCCGGAAGCTGCATCATAGAAGCGGCTGTCCGTATCGGGGCTTATCTGGATTCCCCGAAAGGAATCTGTGCACCGGGATAAACATTTCCATAACCATCCGTACCGACAAACGGGTTCACGTAGTCCGTCAGCTTTTCAGTTTGAGCCATGCCCGGCAAGATACTCACCAGACACGACCAAACCAAAAACAACCTTTTTCTACCAACTTTATTAACCATATCCAATCGTATATTACACCTGTATATCACCTACGGCAACCTGATATTCATGCCATAGTTCATCTATGCTATATTCCGTTCCCAAGATATGCTTGATAGCTCCGTCAAACGACCAGGGGGAATCACCTCCAGTGTGCTGCGGTTAAACTTACGCAGGAATTCAGGATCTTTATTGTCGCGCAACCAGACGAAGAAATAACCTGCCGTCCGATAACCGTCCATGTAGTTTCCTCCTTTCGGACGGGCATTCGGTCCGTCGAATCCGCCGTTGGCTACACGTACGGCATCTGCCATTCCTTCAATAAATGCCCAAAATACACGATTGGTTCCGTAAGAGCCGATGCCTTGCGGTTCCAGCTGATAGGCGTGTGTCAGTTCGTGCAACAGTACCCCACGCGTTTCGAAGAACAGCTTTGCCGTATCGTTTTCCGCAAATGATTTCTCGATATGCCGTGTGCTGTAGAAGATAGTAACGTCTCCATTACCACCGCCTTTGGCAGAAATTCCTTCGATGTCTTCCAGTGTATAATGTATCTTGTTCACCGGAGTTATGCTGTCTTCCGGTGAGTTATAAAGAGTAGCCAATACAGTGCGTGCCTGCTCTTTGATATAAGACTCCGCATCCGGAATGATCCGGTGATAAATGTCCGAACCTTTTGTTTCCGAAGCTTTATCTTCGAACAAGACAGTTCCTACATTGTAGCTTTTCCATACGTCCGGTTTTGCTTCGGCTTGCTTCTTCGCACTTGCCGCACAAGCTCCCATGCCCACAATCAGGGCAATTGCATATACCAAATGTCTCTTTTTCATATTCTTTTCTTAATTATTTATTGATGCTGTTAATTGATTCCATTAGTTAATGAATAAGGTTTGTCCTGCACCGATACTCCACGACGTTTGTTGGGCGATGCCGACATTTTAAATTCCAATACGCCTCCTTTCAGGATATCCTCGTGTGTGATGTACATTTTATCATAAGACTCGCCGTTCAGTTTCAGTGACTGTACATAACGCTTCTTGTCGCTGACGCCCGGCGCTTTGATTTCCAGTGTCTTTCCGTTGGGAAGTGTCAGCTTCAGATAGGGCAGATAGGGAGCACCAAGGACATACTGGTCTGTACCCGGACAAACCGGATAGAAGCCCATCACAGAGAAAAGATACCATGCCGACATCTGTCCGCAATCATCATTTCCACCCAGTCCGTTGATGTCATTCTTATACATCTTGTTCAGGATTTCACGCAGCCAGTACTGTGTTTTCCACGGTTGGGAGGTCCATGCGTACAAATAAGGTACATGATGGCTCGGTTCATTGCCATGTACGTATCCACCTACCAGGCATTCTTCCGTAATATCCTCATTATGTTCATAGTACTTCTCCGGCAGATGCATGGAGAAGAGTTCGTCATCCAGTTTCTGTACGAATGTCTTTTCTCCTCCCATCAGGTCGATCATACCAAACACATCATGCGGTACATGAAAGGAGAAGTTCCATGAATTAGCTTCGATAAAGGCCTTCGCCGTAAGTTTGCAACACATCGAACTCTTTTTTTTGAATGTGCCGTCACTGTAGCGGGGACGGGCAAAACCGATGCTTGTATCATAGATGTTACGATAGTTGAGAGCACGTTTGCGGTAAGTATCCGCTATCTCTTTATTACCGGCTTTCAAGGCTGTCTGATAAATAGTCCAGTCGTCGTATGCATATTCCAACGTAGAGGAAGCTGCCGTACCACTCTTGTCCAGCGGGATATATCCCAGCTTCATATAATCGGCTACACCTTCATAGTAAGGTACCGTAGATGTGCTAACCATCGCCGATAATGCCTCATCCACATTCGAAAAGACGCCTTTGGTTATTGCATCCGCCAGTACGGACACAGCATGATAACCGCTCATACACCAGTTCTCATTTCCCATCAGACTCCATATCGGCAACATTCCATGCACGCTCTGCTGTTCATGTTTGATCATTGATTCCACCATATCCGCATTGCGTTCCGGTTTCACCAGGTTAAGGAACGGATGTTCCGCGCGATATGTATCCCAAAGTGAGAATATAGTATAGTTAGTGAATCCTTTCGCCTGATGTATGTTATGATCCAGACCGCGATAGGAACCGTCTACGTCCATATACACGGACGGATTAATCATGGTATGATAAAGCGAAGTGTAGAACATCGCCTTCTGATCCGGTGTACCTTCTACTTCGAAATGATCCAGTTCATTGTTCCAGTCTGTCCGGGCAGCTTCCGCCAACTGTTCGAAGCTCTTTCCGGAAGCCTCGGCACGCAGGTTCTTTACAGCGCCTTCCGTGCTGACTGCCGACAAGGCTACCTTTACAACCAGTTCGGGATCTTTGGCCGTTTCGAAGTTAAAGTAAGCCACGATCTTTCGACCAGTGATTTCCGGGAAATTCTTCTCCAGCTTGAAACGACGCCAAAAGCCATTGTACAATACCTTTTCCTTATCCTTATATCCGTAGTCCTTGATCGGCTGTGACAAGGAGATGGCAAAATAGGTATAATTCGTACGTGCCCATCCGTTGGTGATGCGGTATCCTGTCAGCAATGTATCGTTTTCCACCCGCAGGTTTGCCCACAATACTTTGCCGTCATAATTATAAATACCATGCACCAGATCCAAAATCAAATGACCATCCTTTCCTTTCGGGAAGGTATATTTATGTACACCCGTCCGTTGAGTAGCTGTCAGTTGCGCTTTAATGCCATAGTCGTCCAGCATCACTTCGTAGTATCCGGGTGTCGCTTTCTCTGTGGCATGATCGAAGCGCGAACGGTAACCCTCTTCCGGATGATCCGCCCGCCCGGGATTCAATTTTACATCGCCGACAGCAGGCATCAGCAATATATCTCCCAGGTCGGAATGTCCCGTACCGCTGAGGTGGGTGTGACTGAAACCTACGATGGTTTTATCCCGATATTGGTAACCAGCACAATATTCATACGCATTCTTCTGATAAGCTCCATTCACATTATGTGGAATTGTGTGTCTGTGTCCGGACTCAGCTGTACCCATCCGAAAGGGGTGCAAGCACCGGGGAAAGTATGCCCCATACCATTGGTCCCGATAATCGGATTCACATAATCTACCGGTTGCTGAGCTACGGCGGACAAAGTTACCGCCGCCATAGTCATCATCAATACTTTCTTTCTCAACTTATTCATATCAGCTTACTTTGCGTCACGAGAGAATGAATACGGGAAGTCGGATTCGTTAATACCTCTTCCTTTATTCGGTTTATTATCCATATCAAATACCAGACGTCCGCCTTTCAGCAAGTCGAAATGATTCAGATAATTCTTTTGTATAGTTCTTACCGTTATAGTTCAGCGAACGGATGTAACGATTGGCATCACTATTTTTAGGAGCGGAGATTTCCAGTTTCTTGCCGTTCTCCAGTGTGATCGTCGCTTTCTTGAAATAAGGAGCTCCCATCACATATTCATTGCTGCCCGGACATACCGGATAGAAGCCTAAGGCCGTAAAGACATACCAGGCCGAAGTCTGACCGTTATCTTCATCACCACAATAACCGTCGGGAGTGGCAAAGTAGAGGCGGTTCATCACTTCACGCAGCCAGTACTGTGCTTTCCAGGGCTCGCCTGCATAGTTATACAAGTAAATCATGTGCTGGATAGGCTGGTTGCCGTGCGCATAGTTACCCATATTGGCAATCTCCATTTCACGGATTTCATGAATCACACCTCCGTAGTAGCTATCATCAAATATCGGTGGAAGGTTGAACACAGAATCGAGCATACTGACAAACATCTTTCTGCCGCCCATCAAATCGGCCAGTCCCTGTACATCATGAAATACAGACCACGTATAGTGCCAGCTGTTTCCTTCGGTAAAGGCATCCCCCCACTTGAACGGATTAAAAGGAGTCTGGAAGGTGCCATCGGCGTTCTTGCCACGCATCAGTTTTGTTTCAGGGTCGAACAGGTTGCGGTAGTTCTGGCTTCTGCTCTTATAGAGTTCCAGTTCTTCTTCTGCCGGACGGCCTAATTTTTCACCCATACGGTAAATACACCAGTCATCGTATGCATATTCCAATGTACGCGCCGCATTCTCGTTAATCTTTACATCGTAAGGCACATAACCCAGTTTATTATAATATTCGTATCCACGGCGCCCTGTTGTAGAAACTCTCGGATGTACACTGTTGGCTCCTTTGAGCAAACCTTCATACATTTTCTCCGCATCCGCTTTGGTCACATTCTTCATAAAAGCATCTGCCACTACGGAAGCCGAATTGTTTCCGACCATACAGCCACGATGTCCCGGACTCGCCCATTCGGGGAAGAATCCGCTTTCAAGATATGTATTCAACAGTCCTTCCTGCATCTTCTCTCCCATTGAAGGATATATCAAATTGACAAACGGGAACAGGCAACGGAACGTATCCCAGAAACCGGTATCGGTAAACATATATCCCGGACGGATTTCACCGTTATAAGGGCTGTAATGTACCGTTTCACCCTTCGCATTCACTTCGTGGAACATACGGGGGAATAATACCGAACGATACAGACAAGAATAGAAGGTACGCATCCGGTTCTCATCATCGTCTTCGACTTTGATACGTCCCAGTACGTCATTCCAAGCTTTACGTCCGGCTTCCTTGGTCTGTTCGAATGTCTTGTTTCCGATTTCTTTCAGATTCAGTTCCGCCTGTTCGGGGCTGATGAATGAGGAAGCCACTTTGGCATGCACCTGCTCTCCTTTCTTTGTCGAAAATCCGATAGCAGCACCCACGTGATTGGATTGTAGTTCGAGATGTGTTTCAACCAAATGATAGTCTGCCCATACTTTATTGAAAGTAAAAGGCTTGTCGAACTCTATCACAAAGTAATTTTTAAAGTTTTGAGGAACACCGCCACTATTGCGTGTCGTATAACCAACTATTTTATTTTCTTCGGGAATCACCTTCACATACGAACCACGATCGAAAGCATCTACTACCACATAAGCATCGGACGCTTCGGGGAAAGTAAAACGGAAATACGCACAACGCTCTGTCGGAGCTATTTCAGTTGTCATGTCATACTCTGACAAATAAACACTGTAATAATAAGGAGTTGCTTTCTCTGCCTTATGCGAAAACCAGGAAGCACGGCTGTCCTGATCAATCTTCAGCTGTTTGGTCATCGGCATAATGGAGAACTGTCCGTAGTCATTGATCCAGGGACTGGGCTGGTGGGTCTGCTTGAAACCTCTGATTTTGTCAGAAGCATACGTGTAAGCCCAACCGTCCCCCATCTTTCCGGTCTGCGGCATCCAAAAGTTCATCCCCCAAGGCAGTGCAATGGCAGGATAGGTGTTTCCGTTGGAGAGCGAAATCTTGGAGTCGGTTCCCATCAGGGGATTCACGTAATCCACCGGCTGCTTTTGCGCAAAGATAGAGGAGACTCCCAACAATAGAGTCATTGTGATAGACAGTAGTTTCTGTTTATTCATGATATAAGAGTTAAACTATTAATATTAGATTAGCGAGTGTTATTATTCACGTTACAAATTAACGCAATAGAAAATTAATAACTATACTCTAACGTGACAAAAAGCACGTCCGGGCGAGAATGTCAGAGTAGAGAACTAGGAGTCAAACAGAGCACAAATTAAATTACTAATAATCAAATAATTGCCCATAAGAAAATACAAATAGAGTACAAACAAAAACAAAAGCAAGAAAGTAATCGAGATTATGTTCTGTTTACTTTCTTGCTTTTTTCAAAGACTGGTTACTTCTTCATTCTAAACCAACGCTCGCCTGTAGCACTTAGCACATACACCATACTGTCGTTGTCATCATAACTCCAATAGAAGCCGTCTTCCGAAACACAGAAAGAGAGGAATTTACTGTAATCCTGCTGTACACGGTTATAATCAGCCGGATTATTATTCCATCCGAATAAATCATATGGTTCGCCCAAGCTGATGAATATACGACCAGTAGCATTATCTGCTGTCATAGTAACCGCAAAGCCAATATAAGATCCCATACCACTCCACGGACAAGCAATCAAATTCCTCGGATTACGATCATCAAACTCCACACCAGAGTGGAAGATTCCCTTAAAGTCTGCATGAATCTCATCCTGATCTACTATATGGGTCTTCCAACCATCTGCATACCATGCTGCAATATCAGAGGCTTTCCGAGTATCACATACAACATTAGCATTGTCAGTTTCAATTTCACCATTCAAATAGTTGTAATAGAGTTTATTTAAACTTATTCCATCTACCGTCACATTGCTACCCAAAGTCAACACTGCATTTTCATCATTCGTTGTATCAATTATCATCGGATACTCTGTGTGTTTTACCACACCGTTATCTATTGCAGAAATCTTCACTTTCCAATTATTGCTCTCGTCGCAAATAATCAAATAGTGTGCAAGGAAAGAAGAGGATGACCTACGAAATACACCATTATTCAACTCTCCCTTAAGCAAATCCATGGCCTGTGCTTTATTATAAGCAATAATGGCCAATCGTTTTCTCTCCTTAGCTTGTTGCAAAGCTGCAGTTGAGACCGGAGTCAAGATCATTTCTTTGCCATGCGTCTGTCCTACAGCTGTAATTTGTGAATCAGAATACCCCGTAATGACAAATGTCGTCTCCGAGTTTTCGTTCAAATATTGTAGCATTCCTCCATTCAGCAAGGTAAGCAACACCGCTTTTTCCCCCTGGAAATCCAGAGAATAATCTGTTCCAACCTCATTCTTCAACAACGTTTCGTCTGAATCCGATGCTACATTTCCTTCTTCATCAAACTGAAAGTAGAACGTTACTCCTTGATAAATCATTTTCCATCCGTCTGCCGCACACAGTAGTTCTTTTTACCTCTGAAGGACGCAAGCGGTCTGCACTCATGTCACCTTCATGTTCCCAGTCTTTCCAAGGTTCCGTCATGCCACAACTATAAAAAACCAGGCAACACAACGACAACATTATATAAATAAGTTTCTTCATGATGTTTTTCCTTTTTAAGATTTGAAATTAGAAATTAGGTATATATCCTCCCAAGTCCGGTCCCACTCCATAATTCTTGGCTGCTCCCGGCGCACAAATACGTAAGTCAATCATCGGCGGAATCCGTCCGTCATCCTTCACTTTCATCACACCGTCGGTAGTACCTCCCCAAGGATTCCGCATCTTGAAAAGATGAGTATTATCATCCGGCAAGATAAACGTAAACGCATGCCCACTGGTCGTCTGCCAATTTTGATCTACCTGTTCACCGCTTCTTGTAAAACCACCGATCACCAGTCTACCCTGTTTGAGCGACACTTCCACCGCGCGTTGCAAGTCTTCGGCAATCAATGCATTTGCACCGAAACCTACACTTTCCCCGTCGCCGGTAAAGATAGCAGAAACATATTCAGTACCAATACCACCGACATTAGAACTACCTTGATAGATCTGATTCCACTTAATCATAGCCTTTTCGAGAATCGTAGCCCAAGTGACTTCTTTATTTCTGCCGCCTAAGGCACCTAAATCGCCACTATTACCGATAAAATAGTCGCCACCTACACCAACTGATATTTGTTTTCCTTTCGGGTCATACATAGTAACTGTGTATGTTTTGTCCATATTATCCTTGATAATGTGTTTTACGAAACGGGGATAGAGGTATGCCATCGAAGCAATCACCGCACAAGCACAGCAGTCACCTACCCAACGCTGATTTACATCAGACATCACAGGATTTCCATTTGGATAAATGGATACAACATTGAATGTATTCCAAGCCATCTTCGTCCCACCATCTCCAAATGGTTCAGGTTCTTCAGCAGGATCGGCAAGCCATTTCAAGTCTGCTGCCGTAGCTTCTCTGTCATTCTCATGCTGTCTGCCCATCGGAGTTATCGCACTAAACGTACTGGAACCTTTACTAGCAATCAAGTCGTTGATATTCTCCGTATATGAACGCATGGCCACCAGTTTCCATTCAGCTATCTGCGTGGCAGCACCACCATTGTTCGCTTCAACAGAAAGTCTGTAGTAACGATAGGAAGTTGCATTATCCACTTCATAGCTTTTCTCTTCTTTTCTCGCTGCAAAAAGTTGGTTTGTCTGCGCATCCAGTTCTGTCCACGTAGTATTATCATTAGAACCATAGAGTGTCCAATCTTTCGGGTCCATTTCGGGAGTATCGGCAGCCGAGGTCAACGAATAGCAGTGACAGCCTTACTACTATTTCCATTCCAAGTGATGTTGAAACTACTATGATAAGTAACATACTTCGTGTCAGCATTATCGTCTACCAAACGTCTGATTTCCGAACCGACAGGAGCATCAGCATATTGCGCTATAATTGTACCACTGGAGGGCATATTCGTGTTACCCGAACCAAGTACATAAGAAACCGGAGCATCTTCGTTCGGACCTTCTCCTCCATTATCTCCTTCATCATCGTCGGACGAACATCCTGCCAGACAAAAGGGAATTAGCAGCACCAAAAAGAAAAATGATTCTCTTCACTGCATTCACATCGCTACATCTTATTTGAGGTATCTTCATTGTTTTTCTTTTCATTAATTTCTTTCATTCATTCGCAGATCGGACATCCGGAGTATATTACTCCGTTGTCCATCCCAGATTTTGTACCATCTTCGGATTACGACGTACATCTTCGTCAGGAATCGGGAAGAGGTAATGTTTAGGCAAAAATGTACGTGTTTCTACTACTACCTTCTCAAAAAATGCAGGAGCATCCGAACGGAAAGCCATACCATGAATAGGTCCGCCTTCTCCACCTCTATGATATTTAGGATAAATCCAATCATCGCCTACAGCCATATCGGCTACTTTCCAACGACGTACATCAAAGAAATGATTCCATTCGAACATCAGCTCAACCAAACGTTCACGATGAATACGTTTGTCCACTCCGTCACGTGTATCTTCATAAGGAATGCATGCAAATCCATTATCGTCCTTAGTACCTACCGCACCATATCCAGGAATACCGGCACGGGCGCGTATCTTATTTACATACTTAATCGCTTCATTACGTTGGTCACAAGCGCTCAACGTTTCAGCATACCCCAAGTACATGTCTGCCAAACGAAGCAAAGTTGCACAATGCCTGTTAGCCCCGCTACGTCCTTCTTTTGAAGCCATTTTACGCATACCATAACCCGTGTAAGGGGCATCCCAATTGGCATTAGCATAACCGGAATTACCGTTATAAGTCAGTTCTGTGGTTATTTCTCCACGCGGAGTATCTGTCTTCAACCAAGTAGAACCATGGAATGTAATGTTCGTATAAAAACGCGGTTCGCGATTAGCCCATTGTTTCAATGTTTGATTCGAATTGCTCTTGAAGTAGGTTCTGGAAGGAACTACTTCGTCAGTATAGTCACTCGACCATCCCAAATATTCATTAGAAGGTACCCCCTCATATTCCTTATAGTTCGTATCGTCAACAATCCGGCGACCGTCTTTCATAAAGTACAAGTCCACCATCTCCTGAGGTACACCAAATCCCAGACCACCTCTCAAAGCACCATTATTATCATCGTACCCCTTGTGATAAGGCGTGGTTTCGTAAGCCCGGTAATCATGGTCTGCCAAGCGAATGAAAATCTGTTCTTTATTCTCTGTACCGTACAAAACTCCCGATGTCACTTTTCTATAAGATTCATAGAAATCAATCTTTCCATCGGCTGTCTTCTCCGTATATAAAGAGAAAGTGTTACCGTATTCATCAAAGAATTCTTTGTAAGCATCACGTGCAGCCTCCCATTTCGCTTTTTCCTGCGATTTATCTTGCGGAAAGAGTTGCTTGCCACTTTCCGGATTAACGATGGCGGCATAATCGGGATTACAATTGAATAGCGGACTTGCCGCATACAACAACATTTTCGCTTTGAAAGCTTTACATGCAGCTCTGTCTATACGTCCCAAATTGGATCCGTCATATCTATCAGGAAGCTCATTTGCCGCATCATCAAATTCCTTCGCCATAAAAAGCCACACATTCATCTACCGTATTACGTTCTTTCAGCAGTTCAGCAGTAGAAATATCCAATGGAATTGGTTCTTCCCCCAAAATCACAAATGGGCCGTAGGAACGGAAAATCATGAAGTAATAGAAAGCACGCAAAGCTCTGGCTTGCGCTTTCCACTGTTTGCGTTGTGCGGCCGAAGCTTCCAAACAACGGTCTACATTCATGATAAATGTACTGGCACGAGAAATTCCTTTATAATACTCGATGTACCAAAAGTTTATCCATGAGGAACCTGCATAGGTGGCTCCGGAAGCCCATTCGCTACCATTATTTCCGTCCCATGAAAGCTTGCATTCCAACGAACCGGTTGTCCAGATCCCCGACATCGTATTCCTTTGCAGAACGTTCTAATGTTTCATCGGGCACATAATTATACACATTATTCAAAAACTGTTCTGTCTTCGAGCGATTAGTAAACGTATCCTCCAAGTCATATTGTTCACCGG
>VOFJ01003254.1_pt1 | contig 66691 bp, 53 predicted proteins | sample 5384081 | NCBI WGS metagenome assembly VOFJ01 (sample SAMN12384729, study PRJNA508395) | human gut metagenome | isolation source: healthy gut I | host: Homo sapiens | reverse complement strand
CTTCCCGACTTTTCGGTTTTTAGATTCGGATCCGATTGGATTAGCGCGGGCGCGGATGACCATACCAGCAATAAAAATTTTTTAAAACAACAAAAATCCCGAATTGATCAAGTTTTTGTTTCAAATTTTCGTGTAACAATCGTGTAACATTTACGGAAATAACGGCAAAAAAGTTTGATTTTTGCACTAGAAAAGGGTCAAAATCGATTGATTATTGCCCCCTTTTAGTTTTAAGTTGCTGATTTTCAGTGGAGCCAATTGCGGGACTCGAACCCGCGACCTACGCATTACGAATGCGTTGCTCTACCAGCTGAGCTAAATTGGCGTTTACGGGTGCAAAAGTAACAATTTTTTTGAGATATCAAAACGATTCAGGAGAAAAAATCTACCTCACCGGATATAAAGTTTACCGGATTTTTGGCCATGTTTGCAAAAAAACTACGTTTGTAGCCGTTCAAAGACTAATTATGGCATCCGAAAAAAATTTTCTTTCAAAGCCCGTTTGCATAGTTTCAAATATGCTTTTCGTGGTGTGTTTCTTTTTTATTTCATTACGAACACAATGCGTGGATACATTTGATTGCAATTGTTTGTGCTGTCATGGCAGGCATCATTTTATCCCTGACTTCTTTGGAATGGGTAGTAATCCTTTTTGCTATCGGTAGTGTGCTTGCTGCCGAAGCCATAAACACGGCGATTGAAAAACAGCCGATTTCATTTCCCCGTCGCATCAGGTCCTTATCGGTAAAGCAAAAAGACCTCGCAGCAGCAGTACTGATCCTGTCCACCTGTGCATTTATCATCGGAGGTATTATCTTTATTCCTAAAATAATCCATTTCTAAGTTTTATTCCTCATGCAAACAAAATTTATTCTGCCTTGCCTGTTAAGTACTCTTTTTTCTTAAACTCTTTTTTTCGCCCTCGGCTCAGAATCGTAAAACCATCGAAACGACGACCGATATTCTCATGTTCATCACACCGGTAGCAGGATTTGCCGGTTCACTGGCTATCGGAGATTATCAGGGTACCAAACAAATTATCTTTTCGGGAGCGATGAATATGGCCATGACCTATGCCCTGAAATATGTGATCAGGAAAGAACGGCCGGACCATAGCGATCATCATGCTTTTCCCTTCTTCCCATACCTCCGTCTCTTTTTCAGGGAGCCTCCTTTATACAAAGACGCTACGGATGGAAATTCGGCTTACCGGCTTATTTACTCTCCGCCTACGTCGGTTGGGGACGGACGTATGCCAAAAAAACACGATTGGTGGGATATCATCGGAGGAGCAGCCATCGGAACAGCCAGCAGCTATATCTTCACCCGTCCGTTTGCCCGAAAACACAACATTACTTTTTCACCGGTAATTCTCAGTGGACAACACCCTGGGTTTTATGCCTCTATCCGGTTTTTTAATCGGCTTCTCAGTTTTTTTTTTATTTAGAATAATTAAAAATTATTTATTATATTTGTCCTCACTTTAGTGAAGGAAACATGCAAAAAGTAAAAAAACACACCGGTATACGAATTTTTTTCTTAGCCCTGCTTTTGGGTTATTTTGCCGACATTACATTTTTTACTCATAGCCATATTACCCACGGAGTTACTATCGTCCATTCGCATTTTTCTTGCCCGCTTCCGACAAACAAGGATTCCCGCTCCTCCCGACACGATCATTCGGCTAATGCATTAATCCTGATCGCTCATGCGCAGATGTGGCACAGTCTGGTCCAAACTTCCCCGGAAATTCCAGACCTGCCATGTACCCGGCATATCACTTATTATACAGAAACCGCCGTCATTCCGGAACAGATTTCCATTCCTCACTTTCACCTCAGAGGCCCTCCTGTAAAAACGTTATGATTTTAACGGCAGTTTGCCGAAGAGGTATATAATCGATTACTGAAAAGGGGAACTTTGTCTCTGTATATACACCTTCATCTACAGGAACGAAGTTAAGGCGGGTATATATTATGTACTATTTAGCAAACCTATAAATGAGTTTCATCGTTCTAAACGGATACTCCTTTGCCACAATGACCAAGGAATGTAGTCATTACAAATTCTTATACTATTAAACTTTGTAAATCTTCTATCATCATGCGTTTATTATTTTTATTTCTGATCTTACTCGGATCAGTTCATCATTCTATAGCAGATCATTTTACAGATAAAAAAAACTAAAACCGATGCCAACCTCACAGGCCATGTCATCAATAAAAATACCGGAGAACACATTCCCTTCTTCACTGTCAGTCTGAAAGGTACTACACTTGGAACGGCAACCGACGAAACCGGTCACTATTTTCTGAAAAACCTGCCTGTCGGTTCCTATACCATCCGGGTAAACGGGGTAGGTTATCGATCGGCAGAAAAACAAATCGTTCTCCGGCAAGGAGAAACCCGCGAAACTTAATTTCGAAGTAGAAGAAGATATTATCCAGTTGGAAACCGTAGTAATATCGGCCAATAAAAATGAAACAAACCGGATGGAAGCGCCGGTAGTTGTCCATGTGATGACTCGAAACTATTCGAAAATACCAACTCGGTATGTCTGGCCCAGGGCCTCAGTTTTCAACCTGGCCTTAGGGTGGAAACCAATTGTCAGAACTGCGGTTTTCAACAAGTCCGCATAAATGGTCTGGACGGTCCTTATACCCAACTTCTCTTAGACGGCAAAGCCCTATTCAGTTCACTGAATGGTGTATACGGCATTGAACAGATTCCAGCCGGAATGATTGAACGAGTCGAAGTTATGCGCGGCGGAGGATCTGCCCTTTATGGTGCCAATGCCATCGGCGGTACAGTGAATATCATCACCAAAGAGCCTCTGAACAACCTGTTTATGATCAGTCATAACCTGATAGCTATCGGAAATTCGGCATATGACAATACGACCTCGCTGAATGCCTCCTCTCTGATCAACGGTCAACGGAATGCAGGTCTCTATATTTTCGGTACCTCACGCCACCGGCAGCATTATGATCATGATGGGGATCATTTTTCAGAAATCGGGGAACTCGAGCTTACCACTTTGGGATTCCGCAGTTATTACAAACCTTCTTCTCAAACAAAACTGACCTTAGAATATCACAATATCCAAGAATTCCGGCGTGGAGGAAATCTGTTCAGCCTACCTCCCCACGAAACCGACATCACCGAACAGGCCGATCATGATATCAATGGTGGTGGAGTGGATTTCAGTTTTTTTCTAAAGATTATACCCACAAGTTTAGCCTATATTCCTCCGTCCAACACACTGACCGACAATCCTATTACGGAGCAGGTAAAGATCCCAATGCCTACGGCAAGACGAAAGACCTGACTGCTATTGCAGGGATTCAATACTCATACAATTTCAATCGTCTTCTTTTTTATGCCGGCAATATTGACAGCCGGCAGCGAATATTCCTATAACAAACTCGTCGATAAAATGCTGGGTTATCACCGTACCATCGACCAAAAGGTCGACGTCTACAGCTTTTTTCTCCAAAATGAATGGAAAAAGAGAGCAATTCAGTTTCCTATTGGGAGGCCGACTGGACAAAAACAGTTTCATCGATCATATCATTTTCAGCCCTCGTATCAACCTGCGCTACAATCCCTTGAAAGCCATCAGCCTCAGAGCCAGTTATTCGGCCGGCTTCCGGGCACCTCAAACCTATGATGAAGATCTACACGTGACCGCCGTCGGGGGAGAAGTGTCGCTAATCCAATCGGATCCGAATCTAAAAACCGAAAAGTCGGGAAGTTATAGCGTCTCAGCCGACATTTATCATTCTTTCGGACGAGTACAAACCAATCTGTTGATTGAAGCATATTATACCAAATTGAAGCATATTTTTTTGTAGTCAGCCCTATCGGTTACGACGAAGAAGGCAACAAAATACTCGAACGCCGTAATGGTTCGGGTGCCAAAGTAAAAGGTATCAATCTCGAAGGAAAAAATTATCCCTCACCGGGATGTACAAATCAATTGGGGATATCTCTCCAGCAGAATAAATACAATCGTCCTCAATCCTGGGTGACGATCCGGATACAAAGAAAAACCCGTGAAATGTTACGTTCTCCCAACCGGTATGGCTATTTCACGTTTTTTTTCTCCTTTCAAAAAATTCGGTATATCCGCTTCAGGCACTTATACAGGAAGTATGTATGTTCCTCACATGGCCGGATATATCGAAAAAAGACAAACTGGAAAAAAGCGGAGATTTCTTTGATGCCAATATTAAATTGAATTACGATTTTACCATCAGCGGAAATTATATTCTTCAACTCAATTGTGGTATCCAGAACATTTTTTTCAAAGCTACCAAAAGATTTCGATCGGGGAGAATTTCGGGATGCCGGATACATTTACGGACCGGGCCTTCCCCGTAGCTGGTTCGCCGGCATTAAACTCAGCCTGAATTAACCGGATCGGGTGATTTCTAACCACCGCCCGGAATTTCCTTCCCTACCACCCGGAATACCTGCTGTAAAAATATGGCCTTCTTCATCCATCAACGTCAAGGTATGGCGACCTTCTTTCAGCCATACTTCTTGCTGATGGATGGAGTGGGTTACACCCAAAAACTGCTCGTCGACATACCAATAAATCCGCACTTTAACCGATCGATGCACGGCTTCGAGAACCACACGTCCGGGTTTCCTCCGAAATCCTGGGAATAAAACCCGGGTTCCCCGTTGGGGATAAATCATTTCCATCATCTCTTCCCCCCTGAGGGTGACAATCCGGACGATAAGGCGGTAATCTGCGATATCCGGTATGAGTCCGGCAATAGTACCATTCCTGCACCGGTGGAAGCACAAACCAGGGCTGTATCCTGATCCGGTGCACCGGCTCACAATCCGAAGTCACCTGCCATTTTCCGGTAGCATCGAGATTTACCAAGCGGTGGTAAGGGACACACACCTGTGTCCTGCTTCCGGCAGCACAAACCCGGATGGTATCGGTCTCCTCACAATAAGCCGAAGCCCGGTAACCGCTCCGATGACATACGACCACCTCTTTCATCTCCTCGGCCGGTTCGTAGAAATGCCGGTTCACAGGCAAAAGACCAGCGACCTCAAAGAGTACCGGAGCCGCAGCTCTCACCCCAACCAAACCCGGACGTCCTTCCCCGTCGGCATTCCCTACCCAAACGCCGATCACATACTCGGGATTCACTCCCACCGCCCAAGCATCCCGGAAACCAAAACTAGTTCCCGTTTTCCAGGCCAGATTCATCGCCGAGACAAAATTTTTCCACCCCGATTCCATTTCCGGCCGTTCCACCTCCTCCAAAGCTTTCATGGTCTGCCAGATCGCCGAAGCTTTCAATACACTCCGATCCGCACTAATATTTTTCTCTTCCTCATCTTGTCCTTCCGCTCCGCTATACTCCTCCCAAACCTTCAAACGGGAATATTCCCCGTCAAAATATTGTCCGTCTCTGTCATTATAATGATTCAATACAGCACTCATTCCTCCATACAAATTACAAATATCCCAAAGTGACGTTTCGGCACCACCCAAAATCAGACTCAGTCCATAATGATCGGCGTCGCGGTTTAAAGAACGAATACCCAATTGTTTCAGATCATCGTAAAAACGGGCATATGAATAATCTTTGAGTAAGCGTACAAAAAGGAATATTCAAGGATTGAGCCAAAGCCTGCCTGGCCGGTACGACGCCCTTTAAAATCACGGTTAAAATTCGAAGGAGAATAGCTTCCGAAACGGAAGGGATATCGGGCACTAAGGTCCCGGGTAAAATAAACCCACTCTGTAACATGCAAGCATATAAAGCCGGTTTGAGAATACTTCCCGAACTCCGAACGGCCTGAACAATATCCACGTCATTTCCCCGGCTACCCTTCCGGGGAGCACTATTCCCGACATAGGCCCTGACTTCTCCGGTCGGGACATGAGCCACCAACACAGCCATGTTATAGATATAATTCTGGCTCAGTAAAGCAGTATGCCGTTCTACGATCTCATTGATCTTTTTTTCTGCAAGCGTCCGTCGATATATGTCGGGCACACTTTTCCTTTTTTTTTTTCCCGATAAGCCTTAGCCAACAGATGGGGGGTGCCACAGTAGGGATATCGAACTTTTTTCCGGCAAGGGCTCAGCCAAGGCCAGGTGGTACGAATCTTCGGACATCACCCCTTCCCGGTATAATTTGGCCAACAACCCGTCTCTTTTTTTGTTTCAGTAAAGTATTGTTCTTTCCGGGATAAAGCAATGCCGGTGCATTAGGTAACACCGCCAGTAAAGCAGCTTCGGCCCAGCTCAGCTGTTCGGGCCGGCGGTTAAAATATTTCAGCGCAGCCGCCCGTATGCCGACTACATTCCCCCCCAAAAGGAGCGTGTGAAGCATACATCTCCAAAATCTGTTTTTTTTAGAATAACTCTGCTCCATCCGTAGTGTCAGGAAAAATCTCCCTTATCTTTTCAGGAACGGTACGGGGCGGATTTCCCAAAGCCAAACGCACCACCTGCATCGAAAGCGTACTTCCCCCACTGACCACATGCCCGGCCTGTATATTCTGCACTAATGCCCGGCACAAAGCCCACCAATTCACCCCCTGATGGGCTAAAAAATACCGGTCTTCGAAAACCAAAACAGAAATAACATAGCGGGGAGGCAAATCCTGAACCTCTTCAAAACGCATCTGCCCATCATCCGCCACCTTCATACCCATAACCTGCCCTTCCCGGTCGAACAACACCGTAGCATAAGGGTCCTGAAACAAGGGGACCGGCAGTATAGACCACCAAAAAGAAAGAGAATAATAAAAAAGCATTACGGCAATCAAAACAGATCGCCGGGAAATATTGCTCCATTTTACAACTGTGTTCATTCGTCCCTGCTTTTGCCTCCTAAAATACACACAATTCTAAAAAATCCGAATCACTCGATTGCTAAATTTATCCTATAATTTTTGGCTTCTACCGACAAAGCGGAAGTTTTCTGCATCACTTCTCCATCCTGATTCTTCGCCAGGACAGTGTAACTCAACTTTCCCGAAACCGGCAATGTAAAATAACGATACCCCGTATCCTCCGCACCGGTAATAGTCACCGAACGCCCGCTTTCCGACACGATAGCCACAGAAATCTCTGTAAACTTGGGATACAAAATTAGGAATTTATCACCAATTTTCATAGTCTGATTTTGAGGGGTTTATGGTTTTTGAACCGCTGATGATATGCGGTTGTTTGCTGTTTTTTTCTCATTCAGTACACAATTTGTACGATTCAGTTGTTAACATGTGTTGAGGGCGATTTTCAACGATGACCAAACCGCGCTATCTTTGCGCAAAACTCAGAATAGCAGCCTATGGCAAAAGTTGAAAACAAGAACAAACAAAATCCAAAACTCGTCCAGACGGTCCTGAAAGACGGACGCGCCAGCCTCGCGCTGGAATACTATCTCGGACGCACTGAGACCCCCGTGCTCGATGACGAGGGCAACCATGTCATATACACTGAGGGGGCAATGGCGGGGAGACCTAAATACAAAATCAAGCATAACCGCAAACGTGAAAACCTGAACCTGTATCTTATTCTGCATCCCCGGACACAGGCAGAGCGGACCCAGAACAAGAACACTCTCGCCCTCGCCGAGAAGATACGCTTTGAACGTGAGCAGGAATTTCTCGAAGACCGCGAGGGATACCGCCTGAAGAAAGAGAAGGAGACGGACTTCCTCCGCTACTTCCGCAAACACCGCGATGATGAAGTCTATGCCACGCCGACGAGGGTCGCCCTCGGCACAGCCTACCGGCGTTTCATAGACTTCCTTTCCGGCATTCAGAAATACCGCCGCTACACCGAGTTTCTCAGGATGGACCTCCTCACCCCGGAAATGGTGTCGGGATATGCTGACCACCTGAAGAAAGTATCGGTCGGTTACGGTGCGTCGCACTGCCTCGGAATGTTCAAAAAGGTGATAGCCTGCGCCGTGGAGGAAGGTCTGATGAAGAAAAACCCTGCCAAGGGGATTGTCATGCGCATGGACCGCCTCGCGCTGAGAAAGTCGATACTTACGCTTGACGAGGTGAAAACCCTCGCCATTACCCCTTACGAGAGCGGAGAGCCGGACATAAGGCGGGCGTTCCTGTTCAGCCTTTATACAGGCATACGCTGGTGCGACGTGCGGAAACTGAAATACTCCAATGTGGATTTCGCCACCGGGGTGTTGAAATTCGAGCAGAGCAAGATTGCCGGACGCAGCAAGAACAGCGGTGTGGTGACCCCGCTGAGTCCGATGATACTTAAACTCATTGGCCCACCACCTACCGGGGAAGCCCTGTCGCAGACCATATTCACCCTTCCGAGTTCTTGGTCCTGCAACTACCATATCGGGAAATGGGTCGCAAAGGCCGGCATCCCCAAGCATATCACATGGCACTGTGCCCGGCACAGTTTCGCGGTGAACGTGCTTAACAACGGTGCCAATATAAAGACGGTGCAGGCACTTATGGGACACGCCAGCATAGAGATGACGGAGAAATACCTCCATGTCGTTGACGAACTCAAGCATAAGGCAATCAACAGTCTCCCGGAGCTTGATATGGCGCAGTGATTGATTTCAAATCAGTAAAGCCGACACAACCCATGTGTCGGCTTTTTTCGTATCCACACCGATGCGTTTGAGCGGTTCGGGATATTCCGGACAGGCCTCCGTAGGATATGGTCGAATTTAACTTTTCAGACATCAATACATTATAGTATGAATGTATTTTCTCGGCATATTAAAAAATCCCTGACACGTTGGTGACATTGTTATGACAATATACTGACAATCCACTATTTATGAAAATCAAAATATCGGTTTTCGGTGTTATACATCCGACTGCCGCAAAGCCTCCGCGGGTCGCGGATTCAATATTAACGAAGAAAAATTTGAACATTTAGCCGTGTTACGGCGATTTTACATATTGCATGGGTATGTAAACCCTATACTTTGCGGTCTTATATTATTAGATGGATAACAACATAGTCATTATCCCCTTTGAGAATTTGAGGGAGCTAATCAACAACGCGGTCAGCGAGAGCCTTGATAAAATACTCGCAGCATCACAGCCCAAGAGGGAACAGGAATCGGTGGACATAGACGGTGCGTTGGAGTTTCTCAACTCCAACGGCTACCGTATAGCCAAGGGACAGCTATACAAGGAGACCTCTGCCGGCAACATACCATTCCATAAATTCGGGCACCGTCTCCACTTCCGCATATCCGAACTGAGGAAGTGGGCGGAGTTTCGCCTGACCGCCGGGAACGCGGTCGGATACCTTGACTATGCGCAGGATAATAAACGATAAATAAGGTCACATTACAGTCATCATGTAAAAAGTCAGAAAGCTGTCATAACTCTGTCAGTAGCCTGTCAGGGAAAACATCACAGTGTCGATGTTTTAATTCTGAAAATCGCCCAAAAACAAAAACGAAACAATGAAGATACGACAAACAAGACCCCCTCCCCGGTGACAGGGGCATCCGAAAAAGGAACAGGCCCTATTCCCACGGAAATAAGAGAAAACCGAAACATAAAAACAGGAGCGTAAATCCATGATTGGGCTCCGTAACATTTATTCACTAACAATGAGCGCAACAGCCATAGATTATTGCAGCGAAATAAGTGCTATGCGAGTCCGCATGGATGAGATGCACGGCATAATGCAAAAGGTGCTGGCGTTTGTGGACGGTCCGGACGCAGCACCGAGAAAAACAAAAGGGAGACCGCAGTATGAGGACTACTATCTTGACGACGTGGAGAGGAACTACCTTGTCACCTGTAAGGAACTCCAGCTCATCTGGATGGTATGCGAGAGGACAGCCTACCGCTACATCAAGAAATACAGCCTTACTGATGTAGGGGACGGAGGCACGGGCCAGTTCAGGCTCGGAGACGTCACCGACGCGATATCCACATACGGGATTGACTTCAGCCGCAAGACAATAATGGCGATACTCGAAAAACGCCGCATAAAAACGCCGCCACGCCCATGACAACCGACACCACAGCCCTTATGGGCCTTCTCAGGACAGTGCTTGAGAGGCTCGACAGCATAGACAGCCGTCTAAACGGCACCGAATACCAGATGCCACGGCTGCTGACCCCCAAGGAGGTGGAACGGAAGTTCGGGATAAGCGAGCGACAGCAGTACAATCTCAGGAAAGACGGCACACTCCCATATATCCGCAAGACACCCGGCGGTCCCATACATTACCTGACCCCCGACGTGCTCGGATACATACTGGGTGACGACACCCGCGGCTGCGTCGCGGCCGGAAAACGGCAAGAGACCGTCCACATAGCAACATAGACAAAATGGCACAAGACCAGACACCCGACAAAGAACAGGTGCTCATAGCCCGCAACAACGAGACAGGCCAGACCGGAGCAGTCGCTGGGCTTAACGAGGACGGCACACCTATAATGAAGGATGTGAAGACCGCCTCACTCGGAGACCTTGTGAAATTCAACATACGCCAGAACCCGGTAGAGGCCTTCCTGTCCAACTTCATGCGGCAGTGCAAGAACCCCTCGCTGTTCGGATTTTTCAAGGCCGACGCAGAAACATTCGACAAGGTGGGTCCCGTCATGGCCGAAATGCTCAAAGACCCCCCGAAGCCAACAAAGACCTCCTCGCCCCGGCAAAGGTCGAACTACCCTCACAGGAGGAAAGCAAAAAGGAGAGCCACTACAAGGCCATTGACCCCGACAAGGTGGACTGGGAGGAACTCGGCACCCGCTGGGGCATCGACCGAAAATCGCTTGACGAGTCAGGAGACCTTCGCGAGATGCTCTACAACCGCAAATCGGGCCTCGTCACAGTCACCCCGACGCTGTTCGGAGAGAAATACACGCTGGCGGCGCGACTGTCATTCAGGACCGACCCCGACGGCAGCGTCAAGGTGGTGCCCCATTTCATATGCAGACAGCCACGGCTCGACGAGGAATTCAAGGGCATCACCTTCACAGACGAGGACAAGGCCAACCTCCGCAACACGGGCAATCTCGGACGTGTGGCAGAGCTGACGGACAGTGCCACCGGGGAGAAAGTCCCCTCCTACGTCAGCATCGACCGCTATACCAACGAGATTGTATCGGTGCCTGTCAAGGACGTTTATGTCCGCGACACCATAGGCCAGACCAAGCTCACGATGCAGGAGGTCGAGGAACTGAAAAGCGGGAAGGCCCTCCCACCCAAACGCATCTCCGGCAAGAACGGCAAGGAATACACCGTGACCCTCCAGATCAGCGCAGACCGCCGGGACGTGGAATTTGTCCCCAAGGGAGCTAAAAAGCAGAAACAGTCGCAGACTCAGGACGGCACACCCAAGGTCAAGACAAACACATGGCTGACCAAGGACGGCACCCTCAAGCACCTGTCGCAGTGGGACCACATACCGCTGACCGAACAGCAGCAGAAGGACTATGAGTCCGGAGGTGTCGCGGTGCTGACCAACCGCGTCGACAAGAAAGGAAACCCATGCACACTGTACCTGTGGTACAACCCGGAGAAGCAGCGGGCCGAGGCCGTGCCCGATGACCCGCGACAGGGCAAGACAATCGCGCCCTCCAACGAGAGCCGCGTCCAGACTGCGGTCAACAACGAGGGCAAGACCAACGAGGCCACCAAGGGCGTAAAGGAGCCTCTTGATAAGGGGCAGACGGCCCCCAAGGACAGCAAGCAGAAAAAGCAGTCCAAAGGCCGCAAGGTGTAATAGATAAATTCAGAATTAAAACAAAGACACATAAATGACAAAAATATTCATACTGACAGAGAGCCGCACGGTGGCGAAGACAATCGCCCAGTCGCTCGGCGTGAACATCCAGCGCAAGGGGTATTACTCGAAAGGCGACATCTCGGTGTCATGGACCGGGGGCAACATCGTCACCGCGAAACCCAAGTCACGATTCGAGTTCAGCGTGTCATCCGACATGACCGCCGACGAGACCTTCGCCGCCAACTACCGTTTCGGCCCGCGCGAGAAACGCGGTGACAAGTCTTCACGCGCTGCCCGCGACGCAGCCCAGCTTTCGGTAATCAAACGGCTGTGGCAGGAGTCCGACATCGTTTTCAACGCCATGAAACCCTCGGCCTTCGGCGAGGTCATGTTCGAGAGCATGAAAAACTATATCGGATGCGACACCCCGACTTCGAGACTGTGGCTGCGACGTATCACACGCGCGGACATCGAGGCGGCAATCTCTGATGCCGGACACCTCCCGACAGGATACGACCAGTTTCATGACAACGCAATCGCGGAGTTCACAATCGGGGTCAAGCCGGAAGACGCCGGGGTAGCCGCCGATGCCCCGTCCGATGCCCCTTGGGGTCTTCCCGAATTGCAGAACGCGGCGGAGAGCCGGTTCGGAATATCCCCGTCGGCCACCGTCGCCGCCGCTATGTCGCTTTACAACAAGGGCCTCATATCGTATCCCTCCGCATCCAATATCCTGCCACCGTCGGCAGTCGCCGGCATTTCGGAGGCACTCGCGATGCTCCGCCATAACCCGTCGGTAGGTAAATATGCGGAGAACACCGAAGTAACCGGCAACGAGGGTATATGGAGAGCCGGGGCCGACGGTATCGCGCACTACGCGATCACCGTAACCGGACTTCTTCCCGTCGACCTGACCGCAGACGAGAGCAAGGTCTACAAGCTGGTTGCAGTCCACCTGACGGAGCTGTTCGCCAAATAGACGGACATCCGGCCTTATGTCAGAGGCTGCGGAATAAAACAAGTGGCAGACGGGGATTTGTCCGTCTGCCACTATTACCCGGCAAGACAGTCCGGGCCGACGGGAAAATAGATACGGGGCAAAACGGCACCCGGTATTCCGTCGGGACAATGAAAAACCATGACGCGAGATGAAAGATGCACAGGATTACGCGCTGCTCGACTTTTATGTCCAATATCTGCGCCGACACCTTGCCGACCACCATTTCGACAAGTACAACAACGAGAAATTCATATCGGAACGTGCCGATTCGGCACTTGACACATATATAACGAACTTCCTGAGCGGCCGCGCCCCGCACATATGCCAGGAATTGGCGATGCGCACATTGCTTGAAGGACTGTACTTCTCCCGCTATGACGCTGTTCACGAGGTGATAGAGGAAGACTGCTGGACACGGCTCACACCGGAGACATGGGAGCCGACGGCGGTGCATATGGCGCGGCACCGGGATGTAAGGCCCGTGCTCGACCGCCACAATGTCAACGGGGACTACCCGGATGACCGTCAGGCGTTGCATGACGAACTTCTCGGCACGATAACGGAAATACTCGACGGCTATGAGCTATAACCGTTTGAACACCATGCGCGACAACACCGAGGCCATACGTCTGGCGTTCAGACTCGGTGTCGAGCGCAGGGGGCCTGACATACAGGAGTGCGGCATATTGAGGAAATACGCCGGATTCGGTGGACTGAAGTGCATCCTCAATCCCGCTGACAGTATAGCGGATGCCGCGCAGTGGAGCAAGTCGGACATCGGACTGTTCACCCCGACAGTGGAACTGCGCAGGATGATACATGACTATTCAAAGGATGACCGGGAGTTCAAGGGGTATATGGACTCGCTCAAAGCCTCGGTGCTGACGGCCTTCTATACCCCGCAGCCGGTCATTGACGCGATAGCGGAGTCCTTGCAGGACGCCGGGGTCGTCGCCAAACGTTTTCTTGAACCGAGCGCGGGGCGCGGTGACTTCATAGACACCTTCATGTCCACAAACGCCGGCATGGAAGTGATGTCGTTTGAAAAAGACCTGCTGACAGGGCGGATACTCTCCGCGCTGCATCCCTCGACCACCGTAAGGACGGAAGGCTTTGAGAATATCGAAAAAGACTTTGAGGGCTATTTCGACATGGCCGCGTCCAATATCCCTTTCGGGGACTTCGCGGTTGCGGACCCTCTATATGCAAAAAGCAAGGATACCGCCTACCGTCAGGCATCCAAGGCGATACACAACTATTTTTTCCTGAAGGCACTCGACTCCGTGCGCGAAGGGGGTATCGTGGCATTCATCGCCCCGCAGGGGGTGATGAACGCCGCCTCCCCGTTTGTCAGGATGGAGCTGGTGAGGCGCGCCGACCTTGTTGCCGCGCTGCGCCTGCCCAACAATACTTTCACCGAGACCGCCGGCACCGAGGCCGGGAGTGACCTGATAGTCCTCCAGAAACATGACGGCAAAAAATCACTTTCGGCAGACGAGGAATTCTTCATCCAGAGTGTCGTCGATTCCGAGACGAGGGTCTCCGGCAACAAATTCTTCACCGCGTTTCCGCAAAACGTCATCTGCACCGATGCAAAAATCGGGACGGACCAGTACGGCAAACCCGGTATAATCTACTCCCACAACGGTGGTGTGGAGGGCATAGCGCGAGATTTGCGCACTGCCCTCGATGTGTCAATGCGTCTTCGCCTCGATGTTGACCGCTACAACGGCTATTCACCTAAGCTGACTCCGCCCGACACCCCGACCGAAAAACAGGATACCGTCGAAAAAGAAAACCGGAATATTGCCGAAAGGACGGAAGTGCCAAAGGAAAAACCGCTGTTGCAGCAGTATAAGGAGATGAAAAAGAAACATCCCGACGCGATACTGATATTCAGGGTCGGTGACTTTTATGAGATGTTCGGGGACGACGCTAAGGAGGCATCGGAAATTCTCGGCATAACGCTTACAACCCGTGCCAACGGCCGCAACAGCCGGATTGAACTGTCGGGATTTCCGCATCACGCCCTCGACACATATCTCCCCAAGCTGGTCAGGGCCGGCAAAAGGGTGGCTATCTGTGAGCAGCTCGAACAGCCTAAGAAGGAGAAGACGACAAAACGGAAAACAGATGAGGAGCAGCTACGACAGTCCGAAACATCCGTAAAGGAACGGGAGGAACCGCAAAAGGCCGTCTCTGCGGCAACGGAAGAACAGCAGCCGACAGCCGACACGGAGACCGGGCCAGCCGACATCGGACAGGAGATTGAGACCTCCGGGGTGTCCGGGACTTCTGATGAGCCTTTCCAATATGACGACAACCCCGACCCCCGGCTGTATGCCTACAACCTTTTCGGAGAGTTGGAGCCGAGGGACTCGCCACGGCATCCGCGCAGGGTGTCGCCAAAGCCCAAGGAGGGAAATGAGACCGAAGTCTACAAACCCAAGGAGGAGAAACCGCTGCCTCCGAATGTCAAACTGAGGCAGCTCTCGGAGGAGGAGCTGAAATTCTACGGCGCGCTCAACTGGGATGACAACCCTCCGATAAACGGTTTTTATGAGGCCATGATGTCGATAGCCCACCGCCAGCTCGCAGAGCGTGAAAGGCTGGAGGCACAACGGATGTCGGAGGAGGCGGCAAAGGCTGCGGGCATACCTGACGGAGACACATATATAGAGACCGAGGGAGATTTCATACCGGGGCAGCGCAACCGCCCGACAAAGGTAGAGGCGATGCCCATTCCCGATGACAGGAGCATGGATCCGCGCCATTTGTCGGAAGAGCACTTCCAGCGTTACCACAAGAACGGCTCCCTTGTCCTATCCGACGGGCAGGTGGGTGTTCTCTCGCAGGTCACCAAGTACGGCGCGACATTCACCCCCTTGAAACTGAAACCGGAACAGGAAAGACGGGCGATGCTGTATATATCCCTTTCAGACACCTATCAGGCCCTATATAACTTCGAGGCCGACACCCATGAGGCAAACCCCGTCGAGCGTGAGCGGCTGAACAGACTGTATGACGAATTTGTGAGCAGATACGGACACCTTAACGAAAAGAGCAACATCCGATTCATAATGATGGATGCCAACGGGCGTGACGCGCTGGCGTTGGAGCGGGGCGAGGAGGGGCGGTATGTCAAGGCCGATATATCGACCACCCTGTCGCCTTTGCGGTTGACGAGGTTGCATCCGTCGAGACCCCGATGGAGGCTCTTTCCGCATCGCTCAACAAGTTCGGGGAGATACGTCCCGGCTACATGGCCGCATTGGTGGACATGAATGAGGAGGAGATGCTCGACAGCCTCGAAGGACACATATATTATAATCCCCTTGTGGACGGATATGAGGTCGCCGACCGTTTCATCGCGGGCAACGTGGTGAGGAAGGCGGAGGAAGTCTCGGCATGGATTGACAGGGAGGAGGAGCGCATAAAGGGATTTCCCGGCTATGACGGTATCGAGCCTTATATCGCTTTGGCCCGTGAGTCGCTGAAGGCATTGGAGGAGGCAACCCCGCGCAGGATAACCTTTGACGAGCTGGACTTCAATTTCGGCGAGCGGTGGATACCCGCGCAGATATATTCCGATTATATGTCCTACCTATACGGAACGGACGTGACTGTGACATACTCCTCCTCGCTTGACGAGTTTTCGGCAACCAACCGCCGGGGAAACATGAAGATTTGGGAGGAGTTCTGTGTCCGTGGATATTACCGCGTCTACGACGGCATGAACCTGTTGAGACACGCCCTGCACAATACGGTGCCCGAAATAAAGAAGTCAGCCGGCAAGGACGAGAACGGCAATGACATAAAGGTGCCGGACAGTCAGGCCATACAGCTTGCCAACACGAAAATCGACGAGATACGCGACGGATTCATAGACTGGCTCGGCTCACAGCCGCAGGAGTTCAAGGAGCGGCTTGCCGACCTCTATAACCGTAAATTTAACTGTTTCGTGCGCCCCCATTATGACGGCTCCCACCAGACATTTCCCGACCTCGACATGAAGATGCTCGGTGAACAGTACGGCATCACCTCCATATACCCGTCGCAGAAGGACTGTATCTGGATGCTCAAACAAAACGGCGGCGGGATATGCGATTTCGAGGTCGGATGCGGCAAGACATTGATAATGTGCATAGCGGCACATGAGATGCACCGTCTCGGCCTTGCCCACAAGCCGATGATTATCGGTATGAAAGCGAACATTGCGGAGATAGCCGCCACATATCAGGCGGCATATCCCAACGCCCGGATACTGTTTGCCGACGAAAAAAGTTTCACCAAGCCCAACCGTGTGAATTTCTTCAACAAAATCAGGAACAACGACTACGACTGCGTGATAATGTCGCACGACCAGTTCGGCAAGATACCGCAGTCCCCTGAAATTCAATCCGAGATACTTCAGGCGGAGCTGGATTCGGTGGAGGAGAACCTCGAAGTCGTCCGGCAGCAGGGCAAGGACGTGTCAAGGGGTATGCTCAAAGGCCTTATAAAGCGCAAGGAGAACCTGACGGCAAAGATTGCGACAATCCGGCATCAGATGGACGAGGCCAAGGATGACATGGTGGACTTCAAGCAGATGGGCATAGACCACATATTTGTTGACGAGAGTCACATTTTCAAGAACCTCATGTTCAACACCCGCCACAACAGGGTCGCGGGGCTGGGCAACAGTGACGGGAGCCAGAGGGCGTTGAACCTGCTGTATGCCATACGCACCATTCAGGAGCGTACCGGGCGAGACCTCGGAGCGACATTCCTGTCAGGCACCACAATCTCCAATTCATTGACGGAGCTGTACCTGCTGTTCAAATATCTTCGCCCGAAAGAACTTGAAAGGCAGGAAATCCGCTGTTTCGACGCATGGGCGGCGATATTCGCCAAGAAGACCACCGACTATGAGTTCAATGTCACCAACACCATAGTCGCCAAGGAGCGTTTCCGCTATTTCATAAAGGTGCCGGAGCTGGCGGCATTCTATAACGAGATTACGGATTACCGCACTGCGGAGGATGTGGGGGTGGACCGGCCCGGAAAGACGGAGATACTGCACAACATCCCCCCGACACCTCAGCAGGAGGAATATATCAAAAAGCTCATGGAGTTCGCTGAGACCGGGGACGCCACCGTTCTGGGGCGCGCCCCGCTGTCTGAATCGGACAAGACAGCCAAGATGCTAATAGCCACCGACTATGCACGGAAAATGTCTATGGATATGCGCCTTATCGACCCTGCCTATGGGGACGACCCCGGAAACAAGGCCAGCCATTGCGCCCGTATGATTGCGGAGTATTACCATAGATATGACGCGCACAAGGGCACTCAGTTCGTGTTCAGTGATTTGAGCACATACAAATCCGGCGAGTGGAACATATACACGGAAATCAAACGCAAGCTGGTGGAGGACTACGGCATACCGCCGGCTGAAATCCGCTTCATACAGGAGTGCAAGGGGGACACCGCGAGAAAGGCCATTTTCAAGGCAATGAACGACGGGGCCGTCAGGGTGCTGTTCGGGTCGACGCAGATGCTCGGCACCGGAGTTAACGCCCAGCGTCGCGTGGTGTGCATCCACCACCTTGACATTCCCTGGGTGCCTAAAGACCTTGAACAAAGGAACGGCAGAGGCCGACGTAAAGGTAACGAGGTGGCGAAACTCTATGCCGGCAACAACGTGGACATAATTATTTATGCCGTTGAGAAAACGCTCGACTCGTATAAGTTCAACCTCCTCCACTGCAAGGCCACGTTCATCTCGCAGCTCAAAAAGGGGCGCTCTCGGATCGCGCACGATTGACGAGGGGGCGATGGACGAGCAGAACGGCATGAACTTCTCAGAGTACATGGCCATACTATCAGGCAACACCGACCTACTGGACAAGGCAAAGCTCGAAAAGCGCATTGCCGCCTTGGAGGGCGAGAAAAAGGCCCACAGCAAAGGCAAGGCGGATTCCGAGTTCAGGCTGCGTACTATAACGCATGACATTGACAACAATGAGGCCGCCTTGGGCGCATGAGGGAGGACTATGCCCGGTACGAGGCTGTCGTGCGACGGGATAAGGACGGCATCCCTGTAAACAACCTGACGATTGACACCTGCAACCTCACTGACGAGCAGAATATGGGTGTGCATCTTCAAGGTCTCGCGCAACGGACTGACACGCACGGGCAGTACCAGCGTGTCGGCGAGGTCTACGGTTTCCCGATATCCATTATCTCGGAGCGCACTTTGGTTGACGGGCATGAGGCCGTGCAAAACCGTTTCGTAGTTGAAGGCAACTATAAATACAAGTACAATAACGGCTTTATCGCCATGAGCGACACCCATGCCGCCTGCATGAACTTTGTCAATGCCTTGGAGAAGATACCCGGCTTAATCGAGCAGTACGAGAAAAGGACTGCGGAATTGCGCGCCGATGTCCCGATGCTGCAAGCCATAGTGGACAAGCAATGGGGCAAGGAGGATGAACTGCTAAGGCTGAAAAGCGAACTTGCAGCCCTTGACCGTAAGATAGCCGCCGAACTTGCACCGAAACACGATGATGAAGGCGAGGGAAAGGCCGTCGGACATGACGAGGCTGTCTCGGCTCGTCAGGGAGCCGCAGCGGAAGTGCAGCCCCAAACCAAGCCGACAATGGTAGCCGAACCCCGCGCCATATATCAGAGGAGAAACACGCCCTCCGAAAATTCCCGGCTCCCGGTGCCAAGGGGTCGGAGAATTTAGATTTTACCTTGCACTTGACCGCTCTCGTCGGCATATCCGTACAATGGATATGCCGACGAGAGTCATTTTGCACACTGTCAGACCGTTAAAACAGATGATACGCGCTTGTTTACATAGCAATATGTCATATAAAAGAGGATATATCATATAAATGTAGCATAATACACTAAATATCAGCGTTATATTTAGATTATAGGATGAATGTATAGAAAAGATGCGATTAGGCACAATGGGGACGAGAAACCGTAAGCCGGACATTATTTAAGCCGTAGCAGCCGGTTGTGCTCTCATGTATCAGTTATCCCGATGGGGTCTGTAAAATTCAAAATCATAGATTATAAGCCTTTAATTTTCAATATTGTGTAGTTTTTACACTAACTCGGTAACAAGTCGGACTATGAAGGTATTGGAAGGCGGATATTATCATTTCAGAACAAAAAAGCAACAGGGAAAAGGTTAAGAAGTGTTAAGTATTGAAGATTTTCACTTTTACATACATTGTGTAACGTAAATTTCATTATCTTTGCAACATGGTTCAGGCCAACAGGGTATTCGATTGCGGGCAACCTTGACACGTTCACCGCCCCCGCCGATTGGAACAAGCCTGACCTAAAGCAGATAAACCAACAAATTTCAATACTTTATGTCTAACCTTCTAACATCACTTGCGTATGAAAAAAGTGCTACTCTTTTCTGGCCTGTGTGGTTTGTCTGCGCTCCTGCTGCTCGCCCGTTCTCCGGGCGGTGTCGAGGGAGTGGATGCTTGGTTTAAGGCCGCTCCGGTCTCAGGCAACCTCCAGGGACGCTACCAATGGCTCGACTTTTCGGGCGATTCGGTGGTGCAGTATGCTCAGAACAGGGTTTCCGGATCCTATGTGTTCACACAGGACAGGACCCTGCTCAAGTCACTAAATTTCAATCCGGCACTCGACTTCTCGAAAGGTGACACCCCGAAATGGAGCGAGCTGCGTCGTTCGTCACTCATCCAAGGCACGATTATCGGGGTGTTCGCGCCTTACACGTTCACGACCGAGGGAGTTGTCTACGGGGTCGCAAGCGGTGACGGAGGCGGCAGTCTCGTCACCAGTGACCAGATTGTGCGGCCTGGAAGTATTGAGCCTCTGGACTACGGCGAGGCTCACGGTGAGGATTTGCTCTACACCGGAAAAGACTCCATACCTGAAAACACATTCAAGGAACACGCCACAAAGGTGCTTACCTATTACCGTGCGGCCAACCCGAACACTTCGGTATGGGGTGGTCCCGGCGGTACGTTGACAATCGGCGGCGCGTATTCATCCACAAACGAGCATTTCAACGGGCCGTTTGACACTTCCAATTTCGATAACAAGGGGTTCGAGGGATATTCCCCTGAGCTGCTGGTGTATAACCGCATCCTGACTCCCGGCGAAAGAAGGAAGGCCGAGAGCTATCTCGCCATGAAATACGGTGTCACCCTCAATGACTCCTATCTTGACGGGGACGGCAACCTCGTGTGGGACCGCGACGACGCAGGCGTATATCACAACCGCGTCACGGCAATTTCAAGGAACAAGGCCGGTGATTTTCTCCAGCCGATGTCCGCCACCTCTTATGAAGAGGGTCCCCTCTACACGTCGCTGCCTGAGAATGACAGTTACCACAAGTCCAACTCATACGGACTTCCGTCCGAGGCGCATCTGCTTGTCATGGGGCGCGAATACGGAAATCCGATGCCGGACAAGCTGTCACTGTTCTGGGGCGACGACGGCGGCACGTTGGAGACCTACACCTCACCTAACGACACCCTTTGGCACATCATGAACCGTACATGGCTGGTCAAGCCGAATATGCCGACGGTGGCCGACACCACGGCAGCGCGCTGGGCCGGAACTGGTATGACGGTGACACCCGAAGGCTTTCTTGACGTGATAAGTCAGGACGAGAACACTGCGGGAAAGGCACTGACGCCGGAACTGACCGACGGCACGGGACTCATAGAGTTCTCATGCCCCTCGTCACATCCCACGTTTGATGTCGGGTTTTCCAAGTCGGGCGACAGCGGATGCACATACGGATTCCGCATAGGCAGTGACGGCAGTGTCAAGGCGATAGCCAACGGCGAGGCCACGACCGCCAATGTCACGACCGATGTGAGCGGTGCGGATGTATCGGTCATGCTCTCCGACGGGGTTGTCTATCTGCGCATTGACGGCGAGGGCAGCGCGGCATATACCGTCGCCATTCCCGAAGATGCGAGAAATTCGACATATCGCGGTATAATCAGCGCGGAAGGCTCGGCCAATCCGCTGTACCTGACCTCCGTCCGCTCCAACGGCGCGGTGGAGACAGGGTATTTTGCTGAACTGGCGCATAACCTGACCCCCGACAAGGAGTTCTATCATTACAGCCGAAACCGTACCGTCATGCTGATAGACCCCACAGGGGAAGGCCGGTTCGACACCGACAATACGGTGATGGTACGCTGCACACCCCCTGACATCTCGCGTGGCAAGACCATGTTCCACAATATATTGTGGGATGCCGACGGCAGCGGCTCCGACGTGTTCACCTTCGCATACTTCGACGGCATAGACGCGGATGTTGACGTCGAGCCTACGACCTGTCTTGACGGTGTTCCCCAGAAGGACGGTGCAATCGACATCGGCATCAATATAGGCACACCTATATACAAGTACACGCTCACCGTTGACAGTGTGGCCGGGATGAACAAGGATGACCTTGTGGCAAGCGGCAGTTTCATGGGCAAGACCCACCGCATCGAAAATCTCGCTACCGGCACATATACGCTGACGGTATCGCAGGGTGGAGGCAACGACATCCACGGCAAGGGTAACCTGTTGTATTCAACCTACTCGCATACCGACCGCAGGTTCACAGGCGGCGATGTTGAGTGGACGGTGACCGAGACCGGCTCGTGGTACCGCATAGGCGCGGAGCCTTCGGTGGTCGAGGACATCACCCAGTGGGGATATGACGTGCGCGGTGACAGGGCATATTTCATCATCGACGGCTATACGAGTCTCACGCAAGGGGTGAACATCAAGCCCGGCGACACCCTCGGTCTCAGAATCAGCGGCATATATGTACGCTGGTATCACAATGGCGAGGAAGTCCTCAAAAAGAGTGCGTGGACTCTGCGCCTCTGGAGAATGTGTATCAAGTACGGTCGCGGTGACACGCATATCACCGGCCTGACAATCAACGGCACACCTGTCGAGGATTTTGAAATCAACGGCAATGTCCAGATTGAGACACCAAAGTCCAACACCGTCACCTATACAGTCCATGTCGGCAACGGTTGTGACCCGTCGGCTCCCAACGGCATCGAGCCTAAGCAGCCCGTGGTAATCGGCCAGTCCGATCCTCCCGGCGGCGACTATCCCGGCAACACCCGCAACAGCAACCTGTCGGTTGACGCCGAGGACGGCACGGCCCACATCTTCAACGCCATTCTTGACCGTGACCACTCCGGCCCCGCCACCCTCATGGTGTTCGACGCATCGGGCAGACTCGTGTTCGAGGGCGAGATGGAAGGTTCCGACATCAAGACCAAGCGTTTCACAGTTCCGATGAACGGTGTGTATATCGTCAAGGCAATTACGGCCGAGGGCGAACATACCCAGAAGATTCTTGCGAAATAACCGGAAACAACACAGTAACAACATAATAAACCGATTATGAAACGGATATACAACATAGCCGTTGCCACAGCTATACTCTCTGCGGTGGGTTTGTCGGGCGCGTGGTTCCTTTCGGGGCCTTCCGCCGGGGCGAACAATTCGCCGGGCAGCAGCGGCATAAACATAGAGGCTGACAGCCCTGCCTCCTCTCCGGGGACGGTGGTCAGCGAAAGCGGCAATTCCTCTCCGCAACAGCAGGAAAAAGTAAAGGACGCCGGCATAGCGGCCACGCAGCCGGCAAAAGCTCAAACCTCAAAGCAGGATGCGGACAAATATTCCCGCATACCTGACGGCGAGTCGGTAAAAGGGTCGTTCCGCAAGGGACAGGCTGACAGTCTGGCGGTGGCCGGCGGTGCAATCTCCTTCTCCGGAGGTACACTGCTGCGCGACACCGAACTGTCGGTGTCGGTGCTTGCCGAGGATGATATGCCCGAACTTGATTTTGCCATGACGAATGTCACGGCACAGGGCGAGGGATACCGGTTCCTGCCTCACGGCACTCACTTCTCTGAAGAAGGCGCAACCGTAAGGCTCGGCTACGATCGCACGAGGATTCCGAGCGGTTACACGGAAGACGACATACGCACGTTCTATTACGATGTCGAGCAGGAGCACTGGGTGGCTCTCGACCGCATAGCTGTCAACAAGGAGCTGGCCTATGTGGAGTCAAAGACTACCCACTTCACCGACATGATCAACGGTGTCATTCAGGCACCCGAATCACCTGAGACCGACGGTTTCGCCCCCACCATGATGAACGACATCAAGGCTGCGGACCCGACGGCGAAGCTCAACATCATCACACCTCCGACGGCTAACAACCGTGGCTCCGCCAACCTGCAATATGCCTTCGAGATGCCTCCTGCCCGCAACGGCATGGCTCCCTCATTGGCAATAAGCTACAACAGCGACGGCGGCAACGGCTGGCTCGGACAGGGCTGGGACCTCTCCGTCCCCTCTATAACGCTCGATACCCGCTGGGGTGTTCCGCGCTATGACCTGACCAACGAGACCGAGACATATTCACTCTCCGGCTCGATGCTCTCGACGATGGATGACAACGGCGCGATGAGCGTCGCCCACCGTGGTGACAAGATTGCCCGTAAGTCAGACCGTCAGTTCTATACCCGTCAGGGCGGTGATTTCTCCCGCATAATCCGCAAGGGCAGCAGCCCGGCCGATTACTATTGGGAAGTGACCGACAAACAGGGTGTGGTATATACCTACGGCGGCGAGGGCGCGGTGCTCAAAGGCACAATTACCGACCTCTCCGGAAATACCCGCGAGGTGATTTCCGAATGGAAACTCAAACGTGTTGTCGAGACTCACGGCGACTGGATTGAGTATGAATACAAGACATTTGACGAGCCTGTACGCGGCGGATTGGTTGCCAAGGCAATCTATCTCTACACCGTCAAAGCGGGCAATGCCGAGAGCGACAGCCCGCATACGGTTGTCACTCTCACCGGTGACAAGGAAAAACGTCAGAAGGCCAACAACGCCCGTTACGGCTATCTGACATCTTCCAACCGTCTCCTTGAAAACGTGCAGATTGACTTCATGGGAGCGAAACTGCGCAGCTATTCGTTCTCGTATGTTGACGGCGCGTTCCACAAGGATATGCTCGAAAGTGTCCGTCAGTTCGACGACAAGGGCACCGAGTTCGCCTTCCAGAAGTTCGACTATTACGACGACGTTCAGTCGGGCAATGGCTATGTGCCTTTCAAGTCCGAGTCCGAGACATGGAACACCCACAATGACGGCCTCGACGCAGGTTTTATCAACCCGTTGCAGGGGATGGATATGTTCAGCGACAAGCCTTCCGCTCTTGGTGGCACGACAAGTTCATCGGTTGGTGGCTCGTTCTATGCTGGTGTCGGTCCCGACGACCAGAGCACAACCACTACGACAACCGGAGGTGGTGGCTTCAACTATTCAAATGACAAATCAAAGGGTCTGTCCACGTTTGTGGATTTGAACGGTGACGGTCTCCCCGATAAGGTTTACCGTGAAGGCGGAGCGTTGTATTATCGTCCTCAGCTAAGGGATGCCAATTCCGGTGAAATCTCATACGGAGAACCTATTAGGGTCAAAGGCATTTCCGGATTTTCTTCATCCAGCAGCAACACCTATTCAGGCGGTGCTGATGTTAAGGTCGGCTGGGGACCAGTTGCAGCTACTGTCGGTGTTGATTTGTCGAAAACTACCACAAAGACAAAGGAATATTTCTCTGACATCAACGGTGACGGTTTGATTGACCTCGTTTCAAATGGCAAGGTTTATTTCAACCATATCGAATTTGACGCACAGGGTAATGCCGTTCCGACATTCACATTGAGTAGTGCTGATACACCCAGCCCGATTATCTATGACCCCACCAAGATAGACACATCCGTCGGTGCGGTTGACCCGGAAGAGCAGGCAGAGGTACTGCGCATATCCCCAATGGAGGATGCAGTCCGCGTATGGGTAGCTCCAAGAGCTGGTGTAGTCAGCATTTCCGGCACAGTTTCGCTTGTTACTCCGACTGGAGACTATGATGCTGATGAGTATGAAAAAGCGGATGGTGTCCGTGTAGCCATTCAAAAAGGCGGCTCAGAATTGTGGAGTCAGTCCATAGCCAAGGGGGATGCCTCCGCTCACAATGCTGCGGCTACGGCTGTATCGGTCAACAAGGGTGACCGAATATATTTCCGTGTCCAGTCAGGTACGGAGGAAATGAGCAATGGTGCGTTTGACGAGGTTGTATGGCATCCTGTCATAACCTACGCCGGGACTGAAGAAATAATGCCCAATGGCTACTCGACAACAAAATATGAGCCGGAAGAAGGTGCGTTATATTTTGCAGCCACTTCATTGAGTATTGCGAAAAACAATCCAACGGTCGGCATATCCGGCAATTTCACAAAGCCTGAAACTACGGATGATGTCACGCTTACCATTGTTGGCTCTACGGACCGAAAGGACGTTAACGGCAATGACAATCCGGCTTATGTCGAGAAAACGGTATTTACCCGTACATTCCCGTGGAATGAAAGGTTTGATGACGACGTTTCAGTGTCGTTGCAAAACAACGACGGTCTGACAAACTTCCGGTTTGTCGTAAGTTCGGAATCAAATGTGCGCTGGGATGCTGTCAAGTGGAGTCCTGTCGTTTCTTACACGGATTCAACCGGGACACAGCAGAACCGCCCTGTCTGCCCGGACTATACGTTGTACGCCAATCACATAAAAAATGCTCCGTCTTATACAGCAACTACGGCGGATACAATTCTTCATGTAAAACCAGCTATAACTTTTGCAAATCCGTCTTATAACGGAAAAGTCACATTGACAGCGAAGACAACCGACAAGCTGTTGGGCAAGAAATCCTTCGCCGTTATGGGTGGGATTGTGGCAAATGACTCTATTTCCATACTGAAATCAGACATCGGCAGCGATAAGGTTTGGTTTGAATTGTTCTCGGAGGATTGTTTTATAGGCGATGCCGTGGCAAATGTCGCTGTCCAGATTAAATCTCCGTCGGTGATTTTGCCTCAGACTGTTGATGCCAACCTGTACGCAGCCAATGACCCGTCTGGATTCGGACATCTATATCGAGGCTGGGGCGGTTTTGTGTATAACGCATCTGAAAACCGTTACTCCCGACCCATTGATGAGTCTTTGCTGACATTGCCTGAAGATGAAAATGTTACTCTTGACCCGTTGACAATGGCGTTTACGCCGTTGAGTACGGATTTGAATAAACTTGACCGTTGGAGCGGTCAGCGCGAGGAGATATTCATAACAGCTACCAATATGGGGTCAGCCCGTCTGACCGAACTGGATGTTGTCCTCACGAATCCGTTTGACAATATCGGAGCTGTGTCCGGCATCGCCGGTGAACATCTGCAAGGCACAGGGGCGGCTGCAATCTCTCAGGAGATGGTAAGCAACAGCCGTGTTGTCCAGACAGGTGTCATGCTCACCTATAATGATTCCAAGGGCAGCTCTACAACCAAGTCTATGATGATTGACCTCAACGGTGACGGTTATCCTGACATCGTAGCCGGAGGTAAAGTTCAATACACCAATACCCTCGGCGGCATAAGCGGCGAAGTTCTCGGTGGCATAGGTTCGGTAACGAGTGAAAACCAGTCAAATGGGTTTGCGCTCAGCAGCGATGCGATAATGTCAGTCAGCAACACTGTCGGACACATTGCAGGCGGCAAGGCAAACAATTCCAATCAGGAGTCCAGCAGCAAGGCAAAAGGCGGTATTCCTGTATCTGCAAGCATACCTCCTTCCAATGAGGATTGGAGCACCGAGAGCTTCGTCGATGTAAACGGTGACGGTCTGCCTGACAAGATAGTTTCAGGTGGCAAAGTTCGCATCAATCTCGGTTATGCCTTTACTGAGCCGATAGATTGGGATATTGACCGCATACAGGGCGGTAAGGGCCAGTCTTTCTCAGCTGGTGGATCATTCAATATCGGTTCAAGCAGTTTTGCCGGAGGATTTAATTTCGTAACCTCCAAAAACGGAGAAGAATATAATCTTACGGATATAAACTCTGACGGTCTGCCTGACAAGGTTTGGAAATCCGGCGACAACATTATGGTCGCCTTGAATACCGGTACCGGTTTTGACACTCCGTTTGCATGGAAAGGCGCAAAGGCCCTCAATGAGTCTGCATCCACATCGGAAGGTAGCAATGTAGCCTTCACGGTCAACATTACTCCTAAGATTATTCCGATTAAAATATCGGTTAACCCCGGTGTTTCATTGAGCCATAGCATCAACCGTGTTAAATATTCCTTGCAGGATGTTGACGGTGACGGCTATCTGGATATTGTTGAGTCTGACAGCGAGAACGAGCTGAAGGTTACCCGCTCGGCTATCGGTCGTACCAATATGCTCAAATCGGTCACCAACTCTATCGGCGGTCGCTTTGAGGTGGACTATGCACACTCGACTCCTACCTATGGGCATCCCGGCGGCAAGTGGGTGATGTCGGCATTGACTATTGACGACGGTATCCATGATGACGGTCCGTTGATGAAGTCGGCGTTTGAATACTCCGACGGTTTCCGTGACCGTCACGAGCGCGACTTCCTCGGTTTCGGCAAGGTTGTAACAAAGAGCCTCGACACCAACAGCGGCAACAGCGTATATCGCCAAGCAGTTCAGGAATTTGCGGTTGACAATTATTATGCCTCCGGCAACCTTGTGGCCTCCTACGTCACCGACGCATCCGGCAACAAGTTCACCGAGACTGTCAACGAGTATGACGCTTACAGCGTGACAGCCAATAAGGATAGCTACTCTTTCGTACAAAAGGATGTCATTTACAGTGACCGTGCATCGGCGTTTGTTCCCCTCCGCTACACTGCCAACAAGCAGTATGAGGGCACATCCGACGGTATGATTATATCCGAGGCATGGAACGAGTATTACCTCAACGGCTACCACGGAGAGCTGAAATCCTATCGTTACAGCGACAAGGGCAACCTCGGCAGCAACGGAGCAGGCGGTTATGACTACGCAACCAACATCCAGTACACGTCCAACGACAGCAAGCACATTTTCGGTCTTCCCACCAATGTGACGGTTATCGGCGGTGACGGCTCGATGTATCACAACGTGTCGGCAACTTACGATACCAAGTATCCCAATCATCTGACGCAGGTGTCGCAGCAGCTCGGTTCTGGCGTTGCAGTCACCGACTACAAGTATGACCGCTACGGCAACATCACCCAGAAGACCCTCCCGGCAAACGGCACAGGTCAGCGTATGTGGTACAAGTACCGTTACGAGCCTGAGATGAATATGTATGTCGAGCGCATAGACGACGCATGGGGCTATCGCAGCGAGGCCGGTAATTTCGATTACCGCTATGGCATCGCCCTTGAACGTCGCGACCTCAACAATTTCTACTACGAGACTGAAATTGACAATATGGGTCGTGTCACCAAGGTTCGCGGGCCTAACGAGCTGGCAACAGGCGTTGACTACATCATCGCGTTTGAGTACAAGCCAAAGGCAGAGTTCGGCGAGTCCGGCATATCCGCTCCCGCATACGCTGTCACCAAGCATTTCGACATCCAGCATCCCGGTGACGACCTTGAGACGGTTACATTCGTTGACGGTTTCGGCAGACCGGTACAGGTGAAGAAAGACGGCGTTGTCACGACAGCATCCAAGGGTTCGGGCGCATCCGACCAGAATGTGATGATTGTCAGCGGGCGCAATGTCTATGACGCTTTCGGTCGTGTAGCTGAGGCTTACTATCCCACTACCGAGGGCATGGGCGGCAAGACTTCGTTCAGCACCACGTTTGATAATATCAAGCCCACAAAGACAGTTTATGACGTTGTCGACCGTGCTTTAGAGGTAACACTTCCTGACGGAGCGAAAACCGAAACAAAGTATCTGCTTGATATGAGTTCAAACGCACTTGTTACCCGTGTTAAGGATGCTCTTGGCAACGAACAGTCCACTTATGCCAATGGCAGCGGAAAAACTGTGAAATCAATTCAGCACAGCGGTCCTGACGGAGAGATTGCCACAACATTTGAATATGACGGCATCCAGCGTCTTGTCAAGGTTACTGACGCGGATGAGAATGTCACCACGTCGGTTTACGACATGGGAGACCGTCGCACGGAGGTCAACCACCCGGCAAGCGGCATAACGTCGTTCACCTATGACCCGCTCGGCAATGTCCTGACCAAGCAGACTGCGAATATGGCTGAGGAAGGAAAGATGATTACATATTCCTACGACTACCACCGTCTGACAGGTATCAGCTATCCTGACCACCCAGAAAACAATGTCAAGTATTACTATGGTGGCCGCAACGCCTCCTACAACCGCATCGGACGTCTGATGATGCGCGAGGATGGAACAGGCGCGATAGAATACTTCTACGGCAAGATGGGCGAGGTCACCAAGACACGCCGCACTCTCATCGTACCCAATCAGGCGATTGCAACCTACGTCACCCAGTGGACTTACGACAGCCACAACCGACTCATCGAGATGATTTATCCCGACGAGGAGAAGGTCACTTACTCCTACAACCTCGGAGGTCTTCTTGAAAAGGTTCGTGGAGAGAAGTCCTACGGCTATGACTACATCACCAAACTGGGCTATGACAAGTTCGAGCAGCGCAGCTATCTGAAGTATTGCAACGGTGCGGAGACATTCTACACTTACGACAATCGTCGTCGTCTGAGCAATCTTGCGGTCAATAGCGGAGGCGCATCCATTATGGACAACGCCTATACGTTTGATGCGGTCAGCAATGTCCTTTCGGTAGCCAACAACGCATCGCTCCCTGCCAACGGCAATGCCGGCGGTCAGATGTCGCACACCTATACTTATGACGGTCTATATCGTCTCGCCACCGCTACGGGTACTTACACCGGGGCCGACAACAAGTCCGCATCCTACACCCTCGCTATGGGCTACGACAATATGCACCGCATCAAGTCAAAGAGTCAGCATCTCACTCAGGACAACGTGCAGTTCAACGGCACTCTCAATGTCGGTTACGACCTCACTTATACCTACGGCTCGGAAGAAGGAAAGAAATTCCAGCTTGAAAGTGTAAAGGATGTTAATTATCGCACTGAGGAGACTCCCGAAGGTCAACAAATCGAGAACGGCCATGTTTACTCCTATGACAAGAACGGAAATCTTGTCTATGTAAACACCAACCGGGTTATGACTGACGGACATAGACAACAGCGTCGGAGAGCGCAAGCTCATCTGGGATGAGGAGAATCGTCTGCTTGCAGTTGACGACAACGGCTTCGTGTCCAACTACTGGTACGATGCCGACGGAGAGCGCACTGTCAAGACTTCGGGCGAAAGCGATCAGGTTTATGTCAACGGAGTATTCTCCGGCGGCTCGACCAATACCGCTAAATTCTCGCTCTATGTCAGCCCGTACCTCGTGGCCAATCAGGGCGGTCGCTACACCAAGCATATCTACGCAGGTTCGCAGAGAATAGTGTCCAAGGTCGGCGATTTCGCGTCCTACGGTTCTGACCCGCGCCGCATAGAGTATGCAGGTGCCAACACCGACGGCCTTTCGGTTGATTACAAGTCGAAGTATGCAGCCCAGCAACAGGTAATCAAGGACAACTACAAATTCTTTGATGTACCCTACAACGGCACCGACAATGATAACTATGCAGATGGTGAAGGTTTCTGCTGCAATGACGGCTCTATGGAGGCGGCGGTGGCAGAGGCTCGGAAGGCACAGACCCGCGCAGTTTCGCGGTCGTTCAAAGACCCCGACAACTACGAGAACTTGCAGTTCTTCTATCATCCCGACCATCTTGGCAGCTCCAGCTTTATCACTAATCTTGACGGTGAAGTGGTGCAGCACATTGAGTATGTCCCCTTCGGCGAAGTCTTCATAGAGGAGCGCAACAACGTATGGAACACACTTTACCTTTTCAACGCGAAGGAATTCGACGAAGAGACAGGTATGTACTACTACGGAGCCCGCTACTACGACCCACGTCTCAGTCTATGGATGTCAACAGATCCAATGCAAGAAAAGTATTCTCATATAAACACCTATTGTTATGCTTTTAATAACCCATTAAATTTTGTAGATTTACATGGTATGGAAGGTGTAAAATATGAAAGCGATAATGGTGATAAAATCATAGAATGTAATGTGGTCGTCTTAGTAGAAGAAAAGAAAAAGATTCCAAGTAACGCTACACCAAAAGAACGGGCTAAATTAGAACGCAAAAATGAAAAAATTGAGCGGAATAATCAAGCTCGTGTTCAAGAAATACGAGAAAAATTGAACGAGGTTTATGGCGATGCAAAAAATTCTAATGGTGAAATAGTTCAATTTATTTTCAATGTCATGCCATTAGAAATTGCAGACCCAAAACTTAGAAAAGTCCAAAGGGCTACGCAAATAGGTTACGAATTCGGATTAGAAGCCGACATGAACCCCAATGAAGGTCGTCTAGCATTTCAGAATGCCTTGGCAGTAGTCATTTCTCAAGCTGGAGCTGGTTCTGCTAAAGGTTCAGCTAGTGGATCTTTAGTTAAATTGAATGATATGGAAGCAATGACTATTTCACACGAAGTAGGTCATACTTTTGGGCTAAAAGATAATTATCCGCTTTCAACTGGTGGAATTATGGATTATCCTCCCGGTAGCCTTATACCTTCCGAAGTAGATGAAATCTGGGAAAAAGCTCACACTAAAAAAGGAACAAAAAAGTGAAATATTTCCTAGTCCTAATCGTATGTATGGTTATTGGTGTCGATATGACGGCCCAAGAGCCATCCGAATGTAGTCTTTACCTTTGAGCGAAAGCTCAAAGGTAAAGACCTTGAATCCTATTATTGGATTGCGGAAGTAGACTCTATCCGTAATCTTAAGTTTCCTATAAACCCTCTATATATTGACTCTGTGTCTAATTTGAATTTAAATAGATGTATCGATAATGATACTATCAGTTGGCAAAATAATTATGATGGCGCCGATTCAAATTATATATCGACACTACAAGACTTCTTGAATTTAAACAAGCGCAACAGACGTAAAATTCAAGAAATAGCAACTAAATGGTATGATACAGCTTTAAGAGTCCCAGAAAAAGTCATCATATATGCTTTTCCTGTAAAAGGTTGTTTTTGTCAATGTTACCAAGTTTATCAATATGGAGGTTCTTCTGTCAGGGAATTTGAAGGACACGTTTTTATGCCATTATCCGGATTTAGTTATATTCCATCTTTTTGGGATAGAGAAGCTGGTAAGATTGTGCAATTCGCAAATTACATTTTTATTGATTTTACAAGGTTTACACCTTCTGTTTTCCAAGATCGTAGGAGATGCGAACCGATTGAAAAATGGTAATAAACGATTATTCTCTAATTATAGGGCAGTCTAACACAAAGTTAGGCTGCCCTATTTCAAATTAACAATTGATTAATAAGTTTATCTGAAAATATACTTCTTCCAACTTTAATAAGGACAAACCTTTTAAATGGCTAATATTTATACTGCATTAAATAAACTTTTGTGATATTGATTCCACAAAGATATTTCCGATGTTTTCAATATAGATTTGATTAAGGTCTATCGGTTGGCTGGCGTGTCCACCGATTATTTTGCTCATAAAGTCAACCTCCTCAATCATCAGGTCGTTGATGCTCTTGGTGAAATTCTTATAATGCCGAGAGCCTTGTATGAAAAGATTGAAAATAGCTTGTGCCGCATTTATTATACCGTAATTGTCCCTTAAATCATCCCGGACACTCTCAATCAGCGTAAAAATAATAGCATATCAAATTTACTGAAATGAATGATATATTATTAATTAGAATCAAAATTCATTGACTCGATAAAGATATTTCCGATATTCTCGACATAGACGCGGTTTAGGTCGAGAATGTTGTTTACACGGCCTCCGACTATGCGGCTCATGAAGTCTTGCTCCAGCTGCATCAGTTCGCCGACGTTTGATGTGAATTGGTCGTAGTGCTTGGAGCCTTGAATGAATAGATTGAAGATTGCCTGTGACGGGTTTTCGACACCGTAGTTGTCCCTTAAATCATCGCGGACCCGCTCAAACGGGGTCTTGTATTTGTTATAGAAATCAGTAACGGTGGACTTGGCTAATTTCTCTCTCTCGTCATCCGAGAGCGCAAACACCGGGAAGAACAGTTCGTCGAGGATATTGGCAAAGAGTCTTTTTGTTTTTGAAATAGTATGCGATAGCTCCCCTTGTCTGTTTGATTACCTTTTCAATATCGGAAATCGCGATTGCGTCCCAACTGCCGGTGGCAACCAGCGGATAACACTTTTTCAGTATATCCGACCTGTTTTTCAATGATTGTTCCCGATGTTTCGACATAACGCAAAAAGGGTATGGAGGAGCGTCGTATCTAACACGAGGGTTATTGTGGAAGACCTGTAAGAAAGATACGACGCAACCCCATACCCGTATGACGTATGGACTCGCGTTTCATATCTATCCGTCTTCTTACTAAAAACTTCCACATTTTCGTGTTGAAAGACAAATATGAAATGTAGTTATCTCGTATTGAGAATACAAAGTTAGTCTAAAAATCTGACATTGGCAATCAAATCACGCGCAATAATGTCGCGCCGAATGAAAAACGGCCGCTTTCGGGCACGACGACAAGTATCTTATCCCCGGATTTGAGCGGCTTGGTGCGCAGCAGCTCGTCGAGAGCCGAGAACGGAGCCACCGACCCGACGTTGCCGACCCATGTGAGGTTTGTGAACCACTTGGATGTCGGGAGGTCGATACCACGGCTGCGGAACTCCTCGTCCAGCTTGTTGTAGAAATACATTGAGGAGATATGAGGAATGACGTATGTTACCTCATTAGTATCCACCTCGAACAAGTTGAGAGCCTCCTCTATCACGTCCACGAAATAGCGTGTGATGTACTCGTTGAGTATCTTTACATTCTGCTTGATGCACCACACCGACCTCTCGGCCACATCTCGGCTGTCGAACTCCTTCCAGCTTTTCAGGGAACCGTCGGGCATCGCCTCCGCCCACATATACATACAGGCCGGCTGGCGGTTGGCAAACGACTTCATGTGAATGAACTCGATCTGAAGATTCAACGCCCCCTTTTCCGGCTCATTGGAAAGGTAAAGCGCGGCAGACCCGTCGGAAAGCATATAGCGCAGGAAGTCCTTTTCAAACGCTATCGCCGGATGGTCCGACACCTCCTGTTCCCGGCGGTATTCCTCCTCGAAGAACTTGGAGAGCAACGACGGTGAGACCAGTTCCGACATACTCACCACCGCGTTGTCGGTGTTACCCATGCAGACTGACATGTAGGCTGTCTTCATCGCGGCAAGCCCGGTCAGGCACACACCCGCGAGAGAATAGATTTCCAACGGATGGGAGAACGCCTCGCCATGCACCATAGATGCCTGAGACGGGAGATTCTGGTCGGGACTCGAAGTGCCGCAGGCAAGGAGCTGAACCTCCTCCTTCTCCTGCGGAGACTTGAAAAGCGCGTTGATTGCCGACGCCGCCATTTGAGCGTTGGTATGGGTTATGCGCTGGTTGGTGTCAAGGGCATAGTAACGCCCTGTAATGCCGTTCTGACGGAGGATGATGTTCTTTACTCTCGACGGTCGTCCCCCGATGCGTCCGAGAAAGTCCTCCATGCGGTCGTTGGTCACGACCTCGTTTGGGAAAAAGGAGGATGTTCGGGTTATAAATACGTTCTGATACATAGTAAAAAGTTTACATTACGCTTGGAATGTAATGCAAACTTACTTAAAATCTATGATTGAGAAATTATAAGGACTAAAACAATATCAGACCGCCTTTTCCGGTGCTTTCATCAGGCCATATAAGGCAAGTAGCACCCTGCGGAGGTGCTCGGCATCCAATCCGCTGAGCATAGACTCATAGAAAGATTCGCCGTAATAGAGATACACATACTGCTCGGCACTGGTCATTACATCCAAATCGGAACGTAATTCGCCACGGGCAATCGCCTCAATGATTTTCACGTTCCACATACTAAGCTCATTGTTGCGGTTTTTCAGGTACTCGTCGTGCAGGTCGGGGAAATAGGTCTTCAGCTGCAACAGAAGGAAAAGATACGAGCGACTCGCGTTCTGCGGCATAATCTCGTCAATGAGCCTCTGCATACTCGCCATTGTGTCCCTCACACCGTCCACGGCCGCATTTATGAAGTCATAAAAGGTGGGCTGGTTATGGTCATACTTGTTGCGTACATTCTGTTTGTCAATAAGATAGTGTCTTACGACCTGTTTGAAGAGACCTAATTTCGACTTGGAATAATAAGACACCGCACCGCGAGTCATGCCCGATTCCTGCTCTATATCAGTAAGGGTGACAGACTCGTAATTCCTCGTTAGAAAGAGTTTGAATGCTGCTCGGTACAGCTGTTCTCTCCTGTTGTCGGCGTGCATATGATTAGCAGTTGTTTTTGGTTCACTTTCAGCAACAAAGTTAATAAAAGTGGCCGACAGCATCAAATAATTTACTAACTTTGTGGTAAATTACAAAGAGTATGTATATGGAGGTACGCCTGAGCCTCAACACGAAAATGTGGAAGATTCTCGTAAGAACGAGGCAAGGGCATACCTCCTTTACGCTCTTTACATATCAGTCCTGCATGAATTTACTGAATTTCGGGTCTTTTGCTATACGGATTTTCTCATCCTCGACTATCTGCCTGATCTCCGCCTTGATACGGTCGTAGTTGTCCTGTATCACCCGCTCCATTTCGCATTGGCCCGTCACCTTGTTGACAAAACCGTTAATGACCGGAATTTCCTTATATGCCTCCGTCTCCCTCCTTACCTTGTCATTGTCAACGACAATCTCGGCATGAAAAATCTTCTGGTCTATGCGCTCGTCGAAGTTGTCGGAGACAGCCCCGACAAACATACCCTGCGTCAGAGTCGAGATTTTGCTCGGAGGGATTAGGGAGTCCATTTGGGTGTTGAAGGAATGGCTCACGTCCTGACGGCTCACCGACATTGACTGCCGCTTCTGCAACACCTTTCCGAAACGCTCGGAGAGCGTCTTGGCCGTCTCCCCCACGACCTGCCCGGAGAAGATGTTGCCGACCGTGTTCATCACCACAGCAGCCTCCTTGTCGCCGTAGTCGCGCTTGAGCTGCGAGAAGTCCTGAAAGCCGAGACACACCGCCACCTTGTTGCTTCGCGCCGTGGCTATGAGGTTGTCGAGACCCTTGAAATATATCGTGGGCAGCTCGTCTATTATGACGGCGGACTTCAGCCGGTTCTTCTTGTTGATCAGCTTTACGATGCGCGAATTGTAGAGACCGAGGGCCGCCCCGTAGATATTCTGGCGGTCGGGATTGTTGCCGACACACAGGATTTTGGGGCTTTCGGGATTGTTGATGTCGAGGGAGAACTCGCTCTCCGACATGACCCAGTATAGCTGCGGTGAAATCATTCGCGTAAGCGGGATTTTCGCCGATGCTATCTGGCCTTGGAGCTGGTCCTGAGCCCCTGATTTCCAAGCATCCATAAATGGCGAGAGGTAGTTTTCAAGTGACGGATACGAGGTCAGGATTGGAAAAATATCCTTGTAGGGGCGGCACAAAAATTCAATCGCATGGGGAAAGGTACAATATTTTCCGTTACGGTAAATACGTAAAAACCAGATTATAGCGGCCAAAAGGATGATAGGCGACTCCACGAAGAAGTCTCCCTGCTTGCTCACCCAAGTCTTGTTAAGGTTGAGCATTATAGTGTATGCGCTCTCGTAAGCGTCGGAAATATCCGTCATGAACTCCGGTGCTATGGGATTGCAGCGGTGTGAGCGCATCGGGTCGTCAAAGTTGATGACCCTGAACTCCGGGACTCTCCCCTTGTACCCCTCCTTGTGGGCAAGGAGGTGATTCATGGCGATGACAGATAGGTCGGGATACTTGAAGTCATACAGATAGGCACTGTAACCGTTTTCAATACACTGCTTTATGTAATTGTTGACCACTGCGTATGACTTGCCCGAACCGGGAGTTCCGAGGACTATCGTCGCGCGAAACGGATTGACTACGTTAATCCACCCCTTATGCCACTTGCGCTTGTAGTAGAACCGTGTCGGGAGGTTGATTGAATAGTCGTTTTTCAACAGGCGTGTCTCCTGCATGAACGACTCGTTTTCATTGTTGAAACGGTCGTCCATGAGGTTGCCCCGGAGTATTCTTCCCGCCCATACGCCGCCGAAAAGCAACGCCACATATCCGAGGGCGGTCGATGCGATATACATAACCGTCCACCCCTTGGCGGGCATCCACCAGCAACCGATGAAAAGCGTGAGGCCGACAGCGAGGGCTGCCGCGACGTGCCTCCATTTGATACTCTCGCTCTTGACTCCCTTAGTGCCGAAACACGATACGGCGAGAAGGAGGAGCGCGAACCACTTCGCGTTGTTAGGATTTTGGAAAATGCCACACTCGTTATTGAGATTGTTCAATATGCGGTAAACCGTAATGACGAACCAATTGCTGTGAACCACGGCAACGCCTGTGAACCACAGGATATTTGCAGCGACAATAGCGATGCTTATGCCCCTGACGAAATCCATTATCTTGGCGAGTGCCCGTAGGTCGTCTTCCTGCTGACTCATAGAATAAATGTTTTTGGTTTGTGATTAACTTCCGGGCTTTCTGCCCCTGCGTCTCCTGCGCCGCATGGCGCGGTAGAACGCCTCCTCCTCAGCATCGAAACCGGGCCCGACATGGAACAGGTCGAGACCGGGGATAGAGGGCATATCATCCGTGGTGTCCCGCTCCGCGCCCCTGCCTGTATAGGCGTGGGCTGTATGCTGCCGCGGGCCTGCGGTATTCCTGTCACTCTCCGGGTCAACGGTATGCTGCGGGGTCGGCTCTTCGGTTTGCGGAGAGCGGTCGTGCGTCTCCGTTTCAGGCACGGGAACGGGAGTGTCCACTACGGCCTCCGCACTGCCGTTGAACCCGCGCTCGAAGGCATTTGCCGAATACTCCTTGCCGAGACGCGAACCGTTGAGGACGCACATAGTGCTATGGTCAATGAAAGTGACACCGTATATACGCCCCCGTTTCCGTATGCCTGAACACGACATCAATCCCGACGGCTTTGAGCCGGGCGATAAAGCTGTCCCTGTCGGAACACTGCAAGAGAGCGTCGTCAACCCTTCGTCTGACAATATCGGTGAGGTGGCGGTCGGCAATATCGCCCCTTGACCTCTCGAACCTGCCGTCAACAGCTGCGCGGCTCGCGAACTTACCGAGACGGGATGCCTTGAAGGGCGAGGCAAGAGGAGTGCCGGAGTCATCGGTCGCGAAATACACCAGACCGTGGTACTCGCGCCCGTTAACCCTGCCGTCCGTCATTTCCGCCCTGACATTGAAGAGCGACAGCACCGCGTTCATCTCGCCGATGCTCTGGAAACGGTATCTCATGCCGACGAGTTTCACCACGTTTGCAACCTGACGTTTCAGGTCTCCAGCCGGGTCGATTTTCACGATGGGGGTATCGGGCGACACCTTCTGACGCTCCGCTGGACGCAGACCGAACTCCTTCTCCAGCTCGCGGCAAATCTCCTTGCTGCGGTAGAAATTGTTCTTGTCCGACACCGCCTTGCCGTCGGTGCCGACGCGCAGGGCGACAATGTGGATATGGTGGCGGTCGATGTCCATATGCTTTACCACGATGTAGGGCATCTCACCGAACCCCATGCGCCGCATATACTCGTGTGCCAGGGATGTGTAGTCGGTATCGCTCAGACGGTCGTCGGGATGCGGGTTGAGCGATATGTGCATCATCGGTTTCACGGTCTTGGTATTGGCCGGCATCCAGCGCATGAAATCATTGTAGACACGGCGGATGTCCACCGCCCCCGAACCGTCGTTGTAGATTTTGTTGGTGTCAAGGAGACGGCCTTTCTCCTTGTTGAGCTTCTCCCCGTTGTAACGGATCGCGCCATAAAGGGAGTTGCCTAACGAGATTTTTGCAACCATGCCTCGTCAAATTTTCGGGCGAGGGCGACAATCTCGCCGCTTATCCTCACCAGTTCGACAGTCCTTTGCTCCAGCTCGGACAACAGCTTCATAGCTTTCTTCTCGGTGAAATTCTCGCGGAGCGTCTTCACGAGGAGAGAATATTCCACCCCGACGGTACGGTATTGGGCGTTGAAGGATGAAAGAAGGTCTATGAACTCGCGTGTCCCCTCGTCAACATAGAACACCTTGAACGGCTTGCCGAAGAGTATCCCTTTGATGAAAGCCGCCTTGTTCAAGGCACCAGCCTTGTCGAACATCGAGAGAAAGACCTCGTTCTCCCGTGCGTCGAGACGCACGACATAGCGGAAAACGGAAGGGTTGATTTTTGGCGGACGTCCGCCACGGTTGAAATTCTGCGCCATAATCGGTAGATTAAGCGTGTCACAGACTGCGGACCGCAGTAAAAACGGATACGGGGTTTACGACTTCGGAGTAAAGCCTCCCCCCGGTGGAACCGGCAAGGGTTGAGAGGCACTCACTTGGTTTCAAGTGCCTGTCAACATACCTTGCAATGCTCATGTGAGCATAGAAAAATGACTGAAAAACAGGGGTGAAAAAGAGGTCGGATTATCCTGTGAAAACAAAGCGGGAGAACCTCCCGTCGCGGCGAAAAATAGCAGGTTTTGAGCGGCCCTGCGGGTCGATGTCCGCATTATGGCATCCGAAAAGAGGCTTATGCCACGGACTGCGACACCGCATCCTGCCGCGTTCAGGCCGATGATTGCGTGTATGAGCCTAACAACGGTAAAGGCTTAATTGTTTCCGAGGTCGGCAACCTTCGGCAAAACCTCGGCAATCTTCGGAAAGTCAGCATATTACGAAAACTATTCTTGAATTGCTGGCGTTATGATTGCGTATTCGGCCAGTTCCTTGGCTGTATGACACACCGCTCATATCCTGATAAATTCAGAAGAGTGACGCGACAATCCTCCCGCCGTTCAGCGGAAAAAACACGATACTGAAATACAATATGACTGAACGGCCCGACGACTGCACGACACTTCAGATGAAATCCAAGTTGAGCGCGTTGTCATTGGAACGGCTGAATATCCACAAAGTCAGACCGGAGACTGACGCGGACACTGAACCGTCAGTCCTTCCGGCGGCTGAAAGGCCGGTTGGCCGAATTGTCAAACCATTAGAATAACGGATGATTGGATTACCGGATTACAGGATTACCAATCACTCAGATGACTGAATGACTGAGTGACTAAATGACTGAATTACCGGGTGACGGGATTATCCCCAAGAGGTATGACCGTTCAGGAGGAGAGCCGTATGATTGCGTGGCTGAACCTTCCAATCACCGGGCATCTGACGTGCTGAGGGAACAGGGCGATTTTCAATCCCGGCGTCAGCAATGCCGACCAAGGCACGGGCAAGTGCCGCACGGCGGTCCGCCGTTTCCACAACCACATACACCGTATTGAAATGACAGAACCGGTTTTTGTCGCTTTCGCCACCCAGAAAGGCGGAGCGGGCAAATCAACCCTCACGACCCTTGTCGCGAGCTGCCTCCACTATCTCTACGGCAGAAAGGTCCTCGCCATAGACTGCGACGCAAGGCAGCACAGCATGGTAGAGTACCGCCGTAAAGACAAGCTGGTGATTAAGGAGAACCCCGCTGTCAAGAGACGTTTCACCAAGCTCATGCACAGTTTCGGTGGCAGCGTCTACGAGATAATAAGCAGCGGGCCGGGCGAGGCACTCGCCACCGCCCAGAAAGCGATAGACGAAGGCTATGCCGCCGACTTCGTGTTCTTCGATGTCACGGGCACGGTCAACGACCGCGAGATAGTGACGCTCCTCTCCGCGATGGACTACCTCTTCGTCCCGATAACCCCGGAGACGGGAGACCTGAAAAGCTCTATCGGATTCGCGCACAACGTCCGCGAGTGCATGATACTCACAGGGGATTCGCGCATCAAGGGAACATATCTCGTATGGAACAAGGTGCAGGCAAAAGACCGCGACAGCCTGTGCCAGATCATCAACCGCTATGCCGCCACTATGTGCATAGAGTCATTAGAGACCATACTCCCCATGAGTGTCAAATTCACCAAGGACGGCACCGAGACAGGGAGGGGCGCGGTCTTCCGCTCCACCTTCATGCCCCCTGACAGGGCACTTCTCAAAAACAGTTATCTGCCCGAACTGGTGGATGAGATTCTCCAAACCATAACCCCCGAAGAATATGCCGACAAGACGTGAGACAAACTTCGACGCCGACAAGTTCCTCGACTCATACGAGGACAGGACAGCCTCCGCGATGCGTGACCCGGCAACGGTCAAAGAGCCGCCCAAGACTGCGGCGAAAGCCTCTGAAACACCCGCCACAGCCTCACCCAAGGAGGTGGATTATATGGAGAAATACCTCCTGCCCCAGAAATATGTGCGGGTGATAAAGAGCGGCAAGCAGGTCGCGGTCAGCGACGAGTTCAAGGTCAAGATTCAGAAACTACTGTTGTTCTTCTCCGACGGAGGGACGATAGCCGGATATGTAAACAACGTGCTGGAGCAGCATTTCCGGGAATTTGACGACGTTATCCAGCGTATGTTCAACAAAACCAAGCAGATTTAGATATGGCAGACGAAAATAAAAAAGACACAAGGGAGTGTCCGGCCAAGGAAATGGAGTGCCTGACCCGGCAGGAAGTGGAAGCATACCGCTCGATGTTCCTCGAACCGGGAGAGGTCGGGGCGCGAAAAGGGATATTCGTCCCGCGCGAACTGGTGGACAGGCTGAAGATGTCCGTGCCCCTCCTTGACGTGGAGGGCCTCACTATCGGGGTCTATGTGACGCGGATACTCCTGCGTCACCTGTCGGACAACGCCGGCATACTGAACCTCCTTATGGAGAAGGGAAAGAAAAAGACGCGCCTATGAACACCGTCCTGTCCGTACTGATAATATGCGGCTTCCTGTACCTGTCGTTTGTGACATGGATGTTCCGCAGGAAAGGCGGGGATGCAAAGCCCTCCCGGAAGGAGGAAGAGGCAAAGCCTGATACCTCCGCATCCCAACCCTCGCCACTCTCGATAGTCCCCAAAAGCGACTTCGACATGGACACTTTCCAGAAATCACTCGCCGCCACGCTGACCTCCGCCGTCAGACAGGCACTTGGCGCGGCAACGGGCGATGCCGGCCCCGCCGGGAACTACGGCAGCTACGGTGACGGGGAGGGCGATGATGAGGACCCCGACATGGATGATGTGGACCCCGGACGGGTGTCCCCTCCGGCCACCGGCGACAGCATCGAGGAGATAGAGGACGCGCTGAGCGTGGCAGTCAATCCCGGTGCGGATGCCGACAGCAAGGCAAAGGCCGGCAACGTGCTGTCAGGGATGCGGGACGTGGTTTTCATCGGCAGGCTTATGGAGGCCGACCGCCGCATCAGCGACGGGGTGATGGAGTGCATAGCCGAGAATATCCGCATGAAGAGCGCGAGGCGCGTCAGGAAGAAAGGCAGCCCCGCCCCCAAAGCCAAGGCAAAGCCCGTGGATATAGGCGGTGTCCTCCGGGACCCGGATTTTGTGAAACATAAAAGACGAAGATGAAGAAGACTGATTACGGATGATGCCGTGCAAGGCACAGCACAGGCCCGTCGAGGCCCCGACACAAACCGCGTCGGGATAATGAAAGCCCGGCGCACAATACAAGACCCGTATGAAAACAGCAAAAAACAAAATTATGATTCTCAAAGGACGGTTCGTCCTCGCCATGCTCATGGTGCTCTGCTCGGTGCAGTTCATGAGCGCAGCAGGCAACGGCCTTTCGGGTATCAACGAGGCAACCAACATGGTGTCCTCATATTTTGAGCCCGGCGTGAAACTTATCTACGCCATAGGCGCGGTGGTGGGTCTCATCGGAGGTGTCAAATGCTACTCCAAATGGTCGAGCGGCGACCCCGACACCTCAAAGACCGCCGCGAGCTGGTTCGGTGCCTGTATCTTCCTCATAGTGGCAGCCACAATCCTCAAATCCTTCTTCCTCTGATGACCGAATACCCGATAAACAAAGGCATAGGCCGCAGCGTGGAATACCGGGGATTGAAAGCGCAATACCTCTTCATATTCGCCGTGGGACTGCTGTCAATGTTCATACTGTTCGTGGTGATGTATGTCGCGGGGGTGCCCCAATGGTTCTGCATCGGCTTCACCGCCGTGACCGCCCCCTCTCGTGTGGCTCACCTTCCGGCTCAACGCCAAGTACGGGCAGTACGGACTCATGAAACTCGGCGCGGCAAGGTTTCATCCGCGCTATATAATCAACCGCAAGCGTATCAAACGACTAATAAAGACAAGAAATGCGAAACACGCTTAAAGCGACTACGCTCGAAAGCAAGCTCCCCATTCTCGCCGTGGAACACGGCTGCATCATCTCAAAGGACGCCGACATAACGGTGGCCTTTGAGGTGGGGCTACCGGAGCTGTTCACCGTCACCTCCGCAGAATACGGGGCCATGCACTCGGCATGGTGCAAGGCCATAAAGGTGCTGCCCCGTTTCTCGGTGGTACACAAGCAGGACATATTTGTCAGCGGGAAATACCGTCCGGAGTTGCAGAAGGAGGGTCTCTCATTCCTTGACCGCTCCTTTGAGCGGCACTTCAACGAGAGGCCGTATCTCGACCACCGTTGCTACCTGTTCCTTACCAAGACCACCCGCGAGAGGGCGAGACAGCAGAGCAATTTCTCGACACTCTGCCGTGGTCGCATACTCCCGAAGGAACTTGACCACGAGGCCGTCGTAAAGTTCATGGAGTCGGTGGAACAGTTCGAGCGCATCATCAACGACTCCGGCCACATAACCCTGCGCCGCCTCACGGATGAGGAGCTGGTGGGCACGGACACATCTTCGGGACTCATAGAGAAATATATGTCCCTCTCTATGGAGGATGTCGCCTGTCTTGAAGATATGGACCTCTCGGCAAAGGAGATGAGAATCGGTGACAATATGCTCTGCCTCCACACCCTGTCGGACACCGACGACCTCCCCGCCAAGGTCGGCACCGACAACCGCTATGAACGGTTGTCGACCGACCGCTCGGACTGCCGCATGAGCTTCGCGTCGCCCGTGGGACTGCTGCTGCCCTGCAACCACATATACAACCAGTATGTGTTTGTCGACGACCACGACGAGAACCTCGCGAGGTTTGAAAAGACCGCCCGCAACATGAACAGTCTCTCCAAATACAGCCGTTCAAACGCTATCAACAAGGAGTGGATAGACCTCTATCTCAACGAGGCGCACAGTTACGGGCTCACATCGGTCAGGGCGCATTTCAACGTCATGGCGTGGAGCGACGACGCCGAGGAGCTGCGCCGCATCAAGAACGACGTAGGCGGACAGCTCGCCACTATGGGATGTATGCCGAGGCACAATACAATCGACTGCCCGACGCTGTTCTGGGCGGCTATGCCCGGCAACGAGGCGGATTTTCCAGCCGAGGAGAGTTTCTACACCTTCATCGAGCCTGCGGCCTGTCTCTTCACCGCCGAGACGAACTACCGCTCCTCGCTGTCGCCATTCGGCATAAAAATGGTTGACAGGCTCACGGGGAGGCCGGTACACCTCGACATCTCCGACGAGCCGATGAAAAGGGGCATAACAACCAACCGCAACAAGTTCATCCTCGGACCGTCGGGCAGCGGAAAGTCGTTCTTCACCAACCACTTGGTGCGCCAGTATTATGAGCAGGGTGCCCACGTCCTGCTGATAGACACCGGCAACTCCTACGAGGGGCTGAGCAACCTTATCCGCAACCGCACACACGGAGAGGACGGCATCTATTACACCTACACCGAGGACAGCCCGATTTCATTCAACCCGTTCTACACCGAAGACGGAGTTTTCGACGTGGAGAAAAAGGACAGCATCAAGACCCTGCTGCTGACGCTGTGGAAGTCGGAGGATGACCATGTGAGCAAGACCGAGAGCGGTGAGCTTGGATCCGCGCTGTCGATGTTCCTTGACAAGATGCGGTCGGACGGCAACATAGTCCCCTGTTTCAACGCCTTCTACGAGTTCATGCGCGATGAATACCGTGCGGAGATGGCACAGCGTCCCATACCCATATATAAACAGGACTTTGACATCGACAACTTCCTGACGACGCTGAGGCAGTATTACCACGGAGGCCGTTTCGACTTCCTACTCAACTCCAAGGAGAACATCGACCTGCTCAACAAACGCTTCGTGGTGTTCGAGATTGACTCCATACGCGACAACAAGGAGCTGTTCCCGGTGGTGACGATTATCATCATGGAGGCCTTCATCAACAAGATGCGCCGTCTGAAGGGCATCCGCAAGCTACTTATCGTGGAGGAGGCTTGGAAAGCGTTGTCAACCACCACTATGAGCGAGTACCTCAAATATATGTTCAAGACGGTGCGCAAGTATTTCGGGGAGGCTGTCGTGGTGACGCAGGAGGTTGACGACATCATATCGTCGCCGGTGGTGAAGGAGACTATCATCAACAACTCCGACTGCAAGATACTCCTTGACCAGCGCAAGTACATGAACCGCTTTGACCAGATACAGTCGTTGCTCGGACTCACCGACAAGGAGAAGGCGCAGGTGTTGTCGATAAACCTTGCCAACAATCCCAACCGTCTTTACAAGGAGGTATGGATTGGGCTTGGGGGTACACAGTCCGCGGTCTATGCGACGGAGGTCAGCCGCGAGGAGTATTACTGCTACACCACCGAGGAGACCGAGAAAATCAGGGTGCATGACACGGCGCGTCGGCTCGGAGGCGACATAGAGGCCGCGATTAAACTTTTAGCAAACGAAGACAAAGAATTATGATTGACCAGATTATTTCGACAGTAGGCGACTTCATGTCGTCCATATCCCCGGCGATAGTCTATCGCTACCCCGTTTTCATGGTGCTGTTATGTGCCCTGAACGCCCTGTTGCTGCTGTTCCTGCTTTTCAGGACCCCGGCCAGTATCCGCAGGCGGGACAGGTTTTTCCTGTCGGCCCTTGCCGACATCGTGGCAGACCGTTTCGCCGAGGAGACGGGCAAGGCGTTGACAAAAGCCCTCAATTCCAGATTCCCCATTGATGAGACGGACCCACGCAATAAAATCCGTGGCAGGTGGCGAGTGCCGATTGTCGGCATAACGCTGGACATCCACGAGGAAAGAGGCTTCTGGCGGGCAGATATAGACGGAAATCATTGTGGACGCTCATACACGGACAACACAGTCCTGCGCTATCTTGACAACGAGATATTCGACAAGAACATATATACCGCGCAAGGCAGGATGTACTGGACTATCGCATACGACGAGCTGTTCGACACAATCTTCATCCCGGAAATGGATATGACGTTCAGCCGTTTCCCGGACACCCCCGTTCCCGATATGCGGGTACTGGTAAAGGATGTGGCGTTAGCTGAACCGAAGATACAGGAACAGTCACAAGAGCCGGAGGCCACGCTTGAAGAACTTTTCGAGACTCCCTTTAAGGAGACCGTTAACGAACCCGAAAAATAAAATGTATGAACGTACTGAGGATAATACTGATAATCATAACGGCCTGTGTCGCCGCTGTCGCCCTCCTCCTGAGACTCGCGTTGTGGACACTCTCCTTCGGTGTAAGGCTCATAGGAGGAATGGCCTCCAGAATATACTAACAAAAAATAACAGACATGACAAGACTGAAATACATTATGATGGCACTCCTGATGTGCCTCCTTTTCGGGGCGGGGAGGGCAAACGCCCAATGGACTGTGATTGACCCCTCCAACATCGCCCAGAGCATCGTCAACAACTCGAAGTCTCTCGTTCAGGAGTCCCAGACGGCAACGCACATGGTGAAGTCGTTTCAGGAGACGGTGAAGATTTATGAGCAGGGCAAGAAGTATTACGACGCGCTGCGCTCGGTCAACAACCTTGTGCGCGACGCCCGCAAGGTGCAGCAGACCGTCCTCATGCTCGGAGACATAAGCGAGACCTATGTGACCAACTTCCGCAAGATGCTCACCGACCCCAACTTCACGACATCGGAACTCTCGGCCATAGCCGCCGGATACACCCCGGCTGCTGGAGGAGGCCAACGGAGTCCGGAGAACTTAAAAACGTGGTGAACATCACAACCATGTCCATGACCGACAAGGACCGCATGGACATCGTGGACCGGTGCTATAAGGAGATGAGCCGTTTCCGCAACCTGACGGCATATTACACCAACAAGAACATCTCCGTGTCATATCTCCGCGCCAAGAAGAAAGCCGACACGCAGAGGGTGGTGAACCTCTACGGCAAGGGCGCACAAAGATATTGGTAAGCCATGCTCTGCGCGATAGATTTCTCAAACCTGCACACAATCCTCCGCTCGCTCTATGACGAGATGATGCCCCTCTGCTCGGACATGGCGGGGGTGGCGCAGGGGATAGCCGGACTCGGCGCGCTGTTCTATGTCGCCTACCGCGTATGGCAGTCGCTGGCAAGAGCGGAGCCGGTGGATGTTTTCCCGCTACTGCGTCCCTTCGCCGTCGGATTCTGCATCATGTTCTTCCCGACAGTGGTGCTCGGCACGATCAATTCCATAATGTCGCCCATAGTGCAGGGAACCGCCTCGATGCTCGACGGCCAGACATTGGATATGCAGAAATACCGCGAGGAGAAAGACCGACTCGAATACGAGGCGATGATGCGCGACCCCTCCACGGCATACCTCGTGGATGACGCGGAGTTTGACCGTCAGATTGACGAGCTGGGCGTTACCGAGGTCGGCACCGCCGCCGGGATGTATATCGAGCGCGGCATGTACAAGGTGAAGAAGGCCATTCAGAACTTCTTCCGCGAGTTGCTGGAGCTGCTGTTTCAGGCGGCGTCGCTGACGATAGACACCATAAGGACATTCTTCCTCATAGTGCTGGCGATACTCGGCCCGATAAGTTTCGCGATATCGGTGTGGGACGGTTTCCAGACCACCCTCGTGCAGTGGATATGCCGTTACGTCCAGACCTATCTGTGGCTGCCCGTCGCGGATCTGTTCTCCACGATACTGGCGAAAATCCAAGTCCTGATGTTGCAGAACGACATCTCCGAGCTTACCAACAACCCCAACGCAAACCTCGATTCCAGCAACACGACGTACCTGATTTTCATGATAATAGGAATCATCGGCTACTTCACTATCCCGACTGTCGCGGGCTGGATAATACAGGCGGGGGGCATGGGCAGCTACGGCAGGGCCGTCAACAGCACCGCGCAACAGGCCGGTTCGGTCGCGGGCAGTCTCGGCGGTGCGGCCGCAGGCAATGCGGTCGGGCGTTTCAGGAGACTGTTCAAATGACATTCAAACGACGATTAAATGGAGTTCAAATCGCTTAAAAACATCGAGACCTCCTTCCGGCAGATACGTCTTTTCGGCATAGTGTTCGTGTCGATGTGCGCGGCGGTGGTGACGGTCGCACTCGTAATGGCGTTCAACTTCGCCGAAAAGCAGCGGGAGAAAATCTATGTCCTCGACAACGGCAAGTCGCTGATGCTGGCACTGTCACAGGACATGAGCCAGAACCGCCCTGCGGAGGCGAGGGAACACGTCAGACGCTTTCACGAGCTGTTCTTCTCGCTGTCGCCCGACAAGTCGGCAATAGAGCACAACATAAACCGTGCCCTCATACTCTCCGACAAGAGCGCGTACAACTACTATTCCGACTATTCGGAGAAGGGCTATTACAACCGCATAATCTCCGGCAACATCAATCAGGTGTGCATGGTGGATAGCGTACTGTGCGACTTCGACAACTACCCCTACACGGCGAGGACGTATGCGCGTCAGATGATTATACGCCAGAGCAACGTCACCGAAAGAAGCCTTGTGACTGTATGCCGCCTGACAAACTCGTCACGCTCCGACGACAACCCCAACGGGTTTATAATCGAGGGGTTCAACATCCTTGAGAACAGGGATATCTCAACAGTAAAAAGATAACGGAAATGAAACTGTCAAAATCAATCGGACGCTCCATATATAATAAGGTGTGGAGCGTCCCCAAGGGGGCGGTCGGGAATTTCCTGCGCCGCAGGTGCGACGGCATCCCCGAAAACCGGCGTCTCGCGGTGATTGCCGTGCTGCTGTCGCTGTTCATCCTCACCGCGTTTTTCGTGTTCGGCAACGCCTGTTACCGTATCGGACGCGGCCATGCAGCCGCCACACTTGCGGAGCCGGCCCACATAGAGGGTCTCGACATAACGGTAAAGAGTGACGGCGGTTCGCCGAACATGGATAACCAGACCGGGCGAGAATATGGCATTTCGGGATTTGAAAACGAAGATTAGCGACTGGCTCGGATCCAAGTCCGAGGCCGAGAGGCAGAAAATGAAGAAATACCTTATCGTCATACCGGGGGCCGTCCTTATTTTCCTCGGCTCGATGTGGCTGATTTTCGGCTCGTACCTGCCCGGCGAGGACACCGCCAAGGGAAAGGCGAACATGGAGCTGCCCGAAGGTGACAGCGACGGGTTGCAGGGCAACAAGCTGAAAGCACTCGCGGATGAGGCACTCCGTGAGGAGAAGGCAAGACAGGACAGCGTGATTCAGGTCTCGATAAGGATGTCGGACTCGATACCGGAGAGGGCTGCCACGGACTCTGCCGCCACACCGATTGAGCAGTCGGCACAGAGCTACCGGGAGGTGCAGGAGTCGCTCAACAATTTCTTTGTAGAGGAGGATGTGCCCGACGCGGAGATTGACGCTCTCAACGAGCGCATCGCGGAACTGGAGGCGCAGAACGAGGCGGCACGGCAAAATTCGGCCCAGCCTGACGAGATGGCGATGCTGGAGCGGTCATACCAGCTGGCGGCAAAATATATGGGCAACGGCAACGGCGGAAATTACCCGCCACCTCCGGCCATAGAGGAGGAAAAGGGCAAAAGGAATGTCCTGCCGGTGTCACAGGTCAGCCGCGATGTCGTTTCCTCGCTCAATGCCTCCAATGCCACCCGACGGCTGACGACTGCGGTCGGTACGTCGAGAACGGTGAACAAGAACACCATAGCCGCAGTGGTGGCCGGAAACCAAAGTGTGGCTGACGGCGAGAGCGTGAGACTCCGTACTTCGGAAGCCATGTGGATAGGCAACCGCCTTGTACCACGCAACACCGCAATCGTCGGGGCTGCCCGTATTCAGGGCGAGAGACTGGAGATTGAAATCTCGTCTGTCGAGTGCCAAGGCTCAATATACGAGGTGGAGTTGCTGGTCTATGACTCAGACGGACAGGAGGGCATCAACATCCCCGGCTCTATGGAGTCCGACGCCCTGCATGAAATCGGTGCCAACATGGGGTCCACTATGGGCAGCTCAATCAATATTTCCACCAACACCGGGGCGCAGATAGCCTCCGACGTGGGCAGGGGGCTTATAAACGGGGTGTCGCAGTACCTCACGAAAAAAATGCGCACGGTCAAGGTACATCTCAAAGCCGGATACCGTGTGATGCTCCACCAGCCCGAAGATGTATAACCACAACAACCAGACAGATATGAAGGTAAGAAATATCATACTCTCAGCCATTGCTGTAATTGGCATGGCAACCCCGGCGTTTGCCAAAGGCACAAAGCAGGTCAAAAACACCGACAACCATGTGTCGCCTGACACTGAGGCGGTCGCTGGACACGACATAAACGTGTACGGTGAGGACTACACCGACGGCGACAAGTTCAGCGGCCTTACCCGCAAGGTCGGATTTGACCGGATGATACCGCCCCACGCGCTGGAGGTATGCTATCAGAAGACCACGCACATTATCTTCCCCTCGGAGATAGTCTATGTGGACCTCGGAGGGGAGGACATCGTGGCCGGACTCGCTGACGGCGCGAAAAACGTGTTGCGCGTCAAGTCCGCCTCCAAGTCGTTCAAGTCGGAGACAAACCTCTCGGTAATCACCGATGACGGCTGCTTTTTCACCTTTAACGTGAAATTCGCCAAGGAGCCGCTGTTGCTGAACATCGAGATGACCGACTTCATCCACGACGGCGAGGCGGTGAACCGTCCCAACAACGCGCAGGAAATCTATCTTGAACGTCTCGGCAGTGAAAGTCCGATGCTTGTCAAGCTGATTATGAAATCAATCCACAAGCAGGACAAGCGCGAGATAAAGCATATCGGCTCAAAGCGTTTCGGTGTGCAGTTCCTCCTGAAATCAATCTATGCCAATAACGGACTGTTGTATTTCCACACCGAAATAAAGAACACCAGCAATATCCCGTTTGACATCGAATATGTATCGTTCAAAATCGTGGACAAGAAGGTGGTGAATAGAACGGCCATGCAGGAGCAGGTGCTCGAACCGCTCCGTGCCCAGAACTATGTAGTGACTGTACCCGGCAAATCGTCGGAACGCACGGTGTTCGCCTTGGAGAAATTCACCATTCCCGACGACAAGCAACTCGTGGTCGAGGTCGCCGAGAAGGAAGGGGGCCGTCATCAGACTTTTGTCGTGGAGAACGCGGATATTGTCCGCGCAAATGTGATTGACGAACTTTCAATACAGTAAACGATGATGAAAAAAGCGATATTCATAATCGCTGCCATGCTTGCCTGTTCGCAGGGCAGGCAATGGCCCAGCGATGCCTCCCCGGTATGTCGGCGGTTGAAATCAAGGCTGACATGGCAGACGGTTTCTATACCGGCAAATCCCGCGACTGCGGCTATTCATTCGGGGTGTATTATTCAGTGTTCAAGGGCAACGCCAACACTTGGAGTTTCGGAGGCTGTTATCTCCAGACCTACAAGCCCTACGGAGAGAAAGGCCGCATCCCTGTGGCACAGTTCACAGGGGAGGCCGGTTACAGCCTCCACCTTGTCAGCGACTACTCGCAGACATTTCACCTCTACGGCGGCGTGTCGGCTCTCGGAGGATACGAGACCGTCAACTGGGGTGACAAATCCCTGCCCGACGGCTCGACGCTCCATAACGGAGACGCCTTCATCTATGGCGGTGCCGTCTCCCTGCAAGCCGATTTTTATCTCTCTGATAAAATAGCCCTGACCACCAATGTGAGGGAGCGGTTTGTGTTCGGCAACTCCACGGGGCATTACCACACGGAGTATGGCGTCGGGGTCAAGTTCCTGATTGAATAGAGTTATGGAAAGATTCAGCAGATACGACATCCCGTATATCCGTCTGACGGACTTCATGGAAGCTATCGGGAAAAAGCCGACGGCAAAACAAGGCGACAGGCTGATATACAATGCGCCGTACAACATAGAGTCCCTGTACCGTGCATACGGAATAGAGACGATGGGCAAACCGACCTGCGCGGTGAATCCGGCTACCAACAAATGGGAGGATACGGAGTGGAGCGCATACGCCCGCGGCGGTCTGTACAGTCTTGCCGGTGAAATCTGCAATTTCACCAAGGACAGGGAGGCTGTGGAGAGATATATCATTGATGTCCTTACAGACTACAACCGGGACCACGCTGTGTCGCTCATGCCGATGCCGAGTGTCCGTATAATCAACGAGGGCAGTGTCAGCGTGATTGACATACGCCCCAAGGAGATAGACCTCGATGATTTTGTACGGCAGATAGGATACCGCCAGATACATCGTGACGGCGAGTGGCGCGGTTTTTCGGCCCCGGCCGGTCAGAAATCATATCCCGATATTCTTGTCAATACGAGTCAGAACAAATGGTATGACTACAATTCAAGTGATTCGGGGGATGTCTATGCCCTTGCCTCCCGGCTCACCGTGGAAGAGGCGCCTTCGGAAGCACTTTGGTTCGTGGCGAGTGTGCTTGCGGGTAAGGAAATCCACGAGGTCCGGCAGCCGTGGGGAGACAGGGAGGGCAAATCGCAGAAAGCCGCGCAGGACATTCAGACACGGCCCAACCCAAAAAGAGGAAAGCATCTATGAACATCGACGCGATAAGAAAAATATCCCTTGTGGACTTCCTTCATCATCTCGGATACGAGCCGACAGGACGCGACAGCAAGGGTCTGTGGTACCATGCCCCGTACCGCAACGAGCGCAGACCCTCTTTCCATGTCAGGCCGGGGCGCGGGGTATGGTTCGACTTCGGGACAGGTGCCGGAGGCGACATATTCACCCTTGCCGGTGAGCTGTCGGGCAAAACGGACTTCATAGGACAGGCGCGTTATATCGCCGAGACAATGAGGATGCCTGTCGCGGAGCCGTACAAGCCTGTCCCTTTCAGGGAGGAGCCGACTTTCGAGGATGTGCGCGTCTCGCGTCTGGAGTCCCCCTCCCTGCTGCGCTACCTCGCTGAGCGCGGGATACCTGCGGATATTGCCACACGGTATTGCGTACAGGTGGATTACCGGCTGCACGGCAAGGACTATTATGCCGTGGGGTTTGAGAACAACGCCCACGGATACGAGTTAAGGAACAGGTTTTGGAAAGGCGCGTTTCCTCCGAAGAACATCACCTGCATCCGGAGGGGAAATCCCCGGTGCAACGTGTTCGAGGGCTTCATCGACTTTCTTTCGGCGGAACGCCTCGGACTGAACGAGGGAACGGACACCGTGGTGCTCAACTCGGTGGCCAATCTCGCCAAGGCAAAACCGTATCTTAATGAATACGACCGCATTCTCTGCTATCTTGACAATGACGTGGCCGGGCGCAGTGCCCTCGCGTCACTCCGCAGGGATTACGCGGAGAAGGTTATCGACAAGTCGGCGATGTACCCGGAACATAAGGACCTGAACGACTATCTTGCGGCCTCGTGCCGGAAAGTAACAATTAAACACAGACTTTGAATTATGGAAATCATCAAGAATACATACAGGAAAACATTCGGCCTCATGGCTCTCGTCTCCCTCGCAATCGCCGCCGTGTGCGGTCTCGCGTCATGCTCCGACGACCTCGACGTGCAGCAGTCCTATCCCTTCACCGTGGAGGTCATGCCGTTTACCGACAAGATTGTCAAGGGTCAGACTGTGGAGCTGCGCTTTGAAATCGTACCCGAAGGCAACTACACCAACACCCTCTACACAATCCGCTATTTCCAGTATGACGGGGAAGGCTCGCTCAGACTTGTTGACGGCCCGGTGCTGGTCAACAATGACCGCGTGTTGCTTGAAAGCAAGACTTTCCGCCTGAACTATACGGCGAAATCTTCAGGGGAGCATAGATACCTCGTCGTTGTGGAGGACAATTTCGGCTCGACCCCGTGGGAACGTACTTTCGAGTTCAACAACAAGGACAAGGAGGATAACGACAGCACCGGCATCCTCAAACCGGTGGTAAATCCCGTAACCCCGGTGGTACGATGAGGAGGCTGGTAATGTTCTTCGTGGCGTTGCTGACCCTTGCGGCAGCAACGCCCGCCGCCCACGCGAGAAAAAGCATAATGGACCTGCCCCCGTTTGAACGCGCCGTGCTCATTATAAAGAAATTCGAGACCCTCCACCGCCCATGCCACTGGCCTGCGGTCGGATACGGGCACATGGTGCAGCCGGGAGAGCCGTTCAGACGCGGTGTCCAGCTCACCGAGAGACAGGCGGACGCCCTGCTCCGCAGGGATCTACGCAGGTTTATAGCCCTCTATGACGATTTCAGACCGGATGATGCGTTGCTCCTCGGTGTGCTGGCGTACAACTGCGGTCCCGGTGTCGTCAACAAATCCGTTGTTTACAGGCGACTCAAATCGGGCAACCGCGACATCTACAAGTCCTACACATCCCATTGCCGATACAAGGGGAAGTTCCATAAGCAGCTGCATCAGCGCAGGATTACGGAATACCTTATATTGTTCAGGAAATAAACTGCCTTGCGCAGCAATCGACGTGTGCCAATGCCGCCTGTGGCGGCCGAAATTTTGAGCTGAAAATGCCCCCGTCAAGCCTTCAACGGTTTGGCGGGGGCCGGCTATGCAACGAAATAAAAAACTATCTTCCGGTTATGGTCTCGGCATCGGGGTTTTGTCGGTGCAGCCTCCAATTCCGGATGGCGCACTCCTTTGAACTGTTGGCATAACAGTATTCGCAAAGGTGGGGGCAAGTGCTGTATTCGCCGATGTCCTTGCTTTTCGTACATCCGCAGACCTCGCGCTGTCCCCTGTCGCGGTTATCCTGCGTTATGACTGCTAAACCTCCTCCGTCAAGGGGTATGGCGTTGTCGGGAACATCCGTGCCGAAGAGCGATGGTTGAATAATCTTTGCGCCGAGAAATTCCATTAAATCCTTTGAGCGGTGTCCGAAACGGACTATGAGGCGGTCGTCTATGCAGTGGTTCTTTTGTATGCCGTATTCCGAGAGGTTCACGCACTCCCCGCAGGTGGCGAGTTCATATCCCCACCTTTTGTTTAGTTCGGACAGTTCCCTCGCGAAACCGCGCATCATATCCTCATCCCAATCGGTGTAGCGTATCCCGTTCAGTTCAAGGTTTGACTTGACCCTGCGGTACGATACGATGTCGGCAAAGCTGAACACGAGTTTTCGGTGTAGCCGTTCAGAGCGTCACCGACAGCCTCAATCTTCCGCAGGAGCAAGTCCTCGTCTATGCGGTCAGTAAGGATAAGAGGGTCAAAACGCCATATCACACGCCCTTTGCCGAGACGGTCAACGAGCATACGGAAAGTGTCAATTCTCTGTGACAAAGGGGGTACGCCTTTTTCAAGACCTTCGTCCCCGTAGTCGTTGAGTGTGTATTGTATGTAGCATCCGATGCCGAGTTCATCAAGCGTGTCAAGGTGTCCGAGTAACGGCCTTGGGTTCTTTGACCAGAACACGATGAACTTGGTGCGCCCGTAGCTTATGTTGATTTTGGTTGAATTGTAGGGGTTTGTCCATGCCGAATAGCCTTTTTTGAGCCGGTTGAAAAACCAATCGGAATAGAAGGCGGGTATGTCGGTGCTCCTGCTTGCCGATATTATCACGGGGCATTGGACTGTGGCGGTCTTTCCGCTGTCGAGCCTTATTTCAGTCTTTTCGTTCATATTGGTGTTTTTTATGGAGCGGTGTCGGGTGTCGCTATCCCTAACACTCAACACCGCTCCGTGTGATTAGTTCTTACGCTGTCTCGCTATCCATTCGTCACGCCTTTGTCTGCACTCTTTGAGGGTTGGTGCGACGCAGGAGAAAAGTTCCTTTGTGTCCGGGTCGCGCCAATCATACATTATGCGTGTGACCTTTTTACCACGGTGTGAGGAATAGAACTTTTCGTATTGCTCTCCGCTGACGGTGGTTGATATGCCGTCCCTTGTCATTTTTGTTGCCATGTCGGTGTGTTTTAGAATTTTACAATCAGTATGCGGTAGTTGAACACCTTTTCGGGGTTGGAGATTTTCTTTTGAGCCAGCCAAAAATGGTGTTTGCCAAACCCATATACGAAGTATCGGTCAAGTGCCGATTTTTCCGCATAGTCGGCTACCAATCTCCTTAGAGTGTCCTCGTCATGGGCGATAAGTATATGGTTCACAAAACCTATCAGCACCTCTGCGATGTCATTGTCATAAATGACTGTCGTGTGTTCAAATGTCACGTTCATATTCTTGGGATTTTGTGACTACCGATATATTTCAATCGGTAGTCGGGTTATAGGTTTATGCGGTCATTCTCTCTCGGATTAGTCTGGCGTTGGAGTTCACGAGGTCTATGATGCGCTTGTGATACTCGGTGTCCTCGTTGTTCCTGCCGTGGCACTGCACCACTTTGAGGGTGTGCAAGTCAACCTCCACCGTTTCAATTATCCTGCCGTCTATCCTTGCGGAGAGTACGAGGGTGTCGGCTTTCTTGTAGTATTCAGAGCCGAAAACGCAGATGTTCTGCACCTTGCCTTCCTCGTAATACTCCTCGATGCTTTCAAGCACCTTCACCGATATCTCATTGTCGGTGATTATCAGCCCGAAGAACTTGGATTTGAGTGCCTTGAAATCCTCCTCACGCTGCTGCTCCTGGAGCAATCTCCGCTGCTCACGCTCACGCCTTTCAATCTCCATGCGCCTTTGTGCCTCGGCGTGTTCCTTTCGGTGCTTGGCTTCAATCCTGCGGCTCGCCCTGTCGTGTACCTCTATGAAATCTTCGGGGCAGATGTTCTTGGGTTGCGTATGTCCTCGCCCAAGTTCACCAACATTCGGAGATAGTCGCACCACATGGATATGTTGTTGATTTGGTAGCGGTGGCGTTTGGCGATTAGGTACGATGCCCAAAAGTCATCGGTGTTGCGTGGATTGAGCATAAAGTATCTCATTTCCTTAATCTCACCGCCTTTCATCAGCGTCTCCATTCTTGGGTCTGATAAGAGCCTTTTGAAAAGGGTTACGGGTGATATGCCGTGGAAATCGCCCTTAAATCCGTTGCGCTTGAGTTGCGGGATGACGTTCATTCTCGGATACACGTCACTCCATGTCACAACATTGTCGTAGAGGTCGTTATGTGAGCGAATTTCCATATCGCTCTCCAATGCCCAAAGGTCGCAGTAGTAGAATGGAAATCCTCGGAGCAACGCCATTGTAGAGACATTGCCGTCGGGAGAAATCCACCTCTGCACAACCTCATGGCAGTAGAATTTCATCGGCTCGCCTTTCCTGCTGACATAGCGGATTTGAGCGACACGGATAACCTGAAAACCTCCGCAGGCGGTTATCACGCTGAAATAGCGTGTTTCATTGTATGTGCGCTTGCGCGTGTCATTCACTTTGAGTTCCGCACCGCAGTGGGGGCATCTGCAATCCGCAATGGTGTCGCATAGGCTGCCGTTCCCGCTTTTCCATTGGTGTCCGCAGTCACCGCAGGTCAGTATTCCGCTCTTGGTGCGGTATGCGAAATGCTCAATGCAGTGTGTATATGCCCATTGTTCCTGTGTGGCGGTGATGGGTCGCAGGGTGGCTGAGAGTTTAGCCACTTTCTTTTGTATTGCGGTCTTGGGTTTCATAGCGGTATGGGGGTTAAAAGTCAAATAGACTGGGTTGTTCAACTTGGGGTTTCTTTTCGGTGGCTTTCTTCGCGGTGGGTCTGCGCATCTTCGCGACCTGCTCGTCTCGGAGTTTGGCTATTGCCTCCTGCCGTGCCTCCTCCTTTTCCTTCTCGGTGAGTTCTACCGTATGGTTCACCACCACCTTGCAGTTGATTGGGTTGCCGACCTCAATCTCGTTTTCCTCGTAGTAGTGGATTGCCATTCCGTACACCTCCGCATCGGTAAATCCGTTGCAACCGCTTTTCTGCACTTGGTTGAGGATATGTCACGCAGTCCTCAACGGATTTTGAGGGATTTGCGAACTTGACGGCAAACAGTGAGTCATTCTCGGCTCTCTTTTCAAGATAAGCCTTGATGGTGTCGTTGAAGGCTTGTGTGCCTTTGTTTTCTTTAGTTGCCATAGCCGTGGGTTTTAGAGGATTGTCAGTATCATTTTTTCTATATCGGTGGGGGTGAGTCCCATTTCAAAGAGCCGTCTAACAAACTCTCTGCGACTCTCTCCTCGGAGTTCTTGGAATAGCTGACGGTATGTGGATATGTTGCCGTTGAGGTATGTCTCAACCATATACTCGGATATGTCGTCAACCTCGTAGTATCGTGCTTGCTGTTCCAAGGTCTTGGAGTTTCTTTTCGTTGCCATATTCTTGAATTTTAGAGTGTCATTAACCAATAGATTGCCCCTGCTGCGGTGAGGATTGATATGAGCCAGCCTATGCCCCTTAGTATGGGTTTGACCACTGCCCACAACGCTATCCCGATGACTGCTCCGATGATGATTGCCACCACCTTGACCGCCTTTGTGATTATGCGGTATAGATAGGAGGATTGGCGAGCTTGCCTTGACTTAAAATCTTTATGTTTTCTTGTGGCTTTCATATCGGTGGGAGCTTTTTTTTTGAACCATGCGTCCAAAGACAGTGTGGTTGTATGAGTTGCTTGACACCTGCAAGGCGTGTGGCGGAAGAAAAGGGATGTTCGGGCCTTGGAATAAAAAATACGAGCCGACGCAGGAGGTCTGGAGATTTTTTATCCCAAAGCCGGGAGAATATCCCTTCGCCGCACGTTCAGTCAAGTCAAGCAACCCATACAGACCCGCTTGTCAATGGTACGCCCTGACTCAAAATGGCTCCCCCGGTAGGAAAGCCCAAGAAAACATAATCGTCCCTGCTGCCACCAACGTGGCAGCAGCGGTTGGAAAATAAAAAACGGAAATGTAATCCCGCAAAGAATAATGTCCGCGCACAGGAGCGGTACGGCATCGCCGATCCGTGGATGTGCGCGGTCTTTATCCGCGTGGATTGAAATTAACGGGATGCGGGATAAGCAAATGCCGGGGCTGGTGAAAGGCCGTCTCTTACTTTCACTCTCGCCGGTTTTGTATATCCGGCATCCCGTTTGGCAACGAAAGATAAAAGGGACGGTCAGTGTAAACAGGTTTCGGCAACGCTATAAATAGTCCCGCGATGGGATAGTGTCCGGATGATGTCCTCCCTGTCGTTCTATTGGGAGGACGGCATACGGTCTCTATCCGCGTGGACCTGACAGGCGGGACATGGGGTTGCAGTATGTCCGGGTCGGAGCGTGGCCTCCCGGACACATCCCCGGCACGGTCTGATGCAAGCCGATGTCCCGCCACGTTTGCCCATTCCGATAAAAATCGCTATCTTTGCAGCGTCTAAACGTGTCTTTTTCGCACTGAAAAAGTGGATGCGGTTTCAAGGTTGGAGATTGGGCAAAGCCTAAAATCAGACCTTGCGGGGGCAAAAAGAGGCAATTAAAAATCAAAAACAGATGTTAAAAATCAAAAACGCAATTTTCCCGTTTGCGGCAACTATCTCAATCAGTACGAATTAAGTACAATCACGATACATAGACGCACTAAATTACAGCAAGTTACGTCATATCTCACAAATTTTCCGTAACCTTTGGAGGCATCCTCTTTCCATCCGTTCTCAACCACCGTGTGAGCCATGGCGAAATAGTCGTATGGCGCGAAATCCTTGGCTATCACTTTCTCCGGATCGCGGGCATCGATGTAGAAATAATTCCAATCGGGGTCCTCATTTAGCTGCGCGATGATGGTGCCTTCATAGTACGGCAATATGCGGTAGAATCCGGGAGTTGTCTCGCTCTCCTCCACATCCACACGCCAGTTCTGACCGGCAGCATCCATGAAGTCCTCATAATAGCAGAGCAGATCCTCATACCACATGCCTCGGCCGATGTTCTTCCAGCCACCGTTAACGATAGCCTCGTCTACCTGTCCGGGATTTGCGGTTTCATCCGCACTGATGGTGAATGCCGGAAACGACAATGCTGCCAGGAGTAATGTTGCGTAAAGTTTTTTCATAAAAATTAATGGAATAAGTTTTGAAAGTCTGCCAAATTTAATTATTATTTACCATTATGCAAAACAAACTAAAACTTTTGCAAGCATTTTGTCAGAATTTCGCACTTATTCCATCTCGAAATGCATAGATATTCACATTATGCATTTCTCCCTGACGGCAATCACGTCAGATGGCCAGCACCGTGGCAATAGCGAAGTCAAGCATTGTGTCGCGTCCGGCCAAAGCCTCCACCGGATCAAGGTCGACTGCACATCCTTCGGAGGGCTCCACGCCAAACTCAGTCAGACGGCCCTCGGGATCACGCACGGGCGATGCCGAAAAACGCACCCCCCAGCCGTTTGTAAGTTCTGAAGAGAATGGCATACCTGACCCACCGCCGGTAGTTGCACCGACAATCCGCACATTAGGGAGCGATTTCATCACGGACACGAAATTATTGGCAGCCGAGAAGGTGGAGCGGTTGCACAGCACCACCACCGGCTTACCCCACATCACACGATACGATGGCGCCGGATCATAATAATAGGCGTACGGCTCTGAGAAATCGTTGTGTCCCGGTCCGGTCTTGTGACAGATGGACCCGGCGAGCGTACGCTGCTGAATGAAACGCGCCACCAATGTCTCCACGTTTGTCATCGAACCACCCCCGTTGTCGCGCACATCGATAATCAGGCCGTCGGCCGCCGCGCAGTAGGCCAGGATGGAATCAAGGTTTCCCTCCCCTATTGCCGCGCTGAATGAGCCGTAGTGCATGTAGCCCACATTCTGCGGCAGGATGCCGTAGTCAATGCCGCCGGTGGTGCGGTAGTTGAAGTTGAAATAATACTGCTGCACCAGACGTGCGCTGTAGTTCTGCGGGTAATCGCTCCACCATTTGCGGTAATAGCTTGTGGCAAACGGCGCCGACAGATTGGTGTGGCCGTCGCGCAGCTCGTCGAGCATGCGTGAGCACACCTCAAACAGCTCCTCGTCGGTCATGTTGTCGGCCACCTGCGGGGCATAACGCGCATACACCTCGTTCCAGTCCACGTCTTTCTGTTCAAAAAAGCAATAATGCTCGTCAAGGATGGTCCACAGTTGCTCGAACGAGGCCCGCGGGTCCTCGCTGTATTCTTTAATATCATGGCAACCGGTAAGCGCCCCAAGCATGAGGAGCATAAGCGCAGCCAGTCGCACAGCAGGTTTTATGGAATTCAGTAACCGGATGTATGTTTTCATTATATGATAATGTGAAATGGGAAAAGGTTGAAAAAAGGCTTTCAAAGGGAACCCTGATTTCAGTAGGCATAGACCACCCGCGACGCATTTTGGTCGGGCATGCCCCTGCGGGGCGAGAGCGACATCCAGTCGCCCGTCACACCCAGGACGAATGCATAGGAGAAGATACGGGTGGTGAGGTTGTTCACCTGCGTGGAATAGATACGCGAACGGAAACCCAGGCGCAGACGGGTATTTGAGAAATCAAGGTCGGCAGTTACCAGATTGTCCCAGCGGAAGAGGTTGCCGGGCCAGCCCCAGTGAGCGAGGCCGCTATGGTTGCCGAGATATATCTCATAATAAAGCTCGTCGTACTCGGGAGAGAAGAACACACCGGTAAGCGGCATGGAGGTCTGCCAGCGCAGGAGCACCGGCATGCGCCACAGGCGTGTGCGCCATGCCACGAAGCCTCCGGCATTTACGGTTATGTCGGCCTTCACCGACGCCGGGTTGTTACTGTTGCGGTTACTGTAGACCACCCCTATGTTTCCTCCGGCACTCCCGCCCACACCGGCTGCAAGCCCGTGAGGCAGTTCCCAGCGGCGGTACATACCCCACGATGCCGACAGATTTGCGTAATAGAGCGTGGAATTGCGCGCCGGATTGTCGGCGCCGCTCCCCTCAACTCCTATCAGCAGTTGCTGACGCCAAAGGTCGGGCGAGAATTTCATGGCCTGTGTGCGCTCGTACTGGAACGCCATATTCCAGCCCACATATTTCAGCCCCGAGAGATAAGTGTCGGCGAGGTGCGAAGAACCCGCCTCAAGCATATAGGATGAATTGACCGGCCTGATCACCTCCGTGGCCTCGTGTTCCGAGGCCGACAGGACGATGAACGACGTAACGGTAGCAGCAAAAGCCGCAATAAATCGCTGTAATAATTGCATCGGGTGAGAATGTGTGGAGATTAGAAAATCCGTTGCTGACCGTTTATTTCGTCGCGAACCTCGTCGTCCGACATCTCGACCGCGCCCTCTTCCTCAGTCATGTTTTCGCCGGAATCAGTGGCATCATCGTCGGCTGCGGCATCGGCCTCCTGCTCAACCTGCGCGGCTGCCTCATTGGGAGCAATCTCCTCAATGGAGTCGATGGCGAATGTGGTCAGGCGCTTACCCTTGGCCTTGAACGATTTTGTGCCGATGAACTCAGCACTGTCAACCACAAGCGGCTCGCGGAAAGCGTCGGCGCCTCCGAAACGCACCTCGAAACGCGCTCCCGGAGTGTCTGTGAGCAGAATCAGCTCCGAAGCTGCATTCTCTCCGATGAACCGCTGCTTCTTGGTGCTCTCCTCGAATGTGAAACGCTTAATATAGGGATAGCCCTGGTCTGCGTCATTGAGAATGGCCGTCCACACGTGGTCGCGGCGGAACTTCTCTATGCGCAGAATGTTGTCGTCATAATGGTTGGCGGCGTCGAACGAGGTCAGATAATACTCGCCCGTGCGTGTCACCACAAGCACCATGTCGTGACCGCCGAATTCTCCGAGATAATCGCCTGCCGTCGTAGTTGAGCCGCAGCACATCGGGGTCGAACCACACCTGACGGCCGCCCAGTGTCGATGAGCCCTTCTCCTTGAGCGAGAAGCGGTGCACCTCGTTACGGGTCACTATGTTGCCCTGGCTCTGTTTTCCCTTTATGGCAAGCTCGCTGAAATCTATGTCGAACTGCAGGGTCTTCAGGCGCGGTTTCGGCTTGAGTGTGACTTTCACCACCTCGGCCTCGCCGTTGGGATTGGCCGAGAACCAGGCTATGCGCGAATTGGGCGTGGCCTGGGTGAGGTTGTATTCGCGGTCGCGCGTCACACCGGTCACGGCAAAACGTTTCATGAAGAATGTGCCGGTCGTTCCGTCCTTGTAAATAACGTTATAGACCGTGCGTGTGTCGTTGCGGCGGAAAATGCCTATGTGGCGGATATTTTTCCCCACAAACAGACAGTTTTTTTCGGCAACGCGGACCACCTTGTAGCGGCCGTCGTTATAGAAAATTATCACATCGTCGAGCAGCGAGCAGTTGAACAGGTACTCATCTTTCTTCAGTGCCGTGCCTATGAAGCCTTCATCACGGTTGATGTAAAGCTTCTCGTTGGCTTCGGCCACCTGCTGCGCCTGGATGTTGTCGAATCCGCGGATCACGGTGCGGCGCGGATAGCGCGCTCCGTATTTCTCTTTCAGACTCTCGAACCATGCTATGGTGTGCTCGGTGATATGGCCGAGTTTGAAAAGTATGTCGGCGATCCGCTCACGGTAAAGGGCAATCTGGCGGTCGGCCTCATCGGAATTGAATTTGAGGATGCGACGCATCTTGATTTCAAGCAGGCGCTGCAGGTCCTCGTCGGTTATGTCGCGTCCCAGCGCCACCTTTTTCCCCGCACTGTCGCCGGCAGGGGCATCCGCATCGGTACTCACAAACGGGAGCAGACGGCTGCGCAAGTGGGCATAGACCGCCTCAAGCGTCTCGCCCTGCTCAAACTCACGGTCCTTGTAGATGCGTTCCTCAATGAAAATGCGCTCCAGCGATGCGAAATTGAGCTGTTCGCGCACCTCGCCGAGCTGTATCTCCAGTTCCCTCCTCAGAAGCGTGCGGGTGCGGTCGGCACTGTGGCGGAGCAACTCGCTCACCGTAAGGAAATGAGGCTTGTTGTCCTGAATCACACAGCAGTTGGGCGATATGGCCACCTCGCAGTCGGTGAATGCATAAAGCGCATCGATGGCCTTGTCCGACGACGTGCCCGGCAACAGATGCACCAGGATGTTGGCCTGTCCGGCCGTGTTGTCGTCAACCTTGCGGATCTTTATTTTCCCTTTCTCAAACGCCTTCAGTATCGAATCGATCACCACGCGGGTGGTTTTGCCGAAGGGAATTTCGGTGATGGCGAGAGTCTTGTTGTCAATTTTCTCGATTTTGGCGCGCACCTTCACGGCTCCGCCACGCTCGCCGTCGTTGTAGCGGCTCACGTCGATGAAACCTCCGGTGGGGAAGTCGGGATAGAGCGTGAACTCCTCGCCGCGCAGCGAGGCCACGCAGGCATCGAGTATTTCATTGAAATTGTGCGGCAGGATTTGACGACAAACCCACGGCAATACCTTCCACGCCCTGGAACAGCAGCAGCGGGAACTTGACCGGTAGCGTCACCGGCTCCTTCTTGCGGCCGTCGTAACTCGGCACCCAGTCGGTGATTTTGGCATTGTAGAGCGTATCAAGGGCGAAGGCCGACAGGCGAGCCTCGATATAACGGCCTGCGGCGGCATCGTCGCCCGTAAGGATGTTACCCCAGTTTCCCTGTGTATCCACCAGCAGCTCCTTCTGTCCGAGCTGCACGAGAGCATCCTTGATTGAAGCGTCGCCGTGGGGGTGATACTGCATGGTGTTTCCCACGATGTTGGCCACCTTGTTGAACCGGCCGTCGTCGAGGGTTTTCATCGAATGCAGTATGCGACGCTGCACGGGCTTCAGACCATCGTCGATGTGCGGCACCGCACGTTCCAGAATCACATACGACGCATAATCGAGGAACCAGCTGCGGTACATGCCGCCGAGGCGCAGGCGCGCGGCCTCCGTACCTATTGCCGGAGGAAGTACGGCCGCGGCCTCCTCCTCCACTTCGCCCGCAAGGGCATCGGCATCGGTTTCGGCAGTTTCCGGCGTCAGTTTTTCAGCCGCCACCTCGCCGGCAGCAGCCTCATCGCTGTTAATGGGGGTATTGTCAAGATTGTCGCTCATGGTTTCAGGGAGATATTGCACTGTCGGGGGATACAACCCGGATTGCAGCGGCGTCAACTTATACCGAACTATAATTCCCGATTGGAATGAATCATCCTGTCTGATTCGCCTTCAAACAGGAGGGTATAAGGGCTTCCGCCAATTCATTAAGCAAAGATACAACTTTTTTTGCAAAAATTTTTCCTTGGAAACATTTGGGTATGTAAAAAAAATATTCTAACTTTGCACTCGCAAACAAGGCGGGATAGCTCAGTTGGTTAGAGCGTCGGATTCATAACCCGGAGGTCCCGAGTTCAATTCTCGGTCCCGCTACAGCAAGAAAAGAGGATGCCAATCGGCATCCTCTTTTTTGTTTGCCCCCAAGCTGTTATCATAGCTAAGATAGCTACGGTAGCTATTTTAGCTACATTTGCTATGTATAGGCCGCCGCAATCGCGCAAAAAAGCCACAGGCCGCGCTCCGGAATCCGGAGTGCGGCCTGTGCTTTGTTGTTATGGTCAGGCGTGCTGATTATTCGGCTTTGCCGTTCGAGCCAAGCACGTTTTCAATTTTGTGCTTGTAGAGGCGTTCCATTTCGTCGCGGGCCGGACCCAGATATTTGCGGGGGTCGAACTCAGCGGGTTTGTCATGGAATACCTTGCGCACGGCAGCGGTCATGGCCAGACGGGAGTCAGAGTCGATGTTGATTTTGCAAACAGCGCTCTTGGCAGCCTTACGGAGTTCCTCTTCGGGGATACCGATGGCATCGGGCAG